>FTLB01607069.1_pt1 | contig 22426 bp, 24 predicted proteins | sample 1658291 | NCBI WGS metagenome assembly FTLB01 (sample SAMEA3914812, study PRJEB12502) | metagenome | biome: forest; material: soil | place: Canada | collected 2011-07-07 | depth 0.1 m
TTTTTTCAGAATCGTGATATTATCAATTTCATCGATTAACCAAGGTACCTTACCTTAGTCCGTCCTCAATGATTGTGGTAGAATTGTACATACAATACATCACGTCTCCTGGGAAACGGGTGCAAGGGATTTCCGCTACAAAGATATTATCTTCTTAGCAACTAATTAGGACACATCATACAGTAGGTACATGTAATATTTGCTGGAAGAAGAGTCAATGTACTGTCGTCAATTGTCACAGACTGACCTCAATCCCAGTGAGGACATCGACTCGGGTCTGGTCCCGGTACTTTGGCGCACGTCAAAGATAGCCGCCTGGCTCCCAACCGGCTCTTTTCTTTCCATTCTTCGTACTTTCTGCTTGGAGGTGGTTGTTTCTCTCTTTAGATTCCTTCTGTAGGTACATAGCTTGCTTGTTTCAAGCTTCGACGGATCCCTCATTCTCCTGGTCCGTCCTGTCGGCGGCGGGGTTTCTTCTTATCTCGAGCCGTCGGTCGCCCACCCTGGTTGGCTGCATGTTTCCCGCAATTCGAATTTGATACCGCCAAACCTACGCTTCTACTTTTTAAATTGGCCAATCAATTGCTTGCGCGTCGACCCCCCACCGACCCTGTCGCTCCCCAACTTCAAACAGCCGCCAGTACTCTTTGAGACTTAGCGCCCACTACGCTCGGCTGTCCCTTGCTTCAGTGGTCGCTAAACCCCGCAGCCATTGGTCGCCCGCACCAGGCCTTGCAGGCTTCTGCTAATCCCGCCGCCGACCTCCTTCCAAAACCAGGGTCTCAGGGGCCCAATCATCCATGAGCGCTCGAGTCTAGAGCCTACGAAGGTACAATCTACGAAGTACTAGGTATCGCTACCCCTGGGCGGCGGTTGAGCGTCGACCCCTTCTTCCCGCCCCCGTGCTCTATCTCCTTGTCCCAACCCCTTTCACACTGACCCTCAAGTGTTACAGACTCGCCGCGGTCTCCCTCGGTTCCGCTTGTCTTGTCGCCATGAATTATCGCTGCTGACCTGAGATGGGCCTCTGCCTCCCCTCCACATTGACTCGAGATTCTGAAGCTTCTCCCGAGTCGTCCATTCCTTCTGGGCTGTGAAACGCCGCGTGGGCAGCCAGTTGAACGTCCGTCGCGCATCCCGTCGTCGCCGTTTCCAAACGGAATTCTACAATACCCAATTGAGAGAGCGAAAATCCCGACCCGTTGTCCCTCATTTGAAGAGCCAAGCAAGCAGGCCTCTCGCATTAGTTGACCGATCACCATATCGCGCTTTGTCGCAATCCACCTCGTTCCAACCGACTGATACTCGGTACCCTGCGATCTCCCAGGGCGATCAAACCAAGACAGTTCGGCCCACCGCTCATCCCCGAGACTGTCGGTCTGCCACGCTCGCTGTTGCTGCTGGTTCTATTTTCCTGCTTGTCATCATTGGCAGCACCACTCGCTGGACAGCATAACTTGCTCCGTGTGTGCGTTTCCCGTCCTTCTGGTAAGGGCTAAACGCGCCGAGTGAGGTCTTTCATCGCAGTGGCGATCAACCAGGAATAACTGCTGTTTTGGTCGCTGGTAATAATGCGTTACTGATATCGGGCGCCTGGTCTCTTTCGTTGCAACCGGTGCGCGCAAACGGTAGACTCGCCAAACCCGTTTGAACGGGTTCTCGAACCAAGCATCTCGGCCCTCGATCCGAAGTTTTCCTTCCTTCACTTCACCTCCTTTCCTACCCGGCTGCACTGCCAGTACACGCCATCAGCTGCGAGCCGATCCCTTTCGTCGACATAGGCACAGTCGACAACTTCGCGGGCGAGGAACGACTTGTGCAGACGGCAGGCCGGATTTGGAACTTCCTTCTGACCTCAATTCACTCTTTTATTTTATTTTTGTTTTATTTCGCCCCTTCACGATACCCCCGACGAAGCGTCAATTTTCATTCATCAAGGACGACCGCAGTCGTATTAATTCCTTTCGATCCGTTACGTCCTCGCAGATCGGCTCCGCGCCGGATACGCAATCATGGGTTTTATGAGCCATCGCCGAAGGGGTGTTGAGATTCGCCCCGAGCAGAAATGGGATTACATTGTGAGTCTTGAGTCCTGACTGAACGATAGGAAAGACCGTAGCACAGCACGCTGACTGGCCTGTTTACTACCAGAGCTTGAACGACTTTAAGTCGACATCCTGTTTCGCCCCATTAGCATACGTCTACCTGTGGTTTTCCCTCATCCTTTCCATTGCTGTCTACGCGGTCGACACATTTACTGCCGTCAACCTTCTCATCTTCAGCAGATGGGCATCGCAAATCCCCCCGCCTCCTCTGCTGCCTTTCGACGTCTCGCGATGGATCTTCTCGATTTGTATCATCCTTTCGTTCTTGAACCTCGGCTACGAGCATCTGCGTGCTCGCAAGATCATGAACGAGGGCAGTGTGGCAGAATGCTACCTTGACAACTTGGCCGTGCGACTGGAGAGCATTCGGCTCGGAAAGGGCCGCGGCTGGCGGCGTTTCTTGGTTTTCGCGGAACTGACCAAGAGCAAGAAGGGCGCTGAGTACGTTGCGCTCTTTACCTACTTCAGCTTCCAATGTAAGTTGCTTCTGCCCCCCTCCCCACGAGCCCGCGGTTGGCCGATCCTCTGACCATTGCGTCTAGCTTGGGTCCGTGTTCTCATCTGCTCTGGCCCTCGCCAGTTTGTGAACGTGCTCACTCTCTACACGATTTACAACACTAAGCTTCAAATCAACGGGCTCGACTTCGAGGCCTCGCTCCTAAGCTTCTTCGATAAGATCAGGGCGCTTGCCGTGGGCAACTACCAGGGTGCTCTCGTGCTGGCTGGCATGATCTTCACCCTCGTCATCTGGGTGTTTTCCTTCATTTCCCTGGTGCTAGCCGGTCTCTTTTTCATCTTCTTCCTGTGGCACTACATTCCTCGCGAGGACGGGAGTCTGTCGGGGTACTGCGAGCGCAAGATTAACAAGCGGTTGATGACGATCGTTTCGGTCAAGATCAACAAGGCCATGGCCGAAGACGAACGCCGAAGGAGGAAGGCTGAGATGAAGGCAGCCAAGAAGAACGGCGGAGAGCGGCCGATTTCGATGAAGGCGACGCTACCCAACGTTGGCGAAGATAGCCTCCCAGAGATGCCTGGTCTCGACAGGACCGACAGCATGTCCACCTTGCCCACGTACACTTCGCAACCCGGCACGCCTGGTGGGTACTTCGAGATGAGCGCGTTGGACCAGAAGCGACCGTATCCCTCTCGCACTACGACTCAGTCTTCGGAGGGCATGTACTCTGCCGGGGTGCCTCTCATGGCAGCCGCATCCGATATGGGACGATCAGGATCCCCCGCACCGTCTGCACGGTCCATGGATATCAACAACTTACCCCCCGTACGGACTGCGACTGCGGGCTCTAACAGGAGTTTCGGCGGCCCGCAACTCAATCGGATGCAGAGCAACGGCTCGTCGCTGGGCGCTGCCTATACCAGCAGCCCCGCGACGTATTCCTCCGAGACTATGCCGTCACTCCCACCGCCCGCCCGCTCACCTGCCAACAACTCTCCTGCTGGTTACCGCCCTCCAGGCGCGCCCATGAACTCCAGACCACCGCCCAGCAGTGGACGGCCGACGTACGACGACTACTCGTCTACCAGCGGCCGGCCGACGTACGATGCCTACACACCCAACAACGCACGACCGACGTACGACGACTACTCGGGCGGACGATCCAGTCCTGCCCCTTCGGCCATGTCTTCGCGACCTGGCCCAAGGCCAGGGCCTGGATCTGGCCCCAGGTCGCCGCCGGGCCCGAACGGGTATCCTCCTGCCAGGAGTGCGACAAACCCCATGCCTCCACGCGGACCTCAGCCGTACGCGCCATCAAGAAACATGACGGCTCCGTTTGCCCAACATCAACCCAACGGCAGCGTGGGGTCGCAGAGGAGCGTTCCCGGCCAGCCGCCATACCAGCGACAACAAGACCGTGGCGACTACGATTATTTCGACCGACCCGGCACCGCCAACAGCCAGAGGACAGGCCCCCCAAGAAGTGACTATGGAGCGGGACCTGGCCCTCGCTACTGAATGCGTGCTTCGACCGAAGCGAACTGAAAGATGAGATGAGGATTTTTTTTTTGATGCTTTATAATGGCGTAATAGTTTTAAGGCGTTTGGGACGTCCGACACGACGGACGTCTGGCACCTTCAAGCTGCCTCTGGAGAGATGCTTTTCGTGGCTTCATTTGGTCTCGAGTAGAGCCAGTAACGCCATCTGTTTGAATTAGCGGCGCAGTATTTATATGTCAGATAGGTTTTTGGTTACCTACCTTACGCTACCTAACTTATTTCACACAATATATTTGAGAAATAGTACGTCTATGGATCGTCTATTGTCCGCATCCTGGAACCTATACGAAATGTTCACATGCTACAAACCAGTATACGAGTATAGCACCTTACTTGATAAGTATGGCCCATCGCAGATCACTCAACCAGGCGGTGCCTAGTCCCATGTCATCATACATTGAGCGGTGATTGAAATGCTCGGCCTACAACTAAGACGGGATAATCCGCTACCGTTCCTCGGGGTTCGTTGAGCGCTATCCAAGACTGTTAACCCACTATTAGCCATTGCCTAGTGCGGGAAAATCAGCCAAAAGCGGGCACGTTTCGGGAATTCAAGCACCTCCGCTCGATGGTGATTCGCGAGTTTAAACGGCCTACTGTGCGGGCTTTGTTGATGACCACGCATTCTAGACTCTGGAGATGCACATGGAACAGTAACGCCGCGAACGCGCGATGATGTTACAAATGTGTCGGTGTACCGCGGACAGGCTTCGGGTCTCGAGTGTAGTATATATATATATATCTACCTATCGAAAATAACCGCATCCGAATTTTTGAAGCCACTGACTGATCTATGCATATATGTCCATCTACGTTCTCGTTGCATACCTTGGATTGTGTATTATAGGTCTTACTAAGGCAACAAACCTTGGAGAGCAACACCAAATAGGTTTCGAGTACTACTACGATCCAGATTCATTCGACTCTTTCGCATCCTTCTACCCTTGGAGCCCTCTCGGATCCGTATCTGAGCTCAACTCCTGGTCCAATATGGCCACGCTGCAAAAGCCCCCCGTGCTTTGGCACGATGGCGAGAAGGCAGTACAAAAGCTCCTCCTCGCACCCTCACTCATACATGCGAACCCCTCGGCGAGGGGCATGACGCCATCCTATAACTACCGGGTCGCCAACTCCCCGCTCGTCGCCTTTGGCGCTCTCGACGACAATGGTCGCCCCTGGACAACGGTCTGGGGCGGCGAGCGCGGGTTCACTCGCGCGATCGCACAGAACATCCTAGGGGCACAGAGTGTCGTGGATCGCATGTACGATCCTGTCGTGAAGGCCCTGGTGGGTTCCGCGCCGTTGGGCGAGCTGGTCAGGCCGGACGAGAACGCGCGGCCCAAGCTCATGGCCGGGCTCTCGATCGATCTGGAGACCAGGGATCGCGTCAAACTCATGGGCAAGATGGTCGTTGGTGCTTTGATGCCCAAGCCATCAGCGGATGGGGAAGATGACGGCACGATCGGCGAGATGCAGGTAGCCATGACCGTCCAGGAGAGCCTGGGGAACTGCCCGAAGTATCTCAACATGAAGGAGATCTACCCACACATTCCAGCTCCGAAGCTCGAATCCGACTCCCTCCCCCTGCCCCAAGCCGCTCTCGACCTGATCGAGAATGCGGACCTCTTCTTCCTCTCTTCCACCAACGGCGAGAGCATGGACACCAACCACCGAGGAGGCCCGCAAGGCTTCATCCGGGTCTTGTCCAACTCGCCCGACGACGTCAGCATCGTGTACCCCGAGTACTCCGGCAACAATCTGTACCAGACGCTCGGGAACCTGCACCTGAACCCCAAGATCGGCATCGCCATCCCCGACTTCGACACCTCGGACGTCCTCTACCTCACGGGCGAGACGCAGCTCCTCGCCGGGCCCACCGCCTCCGCGGTCCTCCCCCACACCAAGCTCGCCGTGAAGATCCACGTGAAGGAGGCGCTCTTCGTCAGAGACAGCCTCCCCTTCCGCGGCCGGCGAGGCGAGCCATCTCCCTACAACCCACCCGTGCGCCGCCTCGCCATCGAGAGCAACGGCGACGACGGCGCGGACGCGAGCACCGCCCCGGTCGCCACGGCGCACCTCGTCAAGCGCGAGACCCTGACGCCGAGCATCAGCCGGTTCACGTTCGCGCTGGACCCGGAGCCCCAGGTCGCCGTGAGACCTTGGGCCCCCGGCCAGCACGTCACGTTCGACTTCAGCAAGGAGCTGGACGCCGGGTACAGCCACATGCGCGACGACGACCCGACCAGCCTCAACGACGACTTCATCCGCACCTTCACCGTGTCCAACGTGGCCCCGCCGGCCACATCGACGGACGGCGGCAACAACGACGACGACGCCGCGGCGGTGGTGCTGCCCAAGGGCGCCCACGTGGAGATCACGGTGCGGCGGCACGGCCCCGCCACGGGCCTGCTCTGGCGGCACAACATGCGCGTGCCGCTCGAGCTCCCGGTGCTCGGGTTCGGCGGCGACGCGAGCTTCCGGATGCCCACCACCGCCGACGCAGCGCGCGGGGAGCGCCCCGTCTTCGTCGCGGGCGGCGTCGGCATCACGCCGCTGCTGGCGCAGGCCGCGGGCGTGCTGGCAGGCGAGCCGGAGGGCACGAGCAAGGAGACGGGCTTGCGCGTGCTCTGGAGTCTCCGGGCCGAGGACGTGGCGCTGGCTCTGGACGTGTTCGGCAGGACGCCGGGCTTGGCGCCGCGGACGCACCTGTTCCTCACGGGGAAGGACGCGGAGGGAAAGCTGGTGGAGCAGGCGAGGCAGCTCGGGGCGGAGATCACGGTGGGGAGGCTGTCCAAGAGCAGCGTGCTCGAGGTGGGCCAGGAGGCGGGCAAGAGGACCAAGTTCTACGTGTGCACGGGTCCCGAGTTGTACAAAATCTTGTCTACATGGTTGGAGGGACAGAGCGTGGTGTCGGAGAATTTTAACTATTAAATGGTACACAAGGATGACGAGGTGTGTGGAAGGCAGGGCAAAAAGACAAGGCAAGGCAAGGGTTAGTCACTATGGTTTTGGACGGCATCTAGGGTTTTTACTCGGCGTTATTAGGAGGAGGGAACGACGGCGGGTATATCACAGAGCCAAGTAGGCAAAGAAGATCTGGCATAGGTATTTCTCTTACAATTAAAATGTTTCTAAAGTAGAATTCGGCAGATAATCGAAGCTTTATGTCATCGTCATGGTCTGTGCTTGTGCTGTAAGTGCTAGAATGAGAAATAGATCACCGACTCCGCTCATACAAAGTTGTGCATGTGAGACAAGCTTTACAAGTAAAAAAAACAAAGATTACAATATGGAACTACGCAGTACACATTCTGGCATTTAACGTTGGACGGCATGACGGGTAAGACCTGGCCCTGGATGGACCCCTCGTCATTCACCAGATCGTCCAACCTTGAAGTTCCTTCAAGTTAGCAAAGTGAGCTCTAAGATTCGTCGGAGGGGGATGATCTTCCCTCTTTGGCGCACAGCAATGACGACGGTGTCTGTATTCATTGGTCGACCCAATTCAATGGATCAACGTGATCTCCGGATCCACAGCCCTATGGGCAGTGCCTGACGAGCCACCGAGCCTGAAGCTTGCCGAGCTTAGGGGTGGGTGGATGGCACGGATTGGGTGGCACGGGGTGGGAAGTTTCTTGTGGCCGGTTGAGTCACAGACACAATCATATACAGTACCAAGACTACTTAGTTTGTTGCTCAGGCTGCCGGGGCTGCCTGGGCTGCCTATCCCGGCATAGGACCACCGTGAAAGCTGTTGGTCATCGGATTTCTAAGAGAAGCTTATTGGCCTTAGAGGACAAGGACCGCGGACGGAATCCAGGCGGATGGGTTGCGCAGGTTTGGGAACAACAGGAAGTCTTTTTCGCTCTCTTTGTTCTCCTGCGACCTACCGGTCGAAAGGAACGGTGCAGATACTCGGGGGTTGGATTGGTTGCTTGGAGTGGGCAGAGAGACAGCCTAGTCGAGTCTCCTCTGCGACTTTGTGCACCTTTGCTGAAAAACGGCGATTCACACTGGGAGTTCCTATTCATTAGGTACCCTCCCTTGTCTCCGTATCTTAGGAGCTTACCTTAGATGCCCAAGTGAGAGAGTCTGTTGGAATTCTGCTGCTGTCATCGGAGGCTACCGACTCTTCTCAGCCTTCCAAAAAGATCGGCCCCCAAACTCCCTCTCGAAGCAACCCAATTGCAAGCTCGCAGTGCCGTCTCGGTAGGTAAGTAGGTACGCAAGGTACGCAAGTACAGTACCGTGAGTACGTACCAAAGTGCCAAGTAGCAGGTAGCTGCACGACACACTGCAGTCGGATTTCGCCACGATTTCGTAGGTGATTTTAACACTTTGGCCTCGAGGTCGTTTCGATTTGCTCTTCATAAGAGCCTCCTTTACCCCGAATCCAACCCCCCTCATCATCGACATCTTACACTATACTTGTTACAACTTGCAACTAGAAGCGTAGCCCAGCATCCCTAGTCGCTTACAGACGTTGATTAGTAGCTACCGACGTCGATTACTGGCAGCTCCGAGTGCGCTCCGCCAAAGCAAAATATCGGAAGCGTAGCTCTTCCTACAAGTCATATTGCGCGACTTTAAAGTGGGCTGGCGTCTTTGCTCAAACCCACTCTACCTACTGTCCTGGTTCCTGCCTCCCGACCCCGGCGAACCCGGCGGGTTACCGTATTGGAGCTTTCGCTGAAAATTCGAGTCGGAGCCTGGGCGGGGGAGGTTTTTTTTTTCTCTATTTCGAAAACCCAGGCGCCGCCCCACGTTCGATCCCCTCCAACAAGCGAAGCGAAGCGACTACAAGATTTTAGTCACATCCCCCCCTCTGCCAGTTCCGACTACCAGCGATCGTCGGCACTTCTTTGCGCTCTCCCCCGTCTCACCCGAACAACATTGCCTGCTTGGTTCGAAACACATTACCGAAGCGATATACATCGGATTGCAATTCTGTCGCTGCTAATAGCATACACGCCAACACGCCGCTGGTCTCTCTGCCCAGCCTTTCACTCCGGAGAGGGGCGTTGAGGACGACCCCGCCGCCCTTCCTGATCACTAAGCTGCTTCTGCCGCTTGCGTCACCCGGCAGTCGCCGAACTACGACCGACTCTGTCACGAAGAGATATCTTCACGACCACGACCACGACCACGAGTAACCACGATCCTACTCGAAATCCCGCGTCATCGGCCATGACGTCCGAGTCGCAACAGCCCACACAAGCCCTTACGGGTGCTGCGCCGAATCCAATGGCGCAGTATCGTTTCCCCCACGACAAACTCAGGCAGAGACAACTCCAGCCTGGGAAAACCCCGCTGGTATTGGTTGCATGTGGTCAGTCATGATTTTATTTCTGCGAATCTCATTGGCATCCTATGCTGCCACCCAGGCTTCGAAAGGGGAGAAATAATGGAAAGGGATTGGAAGGAGAGAGAAAAATAGCGTATCGTACTGACCTGTCGCACCAGGATCGTTTTCTCCCATTACGTACCTGCACTTGAGAATGTTCGAGATGGCTTCGGATTACATTCGATTCAATACCGGCTTCGAGGTGGTCGGTGGCTACCTCAGCCCTGTCTCTGACGCTTACAAAAAGGTCGGCCTGGCCCTCGGCCACCACCGAGTCAACATGTGCTCCGCCGCCATCGCCCAATCATCATGGCTGATGGTCGATCCTTTCGAGACGGTAAACTGCAATGCGCAGGGTGAGGCCGAATACGTACCCACGGCGCAAGTCCTGCGCCATTTTGATCACGAGATAAACACCGTTCTCGGAGGCATCGAAGGCACAGATGGAACTCGCAGGAAGGCCAGGATTGCCCTTTTGGCAGGCGCCGACTTGGTCATGTCTATGGGTAAGATTTCTCGAACAGCCGTCGCTGGCAAAAAAAAAAACACCCACTAACACGAGAGAACAGGGGAGCCTGGCCTGTGGTCCCCAGCCGACCTCGACGTCATCCTCGGCTCGTATGGTGCTTTCATCATCGAGCGCTCGGGAACCGATGTCGACGAGGCACTGACGTCTTTGCGCCAGTACGAAGAAAATATCTGGATCATCCAGCAAGTGGTTGTCAATGACATTAGCTCAACTAAGATAAGATTGTTTTTGAAGAAGGTTCGTCGTCCCGATCGCTGCTCAACCAAGTCTAGTCTTGTAATTCCCCCTTTAACTAACAAGTTGGACTACAGGACCTCAGCGTGCGGTGTAAGTTCTACGTTGCTACTCTCTATCTACCCCCAGATCGGTCATCAAAGATGTTTGGTACAACCGATTGCAATGACTCGCGCTCACCGCATTCCCAAACCTCTGAGCCTCGCTAATCCCAATCTAGACTTGATTCCAGACCCCGTCGTGGATTATATAGAACAACATGGGTTGTTCCAGGAACGCGGCCATGGGCAAAACAAGGGTGACAAGGCCAGCAACGACGTGTCTGCCGGTCCTTCGACGCCCTCTAAGACCTAAGGACCGTTCAATCCCCCGCTAGACGATTTCGAGTCGCCGAAGCGCAAAGCACTGCGCGGCGAACGAACGGCCATACCGCCTTCGGGCCAAAGACTGGGAACAGCCGGCGATTTTTTTCGATTTTTTTTCTTTATTTCTTTTTTCTGATCTATCTTTATGGAGTCATTGGTTTCAGGGACATTGGCGGACTAAAGCCAGGGTGGCGGAGGTCTCATGAGACGACTTTTGTTGCATTACGAGCGCGGAAGAGCAGGACTTCCAAATATTGGCATAGAGCGTGCGGAATTACAGAACAGACTTAAAGGGAGGGGATTTGGCCCGGGGATTTGTATCAGCGCGATCACCCTCGGCACACCTTGACATTATCAATTAATAAACATGGCCAATGTCGCTATCATCATGGATGGTGCTGCATTGAGAAAATGAGTAGTATACGTGGGAAATATTACCGGCGGACAGTATTATATGCGGATCAATGTTGCATGTCTGCCTCTGCCACACGTGAATGCCTGCCTCCTCCTAATGAACAGGAATCTACGGTTGCCTACAGCTCAATGCATCAAAATTTGATTTTAGTCTCTACACCCATCCTAGTGTATACCTTCTATCTAGGTAAATATTCTTGATCGAGAGGCTACAATACAATTACAGAGCATAACATACAACTAGCACCACAGCCAACACCACAGCCATCACCAAAGCCATCACCATAGTCAAAGCCACGGCTAAATCCGTATTTTTGGCAGTGAGCTTAAAAGCTTATACTATTTCCATAACTTGAGAAATAGGTACGGGCCGGGTAGGCAGAGTGGGAAACCGCTTGAAAAAGTGAGTTTTGACCCATTGAGCGCTGTGGGCAACCGTATGGATCTTGCATCCTCTGGGCAACGCCATCCCGACGCCCCGGATCATTCCTCATCAGAGGGTGCAAGTACTCGACGGGATCCCGGCCTGCGCACCCATGGCCAGGCTCCTACGAACCTTTTCCTTGAGCTCGCGGACCACGTCTAGTTTCTTCTCCCTCTTGCGTGCCCTCTCAGACGCAATTTTGGAGTGGACGCTCTGCTTGAAGTTGTTGCGGAGCGACTCGACCCTCCCAGCCTGCTCTGTCGATACGCCAAACCCCATGGAAGATGCGGCTATATTCTCTCGAGGAGAAAATGTTGGCTCATTGTCATCTCGCTGTTCGTAAATGTATGGGCGACTGGCGCTGTGGTGACCAGTGGCCTCTGAGAATCCTTGGACTTCCTCGGCGCATGGTACGCTGATTGTTGAGTAGTCAGCGGTCAAATCACCCTCGCCATGCGGAGCCCAGGGTGCATTCTCAATTCTGGTCTGGAGATGCGAAGAAACTTGCTCATGCTCGTATTCACTGTTGGAGGACCTCGGCTCTCCTGATCCCGTTTGTGACGGATACCATCGCTCAGGATACCGGGGTGAACTGTGGCCCTGGTCGTGCCCCAGGTCGAGAGGAAGAGAACACCTGTCGAAGCTAGTCTGAGACCCATAACTATGTACAACCGTTGAAAACCTTGGGGACCGGAAGCTCCTCTCGCCGGGCATGAATTGGCCGCTATTACTCAAGTCCCCGGCGCAATAACTGAAGTCCTGGGTGTCCTCGCTAGATGAGACGGTTGGGAAACTATCTGGAGTGTTGGCATTGGCGTGAACACAATCCATGCGTGGCAACCCATTCACCCAGCTTCGGATGGCAGATACATCTGCTTTGATCTCCTTTTGCTCTCGGAGAATAGCGGCCGTGTCGCTCTTGATATCCCTGGTGCTCCATCTACCGCAACACTTATTAGTCGAGGCTCAGTCTGGGATAAACGATCCATGATATATACCCTATAGAGACATCGATGCTCCATTTCAAATGATCCTTGTGCAGCCGCAACGTCTTGGTCAAGGAAACGACTTTCGACTTGGCCGTTAAGCCCCAGCGCCATCCGGGTGCGCGTTCTCCTTGGATCCCCTGGATGAGATCATCTAGCTCTTGTATGGCATTCAGACACTTGTTTATGTGATCACGCACTCTCTTCTCCGCTTCCGAGAGAACCACAACACCTTTGACATCTGCTTGGGGTCTGTCGTTCTGGACAATCTCGAGAATCTGCCGAAGTTCCCGTAGCTGAGATGCCATGTCGTCCATCTCCTTGCTCGCCTCACGGAGCGAAACGTATAATTCTCGGATTCGCGCCTCCGCGCTGACGATGGCGCTGCACAGGGCGAGGCATCCTACTGTCAGAGAAAAGGGGTCCATTGCCACATTTGTTTACCTAACCGCGCTCAGGCGCCACGATGACAGCGACGACGACGGGGCATAATAGATTTCGCAGCTCATCAGCCTACAGACCCGCGCACTCATGATATACACTCTATGAAGCCGTGTGTTTCTGTCCACGCACCAATCCACTGCTAGATGTTCTTCGTAGAATCTTCTGGTCAAAGAGGCTGTATTCATTTTATTTCCAATAGAAGCTGCAGTTCATATCGGCCTAACAGGCGTCTTCCTGCAGGCCTCACCCAACCACCTACTAGTACCCCAACCCATCTTCCAATGCAGGATTCTTTTTTTCTCAGCCCTACTGTAACCCCATCGATGAGGCGCATTCTCTGAAATCCTGCCTAATCCTGCACATTATCTCCTCTCGAAGCGAAGCGCGGTGGTCCAGTCTTTCACCGAATCTCGGCCCATGTACTCGACGTCGCAAAGTGCAATTTGGCCAAAGTATTCCAGTTGTAGAATTCATAGCTATGAAATACATCTCCTCAGAATGATATGCTCCACTGGTCCGGGAACAGTACTGTGTCTCCAGGCATAGATAACAGGTTATGAGGGGTGGCATCCATTGATAACCCAGAGAAATGATGGCATCGGCCAGATTGATGCCAAGTGCTTTGCTAAGAGCCAAAGGGAAGGAAATCCAATCCAGCTCACATTTCCAAGCGAACTGTGCTGCCATCAAACCCACGCCGGGTGACCTGGAAACACTGGGACTCGAGGGCGAACCAGAATGCCAGAGGGTGGTGGCACCCCTCCTGGAGTCTGAAGACCCGGGTGCAGCATCCGGGTCAGTACGGCGTGGACTTGCTCCAGATCCGGACGAGAGCATCGATCAAAGAGCCCTAAGATCTGGGAGACTGGCGTTTGGTAAGGATCCACGGCCGGAGCACGATGGGGCAACCCTCCGGGGGAGGTGGTCGTCTGTGCGAGCTCCTGTTCCGCTTCGCGTCCTGGCTCTGAGCCGAGCCGGACACGCTCCTTGAGTACCTTCCACAGCAGCTCCACCCCTTGCTCGGTCCCTTTGCGAATCTGTCTAATCTGCTCCTCGAGGCGTTCCTGCGCCCCCCGGGCCGCCACCAGGGCTTCTTGTTTCCGTCGCAGCTCCTCGCCGAGCCATCCACCGGCGGCATCCTGCAGATCCTCCGCCACGGACTGCTCGAAGCGCGGCCGCGATGCCATCGGCTCCACCAGGCCGCGGCCCGGATCCAGCCGGAAGATCTCCCACATGAGCTCCGTGCACGCCTGCTTCGCCTTGCCCAGTTCTTGCTGCAGCGCAATGTGGCGGACCCGCAGGAACCCCAGCCGGTCGAGCAGCTGGTCGAGGCGCTCCGCCACCAGGTTGCGATAGAACGCGTCACGCTCGTCCTGCGAGGTCGTGCTGATGATGCTGTCCGTGTCGAAGCTGCTGTCGACGTAGCTGGAGTACAGAGAGGAGGACGACCGCTGGCTGCTGTCGGCGCTGCCGTCCAGCAACATGCTCTCAGCCGGGGACATGGCGGCTACGGGGTGGGTGTGGTTAGGGTGAGAGATTGTTTTTTTATTCTTTAGTTGCTGTGCCGGGCCGCTGGACTTGGCTCGTCGTAACAGGGCAAGCGATACCAAGCTAAGACTGTAGTGATGGCACTGGATTCTTTTAAAAAAAACCTTTTGAGGGTTGAGATTAGAGAAGTGTTTGAGAAGACATTCCATATTTCACTTTATACTATCTGGATGCCATATAAAAGGGAGTGATCCTCGACTACAGTGCTCACGTTGACCCTATGACTAGGTGTGTCAATGTTGAGCGAGTCAGAGAGTCAGAGAGCGCCTCTGAGCTCTCAACTGGGTTGGTGAGGGTGAAGAGAGAGCCAGTGCGTATGTGCTAATAAGTAACCAATACGGAATCACAACCGACATCTTGTCACGATAGTAAAGATTCCACTTGGTACGACGGCTGTGAGTGTGTGGCTTCAACGTAGCTTTGAATTCCCAGTATGCTGGTTGCTCGTTTACTCCATCGATGAGAGTGACTATCCTATTCCTCTATATACAAACAGTGCCATCATGTTCTTTCCATCTCATTTCCATCAGAATTTATACTCGTTTCATACTTGGATGTTGTAACACCCCCCTTTCTTGGAAAGTAGTCATGATTCACTCGACGTACTCCATTCCCGTGTGACCCAAAAACTCGTAATGAACAATAAACGCCGTTACCTTTGAAACCCGCCTGTAAGCTGTATCCAGTTGATTATGCAATGTCGTCAGATCCCGATAAAGTCATTAGATCAGTAATCCTCCACATATTTTCCATGTCTTGCCGACACCCAATGGTTCAAAGCGATTGGTGTCGTTCCTAAGCCATGCGTGGCCCAGGCGGGAGAGAACCCAGCGAGGCCTAGATCGAGCTCCCACTTTTCCGCGATTCAGAAGTTTTCAGGAGTGTTTAGTCCTCTAGCTCGGAGCTGCTGCCGCTTCCCGACGAGCTGGTCACGGTGCCTCGCATGTTTGCTCGGGCGATGCTGACGAGGCGGTAAATGCCAAACGCGATTAGAGCCAGCACGATAAAGAGCACGATGATGATGACGGCGATGACATCGTTCTCCTGCATGGTGACTGGCGGTTACTTATATACACGCTGCTTGCTGATTTGGTGACGTCGAGTCAGGGAATGCCAGCTTGGGTGGCGTTGGGTCTCTCGGCAGCAAGTGCGGCAGTCGGGCACGAATGGGCTTTGGATATGCGGCAGCGGCCGACAGTGTCTGTGTCTCGCTTGGCAACGAGGAACCAGCCGATCCGGTGTGTCTGAGGCTGTTTTGGACAAGAAAGTTAACAATACTGCTTTGGGTAGGCCATGGGAATGTTGAGTAGCGAGGAATGGAAGTGGGAATGCGAGAGCCTTACCACTTAGACGACGAGACTGTTCTGCGGGGCTGGAGAATACACTCGCTCTCTTAATCAAACAGCTTGTAATGCTTTGGAATCTTCCGTGTATTCCTGAAATAAAGTATTTCTTGAGTACGTCAGTTCGGTCACGATAGCTAAAATAAAAAAAGCTGTTCCCGAGGAATGGAGTGATAGAAGTGTAGAACCGTATTCCAGCGTTACTCAAGTGGCTGCGTGCATCCCTTTTTCTACGCCCGTTGCCCCGCCACCTCATTGTGCAAAAGTCAATAATAAAATGGCTGGTGCAGGGTAACGGCCCACCAACCGGCCAGGTTCGCGGAAATGCAGGGTGCACACGGACCAGTTTAGTGGATCGACGCCCGCCAACCACGCCAAAACTATGGTGCCTGATTCGCCAAAAATGACAGCCCGCGAAGCCTCGGTTTCGGTTTCAAGCTTTGGAAGCTTTCAGTTGCTGAGCTTCAACCTTCCCAGGGCAGTGGCCGTGGAACGCGCGGCCGAGTCCGCAATTGCTGCCATTTGCATGGATTCAGCTTCTTTTCATTCAGTTTGTCAGTGCGGAATACCGCTTGATAGTATTCTTCTACTACTCTGTACAACTGCGGTACGTTTTCCGGTAGTGGTACCGGCCGCCGCTTTGCGCCTTCGGATATCAGAGAACGTATTTGGCCGTTACGGCCATCCCTTCCGGTCGTCCCAGATTTCTATCCCCGCCAAAAACACCACTAGACTCCGTTTCATAAACTCCCTGAAGCCAGTCCTCGCTAAATGAAGATATCTCAGCAAGAGAGCAAGCTGCAAAATATGTAAGGAAAGAGGAGGAACCGAAACCCAAGTTAAATTTACATCCCTGAGCCGGCCGAGGCGTCTCGGCTGCTCCGCGCTGATAAAGCAAAGATGGTGACGTTTATCTCGTCTTGGAAGAATTGCGGAAAATTACGACCAGATACTCAAGCCTCGTCCTCGTCGCCGTCTGGTAAGTCCTCGGCCTCGCGTTTGATGATTCGAACATGCCTTTCGTAGAACTGAAGCATCTGCACGGTCAAGTCAGCGCCATGAACCGGCCATTCGGAACGGAGGAATGCGAACCTTTTGAGGGCAGCGTTTGTAGATAACGCTCGTCTCGTGCTGTGTTTTGTGTCCATTCTTCCAAGTCAGGTAGACCATGAGCTTCCCTGTCTCCTCGTCTTCGAATGCATCGAGCTGGGCGATGTGCTCCTCCCAGAGCCCTGCTGGTGGCCGCCACTGCTCGACTCGTGCGGTGCGTGGTGCCTCTTCGTCCAAGGGATGTCCGTTCTTCTTTGCTTTCTTCCCGTTTGTTGTAGGGGTGCTCGATCCTGGCCGACCGCGCTTCTTGCCGCGCAGAGCCGTTGCCGTCTCTTCAAACAACTTCTCGCGGCCGCCGAGTTTCGCGAAGTACTCTTCGAGGACCGAAGAGGCATTTTCTCTGCGAGGGCAGTGCGTTAGCGGAGAAATCCGACCGGTTTGGGGGTTTGAGGGCTTGGGATCTCGCACTGTAAGTTCTCCTCGGGCTCCCACGTCATGTCTGACTTCTTTTCGTAGCCCTCCCACTTTACGTGGAAGAGCGGTTCTCCCTAAATGTGCGAGAAAAAGGTTAGACGAAGCAGGGACAGGATCATCGGCCATTCGCGAAGCACCTACCTTGTCGTTGATCATATGGCTGGCAATCTTCTCCACAACATACCTAAAACCAGGGTGAGCATATGCACGATGTTTGCGTACAGATATTTTTGTGCTTACTCCTCCTCCTCCCCCTCATCGTCGTCGTCTCCCTCGTCATCTTCCTTGCCATTTATCTCACCGTCACCACCACCATGGTTGCCGGCGTTCTCTGACTCGGCGATTTCCTCGTCCTCCGACTCGGCCTTGAGCTCGTAGTTGATCGATTTTCGCTCACGCCCATTCTTCTTTGATCTAACCGGGACCGTGGTCTCCTGGTCGTCGCTTTCGTCACTAATCGCTATTGGATATATCAGCATGTGCTCCGAGACGATGCCGCCGCAACTTCGGATCCGGCTGGTGGGGGGCAGGTGCGGCGACGCGTTCTTTCCAGATGAATGTGTCGCGAAGTTTGCGCGCAAAGCTTAGACAGCTTACCTGGGGGCATTTTCGATCCAGGATATGCGATGTCGGTTCTGGTATTGCTAGGTAAAGCTGACGACAAGCAATGGGTACTGGCGGCGTTGGTAAACGATCTTATGTGTAACTTTTCTAGCTGGTTCAAGGCGCTCTCGGGTCAGGAACGCGAAAGATAGTGGCAGCATGACTTGCACGCACAGACCATATCGGTTGGTTCTTACTCTCGCTCGCTTGTTGTACCACCGCAGCTTTCGCAAAGACGGCTTGCTTACCTAAGAATCTTTTTGCCTCGAACTATCCGCGTCGGGCTCACCAATAGGGTAACACCGCGTAAAGCTGCAATTTCAAGAAAGATCTAAATTCCTCCCCCGTACGCCATCGGACACGAGACAATGCTAAGACTGAGTTACCTTTGGTTTCGACCGAACCGTTCAGAATCGCAATGCCTTTGCGAATCTCTCGGTAGCCGCGGCAGTCTTCATCAGTTTGGATCAGAGTTTCCGCACGTGCTCCTTTTACACAACTTAAGGCCCATAGCTCATGGTACTGCGGAAGACAGGTAAGGTAGGCAGGAGGACAGTACCAGTCATATTGGAGTTCTGGACTGTCTCCCAAAGAGTTGTCAATTTCGCATCATGCTCCCAGACTGACTGACCATCGGGCACTTCATTGGATTCTCAGTACTCCGTAAACACCAAGTACATCTACGATGAACCCGTAAGGTACGGGCGGACCTGCAGTAGTCGACCAGCTGGTGGTTAGAACGCGGCACGGGAAATGAGCACTCGACACTCAAAGAGTCGATAGCGCGAGAAAAGGTTTGGCATGCGTATAGCTTCTCTCCCAGGGTGCCTCTTTCTGCATGTGTTCACTCCTTTGCGAGCCAATTTTGGCGGCTCAAGAAAAACAACAGCAATAAAAAATTGGCGCTTGATGGCGCTTGGAGTTGCAGGAGACGGCAGGAGCGACACTGTGTAGCTTCCTTCAAATGCCAGCCCATGCAAAGAGAAGGGGTAAGGAGCATTGAGTAACCCTCTGGGGCTAATTACCGTTATTTTTTTTTTTTTTGTGCTAACCTAGCAGTGGATCTAATATTGAGGATCTTGTACTCTTGAAAGAGGCCAGAGCTTTCCCACGGCGGAGAGGCACCTGTCTCATCCTACATCGCTGCCTGAGTGTCGCAGCGAGACGCGACGAACAAGACGCACCGTGCGCAGTTCAACTCCCAAGTCAGGGGGAAATGGCTCGCGAAGGTACAACGGTTCGTCTTGCGCGAGATGGCCTGGTCGTAGAACGCCCAATGCCGGTATTGTACAGACGTATAGCCAGCAAATAGGGCAGCACACAGTCGCGGCCACCACACTGCTGATTTGTCTAAGAGACTATCTTAGATCTCACCGGTTTGCCGACAGTGCATGCGGTTCGTCCTCGACCTTGCCTTGCCTGGCGCACAACGAGAGTCGCTTCTAAGGTAATCAAGAAGGAACGGAAGATCAAGGCAAATACGGCATCCAAACGCATATCTCGGTCAAGGGCTTGCAGTGCCACTTGTCAACATCCGTTGCGAGTTGGCGGAAAGTGTCAACACTGATATTAGCGCTTTGAAGTGAAGTGACCAAGACGCCGGTCAGCTTAGGTGCAGTCCAAGTACCTACATTAGCTGCATGCACCAATTTTAATACGCTCACATAAGAGGGGGACTGTTCCACGTAGCATTAATACAAGTTAGGTCAGGTAAGGTACCTATGCAAGAAAGCACTGTATGTAATCATCACCTGGATCCGATGCCTCACAAACGCAGGAAAATCCCACCACGTCCTTCAGCTTCAGGACGCTTCTTGAAATTTCCTGCATTTCGCACCAAGTCGCCGAGCCATTTCATTAGGTTCACCGACTGACAAGGATGCAAATTTGAGAGCTTGTTGGCCCGGATGATCAGCCCGAACGCAGGCGGATCACCAAGGATAGAACCCGCTGTCCGTGCTACATAGCGCCAGAGCATCACCCGCTAGGCCGCTCGATCTGGGGCTGGCGTGGGCTGCGTAGCGCCGCCGACAAAAGACCCCCCCCTGCAGTCGTGGCCTATCTGGTCGAAATGGTGCGGGAGATAATTTCACCTTGGATGCAGTTGGTTTCCGTCTCCTTCCTCCAATTTTTGCCCTCTGCTAACGTCGTCTGGCGCGTCAAGCTTCTTCCTTTCAGGTCGCCAGCACTTCGATTCTATACTAGCAAGTCTCGACATAGCAGGCAAGGCAGCCAATTTCCCTTACCTGCATTGCTCCCTGTCTGCCAGAGGACTCTATTTGGGGAATCATTTCCTTTTGCTCGAAACGAACAATAAAGTTTCTTGGGCTACACCCCTGCACTGTCAATTGACAGGGGAAAAGGGGGTTTGGGAGTACAAAGTGCCGGGGTCACAGGGGGGATCGATACGCACAGTGCGTCCCGGAAAACTAAAGCGACAAAGCAGGAAGGAAACAAACCATCTCCGTTCCCTCCTCGTGCACGCATTTAACTGTTGTCCTTCGCCTCAGTATGCCGGCTCTCCCAGTCGGTTTGTCTCATGGCGTGGGTAGATGCTCCAGTTCAGAACAATCGGCCCCGCGATAGGTTGGCTTGAAAGCCCTTTCGAGCTCGGCTCGTCGCAACAGATAACCAAGAAAAAATCCGGATAACCTGCCCGCGTCACCTCCTTTGACCCACGACCGAAAGCCTCGGGCTTGTGCCTTCAAACTCTCGTTTAGTATGGAGGACTCTCCAACCCGAGCGGTCGAGCAGGAGGCCAACACTCCGAAAGCCGCTAAAGACAAGAACTGCCCGTTCTGCGGACAGGCATTTACTTCTTCCTCTCTCGGCCGGCATCTTGACCTATACATCAAAGAAAAGAACCCCAAGCCGTCCGATGGTGTCCATGACGTCGATGCCATTCGGAAGCTCCGAGGAGGCATCACTCGGCGCCAGGCTCGGGGATCTCTCCGGCGCGACACGTCCACGCCTGCTCGTACCCCGACAGCTTCGAGAAGAAGCCCCGCATCCGAGGACGCGGAGTCGTCAATCGTGAAATCGCCACTCGCCATCGTGCAGCCGGACCCAATTGGACGCCAGTTCCCGTTCAATACTCCATGGGAAGCCACCGGGGTTATAAACGACTTATCCGCAAGAAGCGAAGCTGATAGGTCTGCCGAAGGAGATGGAGCTTCGGACTCGGTTCGGTCCATCGCCCCAACTCAGCGTGCTGTCAGCAGACAGATGATGAAATCGCAGCTCGACATGAAGCAAAAGATGCAAGATGCCGCGGACACGGCGCGAGCCGCCGAGTTGGCGCTGCGAGAGATGATAAGCTCGTGGAGAGCCGCCAAGTACGGACCAAACCCCGTCTCATCTCCAGTCTGTTTCCATCACTCCCCCGACTGACACCATGTTCTCCGTACAGACAGCACATCGATATGACTTCGACGCCTTTTGACTTCGAACCTCTCTCGCTCGACTTTCCTGCCCTCTGCCTCCAGTGCCTCGAGCCCCCGCCTACGTTGTTTTCCTCGACCCAGCACGCCACCGCAACTTCGTGGTCGATAACACCCCCCGGGGACAAGCAGTACGAGGCGCTGCAGAGATATTTTGCAGACGAGTTTCAAAAATGGAAAATTACGTGCGCCGCCGCCACGACAGTGGTGAACGAGGACTTGACGTACCCACCGTCGGCTACCATCTACAAACAAGATTTGATAAAAGATGCGGTGCGAAGGGCCGAGAAAACGGCTGAAAACCTGGAGAAGGAAATCGCTGAGCATATGGAATCTATATTTACCGGGTGGCAAGGCCTCTCAGAGCAACAACGCCGGGACTTCTGGCTCTTGGAGCTAGCCAGGGGCGTCGGACGGAAGCAGAAGGAGTTAGGTTCGATGCAAAATACGCAGCACTCTCTGAAGCAGGAGAATGCAAACCTGAGGACCCAAATCGAGCATCTGAACAGGTTACAGCAGCCCCGGGAGTTTAAGATCCTACCGCCAGCGACGATTCCCCTGGACAGGAAGATAATAGACTTTTTCCTGATGGAAGGAGTTGTCCATGGCAAGGCGGGAGTCGGAATGAACTTGAACGATAGACACTCGGACCTGAATACGGTCGTGGCAGCGGCTATCGATCGATGGAAGAACGTCATTGTGAGCACCCGTGCTTCAAGCGGCATGGGCGCACAGCGCTCGCTCAACTCTCAGCCGAGTGACGCGCCAGACTCTGGGAATGCCAATGGTTCGACCAACGCAGGTGGCGGCAATTTAACCAAAGCGCAACAGGCGCAGACGCGGACGACACGGACCCGGACTCAGCAATCCGTGCCGATCCTGCAAGCCCCTCAACCTCAGCGTCCTGCGACAGGCAACGCAGCCAATGGCACGTTGCTGTCCGCAACAGACAAGTTGAGTGCGGAACCGCGGGCGCCGTCCACCGCGCCGACCGCTGATTCGACAAGCGTAGCAGCGTCAGTCAGTGCTGGTGCGGATGACGATGACATGAGTGACCAGGATGCCGATGGTGACGCGGAGATGGACGACGACGACGGATATGCTTC
>FTLB01021252.1_pt1 | contig 22358 bp, 14 predicted proteins | sample 1658291 | NCBI WGS metagenome assembly FTLB01 (sample SAMEA3914812, study PRJEB12502) | metagenome | biome: forest; material: soil | place: Canada | collected 2011-07-07 | depth 0.1 m
CCCTTTCCATAAGGATCAGTATTTACCAGTTCGGGCTTAGATTCAATTTCGGGGTTTATTTGCAGCACCTGGGCATTAACTGGCATAAAAAGGTCTGAAACTGTTTTTACAGCCTCTACCGTTCCAAAAATTTCTCCCGCTTTTACATCCTTCCCAATGGTGTTAATATCCATAAAAACAATATCTCCTAATTCCTTTTGCGCAAAATCGCTAATACCAATGTAGGCAAGATCACCGTCCACCCTTATCCATTCATGCTCGCTGGTGTATTTAAGTTCTTCAGGAATATTCATATTTCATTTATTTATAATATAATTTCAAAAATACATCGTTTTTTTTAAAAGGCAACTACGATAAAGTAAATCGGACAAGGAATCCGAAAGCAGTGGTTGTTCTTTTATAAGAACTGGAAACCTTGGGCGCATTTATAGTTCTTTCAAAATACATTGATATGTTTACTTTCTGGCTTACAGAATACCCAATGGTAGGTTTAAGTTGCAAGTTAAGATTTCCGGCAGTTACAGTGCTAAGCCCGTCCAATGGCCTCATTATAGTTCGCGTATCATTAATTGTCATATTCATCATAGCCTGCACCTCATTCTTTAAAATTACTGGTTGCCGTCGGTTAAAGGGCAGTTTTATCCCCGATTTATTAGTGCCTATGTTTATAGTTACCCTGTTATTTACCATTTCCTGCACTTGCGAGTTGGCAATGCTAAGCGTTAATGTTCTGTCGCGGCCATAGGACAAACTTCCGTTAAGTTTACTTTTTGTGGTAAAATCTGCTCCTAGTAGCGGCGAGAAACTTTCTGTAATAGTAACATTATCTACAATAAAAACAGGCGCAATGGATCCATTGCTTTCATAAGTAGGCAATGGCGCGTTAACAATAGACATGTTAGGATTATTGAAACTGTAATCCAGATTGGAGGTATAGTTACCCGTGTTGTAGGTTGAACTGTATTTGTGAGTAAGGTTAAACCTTGTAAAATACTTTTTTATAGCGGCAATACGCGTTAGTCCTGTATAGTTAATGGACCAGTTGGGCAAAGGTATTGAAGGAACGCCAGACAGACTTGTTTTATTAGCGCTTTGGCCCGAATAAGCGGCAAGAAAAGCAGGGATAAGAATATTTTGTGAATTAGTGTCGTATCCGGCGCTATGGCCAAGCCTGTTCCAAATGGTAAATCTGTCTTCCTGAAAATTATGAAATGCTTTTGAGGCATAAGGGTCTACCCCCAATTGCGACTTTTCCTTTCCTTCAAAAGCCGATCCGATAGAAATAAAAGACAATTTGTAACTACCTGAACTATAAGGAGATTGGGAAACAAATTCATTATCATTGCTGTTTGCAACCCTATAAAACTCATTATAGGTTTGGGTAGAAGCCTTTGTAGCCTCCAGCTGTATCTTAAAATCCGGAACAGGTTCTAACGAGGTTTTAATATCATAACTAATTGACGTGGTTTGCGAGAAAGGCGTATTTAAAGAAGCCGACTGAGATTCCCAGCCATCTTTAGAAACCTTAAATCTGAAATCTGGATTTTGGGAGCCAAGCAAAAAAGGAATCATATCTGTATTATGCCTTCCTTCAGACATACCCAGGTATTTTGGAATTTCCAGAAAACCAGCCATAGAAGTAGACTGCACATCACTGAACTGATAGTTTATATTCTTAAGGGCCATAAGTGTTCTTACGGCAGCTTTAAGCGCTCTTAGTTCTTTTTTGGGCAGCACATTTTTGTTAGTAGAGTCTTTTGGATTTGGCTTTACTCCTGCAGGCCCTCCTATTTTAGTTTTTTTAATAGCTGGCGGCGCGTTTATTTTCTGCAAAATTTTTAACTTATTATACAGCTTATCCATGTTCAGCGCTCCTGTAACGCCCATTGTACGGTTGTTTTGTATCTGGTTACCCAAGGTGTCTCTTATGTAAAGGGCGCCAGACGTCCAGGTATATCCGGCGCTGTACCTTGCAGTAGCCGTCATCCAGTTAGTCATAGGAAATTTATCAAGCGGAAGGGTGTAATTAAAGCCTACCTGCTGATTGAGATTTTTTACACGCCCCAGCCTTTTTATATTTGAAAGGATGGAATCTCTATACTCTTTTGAGTGATCGGGCGACCTTCCCGGTTCGTCTATAACCCCGCTGACTGCCGCGCTATACTCCATAGAAAGACTTTTGGTAATGTTCCAGTTTACGCCATAGTTCCGTGTAAACGTGAATAGCTTTTGATACAAGGGGGCTTCCGGGGCTTGATAATAAGGGTTTGCAGTAACAGTGCTTCCTCCTCCTAAGAACTGTATAGGGCTTCCTCCCCAGTACTGTGTAGCCGTTATTTGTCGGTTTACTGTGGTTCGGAATGTAAGAGTGCTTGGTAAGGCGTTGAAGTTAAAATCTTTAATCAGCCGCAAATAGGGCGACTTAAGGAACTGTAAATTTTTAAAAGGCTCTATTGGTTTTGCTTTGTTGGTGAAACTATATCCTAAAGCCTCGTTATAGGTTTTCTGAAAATAGTTTGCCAATGTAGCATTATGGTGGTTAGTTCCCGTATAGGCCGTGCTAAATGTAAAATTCTCTATGTCCCAGGGGTGCATTTTAGCGTCCTTTTTCATTCGGATTTTCTGAATATTAGTAAAGTTTATACTTTTAGTATTAGACTGATCCAGAACAACTTTTTTGTAATAAGCCCGCTCCGACTCCGGATACAAATTTAAGGCCTGGCTCATCAACACATCAGGGTCTAAGGGATTGTATTTTGGCTTAATAGTAGTTGTGTTATAACTTACGTACATAGGCAGTTTCAACCCCCAGGTCTTGGGTATAAATTTATCAAGCGTAATATTAGACATGGCTCCCCATTGGGCGGTGGTGGTACGGTCTTGTTCGGACACACTTTGGTCTATAGCTCCAAACCCAGGAGTTTGCACCCTACCCGATAAGGTAACGTTGGCCAGATCCGCCAACTTCATATTGGCTTTTCCGGCGGCGGCATACGCTGATTTTTGATGAAAATCGGATACCCGTAATTCATCTACCCAAATATTCAAAGAGGCGAACTCCTGCGGGCCATTTTTAGGATTTCTAACGCCTAACATAATTGTTTGCACAGAGCTAAGGTCAGGATTTCCGTGTACTGTTATGTTTCTTCCATTTATTAAATAAGTATAATTTAAGTACAAACTATAACCAGAAGTGGCGTCCCTATTCAGCTTTGCCTGTACCAGGTCTCCCAATGCCTGCTGAATCCAGTTTTGCTCCATCCATACCGCATTTACATCTTGTGTATTTATTGGATTTGTAAAATACAGTGGCACTTCTATTTCATAAAAGTTCTGGTTAAAATCTGTACCCAACCTTAGAAAAGCTATTACCGACTGGTTTATAACAGGAAGCATGCTGGTTTCGGCATGTATAAAGGCGCGAATCTCTCCATAGTTCAACAAATTAAGAGTAACATTTTTATATACTGCCCTTACCTGACCAAGGTTAAGATTAGTTACTGATAGTTTTAACGATTGCTCATTTAACAGCCTTGTAACAGTAGAGGTAGGGTCTATATCCTGTTGAAAGCCCGGAGGCACCATATAAGGGGACGTAGCGGAGGTGCCCTCGTTATTTTCCTGTATGCTTACTGTTGATACCACAGTTTGTGGTATCATTTTATATTCGGCAAGTTGTCCTGAAGAGTCTAGATCCTCTCCCAGGTAAACCCGCCACTGGTCCGATACCATCTGAAATTCTGCCAAACGCAAAATGACAGGCTGGGTAAAGCCTGTCATATAAGTTCGGAAAAACCGTATTGATTTGTACCCCACAATACCGCCAACCACGCTATCCGGTTGCCGTATCGGGATCCGAAATTGCAACCAGGTAACATGGTCTACTGTTCCTGTGGAAGAAGTAACAGTAGCGATTTGCTGCCCTACTATATTATTTTGCCCTACTACCATTTTAGATGGATCTATGTCTATTTCATATTCATAATACTGATCCAGGTTATCTAATGTATTATTTGAATTCAAGTCTTCATTATCTGGCAAGGTAGAGTTAGACGGTGTGTACAAGCCAGTACTGGCAATAGGAGAATTGTTTTCCATACCGTTGTAGCTCTTGTACCGTTGCACAACAGTCCAGTTACTATCATCGTCGGTAGCGCCCAGAAAATAGTTAAAATTATCTCCTGAAGGGTCTGCCGCAATAGAATCTTTCATACCTGCCGATATCCCTGTCTCTGCCGCAATAGATTTTAGATACGAACTAAAGAAAAGCTTCTCTTCGTTATCATTTATTCCATCAAGTCCAACATCCTGCCTGCTTCTGGAAGAAGGGTCGCTGGCAAAGGCATCCGTAACAAAAGGCTGCGTAGTAGTTTCTCCCCATACTGTTTTTACAAGCTGCCCTGCTGCCGTATCAACCCCTGCCGGAAGCCCATTTTCAAAATCCTGAATATGGTTTTCTTCTAAATCTTCTGAAATACTTCCCAGGTTAAAATAAAGTTTTCCCTTACCGGTAAATGGCACATTAGCGTTTCTGTTGCTATGAATGGGCAAATCGTAGTTTGTTGAACTTGAGTTTGTCGGCCTGTATGGGCTCATCATCCAGAACTCAATGTATTGAATATTGGCATTGTCAAAATCTATATCGCTTCTTACTGCCCTGGTTATACCGCCCCAGTTCTTTTGCGGGTTTTTGGCAAATGTATTAAGCGCAGGGTTATAATTGTATGGCCCACGCTCAGAAGGAAAAAATGCCATATCCAGCGTTATTTCATTTTGTGTATAAGACTGTGGGTTAAGGTTGGGGAAAATCTCCTGCTGCTGTATATACCTTACAAAGTGATTATCCATATCAGTAGTAGTAATTTCTGCTGGCTTTCCATCGCCTGCTGTTCTGTAAAAGGTCTGGTCAATGTTATACCAGGCAAATTTTGCTCTATGGAAGGAATAGCTTAAAGCTACCGCTGTATCCGCAGCTTCTTTAAATCGTTGTGGCGTGGCCGAAATATTCCATAACGAAGGAAGACGAGTAAAATCATACGGTGTTTCCGCTCCTTCAAAATCGTCTATATAAGCTACCCCTTTCTCTCCTTTATCAATGAACTTAGGATGTCCGGGAATAAGATCAGCCCCTTCCCCAAAAAAGTTAATACTGGACGGCGCTTTAGTTTGTATAATAGGCAACCGGTCTACCATTTTAGTAAGCAACCTGGAGTCTTTCTGGTAGCTCATATCCGCCCCCAGCATAGTATTATTACTTGGCTCATCTCCCACGTTTACCCTGGTTATCTGAGGAGATTCCTTCTGATGATACATTGTGGCTCCAAGCATAAACCCTTTGCTCACCTTATAATCAAAACGAGTGCCTATAAACGTCCGACGGCGGAAATTGAACAAATCCTGCTTTTCAAACCGTATTACTATTGTTTGCCCGGAACTGAGAACCCCCTGGTTAATGATATTGAGCCTTCCTAAATTATAATCTACCGTATAGTCGGTTCCCTCCACCAAGGCGGTACTACCCGCCATTACCTGTACAGAACCCGGAGAAATATTTATACCTGGCAATGTTATTTGCCCGGCAACGCCTGCCTGGTAGCTTCCTGTAAAGAAATACTTATCCTGTGCCGTAACCATTTGGGCGGCGCTTTTGGTAGAGTCGTACAGCGCCTGGTAAACGTATTTGGCAATAAGAGCCGTCTCTGTTGAGGGATTAAAATATTTTTGCAGGTTTTGCCCAAAAGGCTCTACTTTCGGAATAATGATTTTCCCGTTTTTAGAATCGATAGTTACACCCTCTATAAAGTCAAAGTTACCATCAGGAATTGGGTCATTGTTAACGTTAAGCCTGTCCAGTCCCATAAGCCTTAACAACGGCACTCCATTGGTCTGCTCGCCTTGCTGCAAATTTGGAATATCTTCGCCAGACTGGTCATTCTTATATACAACACGGCACTGGAAGTTAGTATTAACAAGGTTAGTGGCTCCCAGGCTGTATATGTTTTTCATCATCAGCTTCCAGGTATTTAATTTTAGGTTAATGGTTTGGGGCTTAAGTAATTTAAGAATAATAAGCTGGTTGTTGGCTACATTGCTTATCTCGCCATTCAACTCCCCTACTGTATACGTTTTGCCTTTGTAGGTATATTGATAAGCAACCCCCAGCGCCTCTGTTGGCTTCAACTGTGTTACAAGGCTTATGTAGCCCAAATTAGCGTTAAATGTATACTCTGTGGAAGCAAGCTTTCTTACCCTGTTTATCACTTCAAAATCTATACTTTGCGCCATTCCGAATTGGGATTCTAAAAAGCCAGGGGCCGTATTAGGGTTACGAACTTCTGCGGAATCTTCGCCCTTTATAAAATTGTAAAGGTTGTTAATAGTATTAGAACATGCCGAATCATAGGGGGTTGCTCTTGAATTTCGAGGATTTACGAGCTTATCAAACTTTTTATTCTCATTTAATGAGTCCATCCATGCTTCCCCTAAGTCTGTAAAGGCAAGCATGTCTCTTAATGTAGAAGTATTATTAACTGTATTGGTAATATAAACGTCTACCCTGGTTATTTGTAAGCCCGAAAGGACGTTAGGCGTTGCCGCCAAAGATTGTTCGTAATGGTCTCTGAAAAACTGGCCCAGAAAAAAGTGGCGATAATCGTCATAATTATCTGCCTTTATATCAAATGTTCGGGACTGGCCTCCCCCTTGCAAAGTAATTTGGTCTATTTGCCCACGCTGGTTAGCCGCAATGGCTGTTACGCCCAAGCGCCCAAACTGAAGCTTTGCTTTTAATCCGAATAGATTTTGCGGGCTTTGTATAAGAGTACCTGTGGTAGGCATACTTACTGTTCCGGCTTCTATTTTCTGAATAATGTCTTCCGGGTGCGAGGTATAGTTTATTTTTACATTGTTCTGGTAGTCGAAGGTAGCCTTGGTATCCCAGTTGGTAGTCAGTTTAAGTTTATCGCCAATTTGCCCTACAACGTTTAGCGTTACGTTTTGCTCAAAATTAAAATTGCCGTTTTTCTGCTGCCTTATGGGGATATTGGGGTTAGCCAGCCTTTGCCATTGTCCTGCAAAATTTAAAGTTACTAAACCGTTAGGTACAATAGAGACATAATCGCTACCAAACGGGCCTTTCAAACCTCTTATAGGAATCATTAGCTTAGTTCCTTTCTTATTAGAGGTACTTAACGCCTTTTCTGTGCCGCCGCTTCTGTTCTTCCAGTAGTTCTTCATCATCTGCTGGTTTCTGTAGTTAGAATACTCCTGAAAGGTCATGGTAGTGGACGGCCTGTATTCCATTTGCCCTACTTTTTCCTGAATGGTGTAGTTTTCCATACTGGTATCCAGCTGAACGTCCGTTTGAATATTAGAAGGCTTACCCAATATAAAAGGAGTAGAGCTGGAAGGGTTGGAATATTCATCGCCATACCTGTCGTCGGGTGTAAACGTTGGACGGGAAGCGGCAGGCTTTTTATTTTTTTTCGAAGAATCGGGCGGAGCGGGAACTGTCTCTTTATTTTTTGATGTTAAGGTACTGGCAGGATATGAGTTTTTTTTTGTCTCTTTGGTAAGAGCCCAAAAAGCCACCATTGATAGCGAAACCCCTGTAAGAAATAAAATACTTTTACTTATCAAAGCAATATTTATCCTGCAAATAAAAAATTAACTAAGCTGTTTTGAGCGCCAACTTGATTAACTGTTCCAATGTAATGTTACCTTCTTTTTTAAGAATACCGTCTATGCTTTTTTCGGCGGCGTTCTTAGCAATGCCCAAAGTAACCAGTGCGGATAACGCTTCTTTCCTAAGTGTATTGTGTGAAGATATGGGGATAAACTTGTCTTCTATCAAGGATTCTTTCTTCATTTTATCTTTCAACTCCAGAATAATTCTCTGGGCCGTTTTTGCCCCTATACCCTTAATTCCTTGTATAACTCTCACATCCTCAGATACTATTGCATTCTGAAGCTCTGAAGGACTAAGGGAAGAAAGGGTCATTAGCGCCGTTCCGGGGCCAATACCCGAAATAGAGATCAAATCGAGGAACACTTTCTTTTCGCTTAATTCAAAGAAACCATACAGTGTATGGGCGTCTTCTTTAATATGAAGATAGGTATGCAATTTGCACCGTTCCTGATCTTTTAAAAGAGAATAGGTACTTAAAGAAATTTTAATCTGGTAACCTATTCCGCCTGTTTCCAGGATAATGTAAGTGGGGTCTTTGTAGGCCAGCTTCCCGTCTATGTAAGCAATCATTTCTTTTTACTGTCATTAATATCCAAGGCATCTACTACCGCTATGGCAGTCATATTTACTATTTCGCGCACAGAGCTTCCCATTTGCAAAATGTGTACAGACTTCTTCATGCCCATCAAAATAGGCCCTATTACTTCTGCGCCTCCCATTTCCTGTAGCAGTTTGTAAGCTATATTTCCAGAAGCCAGGTCGGGGAATATAAAGGTATTTGCTCCTTCCTCTCCCAATGCGCTAAAAGGATAATTTTCCTGCTGTAGTTTAGTATCAAGGGCTATGTTCGCCTGCATTTCCCCTTCTATAATCAGGTCGGGATACCTTTCTTTGGCAAGTTTAGTAGCTTTAGCTACTTTTTCAGGAATTTCTCCCTTGCTGGAGCCAAAGTTAGAATACGAAAGCATGGCTATACGAGGTTCAATATCGAAGAACCGAACGGTGCTGGCCGTTAAGGCTACTATTTCTACCAGCTCTTCCACATTTGGGTTTACATTTACGGTAGTATCGGCAAAAAAGAAGGTTCCTCTTTTGTTAAGGATAATGTACATCCCCGCTACGCGGTCTATGCCATTTCCTTCTACTCCTATTACCTGTAAAGGTGGCTTTATGCTGGTGGCGTAATCTTTGGTAAGGCCAGAAATAAACGCGTCCGCTTCGCCTGTCTCTACCATCATAGAGCCAAAATAATTTCTGTCCCGCATCAGCCTTCTGGCTTCTATGGGCGTAAGGCCTTTCCGCTGTCTTTTCTTATAGAACAAATCGCCATACTGTTCGCGTCTTGCTTTTTCTTCAAAAGGATCTATAATCTGGCAGGCGCCCAGCTCCAGGTGATGTTCTTTTATTATACTTTTTATTTTTTCCTTTCTTCCCAGCAGAATAGGTATGGCTATACCTTCATCTTGTATGTGCTGCACTGCCTTCAATATTTTATAATTATCCGCTTCGGCAAATACCACTTTCTGTGGGGTTTGCCTTGCCCTGTTCATAATGCCGGAAATAAGCTTCTGGTCTATACCTATTCTTTTTTGCAGTTCTATCGTATAGGCCTCCCAGTCTTCTATGGGTTTTCTGGCTATGCCGGTATGCATGGCTGCCTTTGCCACTGCGGGGGAGATAGTAGTAATCAGTCGTGGGTCAAGCGGCTTTGGTATCAGGTAATCCCTTCCGAAAGAAATAGAAGTTTCTCCATACGCCTTGTTTACAATATCAGGCACTGGTTCTTTGGCAAGGTCTGCTATGGCTTTTACTGCGGCAAGCTTCATATCTTCCGTAATTTCTGTGGCTCGTACGTCCAAAGCGCCTCTGAAAATGTATGGAAAACCAAGTACATTATTTACCTGGTTAGGATGGTCGGAGCGGCCCGTGGCCATTATTATATCTTTACGGGCGGCAATGGCTTCGTTATAATCTATTTCAGGAACCGGATTTGCCAGCGCAAATACTATTGGGTTTTTCGCCATTGTCCTAAGCATATCTGCCGTTAGTACGTTGCCTACCGAAAGCCCTATAAATACATCGGCGCCTACTACTGCTTCTGCAAGGCTGTTTACATCTCTGGCAGTGGCAAAGCCTATGCGGTATTCGTCCAAGTCTGGCCTGCCCTGCTTCAACACGCCGTCTTTGTCCAGCATTACTATGTTTTCAATTTTTGCGCCAAGCGCTATGTACAGTTTGGTGCAAGATATAGCTGCCGCACCAGCTCCGTTAACTACAAACTTAACGTTCTCTATTTTTTTCTTTACTAGTTCCAGCGCGTTCAGTAGGGCTGCGCTGGAAATAATAGCAGTGCCATGCTGGTCGTCGTGCATAACAGGAATGCTCATGCATTTGCGAAGTTCCTGCTCTATACGGAAGCATTCCGGCGCTTTTATATCTTCCAGGTTAATGCCGCCAAACGTAGGCTCCAGCGATTTTACAATGTTTATAAATTGCTCAGGGTCGCTACAGTCTACCTCTATATCAAATACGTCTATGCCTGCAAATTTTTTAAACAGTACGCCCTTACCTTCCATTACTGGCTTAGAAGCGTCCGGGCCTATATTTCCTAATCCTAGTACCGCAGTGCCGTTAGAAATAACGCCTACCAGGTTGCCTTTTGCCGTGTACAAATAAGCATTTTCTTTATTAGCTTCTATCTCTTTGCAAGGCTCGGCTACTCCGGGGGAATAGGCCAATGCCAGGTCCAGTTGGCTGGTGAGTGTTTTAGTAGGGACAACTTCTATTTTACCAGGCTGCCCTTGCGTGTGGTAATTTAAAGCATCCTGTCTTCTGATAATTATACTCATAGTTTTAAATGAAAAAAATTACCCCTTAATTTTTAATTATTAAGGGGTAAAATTAAAGGATTATAATAACTTTTCTAAATTTTCTAACTCAGTACAAGTTTCATTCCTACTTTAAGGTTGTTACTCGTTAGGTTATTAAGTTTCTTGATTTTTTCTATAGTTAAGCCGTTGTACTTTTTAGCTATGGTCCATAAAGTATCTCCCGGCTGCACATAATACACTCCGCCAGATTTTGATTTTGTTTTCTTTCCTTTGGAATCTGATGAAGCTAAAAGACTTTCGGAAGATTTGCCTCCTTTGTAAATAACCAGTCTTTGCCCTTGTCTTATGTTATTGCCTTTTATATGGTTCCAGGCCCTAAGGTTAGCAGGCGACACATGGTATTTGTTAGCGATACGCCCTAGCACATCTCCTCTTTTTACTATATAAACTCCTTTTTTACCAGAGCCAGCAGAAGATTTAGGAGTATGCATTACTATATTGGAAAGCTCTACGCCTTTCACCTTACAGGAATCCATTAACCAGCTGCGGTTCATGGCTACAAATTCTGTTTTATCTGCCGGTATTCTTAAGGCATAGCCAGAATTTTCCGGTAGTATATTTTTCTTTAAGCTTGGGTTTAGTTTAAGCAGCTCTTCATTACATATATTAAGATGCTGGCACAACTGATCAAGGTTAATGTAATGGTCTACATTAAGCGTATCAAAAGCCATTGGGTATTCCAGAGAGTCGGCTATAATGTTATGTTCTTTCAAATAGTTCATAGTATACATTACCGCTACAAACTGGGGCACGTAACCGCGCGTTTCTGCGGGCAGGTATTTATACACTTCCCAGAAAGAATCTTTATAGCCCGATTGTCTTATGGCCCGTCTTACGTTACCGGGGCCGCAGTTGTACGAAGCCAATGCCAGTTCCCAGTCGTCAAAAATATTGTATAGTTCTTTCAGGTATTTGCAGGCCGCCTCTGTAGCTTCATAGGGATCTAGCCGTTCATCAATAAATTCATTTTGTTTTAGGCCATAGTCTCTTCCCGTGCCGGGCATAAACTGCCACAAGCCTGCCGCGCCAACTCTGGACTGCGCTCTGGCGTTAAGCCCCGATTCTACAATAGCCAGGTATTTCAACTCATCAGGCATATTGTGCTTCTTAAGGTATTCCTCAAAAATAGGGAAGTATACCCTTCTGCGGCGTTCCATTACCAGGCTGTAATGCCTGTTGCGCACTGTAAAGTAATCTATAAAACCTTTTATCTGCGGGTTGTAGGTAAGCTTTATTTCTTTTTCCAGTTTCTTAAGCCGCTCTTCTGCCAGTTCATCAGAAATCATTGGCACATCCAGCGGAGAAACTTCCGAAGGCACTTCTGTTGATAGTATGTTCTCTTCTTCTACTATGCTGTCTTCTTCCAGCACTACTTCCTCATCCTGATCTTCTATTATTTCCTGCGCGCGAACTAATGACATAGTAAGTCCCTGTAGTAACAGAGCTATGAACAAAACTACCTGTAAGTACTTCCTTCTCATCTTTCCTTAGTTTTTGTTTAAAAGGTACTTTGAAAAAGCTAATAAATCTTCTTCTCCAAAAGCTTTGGACATTACCTGTATACCAATCGGAAGCCCTTTACTATCTTTACCATTTGGAATTGAAATGGCCGGAATACCTGATAAATTTGCCTGAACAGTGAAGAGGTCTGCTAAATACATCGCCAAAGGATCTTCTGTTTTTTCCCCTATTTTAAACGCTGTAGTAGGGGTAGTTGGTATGACTAGAAAATCGAACTCAGAAAATATTTTTTCCGTCTCTTCTTTTATCACCCTTCTTACTTTTTGGGCCTTCGTATAGTAGGCGTCATAGTAACTGGCGCTTAATACAAATGTTCCCAGCATGATCCTGTTTTTGACTTCTTCGCCAAAGCCTTCTGCCCGGGTTTTTTTATACATGGATTCCAGATCTCTTATATTTTTGCTGCGGTATCCGTATTTAACACCATCGTACCGCGAAAGGTTCGAGCTTGCCTCGGCTGTTGTTAAAATATAATACACCGGCAAAATATATTCCAATAAAGGAAATCTGACTGGCACAACTTCGTGCCCATCCTTTTTTAAAACCTCGAAAGTCTTAATAGTGTTTGCCCTTATTTCATCATTTAATCCTTTACTATCTATGGATTCTTGTAAATATCCAATACGGGCTTTTTTTGTAAAGGAAAGTTTTTTACTATATTCTGGAACTTCTTTATGAGAGACGGTACTATCGTAGTTATCTCCCCCGGCTATTACTTCTAGTAGTAAAGCGGCGTCGTCTACATTTTTAGTAATAATACCTATGCAATCGAAAGAAGAAGAATAGGCGATTAGCCCATAACGAGAGATGCGGGAATAGGTGGGTTTAAGCCCTACAATTCCGCAAAAAGCGGCAGGCTGCCTTACAGAACCTCCGGTGTCTGAACCCAGGGAAGCCAGGCAAAGATCTGCCTGCACCGCTACCGCAGAGCCGCCGGAAGAACCGCCGGGCACTCGTTCGTTATCAATCTCGTTCAGCGAGGGGCCAAAAGCAGAGTTTTCGTTGGAAGAACCCATAGCAAACTCATCGCAATTTTGCCTGCCTATAATAATGGCGTCTTCATCAATAAGCCGCTGCACGGCAGTGCCGGTAAACTGAGATACAAAACCGTCCAGAATTTTGCTGGAAGCCTGCAAATGGTGCCCTTTGTAGCAAAGCACATCTTTTAGGCCAACTACCATACCCGCTAACTTTCCCGCTGTTCCAGCGGCTAGTTTAGCGTCAACCTCCTCTGCCTTCTTTAGCGCTTCTTCTTCAAAAAGTTCAAGAAAGGCATTCAGGTGTTTTTTTTTCTTTATAGTACTTAGGTAATTCTCAGTTAATTTTTTGCATGAAATAGCGCCTGTACTAAGGTCTTCCCTTATTTCACTTAAAGAACTATATGCCTTCAATTTTTACTTCTTTTCTTCTTTTATACCTTCTTCTATTTCGCTTTTTATTTCTTTGGAAGCGTCTTTAAATTCACGAATTCCCTTACCTAGCCCACGTGCCAGTTCTGGAATTTTTTTGGCGCCAAAGAAGATAAGAATTATAAGAAGGATGAGCACAAGCTCCTGCATTCCAAGTCCGAACATCTTTTGTTGATTTTTAGTGAATAATTTATTAACTGCAAATATACGAAAATATTAACCGCCTGACAATTTTGCGGTTTGTATATAAAGTGAAAGCGCGATAAAATGATTCAAAAAAGCTGTTATTTTGTATACAGCCACTGCTCCGGGTCTAGTTTATCGCTGTTTTTCCATATCTGGAATTGCAATTCAGAGATGTTGTTTTTATCCGTATAAACCTCGCCTAATTCCTCTTTTGCCTCTACCTTGTCCCCTGTTTTTACTTTTACAGATTCCGGTTTAAGCCTGGCGTACACTGTAAAGTACTCCCCATGCTGTATCATTACTACGGTATTCATACCCGGCACAGAGGCCACCGTCATTACCTTGCCCGGAAATACAGCTTTAACCGGCTCACTCCTTAAGGTAAGAATGTTTACTCCCAGGTTTTCTATATCTACATTGGGCAGCACCGGGTGCGGCTGTATTCCAAAATGCTGCGATATGGAGCCATGCCCTACCGGCCAGGGCAGTCTGTGTATGTTGCCCGCAAAAGAGCTGGAAATACTGGCCACTTCCGGAGTTACCGTTACGCCTTTCTTCCCTGCTTTTTCCTCGGCTTCTTTCTTTGCACGCTCCATTTCCCTTTTTACAAGGTCGGCAATAAGCTTATCAAGTTTTTTTATAGATTTCTTGGTTTCCTCCAATTCCTTTTTAAGCTCTTTTTCTTTATGAGTAAGCTCTGTTACTACCGTATTTTTCTCTTTTTTAAGTGAGTTCAGGTTTTCCGTCTCTACTTCTTTAGAGTTTAACAAGGCATTTTTTTCCCTGCGCTTGCGGCTAAGTTTTACCTTTTGAGAAGATAGCGAATTTTTTACTTTTTCAATTTGCTCCAGTTGGTTTTGGCGTACGTCGGCATATTGCTTAAAATATTTTATACGCATTACAAACTGGTTAAAACTTTCGGCGGCAAAAATAAAGGCAAGCTTATCCAGAGCGTTGCTGTTTAGCTTATAGGTAATGTATATCATCTTGGAATATTCCTCTTTCAACACTTTAAGGTCATTTTCCATAGCTGTTATTACATGCTCGGTTTCTGCTATCTCGTTATCCAGCAGGTGTATTTCTTCTTCAATGGAGATTATTAAGTTGTAGCGGGCGCTTAACTCGTTATTAATAAGGTTCAGCTGCCCAAGGGTGGCGTTCTTTTTGGTCTTGGTTTCTTCTATTATTTTTTCTGTTTCCTTTATCTTGCTTATGTTATCCAGTTTTTCTTTTTCTAACTGGGCTTTGTTTTGCGAAAAGCATAGAAAAGGAATAAAAAGCAGCAGAAACAGGCTATTTGCGGTCTTCCAACCTGCGGGGAACATTAAAGGGAAAGTTAAGTTCCTTATCGGTAAGTTCAATTTTGGTATAGTTAATTTTAACGTTCGTTTTCTTCTCACTATCGCCGGGGCCTTTTAAAACCAGATTAATAAGGCTGCTGTATGCAAATATATAATTATCAAGCGGACCAAAATCATTATATTCAATAGAAAGTGAGGCTTTGGTTGCGCTTTCTAATAGAACTACCTTTTCTACTTTCATAGTAGTCATTTTTACATGGTTTTCAACTTTCAGGTTTCCCCGCGATTGTTGAAGCAGATAAAAATCTGTCTGGGATTTTGTTAGCTTATCCCGGGACGATTTTGCATAAGGAAGATTACCCAAAATCATGGCTTGCATGTTTTTAAAGCCCAGTTCCAGGTTAAACCGTTCGTTAAGGGCGTTAATATCTAACTCCTCGTACTGGTTTTCTTTTTTAAGGCGGTCTATAATAAATATGGAGTCTTTGCGGATTAGCATACGAGTTACTTCTATTCCAAAGCCGCTAATGGAAAGCCATATCAGGCTGTCTTTTTTCATACGTATATGCACGGTGGCATTCTGCCCGTCAACATCTATTTTAGCCTTCGCGCTAAAGTAGTTAAAGTCAACATCTTGTACATTAAATTTGGCTATATCTTCTTCATTGGCAAAAATAGTAACATTGGTAAGGATGGACCTATGGCAGGAGGAAAGGAAAAAGCAACCTATAATACTACATAGTGTAAAAAATTTATTCATACAGTTTCTTTTCCGCTATTTTTTTATCAATAAATTCAGAGGTATCTCCCAACTCTTTGGCTTTCTTCCACTGTTCCAAAGCCTCGCCCTGGTCGCCAAGTTTATAAAGCACATCGCCGTAGTGCTCTAGTATAGTGCCGTTATTGCTGCCCATCACCGCCATTTCCAAGTATTTCTTTGCGCCTACCAGGTCGTTCATCATATACAACACCCAGGCATAGGTATCTAAATAACTGGCATTGCCAGGATATTTTACTACCAGCTTGCCAGACATTTCTTTGGCTCTTTCCAGTTTATCTTTACGCAGGGACAGAAAATAGCTGTAGTTGTTAAGCGCATGGTCGTTGGAACTGTCTTGCTTCAGCACTTCTTCAAAAGCCGCATCAGATTTGTTGTACTCCTTCAAGCTGTTGTAAGCGTCGCCTAGCTCCAGGTCAAACTCAACAAGCAATTGCTTGTCGGATAAAGCCAGCTTTCTCCCCTGCTCCAGCGATTCGGTAGCGGGTTCGTATTCCTTTTTAATTAAATGCCCCAAGCCATTATAAAACCAAAGCGAAGCCTGATTTGGGAAAATCTCCAAGGCTTCATCAGAATGCCTTACCAGGCTGTCTGGCTTTCCCATGTCCATATCCAGCGTAAGTATGTGCGTCCATAGCGAATAATTATTATTATCTATGGCTTTTGCTTCTAGGTATTTGTTTAGCGCTTCATTTACCCTTCCCGCCCTAAGCAAAGCGTCTCCGTGCGCCTCCATAGCGCGAGATTGCCCGGGATGAGCGGCTTCAAGCTCTTCCGAAAAGCGAAGCAAACGAATTTTATCTTCCGGGGTATAAGATTGCATGGCCATTTCTTTCAGTATGTCCAGCTTAATTTCCATATCCATATCCGGGTTTCTGAAAATATGCTCTAACTGCTCGTAGGCTTTTTCTATTTCCCCCTTGGATTTGTATATGTTAGCCAAAATATACCTGGCATAAGCATTTTCCGGGTCGGTTTTTATAACGGTATCTAGTATTTCCTGGGCGTCTTTGCTTTTATTAACAGTATAAAGAAATTCGGCCTGCATCAGCTTAAATTCCGTTTCATCCGGGAAAGCAGCAATCAACGCATTGCCCTCGTCAATTGCCCCCTGCACTTTATTCATCTTCAGGTACAACTGCTGTTTCTGCCTTGTTACTTCCAGCGATTTGCCAAAAAGCTCGTCTATCTTATTGTAAGTTTTAAGGGTATTGTCTAAATCCTTATTGCGCAGGTACACCACCGCCAGGTCGTAGTAGTATTCCTCGCTTCCCGACACAGTTTCTATAAGTTTTTTATATACTTTTATGGCTTCGGTATAATTTTGTTGTTTTTCGAACACCTGCGCTAGTAACAAATAGTAATACTTGTTTTTCTCGTCCAGCTTTTGGGCTTTCTGGGCATAGTATTCTGCTTCCTTCAGCCTGTCCTGGCTTAGGTAAACCTTTGCCATCATGTAGCTGGCGGCGGAGTTTTCTTCGTAGATTTTGTAAGACTGTTCAAACTTAGCGAGGGCTTCAGGATAATGATCGGTCATATAATCCTTCATGCCCTCGATAAATTGTCGTTCTGATAGTTCTACTGCAACGTTCTTTTTTACAAGTTTTCCTGTAATAGGCCTGCTGCAGGCAGAAAAGAGAATGATAAAAAATAATAAATAACTAACGTTAAACTTCATAGTAACAATTTGTGCTATTGCACAATAGTATTGAAATCTCCCACGCTAAGGTCTGCCGGACGGCATTCGTAGCTTGCTGAGTTTCCTACCATTGAGTTTGCAATAACAGCATTTTTTATAGTAGCTTTTTCCTGCACTATCGATTTCTTTATAACAGAATCAGAAATCTTGGTGCCATTTCCAATAGAAACGTAAGGACCAATAACGCTATTGCTTATCTCAACATTTTCACCAATATATACAGGTTTTACAATGGTAACGTTGGTAAGCTTGGCTGTTTTGGCAATTAAGTCCTGATCTTGAATATAGGACAAATAACGCTCGTTGGTGTCTACGGTTGAGTTTTTGTTGCCGCAGTCTAACCACTCGCTTACTTTGCCAGGCGTAAACTTGCTGCCTTTGTTTTTCATGTTGTCAAGGGCATTGGTAAGCTGGTATTCGCCTTTGTCTTTAATGTCGTTGTCAATCAGGAATTGCAGCTCTTTCTTCAAATATTCACCGTCTTTAAAATAGTAAATACCAATAATCGCCAGGTCAGAAATAAAGGTTTCAGGCTTTTCAACAAAGTCGGTTATTTCTCCCTTGTCGTTCAGTTTTACAACGCCAAACGGTTTAGGGTCTTCCACCTTCTGCACCCATATAATGCCGTCTTTATTGGCAGTATCCAGTTTAAAGTCGGCTTTAAAAAGAGTATCTGCAAATGCTACCACCAAATTTCCTTTTAAAGAGTCTTTAGCGCACAATATAGCATGCGCTGTTCCCAGGGGTTCTTCCTGATAATAGATGGTTCCTTTAGCCCCTACCGAAGCGGCTATTTCTATAAGTTTTTTCTCTACTTCTTTCCCAAAATGCCCAACAATAAAGGCCACTTCCTCAACCTTCTCGCCACATACTTTGGCTATGTCTTCCACCAGCCTCTGCACGATTGGTTTGCCCGCAATAGGGATAAGAGGTTTAGGAACTGTAAGTGTGTGAGGGCGCATCCGCTTGCCCATTCCCGCCATTGGAACTATTATTCTCATAAAAAGTATAAAGTTTTGTTTGTTTATTAGTTACGTTAGATAAAAGTCTTAGTAGGCAACTGTCTGCCCTTAAAAATTTTATAAGTTAAATTATTTTACTCCGGTACTTCCAAAGCCGCCGGCAGCTCTTTCAGATTCCGTTAATTCTTTAACGGTGATCCAGCTTATTTGTTCATGTTTTGCAATCACCATCTGGGCTATGCGCTCGCCGTCCTGTATAGCAAACTCATCGTTAGATAGATTTATTAACAATATCTTAATCTCGCCCCGGTAGTCGGCGTCTATAGTGCCGGGGCTATTCAATACCGTAACCCCGTGTTTAAACGCCAGCCCGCTGCGCGGCCTTATCTGCGCCTCGTGCCCATGAGGTAGCTCTATAAACAAACCCGTAGGCACAAGCGCCCGTTGCAGCGGTTTTAAAACCATCGGCTGCTCCAGGTTTGCCCTCAAATCCATACCGGCAGAGCTGGAAGTCTGGTAAGATGGCAGTTCGTGCCTGGATGTATTTACAATTTTTACCTGCATAAAAAGCATTGAAGTGAAGACAAAAATACCATAAAAAATCCTTTTGAAAAGGAATTACCTTTTTAAACCAGGCAATTGCTTTCTTTCCAGTAAAATTACCAGAGCTAAAAAGACAAGTAAAAGTAAGAAATGAATTCCATAAACCAGTACAGAATCATTGATTGTTATCTGTAACGAAACAAGCACAAAAGCAATGGCAATAGCAATGTAAAACAAGGCCGATTTAAGCGAATAAGGAATAGGGTAATACTTTTGCCCCAGCCCATAGCTTACCGCAGCCATTGAAAAATAGCAAATTAACGTTGCCCAGGCGCTGCCCATATAGCCATAAAGGGGGATAAGGATAAAGTTTGCTGCAATAGTAACCACAGCCCCGCCTATACTTATAAATGTGCCATAATAGGTTTTATCCGTCAGTTTATACCAGATGGAAAGGTTGTAATAAACCCCTAAAAACAGGTTCGCCATTAGCAGAATGGGTACAATAAGCAGCCCTTCCCGGTACACAGGGTTCCTGAGAATAAGCCCAAACAAGCCAAGGTTAGAGCTTACCAGCAAAAATATTAATACACAGGCTATTACAAACCACTTCATCACCTTGGCAAAAAGAGCTGGGGCATTTTTATCTTCTGCCTGCGAAAAGAAAAAAGGATCTGCCGCGTACCTAAAAGACTGTACCGCCAGCGTCATAAACATAGAAAGTTTATAACAGGCCCCAAAAATACCCAAAGCTTGCAGGTTGCTTTTACCGGCATAAAAGCCCGGCGGCAAAAGCTCTTTAAGCAGTATCCGGGAAAGCATTTCATTTACCATGCCCGCCAGCCCCATTATCATTAATGGGTAAGCGTATTTAATCATTTCAGAAACATATTCTTTGGCAATGCTAAAACGGAAGCCGCTAAAGGTTTTCCATAAAATAACAATTAAAAAAGCATTGGCTATACAGTTAGATATCAGGATGTACTCCACATCATGCGCCGGGTTGTAAAAGAATGCTACCTCGGCTTTGAGTCCCGGAAACAGTTCCCCTTGCAATATTTTCCGGCAAATAACCAGGAACGCAATATTGAAGAAGATATTTAAAATAATATTTAACACTTTAGCAAAGGCAAACTTTGCCGCCCTCTTCTCGTACCTCAGCCGCGCAAAAGGGATAGCTGTAACGCCGTCTACAAAAAGAATTAAAGCCATCCACACCACGTAAGAAGCTCGTTCGGGGTAATGAAGCAGATGCTGGGCAATAGGCTGAGAAAACAGGATAAGCAGGGCCGAAATACCTGCGCTTATGCAAAAAACAAAGCTAGTGGCATTGTTATACGTTTCTTTCTCATTCTTGCTTTTAGAGGCAAAACGGAAGTAAGCCGTTTCCATGCCAAAAACATACAGCACATTAAAAAAAGCGGCATAGGCGTACAGCTCGGTAAATATGCCAAACTCTTCTGGTAGTAGCACCGCCGTGTAAAACGGGACCAGCAGAAAATTTAAGGCGCGCCCTACTATGCTGCTAAGCCCGTAAAGAACCGTTTGAGAAAGTAATTTTTTAAGCGCAGACATTCAATTAAACTCCTTTAAAATTCGCTTTGCGTTTTTCCAGAAAAGCGGTAGTCCCTTCCTTAAAATCTTCAGACTTACAGCAGGCCTCAAACGCTTTGGCTTCGGCTTCAAAGCCGCTTTCAGTATAGGCGGCATTGGCCGCTTCTATTACCCTGGCCACTGCCAGCGGCGCATTTTTAAATATCCTGTTCAGCAGTTCTTTTGCTTTTGTTATCAGTTCTGCGGCGGGCAGTACATCATTTGCCAAACCTATTTCTTTGGCTTCGGCTGCGTTAACCATACTTCCGGTAAGCATTATTTCCAAGGCCTTGCCTTTGCCCACCAGCTTTGTTAAACGCTGCGTGCCGCCGTAGCCGGGTAGTATGCCCAGCGTAACTTCCGGCAGGCCAAACTTTGCATTGTCAGAGGCCAGGCGTATATGGCAAGCCAATGCAAGCTCGCAGCCGCCCCCCAGCGCATAGCCGTTTACGGCAGCTACTACCGGCTTGGGGCAGTTTTCTATACTAGTAAATATGCGCTGTCCGTTTTTAGAAAATGCATAGGCGGCGCTTTCTTTTACCCCCGCTATTTCCGATATATCTGCCCCTGCTACAAATGCCTTCTCCCCTGTTCCGGTAATTAGCACGCCCTTTACTTCCTTGTCAGCGTACGCTTTTTTTATGGCGCTTTCTATTTCTTCCAGCGTGGCGAAATTGAGCGCGTTCATTTTATCCGGGCGATTGATAGTAAGCGTCATGATGTAATCTGCTACTTCAACCTTTATGTTAGTATATTCCATACACTTTATTTTAAAAACAATTATACAAAAAATAAGCTAGGGTTAATTTTTAAATTAAAATACCCTTGGCAAGATAAATTCTATAAACAAAGAATTGTTATAATTGTAGTTGTAATTACTAACTATGAAGAAAGTTTTACTGCTCCTGCTCATTTTATCCCTCTATTCCTGCAAAAGCGGCCAGGCCCCGGCGGAAGAGTTTGCAAAAGCCTTTATAAGTATGGAACGCACAGCCTGTTACGGCAAATGCCCGGTGTATAAAATAACTATTTACGGAACTGGCAAAGCGGCTTACGAAGGGCAGGCCAATGTGGCTAAAAAGGGAACATTCCAGAAAACCATATCAAAAAAAGACGTGGTAAACCTGTTTAATGCGTTTGAGAAGGCCAGCTTTTTTGACTTTAACAACGAGTATACCGGCCAATACAGCGACCTGCCTACCACCTACCTTACCTACCAGAACAAAAACGAAATTAAAAAGACCATAAAAGATTACTGGAAGGCCCCGGATGAATTGAAAAACCTGGAAAAGATGGTGGACGAAATAGCCAACACCGAAGGCTGGGAGCCACAGCAGGAGCTAAAGTAAACTTCTTGCTATTCATAGCTTCTCTCTTTTTTAGTGTTATCACCAGAAGCTACTGTGAATATCGATTGTATTATTAGAATCTCGCCGAAACCACAACCTAATTTAGGCTTAAGTTAAGTTCCTTGCTGTAAGGAAAAGCTCTTTAATAGATTAAACATTTATACATTGCCCTGTTTTCGTCTCCTATATCATTAGGTGAAAGAAAACTAAATCCGTTTCTTTCATAAAAGCTTATAGTTTTAGAATTATTCAGTGCGTCAACCGTTATAAAAGTACAACCTGTTTTATTGCTATCGTTAATAAAACTATATGTTATAAGTCCTAATAATTCTGACCCTATTCCTCTGCTTTGGTAATCTTTATGAACTGCAAACCTTCCTAGTTTAACTGCTGGAAATGACCCAATTTTAAATAATTCATATAAGAAGTCATCCTTTAT
>FTLB01011970.1_pt1 | contig 22290 bp, 15 predicted proteins | sample 1658291 | NCBI WGS metagenome assembly FTLB01 (sample SAMEA3914812, study PRJEB12502) | metagenome | biome: forest; material: soil | place: Canada | collected 2011-07-07 | depth 0.1 m
ACACTCCAAGCGATGGACCATTTAGGACGATCATACTGGCTGCATGGCTTGTACCGCGAAGCGCTCGACCTGCAGAACCTTACGTCAGAGCGGATGAGTGGGATCGGGCCACAACACCCCTTCTATGCCCAGCGTCTAGCGGCTATGGATAATCTCGGCGTGACACTGGGATCTTGGCGCCAGTATGAAGCAAGTATGAAAATTCATCGTGAAGCATTGAGCGGCCGATGTATACTACTGGGTGAGACGCATCTCGACACACTGACTACGAAATCCAACCTTGCCATGGCTCTCCTTGACCTCGGAGAGTTAGAGGAAGCTGACACTCTCATGCAAGAGGTCTATTCCCAAAGACGGCAGCAGCTTGGCAAAGAACACCCGTGGACGCTCTGGGCCTTATGCTATCTTGCAAAAGTGATGATTGCATTGGGGCATATTGACCAAGCCGAGGAGATACTTGTCTGGGGAGTTCAAGCTGGAACGCGAAGCCTTGCCAAAGATCACCTTGGCGTTCTCATGGGGCGTGGCGAACTTGCTCGAGTTTACGCTAGACAAGGGAAGCTCGACCAGGCGGAAGAGATAACTCTTGAGACGCTCCGGTTAGGTGAGATCTCTCGAGGTGAAGCTCACCCTGACTGTGTTTATGGGGGGTGGAAACTGGCACAGCTCTATGTGCTTAAGGGGGAATCTTCTAAGGCTATCCCTGTTTGCGAGAAAGCGCTGCAAAGAGTTGACATGCGACTCGGCAGAGATCACCCTTTGGGTAAGGATATTGTGGAGATGCTAGCCGTGCTCCAAGATCCATCATCATCGGACGCTGATTTGGCGAACCTGGTTCCAACGTTTAAACCGTTGGGCAGGAGCAGCACATCGGCATATATGTTCTCAACTACTCGTAGCTCTACCTGGTAATCGTAGCCACGGAGTTCTTTGCCATTATATATCACCAGATGATGGAATATCAGATGATGAATCGGAATTTCACAAGGGTCAGTTTGGGGAAGGTTTCATGGTTGTTGCGGATATAATTAGTTACGACACACCACCATATATAACTTAACATGTACATATTTACAAAAATATCATAATAATCATATTACCCAAGCAAGGCGTATCTAGCTTCACAAATACGGTGTGCCTTTTTGGCGAAGTCCTTATAATTGGAAGATCAGCTGGTCGAGTCACTATTGGCATATTTCGCGTTCCTCACGCTTTCATGGATGCAATGTTTGCGAGTAATTTGATCGATATATCTCAAAGGCACACGCTCTCTAGTTTGCAGCTAAGTTTATTACGTTCTATTAAACTTTTTGGGGGTCAAGAGATCGCATGTTCAAAGGAACATTGCTTGGTATATCGATCAGGAGGTTGTCAACCAGGTGGCACCGCTTGCCAGCTAAGCGGAAATACAATATATGGTTAGAGATCCTATAGATCTTCTTCACAAGGCTAATATAAGCATATTTGGCTATCTCTGGTTTACTAGACGATGCTATCAATCGTATCGCGAACTGCAGCTTCCAGATCCAACCAGTTGTCGCGCTGGGCCCACTTTTTCAGTAGCTGCAGCTGGAGTTTGTCGTCGGTCGTGCAGAACAGCTTCCCACCATCAGGCATATCGTCGATGAACTTGCGGTCTGGGTACGCTCGTCGAAGTACAGCGAGAACATCATTCCAGTTGTAGTAACCACCCCAAGCTTGCAGGCGTTCATTCTTGAGCTCGGGGTCAATAAGGCCAACTACGTGAAGCGCGGCCACATCGTCGACGTGAACATAGATTGCTAATCATGAGGACGGCCATCAGCTTCACAGTTCAAGGTCTCGATTTGGAGGTGGCCACTTACAAGCAGGTAGCATGGCAATCTGGCTGGTATCTCCCCTGGCGAGCTGGTCGATCCAACCGGCTGTACCCCTCAGATGGGTTTTGTGGTTGATTGGCCCAAGAGTGGTGAACGGACTGATAACGTTGACTGCGAATTTAGGCTTCTTGTCCTCCACGAACCGCCATACCGCCCTTTCCGCTTCCACCTTGCTTGCCATGTATGTCATCATACCTCTAGTGGCTTCATATGGCGGCGGAGCGTTGGCCGCCTGGACGGCCACATCATTCCAGGAGTCTCGACCGATGTGCCCCTGAACCCCGGGAACCGGCATCACAGCAGTGCCGGCAGTGGACGTGTAGACCACGCGGGCAACCGATGGTTCAGCAGCGGCGGCCTCGAGTATGGAAACTGCGCCTTGGACCGTTTGGGGAATGACATTGTCGGGATTTGGGTCCCAATTCGCGATGGTAGCCAAGTGAGCAATACCGCTGACACCTTTGACGGCAGAAGTGAAGGCACCCGGAACTCCCAGATCAGGGACCTCGACGAGCTCGAGTCTGCCGGCGGCATTTTCTCGAGCAAAGAGCTCGTCTTTGAGCCAGGCTGCCTTCGATAGATCGCGAACTGTGCCGCGGACCTTGTACCCGTTAGCGAAAAGCTGCTTAGCGACGTGCGATGCTATGTAGCCGGTCAGACCGGTCACGAGGACCGTCGAGTCCTTGGGAATAGCGAGAGCTTGAGTGGCCATGGCTGTAGAGCGAAGTTTTATATGTGAATGGTGAAGTTGTTGTGTTTCCTTGAAGTTGAGACGAGACTATACTAGAAGCTGGGTTCACGGCCCTTTATATATCTGGTTGACTACAAGGCAAATCCGCCGTATACTTCGATTCGTCATCTACGTGCCAGGATAGGAAACCACAGATTCATTTTGGCATAGATTCCCTGACTGTACCAACGAAGAAGGTAATTATTCAGCATCCTGAAAACCACAGAGATTATCAATCACAAGACGACGAGCTTGCGAGTCGAAGCCGTTCCGGCGGAGCTGATCGATGCAGGCGTGACTGGCGACACGGGGGACAGAGACAGGTAGACGATCGCGCATAGGCGCCTTCAAGCTGGGGACTCTTACAGTAGTTCTGGCACGACTGCTTAAAAATACCATACCAGGTTGAGCCAGATCCAGATTTGGTTGCCGCCATGGTTTGGGGCTAGGAATAAAGTTTCCTTTTTGGGAATTTGTACAAAAAGTGCCGGGTCTCGCTTATCTAATAAAAATGGATCTCGGACAGTTAACGTACCTAGCGCCTTCCGGTCGTCATAAAAGAGGCAAGTTGACTAATGCATCTCTACTGCTCCATCTCCCCGTACATATCGCCGGAATAGCCAGAAAACATCGCCGGGATCCTTGACGGTACAAATTCCAATTACGGAGATTTTGTCTCGACCTATAAACGGATCATCTGGAGCACAAGCTCATCATTTGTTACTTGGACGAGAATGCAGATTCGGCGATGGAAGTATCTGTCAGAGAGCCGCGGACCACAGAGTTGCGCGAGCAATGGATTCCCTTCTCGACATACGCCGAGCTCTGAGCTCTCTGGGACTAAAGTAACGGAGAAAGTACCTGTTCAATTTATCAATACGTCACATCCGAGCGATGCGGTCTCCACCAACGCAAAGAAAAAGATTCGCTCTCACGTAGCGAGGGGCATTCATGCTTCCCGCCGTGGGCAGACAGCCAGACGCGGCCAAGTAGCATCGGTCTTGAAGGGCAATCACTCCATCCTGCGTGATAGCGCTTGTACTTTATCACACGATTCAGCTGTTCAGCTTGGCTTGGAATCGAGTAGAGGTGAAGCAGGGCAACCTGATCTAGAATTACCAGATCCGGCAACGTTGCTATGCGCAGCCCGAAAGGACCCATTCCAAGCTTTTGTTAGACCGTTTGCCGATCGAGAGCATTTTCTTCTAGATCACTGTGAGTCTAGACTGTTGCTGCCAAAGAACGAGAAGACGCTCGAGAATGGTCTTCGGAGACTGACGGAGAATTAACCTCAGATATAACAAGTGTTCTTCCCAATACCCACTCCTACTGCGATCATGAAGACGAGTCATTCTTCCTTGCCGGTATGAAAGCTCTATTGGTCCCCTTCGCGCTATCGGATCCAGCGCTCTTGTCTGGCATTCTCCTCTCGGCATGCCGTAGCCTAGCCCCTCAAGATCGGCAACTGATCGCCCCAAGCGACGACTACTCCCATATGGCACTTCGATACAAGCACGAATGCATTCAGGCCACTAATAAAGCTATCACTTCGGAAGGCATGGGTGTCAAAGATGCTACCATTGCGGTAGTCTTATTCATGTGCGCAGACGAGGTACGTCCATCTCAACTTTCGTTTCTCAAAGTTGATAATTTACTGATTCGACTCCTTCAGTTTCTATACGGAAGTTTCGAAACCTCTTTGCTTCATGCGGGCGCAATTATCAAGATGATCAAAATGCGAGGAGGGATGCAGAATCTAGGCCTCGGGGGCTTTCTGCGCCAGCTGATCTCTTGGTGTATCCTGGGTCCCAACTTTCCGAATCTGGACATGACAATGCTGGATATATGAAGATGAAACTCAGCATCGGTATTGCGTATATTATTTTTGTCCCATTTTATGCAACGGCGTAATGAAGTCAAATATAATATCGTGGACAAGACTAAGTTACCCAGATACTCCAGAAACGCCGCATATGTCTGCAACACTTTGGGTAGTTCTGAATTCACAATTCAACGACTACTTATTGCTATCCTATGCTTTACTATATGTGAATGATACACGTTTCTTTGCAATTGCCGGGGGTTGTCATCACGTTTAGATCTTCTGTTTTAGCAAGCCTGGAGGGTGGGTTCCTGGCAGTTCCTATCGCAGCACCATGAGGCCCTGGGAAGATTACAGATTGGGATTTTCGAATATGCACGATAAAGCATGGCATGGTCTGGAGATTCTTCTATCTCGATGCCATTTGGGCTCTTTTGGCCTTGCTCAATTACAGTTCTAGCAACTTCCTCCTTGGTTCCTTCCATGTGCCGGGTATCCGTTTTTCTATCTCAAGGTTTCGCGGCAAGGCCTGGAAATGAAACCTGGCGCGTAGCTAGAAACAGACGATCAGCCGCAGTGGCTCAGTCACGCCAGGAAACAGGTAGGAGATGGCTAGTATTTAAGTCAACTCATCCCGGACGAGACACGACAGTGTTTGTCTGGGAAAGCCACGGCAAGTGAGACATCAAAGTCGTTTCAGCAAAGAGGGGAGGCAATCACGAAATCCTTTCTTTTTCTTTCGGCTTGTATTAATCTCTCTCTGCTTAAGCCATCGTCTCATGGGGTTGGTGATTTTCTGGCCGTACCTTCTCGACCGTTGCTGCGATTCCCACTAGGTGCTTCTTGGACAATATCGAATCTTTATAAACGCTAGACTTGTTGTTAAGGGGCGCTTCTGTTGGAATTGTTATTCTTACACTGAGAGAACAATCCCCTGATCGCTGATTCAATGGCAAGGCTTTCGACTTGCGTAAAATACTGGGTTAAGCTGCTGCAGGTGCACTGGAAGTTGTGCCAAGAAGGGCCGGCGCGTACTAGTGCAGGTAAATATCGGTAACTGCTTGACGAAATTGGCGGTTGCGCAGAACGGGTAAGTACCAGTGATAAACGGCCAAAGCGTACTAACTATTGCTGCATGTTGTTGGATACCGTTCAGAGCAGTCTATATTGTTTCGACGAGAAAAATCTGGCATGTGCATATCCTGTGTCGCAACGTCTTCCAGCGCGGGCCTTCACGGCATCGGAGCAGAAGGTCTGGCCGTGCGGCCGTGTCAATCACTGGAAACATTTTTTTTTTCTCATCGTTCGTCACACGCGACTATGAAGGTTAGCAGTTGATATGCTTACGCTAACTTGTCTTGTGTCGAAACTACACGCAACACAGCTTTGCAATGGCTCGAAAAAGAAGCATCCTGGTTTTGGAAGAGAAACAACGTGGGAGAGAGATTTCCATTATTGCATCAACCGAGGCACTCGTGGTCTCCACGTTGTTTGCCACGGAATGCAGCGAATGGTGTCTCAGCCTTGGAACTTTTGATCTTGTGTTAAATACAGGCTTAGAGACAGTAGCTGAAGGCTTGAGAGGAGCCATTTTGATACCCTGTGCGAACGGACACTGAATTTGCCAACCGCGGGATGGGGTTTACTGGGCTGTACGCTAATATAGTTGACTACACTGCCCCGGAGTCGCGTGAGCAATATCCAGCGCTTCCACGAAAATGTATTTTGGGACTATCGGCTTGTGTCGGAGAACAATAATCACTTCAAAAAGTGATTATAAGGACCTTGGTATAATGAACTAGTCTGCTCTACAGCACGGGGAGCACTCGCGTAATAAAAGCCCAGCACCCAATCTAAGTAACTAAGCAACTAAGGTTTCTTACTGCACGGTGCCTGGTCTAAGAATTGAATGGGGGTTCTAATGCAGAGATTTTACCCCATACAAGTTAATTCACGCCTGAGAAACAGGGATAATTCCTACTAATAAGTAAGAAGCAGACAGAAAACTCAGGCTGCTGCTAGCCAGCATCGAGTCATTGCACAGATTTTATTCTGGCCAGTGTGTTGCTTTCAATAGGGCCCGAAGTCTAGACCGTCGACACAGACTGGTCTGGACCCGTAACGACCCCTGGCGCGGTAGGGGACGCGCCCCGAAATCTCTTGGCTACCGTGCTTATTGGCCGAGACACCCTGGACGACCAACAGTTGCCTTTTCGAGACCCGGCGCTAAGCTGATTCGCGGGAGGCTCCGAGGTCATACAAACGTGGGAGAGCGCCTCCGTCAGGGGTAACAATTCTCGCCCTCTAACCAGCGAAGTTCTAAGACGTACCTGGAACATTTATTCTCTCAGCCCTCAAAACTGATCAATACTCCGGCTTCCGCGCAACTGAGAAGAGAAGCCACCTACGTAGTACTCTAAGTGTGGACCGCGAGGCGAGCCTTGTTCCTGAATGGATCCTCAGCTCTCCCGGGAGTGCCGGGTTAGCCCACCAAACTCGTGCATGGCCCTGTGGCGCTATCTTGTCTATTATCTTGGCATTTTCTATGTGGCTAGACTAGAAGCTCGCAACCGCTCTCGATGCGGCTGAGAGTCTCCTAGCTATTGATGTTTCTTATTATTGACCAATCTCGATTGCTCCACCCGGAAAAGATGGTCCTCTGGCCAGTTTAGTACATAAGGGAGCGAGCCAAGACTTCCCCGCGAAGGCTTCCCATGTTGCATCGATCGTCCCTCCGTTCCGTATGCCAAGTCACTCGTTCCTTGGCTCACGGGTAGTCTCTCGTTCCTAGTCACTCGTTTTATTCTCTTGGCTCGATGTACCTTCTCAAGCCAGGCGCCCTGCTAGGGTTGACCGCCCTTGCTGCGGCCCTCCCATCTCCTGAAGTCCCGGGAGGGAACTCGTCCGTCTCCGTACCGCCGTCCTCCGGTTTCGAAGTTGTTATCGTATACGCTCAGCCAGAGGAGGGCTGCCGTGCCCGAGCATGCAGTTCCGAGCAGCCCTTCTCTTCCGGCCAAACCCTCTCTTCCTCGGCCGGTATCTCTCCTCCCGCCAGCCCGCAAGCTACCGCTTCCGCGTCTAGCCCAGGCGTTGTAGTCTCGGAATCGGGCTACCAGCTGATGCCCAACGTGCATTGGAGTGTTGATATCTCTTCGCCCACGAACGTCATCCCCATCTCGGTTGGAAATGGCCATCCGTTGTACTACGGCTCGAGTGGTATGTTACCTAGGATAAATTCGTATTCGACTTTCGCTCGGCACGGGCTAACTCCCAGAAAGATTCGTCCCAGGCAGGGTACTATGGCATGCTGACATACTACTTCACGTCTCCCTCCGTCAACTTGGACCACTGTGGTGGCATCCTCGACATCACCTTCACCGCGTCCGGCGGCACCATCACCTTCAGCAGCACCGAGTTCTACAATAATGCCGTGAATTCTTGGACCGATGATTTAATCCTCGTCGCGTTCAATGAGGCCTGCGAAGCGAATGCGGAGGGTAACCGATGCTACTTCAGTGTCACTGCCATCGACTTCAAGGATGGGTTGGTTGTTGAAGTCGTCGGATCCTTCTGCGATCCCCAGACTGCCATCTCCAAGGGAGAGACGGAGTGGGGCTGGTACTATCCTCGAAGCGGCACTCACGGTACTGGTGGCGGCTCGAGCGTCAACTGGGGCTCAGGGGCCGGCGGCAGCTCTGGATCTTCTGGCCCAGGAAGCGGTACCTCCGGCGGCACCGCCACCACCACGTCGAGTAGCCCCTCGAGCAGTGCCACTGGTGGCTCCTCCGGCAGCGGTACGGACGCAGACAACTTTGGAGACACGGACTCCTGCGTCCCACCAGCTGACACCAAGTATGGCCTGCCCACGGCCTGCCTTGGTGCTCTATTCGACGAAGATCTGGATAATTCGCTCGGATATATTGAGAGCCTCAACTCTACCTTCATGGACTTCATTAACGACGTTGCTCCGGATGACGAAGATGACAGTGCACCGACTGCGGCAGAGGATGGTGACGATGGAGACGATGACTTCGGTAGCGCAATCGACCTCGACCTTGACTCGGCCAAGCTCCGTCGTCGTCATCGTTTCCGCCGTCGCGAACTGACTCGACGCTGGTCTCTGAGTGGTCTCGTCCACGCAGTTACCCATCCCATCGAGACCGCCAAGAATCTCTACCAGGCTGCCAAGCAAGCGACCTCGCTCTCTGGCTCGTTTAACAAGGACATGAGCTTCAAGCTACCCGATCCAAACAACGCCTCGAACAACAAGCTGAAGGATCCCAGCACCAAGCAGATTACTTCCCCGTGGGGTGACTCGATCCTTATCAAAGCTTTCGGCAACCAGCAGAAGGCCGACTCCGGCAAGGATGGGCTCACCGGGTATATGAATGTCTTCTGTGTGGGCTGCGGAGTTTCGGGTGACATCAACGTGGCTGGAAAGGCGGCTTGGTCTCCTCTCGGCGGCTTCACTCAGGGTCAGGTCGAGATGCATGCCAATATGCAGTTCGTCCTGAAGCTCGGCATCGACGCGCAGTTGAACTATAAACAAGAATTCAGCAACCAGCTGCTCGAGATCCCTCTCCCTTCCATCAAGTTCGAGATCGTCACCATCGGTCCCTGGATCGACGTCGGCACCCACATCACCCTTGATGCCGAGGCCCAAGGTCGTCTCCTGGTCGGTGCCGAGATGGGTCTGCAGAACGCGCACGCGCTCGTTGACTTCGTCACGCCCAGCAACTCCCAGAAGGACGGTTGGCAGCCATATTTCAAGCCGGTTTTCCAAGCCGACGGCCAGATCATGCTTTCTGCCACCCTTGGCCTGCCGGTTGGTCTCAAGTGCGGTGTTTCCGTGGCCGGATTCTCCAAGAGCATCGGGCTGATCGACGAGCCCTCCATCACTGGTACGGCTCAAGTTGCTGCGTCCGTCGGCCTCACCTCTAGCGGCGGATTTGCCGCCGGATTCAAGGAGACCAATGGCTGCACGGGTATTGCCACCCAGATCAGCTGGCGGAACAAGCTCTTCGTCGATGTGGCCGGCTTCACGCAGATCCCGCTCTTCGACACCAACGACAAGCCGCTAGCTCAGAACTGCATTGCGCTGCCTGCCCTGCCTGCAAGCTCGTCGAGCTCTACTTCTCTTCCCCCACCATCCTCGACAGCTGATAGCGGCGCCTCTTCCACAGCCAGCGACTCCGGTGCTACTCCGACTCCAAGCGATACGGCTTCGTCGGCTCCCAGCGACGCGGCTTCGACAGCTGCCAGCGATGCGGCTTCGGCGACACCCTCGGGTGATGCTTCGAGTGCCACCCCGACCGATGATGCCGCAACCTCGACGTCGTCCCCCGAGGCAACCGAAACCCCAATCGCCGACCGCGACTTACATTCCCGCGATAATGCCAACACTACGGTCACCGATCTCACCAGCTCCGTCTCTTCCAACGCTACCACCCTGACCTACACTAGCTCCTCTCTGCCCAATGACCCCTACAATGGCACGGATGGGTACGAGTACAACCTGCTCACTGTCGCGGATGGCTCCGTCATCTTCATCACCTGCGGCAACGGCGGCATGTATATGGTCGACCCCAACGGCCCTGACAACCCAGCCTGCACCTCGATGTGGGCCACCTACGGCGGCGCGCTGGTCGGCGACGGCGCCAACCGGGTCATGCACTACTACTCCAACACGATGGACGTCGTGGGCGTCTCCCGCCTGCGCGTCTCCGACGAGGAGTCCATGCCCGAGACCGGCATCCTGATCGCGTGGGCCATGCTGGGCGACGACGACTACTTCTTGGCCGTCGACCCCGACGGCAACGTCTTCTACCCCATCATGTGCTCCTACAGCGACGGCAACGCGGCAAAGATGTTCCTGGCGGCCGATCCGGATGCCGGCGTCACCATGCTGCAGAGCCCGGATGTCGAGTACAGCATCACCGGCGGGGCGGTCGCGAGCTGCTTCCCTGTGCCGATGCTGCTGGGTACCTTTGACAGCGGGGACGACTATACGGGATACGATAACTCGACCTCGAGCGATACGCTCTCTCTGGATGATGGAGATGCGGAATGAGGCTTTGGATGAAATAAGTGGGTTGTCTGACCTAGTTGTACAATAATGATGCGTCGCTCTAATGCGTCATAAACGGCCGAAAGTTGTTTAATTTCACTCGAGCATTTTGTTAAATGGCCTTTTTCTAGTCTTAGGCGCTGTTACCTTGTATCCCTAGAGGCGTGACTCGCCGAGGAGAACGGATAGCCAACTTGGCCTCTTTTCCCGTTTTCCATATCTCTCTACCTCTCTCCCCGTAGCATTTAGCATGTTTTGACCCAGGTTGGCAATTTTATTGTAAGAGCGAATGATTAAATTATCCAATTGGCTTCTAGCGCCGTATATACCGAGCTTGCTTCTCTTAAAGCTGCCTCCCGCACACAAGACCTCCTACCTTGGCTTACTTATTGCAGCCCTTCTTGGTGCAGATTGTGTTCTCGTGGATAAACTGGATCTTGCCACCTTGCACCTTGAGAAGATTGTTGGTCACTGTCCCCGGGTCTCTGGGCAGCGCCTTGTCGAGGAAGGGGAAGTTGTGGAAAATATCGACCACGCCCAGCTCCTCGTCGATGGTATACCGACGGCTGGGGATCTTCATCGCCTGGCCAAAGTTGAGCGAGCATCCCATGCGCTGCGTGCCGCCCTCGAGGCAGTAGCACCCCGTCGCAAAGGGCGGCTTGACGCTTGAGTCCCCCCACGAGTCGATGTACGCGTCGCCCGCCGCCTTGATCACGTCGCGCTTGTCGCGCTTGGCCTCGGGGATGGAGTCCCAGTTCTCCTTCTTGTCGCCGTTGAGCGTCCCCGTCGCGCTGAAGATCCAGTCCCCGTCGTCGGCCACGTTCTGGTCTATCCGGTTCACCTTGTTGTCGTCGCCCAGGGCGAGGCGGGAGCCGATGACGTACGGGTGCTTCGCGTTGGTCGAGACGATCTCTGTGTACGACGCGCACTGCGTCGTGTCGTAGATGCTGCGGTTGAAGTCGATCCGGATGCCCTGCGACATGACGCCTTTGGTGAGATCCATGTCCTTGCCGTTCTCCGCGTACTCGACCTTGTCGGCCCCTAGGGCGGAGAAGGTCGTCTTCCCCCCGGCCAGGGCACCGAGGTATCCCGCGGTGATGTCTTGGAGCATTTGACGCGTGCACGCGGCGGAGGCCGGCGAGGCTAGGCCCGCACACGCCGCGAGAAGGACTGGAGAGAAGAACATCGCGTTCTGCCTATGGATGGTCTCGGGCTGTAGTTTGCCGCTTGATCGTCGCAGAAGCTATCAACAATCCCATCGCGGGGAGGAGGAGGATGAGGGGCATATAGCTTCATTTGTAGGCAAGGGACGCAGAGTGACAAAGAAAGGGGTTATTGGTTTATTTTCCCGGCTTAAAGCCCGGGTCCTGGCTGCAGGGACTATAACACCGGCACACGGAAATTTAATAAGCGTCGATCAGGTCCAGAAGGACGTGCCGCCCGTCTCATATGCAACCCGGGCGTCCTAGACCAGCGGCAGTTCCACCCACGAATACAACGAGGTGGCGGAATGAGGTTTTCCGATCCCTTACCGGAGCGGATTTATATTTCGCATTGAGGGAAAAAAGAGGGGCCGACGCAAAAGGCGAGCGTCCCAACAGCTTTAAATGTGGTCTCTTCTTATTGGTGTATAGGAGACCGGCAAGGAGGCAATGCTTCGGTATGTTCAAGCGACTATTTAAGTTTAAATCTGGAAACGATGCAGATAGGATACTCCAGTCGATAAAGTAATGTGGTATCGAACCGCAGCAAATTCTCTGTTCATGAGTGTTATGAGAACACAGTTGCCTATAGGCAATGCTTAAGAAAATGTACCCAATATGATGAACTGGGCGATTACCTATTCTATGCAATGGACGGCGAGAGCTTTAGATCATAACCTTGAAGCTTCAAGTCAGCCGGACATGTTCTCACAGGACAACTTAATTCGCAACAAAGATATACGATTATTGATGACAGGGTATATAACACCCAACAGTGCGTCGTCAAACTTGCCCTTTCTCCTATCCTAAAGACCCGATGGCTTGTGGTGTAAGCCACTGTCCCATACCTCTTTAATCTTGCCATCCTCGGTCCACGGAGCGATGGACTACATATCTTGGCTTCCAGGTCATCCCACAGCTGGAAAAGGCTATCCAACGCTACAATCATCCACCCAAAGTAACGCTGGCCCCCGGTTCTTATATTCCCCCTGTGGCGCTGTGGTTCGTAGTCGATCTCCACGACCTTGATCCACGCGTCAGGAGCCTGCGCCCCAGGCTTCCCCGCCGCCGCGGCCGCTATCTCTATGGAGCGGAATACTTCTTCATCCACGTACGGGAACAACCCACGCCTCACCAATCTCTTTCCCAGGAGGGATTCATCTTCTAGGCCGGACTCGGACTCCTTGAGCATTGCTAGTACCTGGTCTATGGTAGCATTTTCGAGGGCTTTAGCGTCTGACCTGGCGTATAGATAGAATAGAGCCAGTAGGTTTTCCGACGAGGCGGTATATTCTGCGGCAGCCGGGTTTGCCCCACGTGCTCAGCAGCCCCGTAACAAGACCTATTGCGACCGGCTGCACCGCGTCGACCCCCGTGTCTAACGCGGCCGGGCGCCGCATGCGACTGCGCGACATGGCCGCCGTCGTGGACGGCGTCTCGTGGACCCGTCTCGAGCAGCAGTACGGCGTGAACGAAGAAGACTTTCTAAAGTGGGATCCCAACGTCGGCGTTACGACTGCAGAACAAGAAGGTGTCGACACGCCGAGAAGATGCATCTAATGAAAATGCCCCAGCCCCGAATGTAACTAACAGACTTGTTTTCTTGCTTAAATGGTTTAGAAGCGATGAAGTTGGGAGTGTAACTGGGTAACCCTAACCCTGGATATAAGCCCTTCCCTCTGACACAACCTTGCCCCCCCTGAAACTTCTTCAAAATGAAGAAGATACGGCAATAATCAGATGTTTGTGGCTTGGGTTGCAGATCTGTTGCGTGGTATTCCCCGCTCAGCTCAGCTCAACCAAGCGGGCCCAGCAGTGCCTATGAACCTATCACGCCTGTCAAGTTCCCAGCCTTAATGGGTTCAACCCCCCTTTGCCGCCCCCCTGATGCCCCAACTACCCCACGAGATTTACTAACTAAGCCTGAATTAACCATGCACAGCCAAACAAACAGGTCACAATTGACGAGTCGATGACGTAGCCCCTGTCCAAACCGTTATCTTAGCATAAAAACCTTGGCAATCTTGGCAGCGGCACTGGGCAACAGAGCACCGGTTCGCAGCTCTGCTGACAGTCTGTACGAACCTTATGTACATCTAGTTTCAAGTGCCTGTCTAATTCGAGTCCGTTTAATCTGCTGGGAGGGCCGTGCTTGTATATATATTTACCAGTTTTGTCCAGGGGTGCTGCAACGGAACTTAGCATTTCCACCCTCTATTGTACCAACTGCTTACATCTTCCAACAACGTCTTTCCTACCAATCTGTAGAAGTATTATTTGGATACCCTTCAGCCGCCCATTTTCGTTTCAAGATGGATGCTCCCATGTCTTCAAACAACAACAGCCAGACCGAGTACAAGGTCGCCGAGCCTATGCAGGCTCAACCCGGCCAAGAGGTGCGTTCTCCATGGTCATGACCAATAATTGCACCACATCAGAAGCATGTTGTTGACTTTGACTTGCAGGAAGCCTCCAAGAAACAAGAGGTTAACCTGAGGGGTGGCGGTATTCTAGGTGACTAAACTCCACCCTACTAAGTCTCCCGGTGTCGCGATTGCTTACACGTCCGTTCCCAGTGGACCTGTGTGCCTGCTTTATCTGCTGCGAATGCGTAGATGCCTGCTGCCACGGTGTCGAGGACTGCCTGTGCTGCTGTTGCTAGTGCGGTACTTCGCCTTCTCATCCTGTGACGCCTGCTTGATGATGGCTTTGATGTGATTACTGGCGACAACGAGAACATATGTGTGCATATATCTATTATATATGTAAAGTCGGCATATAAGCTGAAGCAAGGCTTTTCGAGAGTCAGTTACCCTCGCATCGGCGCTGGAAAGGATATTTGGTTATAAGGATTTTGAGTTGTTATGGTGGACTACCCTATTTTTTTTTCATCCTGCTTTTGTATTACTTAGTTGATGATCGATCGAAATGACGAGGCTCAGGAGCCGCTGATGTCTGAAACGTCGGAAGAAATGGATTCAATTTTTTTTCTAAACAAAAATTACTTTCCAATATTTGAAATGATTTTACCTTTCCAAAACTCTGGCCTTATAACATTGGATAGGACGAAGAGGAGAACACTGTGCCATCTCCGACTCCATACAAAATGAGGATGCATCAACCACAGCGGTCAGAAGGTGGTACTACTGATATTTTTTTCTCGGGCCAATGAGAAAGCGAGGCTAGAATTTAGACAAGAACAAAACCTCGTAACTTTGCCCGATAGGCTAGATCAATCTGCTGGGCAAGACAAAGGCGAAAACGGTGGCGCGAAGGTATCGTGTTTCGCCAGTCACGACTATTGCGGATACCAACAGCCATTCCCATACTATTGGTCCTCTCATACTTGTAGTCGTAGGGATTGCCCATGCTATGTTCAAAGTCACACATTAAGACCACTTCCCGCCAAAAGAGTAAAGGAAAGATGTGTATTGTTCTGAATGAAACGCTACTGGCTTCAATTCCAAGCACTATTCAATACTTCCTGCAGCTGTATGACCAGCCAATTCTATTAACCGTCGTACGGAACAGCCACAGACGGCACAGGAACCAACTTCCCAGTTTTGATGTCATAGACACAGCCATATACCCTGTCCTTCAGCTCCTGCCTAACCAATGGTGACTCCTTGAAGAATTTGAGATCTTGCCGAATAGTTTCCTTGTGCCTATGTGTAACAATCACAGCTTGTCAGTATCTGTGAAAAGGGGTAACTGCCATATCGTCATGTCTGACATGAATGGACTTACTTCTCGATGTCGCTTCCATCGTACGCACAAATTTCCATACGGTCAATCTCGTCCGCATGCTGTGGGTGTTTCGCTTTCAACCCTTCGTGGAATTGGTCGTCGGTAACGTGCGTCAAGCCACAATCTAAGTTGAAGTTCAGTACGTTGCGGTGTTGACAAGATGAGTTGTATCGGTGGCTTACCCGTGTGGTGAATGATGACGACATCTTTAATTACCTGCCCCTCAGTAACGTGCTCGACGAAGAGCAAGCTGGACAGGCTGTTATTGACCCGTCCACCTAGGTTTCTGACCACAAATGCCTCTATATATTCATGACTGTCAGTGGATGCATTGTCGCGGTGGAAACTGGAGGTGATGGCTGGCGGATAGAGGTTCTCACCCTCGCCTTTGAGATCAAGTAGCTGCTCGGTCGACGCGCGAAAGTCGATACAGGAGACTGCACAGACCGAAAGTTAGCCCAGGCCTCCCCAAAATGTATGAGCCGGGAAAGCTGTACATATGAAGACGGATGGCGGTTGAGTGTTAAATGCCCCAAATTCGCTAAGGTAGGGCTGGGGACGGTGTTTATTCTGCGAGTAAAGTCTTGAGTAGATGTTAGCAAATGCGACATAATAACAGGCGAAGAAGAACGGACCGGTTCTGATCAAGTAGCTTTGTCCACTCTGCGGCCATGTTGATTATCGTTGAATGGGGATAATTAGTGTTCTGATTTGGAAGTCGTAAGGTGTAACTTCAAGACAAAGAGTTAGAAGAAATTGAGCTGTCTGAGAGTATCCGATGGTGAATCGAGAAATATATTGGCAGAATGGCAGGAAGCTGGCGACCCTTTTATATACATGATAGATATACTGGAATCCACCGCAAAGCACTGTCCCTGGCAACATTATAAAGCGGACAACGTGTAAAGTTGTAAACATGCAAGTATCATTGGTCGTAGATTGATCAATTGAGGATTTCCAATCGCCTACAGGGGAAAAGCATCGCACTCTGGCGATGGGTTACCTCGAAGGACTGGGATCGATGCCGCATCACTAGTGGTCTTTAGCACATATTCTGGGATCTTGGTTCTAAGCGGCCTGGGAAATATTTAGTCAGCGGGTTTACTTGGGCCTGAGCGACTTAAGTCGCAGCGCGGTTGGCGTGATTGCAGTCATCTCCGTAAGCCCTTGCTCCACCGAGTTAGTGCTCGCCTAAACCGGTATGTGCAGCAATTGCTCGATCCAGCAACGAGCATCAAGCTTGACAGTTCCTAGTCATTGGATTCGACATCGAGGCTTCGAATGCACTTTGATCTAATTGGTAAGCAATGCGTAGGACTTTGGGTCCAGGATGCCAGCCATAAATTGCGTTACAAATCTTGATGGCCCGGACCATTCGCACTTAGAACTACCATAGTTATAAAGCCCCATACTATTTCCTCGACATCTCCCCACTACCAATCTGACATTGCCCAAGGCTACCTCTTTCAGAAAAGACATCATATACTCTCCTATAATGGCTTCGATTCAGAACAAATACGTTACGCTGCCCAGCGGCACTACAATCTTCTACCGCGAGCAGTCCGCTCTGGACGCGTCGGCGCCAGTATTTCTACTCCTACACGGTTTCCCGTCGTCTTCGCATCAATACCGCAATCTCATTCCCCTCTTGGCTACCAAATACCGCGTCATCGCCCCGGACCTACCGGCATTCGGCTTCACCGAGCCCTCGCAGGACTACAAGTACACGTTTGAGAACCTGGCCAGGACCGTGGGCGAGTTCCTCGATGCGCTGTCCATCACTCGCTTCTCCCTATACACCTTCGACTACGGCGCACCCGTTGGGTTCCGACTGGCGCTCGCTCGCCCCAAGGCTGTAGAGGCGATTGTTAGCCAGAACGGCAACGCTTACACCGAAGGCTTCGGCGACGTCTGGGGGCCGCTCCAAGAGCTCTGGGCTAGCAACAACGACCCCAAACAAAGAGCCAACGTAGAGGCTGCCATGCTCAACCAAGACATTACCAAGTTCCAGTACGTCAACGGGACTCCCGACCCGAGCACCATCGCGCCCGAAACGTACACACTCGATTACGCCCTGCTGTCGCGACCCGGAAATAAAGAGCATCAACTGGATCTGTTCGTCGACTACCAGAATAACGTCGCCCTCTACGACAGCTTTCACGAGTATTTCCGAAATTCACAGGTCCGACTGCTCGCCATCTGGGGCAAAAACGACGTCTTCTTTATCCCTGCGGGTGCCGAGGCGTTCAAGAAGGATCTACCCAACGCGCGGATCAAGCTTATTGACGCTGGCCACTTTGCGGTTGAGAGTCACACCGAGTTGATCGCACAGGAGATTCTGGCATTTTTACAGTAGTAACTTAATGAGTCGGGATGTTCACTGACAGGGACGTCACCCACGTAAGGGATACGTGATTAGGCCTACAAGGCCATAGATAACTAGGTAGCCACATCGTGAAATGCAAGCTATCGTATACAATATCTTGGCAGTCAGTTACCGTAACTCAATGCTTCGAATTTGTGCCGCCCTCATGACCCCGCAAGCAACAACCTATTGTTCAGCTTGCATCGCCAGATACATGTAGGCTTTACTGTGACTCTTTTTAGCTCCAATTAGATTGCCTTAGTGCTTCCAAGTAAGCCCAGGCTTGTGGAAGAGCGCGACAGACCAGCTAGCGCACGCCAAATCCCGACCACCTTCCCAAAGAGGATTGTGCAGAGTGTCGTGGTTTGAGGCGTTCTCTGGAATCAAAGTTGCGGAAATACCCACTAATTCTGGCCACTTGCATTTGCCATGACAAATCTTGATGGCCCTAAGCGTACTGAGACGGTGGAGTGTGTTAAACGTTCCTTATATAATACAACTTCATAAGACTAAGTAAGTACCGACTTACTGTACTTTCCCTTGCCCACCTTGATGTAGCTACCTACTTACGGTATGTGCTCGTTGATGTGATGTGACCAGAAATACACAACGGCTGCTGGCAATCACATCGGTCAAATCATACTGTAGCAGGGATCTGACCCACACACGGTTCAGGATAGAACATGGAGCCGGAAAAGGGTCTATTTGAGTTCGTCCAGCACGAGCCGAACGTTGCGCTCTCCCGAGCCAGCCTCTCTAAAATCCGACGCCATGCAATGCGAGCAGTGGGAGCGGCGCGCCAGAGACCTGCTGAGACGGCTTCAGCGAGACCTTACCCTTTGCAGCGGCGCCTGCTGCAACCTACACCCCTATCGGGTCTGGAATTGCTGATCAAGGACTACGGTCTCGATCCCATGGACCTCTCAGCCCTGGAATCCGTGCATATAGGAACAGTGTATGTAGACCCATCCCCATAGCCCCATTCGCATACCTTAGGTCTTAGGCCACACATCCTAACGCGCAGACCTGCTACTAGTGCCTCGGCTACCATTCGATCACAGCCCAGTCAGCTCGGCCGAGTGCTCTCCTGCCGGCAGCAGTCCTACATGGCCTTCGTCCCATCCCGCTTCGGGCACGTCACCGCCCTCGACGACGCATTCCGCTGCCTCGTCACTGCCGCCCATTCTACCCTGGTCACAAGTGGGCCGCGGTACGGCGATAAGACGCTTGCGTGCTACGACAAAGCTCTCCGCAGTCTCCAGTCCGCCGTCGACGACCCAAAGGCGCGCCAAAAGCCCGAGATTCTGTGCGCCGTCAGCTTGCTGGCACTCTTCGAGGTAAGTCAAACTCAATTGTGACCGTTGAGACCTCTGCTCTCATCCTGATTGCCTTCCTCCTGACCCGGATCTCGGCCCAGATTATACACCCGTCAAACGACCAGCTGTGGGAGAATCACATTGCGGGGGCTTCTCTGCTCGTTCAGCTCAGGGAGCCGCAGAAGTTTACTTCGGATTTCGATAAGGCTCTCATAACAGGACTGTGGTACCCAATAGTAAGCGCAACACCAAGCCCCATTTCCTCGAATCCTCTCCCGCCGACCTGATCTCGGACTGCGTCACAGTCACTAATGTCTCACTCTTGTACATCTAGTCAGCGGAGGCTCTCCTGAACAACAAGCAATGCTTCCTGGACGATCCGGCATGGGCCGAGGTGATCGCACCTCTCCCAACCGCGTATGAAGACTTTACGGACGGTTCGCCGCTTGGTGTCGGTGCGAGGTTACTGATGGCCAAGATCCCCGGCCTGGCCAGACGAACCAGCCACGTCGTAGCGGCCGCGGCCCGGCCAGATGGATATATAAATGAGCAAGACTTGTCCAAGTTGGTCGCCGAAGCGCGCTCGTTACGGCTCCAGGCCGGCGCGTGGCGTCGCGACTTCAACACGGCGCTGATCCACGCGCTCGACCGCACCGGGAACGCCGCGTCCGAGAACGTGATGTCCACAAGGGCGAACAAGCGCTACGAGCTCCTGGGCGTCACGCTCGTGGTGCACATCCTGGTGAACCGGATGCTCGTCAGCCTCTCGCCGGCGCGGGACCAGGGCGGCATGCTGCTCGAAGACGAAGCGCAGGCGCTGGCCGCGGAGCTCAAACAGGTGCTCGACTCGGTGCCCCCGACCGGGAGCAACCATCGCGCCAATTTCCTGCTCAGACAGAAGGCCAAGATTGCCGACGCCGTCATCGCAACGCACGCCAGCTTTCGGAGCGCGGTGGAACGGGTGGGCGGTCGGTTTGTGGAGCCGTGGGTGCTCAAGGGATTCTGCCAAACACTGGGAAGGAAATGCTGCGATGGAGGACGAGATTGTTGCTCATAAATGCACTTAATCTATATATTGCTTAACGATATTACTTAACGAACCAATATGGACATGATAAAGCAGAAATGATTAATTTATACCCCCAACCACCACCAAAAGTTGCACCTGTTTATTCCCATATTCCCAGCAAAGACCAATATCAGTCTTCCGTGGGTGGCGCCGGCGGCATGCCCTTGAACTGGTCAACACCCGTGTTGCCGAGCGAAGGAACCCAGTGGATACGGTCTTCGATGAACATCTCCAGTCCGGGCCCATTGGTGTCGAGATCGATGGGCTGGTCGAGCACGCCTCCCTGGAGGACTTTGTCTCCGTCGATGCCGCCGAAGCTATCACCATACCGGTATATTGTGGTTCCTATAGGTACATTTCCGCCATATTAGCAATAGATCTACCTCACGATAGACTCGTCGATGGAGAAGGGTGGTTTCGTGCTCTCACGTACCACAGTCGCCACAGAAGCAGTTGGTAATGGACTTTCCACTGTCCGCCGTGAGCTTTATCTCCTTGGGCGTGCCTTGCGTGACGGCAAAGCTGTCGCCAGGCACAACGATGTTGAAGCTGTATATGGAGCCGGTGTAGTGCCTACAGTTATCGCAGTGGCAGAGAGCCTAGAGCTGAGTTTTAGTCTGTGCAAACTTCTCCCGCTACTGTAGGAGAGTCATCACGTACCGTCCTCTTCGGTGCGCCCGAGAACTGGATGCGGATCTTGCCGCAGAGACATCGTCCGGAAGGCATCTTGTCTGCTGGATAACGAAACGTGTATTCTCAGTGTTGAGCGGCGCGAACTATAGATCGCAGATATGTTTTATGAGTTTAAGAGTCACAGCGAATTGCAAGCAAGCTACCACGGGCAAAACAGAGGGAGTAGCAATCCAAGTTTATATACATATATTCCCCTCTACCAGACGTAACGTATCTGCATGTGGCTGCAGTAAACTCTATTAGTATCGAATATAATTACTTCATATCAATGACGAAATCACACCGACCATACGCACATGCAGCCAGCCGTAGATAGAGAGAAGAAGGAAACGGAATCTGCTGAATAATAGCTTCATTTCTTTACGAAGCAGTATAATCAAGCTTGGATGTTCTTAGATTGCATTCGGGGGCCCCTTTGGTCAGAGGACATGCATCGAAGCCTCGAACACTCGCTCACGCCGGGATGCTTCTCTAGGGAGACTGTAAGGCGAATGCGGACGCTAGCGACTGCCAAATCGGGTATGTGCTAGAGTGGAGTCGGAGCCAGAAACGCTAGCGCTGTGGGCAAGGGAAACCTTGGCATTGCAGCGTTAGAATGGTGACTAAATTAGCACCTTTGGTAATTTCCATAGGCACCTTAATTTGTAACTACTTTCCCTGTCTAGGTACTCGGGAGTAAACCAGCCAAATGTTGCCGATTTGGACCAGGGGTAGCTGCGCAGAATGGCTTCTCCGGCCACTGCATCGGCCCTGTTCTGTGTCTCGTTAGTCGGCTTACCAATGTTGACTGATTACCGACTCTCAGACGAATGGTTCCAGTCGACGTGCATGATTGGTACGATCCTTGATTTGTTAGCATATGGTATTCACTTCTCCTGGTTCAGCGCTTGCTATATAGACCGTTAGTCTGGAAACTAGATCAACCAAGCACTTAGGATACAGCCCTCCGCCTAGGCGGTGTTCTTATCTGACAATGCGCAGCCAGAGGAGACACATTGCGGCTGGTGTGCGCGACCGTCTCCATGATAGAGACCGCACCCTATCGCCATCTTTCTTCTCTGCTCACCCTGCTCAGGGTAATAGTCCACTCAATCATCCGCCAGCGCTGATGTCGTTGTCGTGGGATACATACGACAGTCACCTCAATCCAAAGAATTGGCCGTTTGCCAAGAAGTTATCCGCTACGCTCTTGGTCACGGCAATCTCGTTCTCGGTCCAATATGCATCCGCAGCCGACTCAATGGCGGCCGAGCTGATCGAAGCCGAGTTCTTCGTCAACTCAACCGTGGAGACTCTTGCAACAGGTTTGCCGTCCTATCCAATCTCTTGCGTGATACTATTTAAAGGAGGTATACAGACAGATAATTCTAATTGTAGGTCTATTCCTCGCGGGCCTTGCCTTGGGAGCTCCTGTAGCCGG
>FTLB01000516.1_pt2 | contig 22261 bp, 17 predicted proteins | sample 1658291 | NCBI WGS metagenome assembly FTLB01 (sample SAMEA3914812, study PRJEB12502) | metagenome | biome: forest; material: soil | place: Canada | collected 2011-07-07 | depth 0.1 m
GCCGGAAAATGAACCCACTTCCAGATGTCCTTCCGGTCGATGCTGGGTACATTCATCTTCTCAGTTTTCTTTCTGAGAAACTCAATGTATTCACCCTCCAATTTCTGCAGCTGGTTGTCATAGACAATATCGTAGACAAAAGCCCTCCGCAACCAGGGAATCTTCTTGTGCTTCCAGTAGAACCAGATGTTGGCTCGGAATTTCCGGCTGATTCTTGTCTGTTTCGTTCCACATTGTGGCTTTACCTCCGGTATCCTAAAGGATTTCCATGGTCTCGGCGTTCCCTGAAATTGATCGATCAATTGCCGAAGGCTCGAGGTGGTAGGCAAATCATCCATGAGGTCTTGGGGTGTTTCTCCCTTCGCGTTACAGATGTCAGCATCAGCACCGTTCTCGAGGAGTAGCTTCATCATCGCTGTGGTGGAGCTTGAGTTTGGTGGATTGGGAGTTAAGAGTCCGCCTTTTGCCCTGTCAACTGCATCGTGAAGTGGGGAATCGCCTAGACACTAGTGGTTAACCGTCTTGCTATGCCCGTTCAGGATGGCAAAAGAAGGAAGAGCTGATTAGTTGGCGCGTAGGCCGACCGCAGGTGACAGACGAGACATACCATACTGATTTCTTGTGTTAACCTCGGCCCCGTTCTTGATTAGAAATTCAAGTATTGATTCGTGACCCCAGAGGACGGCAGTGTGAAGGGGGGTGGTGTATTCGTCGTCTGGTGCGTTAATGTCCGCTCGATTTGCCAGTAAGTCTCGGATGATATCAAGCCTTCCCAACTTAGCAGCTTCGTGCAATGCTGTTCTTCCCTGCCTATCACCACTATCTATTGCCTTGATAATCTGGGAATGGAGAAGTAGTTCTTTAATCACTGGTGTGTAGCCCCTTTTGACCGCGGCGTGAAGGGCTGTCTGTTCCAGGCGACCGTGTCTGCGCGCAACGATCGTGCTCTTACATTTGATCAGCGGCGTAATCAGTGTATCTCGGTCACATTCGATAGCTCCAAAAATTGCATCAAGAAGCGCAGCCTCTATCATTTCTTCTCTTGCTTTCGGGCTTTTTACTCCATCTGCTGCAGTTCTCATCCGCCATACCCTCGCAACATCGATTTCAGTGCCTTCTCTGGCAGCTCGCTGCAGCCGGTCTTTCCATTCTTTGTCAGTAATTTTAGAAGCTAGCGTCTGCAGCATCGACGGTCGTCTATTGCCCACTTGATACTTTGTCGCGTTACCATCCGCTCCGGAAGTTGCTGCCGTCGGTCGCCTTCGATTCGTTGCAAACATTTCAACTATAAGCCAGTACTTTGGTATCTATCAAAGTAGAATAATAGAGAAACTTTAATTGCTTTCAAGCTAAAAGGTACCTAGAGTAGGTCGTTGGGGAGACCCGGCCATATATACCCCGCGAGGGCGCTTGCGAGGCTCTGCTGCAACAACATCACAGTCACGCCAGCCTTTATCCAATTTTGTACTTTATGCTGAACATTCGTTATTAGCTGGTTAGCCACCTTTGGTACCATGGCTTGATGCTCTTTCCAGGTGATCTTAACCCAAATCAGATAAGTCCTGCGTTTGGCTTCTCCTTCTTGGTTGGTCTAGGGCTGTTGGACTCCGCTCATCTTTTCCTTAAGCTGCCGGGCAAATGCACAAACGTACCCAACCAACTCTTCAGTGCAGAAGGATTCGATCGAAACTGTGACGTGATTTGTAGTTACCAAATTCTGCAGAAAAGGTGGCTGGCGAGCTGAACATGCCTTGTGGGTGGGCCGGTTTTCGATTGGTAGGGACCAACAACCTACCTGTGCATGATTGGAACGTCGAATTTCCTCTCCCCTTCGCGTACGCCGCTGCTACGACAACTCAACGACCGAGCGGGGAAATCGAATCAACGGCTCAATGTTACGGACTTGGAGTTTCTCTGCAATACTCACCAGTTGATACCTAGAAAATTTGGCAAAGTTGATATAAATTTCGAGGAAAAACTAGGATCTCTTCGAGCCTTTCGCATTAACTACCTTAGGTGATTTTATAACAATCTCTAAAGCGCCACTGCGACCCTTTGCAACCATTGGCCGGTCGTCGTTGTTATGTTGCCTCGGACAAGGGTACGTGTGTAGAGATTCAAGTACAGGGCATTGATTTAAAGGCGCTCATTCGCTTGGTTTCCGAACTCGCCCACCATCAAGTCCCAATGCGGCACTTCAGCTACGTATGCTCTTTTAAACGCAAGCCGGAACTAGGAACAAGGCTCCGAGAGGGGCTATTGTGGGTTGCTTTTGTTGGCTGGCGGGACGGGGAGTGAATGCTTCGCGTCAGGGATTCTGGGACTCTCACTCGGAGATATGAGAGCCAAAGATCATCGAAATATACCTGTCAACCGTCGAAGATAAGCCCCGCCGAGCTTCTGTATGACAGTGGGGAACCTAAAACGCATCGCAGCGCTAAACGACAAGAACAAACGTCTTCCCAAAATCGTAGCAGGCGTTTTAATTGGGAAAAAAAAGCCGCTTAGTCTCTGTTCTCTGTGCGCATGGCAACATTCTAGGAGAATAACCACATGTAGCTAAGCTTTTTAGCATGATTCCAATTCCCATATTGGAACAACGCCATTTTTTCACCTTAGACACTGCGACTATTCGGCCAATAGTTAACGGCTGGTTCCATGAAACGGGGTTTTCAAGAGGTCCTAGGAACGGTCATAATAAACTTCCATCGATTTATCTCAGAGTACACGGGTAATCTTCATATAATATTTGGATAAAACTCCCTACGGCGATGTTTTTTTCGCCCTCTAGCAGAGGCCGTCAGGGCATGGGTTCTCTGTACTGGTAACGTAATTGACTGTCAGGATGCCGTCCTTGGGGTCATTGCTTCCAGGGAAATCGATGGGTACACTGCCGCAGATTTTGCAGTTGTGCCCAGCAATGAAGCCGATCAAGCTCCGGATGGCAGCGCCGTTCACACCGCGGTTGGTCCCTTGGAGGAAAGCGCAGAATCCGGCATTGGGGCTCGCGAGACTGCCCCGTCCGACACAAGCGATGTGCTCCCCATTCGTATAGACACGCCCGTTTTGAATATCGTTGATATACCCTTGCAGTCTACTGACTACCTGGCCAGCTCCGCGCGGGTCACCACAAAAAAAGCTACCCCGACAGTTGATTCCGAGTGCAGTATTCTCGGTGCTGGAAATGTTCGCCGCATGATCGTTGATTGGGGTGGCAAAGACGCTGCCACTTACAGCAGCAAGGGCAATGGCAAACGTATAAGGTTTCATTTTTACTTGTAGATGAACCAGAAGTGTATGACAAAAGCGAAGGATTCTGTGTTACTCCTGGCAAGGGTGCTCTTGAGATAAAGGGGGAAAGAGGAGGGACTCTATATAAGATTTCGTAGTGTCTCGCGAATGTGGATGACGCTCGCAAGGTGAGATGTCCTATGGAGTAGTGCGACTCGTGGGTACTCAGCGTTGAAGACATTAATATCGGGGATCCAGTCGCAGATTCTTGCAGGATTTGTACTCGAAGAATTCCTGTTGTTTCGGCATCAATAAGACCTCGGAGCACCTGTACGTAGCAACGTAGCAGATAGATTAGAGCTTGTCCTTTCAGACTAAACGTCACATTGAAATACGAAACCCCCTTCCCGCCGGTGGCTGGGGTATGTCCTTGAGCGTGACCCAGAATGTCAGCATTCTGTTGACTACCAACAATGTGGGCCACTGTCTTACTTCCCCCTTGCGTTGCTGTCTCAGTTTATTGTTGGTTGATCTTCATACCAATTTGACGGTTAGAGTGTATGACATCAACAGCCAGTCGGCCACAGCTTTGCAACTGGTAGGGAAACTCCACGGGATTGCGCGCAAGACTCAACCATGCGGTATACCGCTGACACAACAGATACGACAAGGAGAACTGGCCTTGTGGGCAGTCGCTCTCATCTATGCTGTTGGTGCCAGGCGCAAATCACTTCCAAACCTTGCATGTGTCGGGAGGAACCCTGTCGTACAGCAGTTCTATTGTTTCGCGATATCGTAAACCCACTAGTCACTTTAGGCCAGGTGTCGAGATTCGGCATATTCACCCTTCGTAACGCCTGGAGTTCGCATGACTGTGACACCTAAGACAGACATTTCTGTCTGATGGTTACTGGCAAGCGAACCATGAGTTGAACACGCACAAGATGATTGACCGAGTTTCAAGAGAATTAAACAACACAAAGCAAATCCAAAGAATAGAGGGCCGGAAAGACCAGTCGCAGGCTACTGTAAGAAGCGTCCTGCGTCGCAGGGCTAAAGGTAACCCTTACACACTCGCACCGACCAGCATAAGGGAGTGATATAACACTTAAAATGAAATGGGAGACGGGCCGCCATAACTCTAGAAACGGGCAAATGGTGGCGGGCCAGGAGCCAGACGCAAAGACAGGATGGCGAAACTCGATAAAGGAGGTGTGATCATATGACTCATTTATGCGAACATGAAATTTTCGGCGATTCTCGGCTGTTCGAGAATATCCTCTCCCACACTTCCACCGCTTTCCGGGTATGACTATTTGATGGAGCTCGCGCACCGGGCATCAGTCGTGCACATGCTTCTGGGGGAAGATGTTCGCTCAGCAGTAATTAGGAGAGTCCCGGATGTGGTTCACGATATCTGTACTTCGACACATTCCCGGGAAGGGAATCAATCTGTAGCAAGTAAAGGGCTGTCAAATTTCGAGCATACCGTTAGGGAGTTTTACCTTTCTATTGCCTACAGTCTCACGGTCGTGGTCCATTTCGTCGGTTCTCTCACAACGAGGTACTTGAAAACTCCGGTTTGTGAAGCAAGGTTTAGGAAAAGAGCCAAGTTAAGACGAGTGTAACCCAATGGGAGCCTCGCTGGTGACTCAGGCAGGTGGAACTTGAGTTGCATGGTCTGCTACATTTCAAATAACTCGTATATCAGGGAAGGGTATAATAATAATCAACATGTGGTATGGTCTCCGCCCAGAATCATAAGTGAATCTGACCCTCCCACTCCTTTTCCAAATTCCCAATGGTCCTATCCAATGGCCAGGTGGTATCAGTTTGAATCCGACGCAGTGCTTTCAGTACCGCAGATCGATCTTCGGCCGACCTCAGTGTACGGCCGCCTTGTCTACTAGTTAGCGTCCCATAGGAGTCATCGAGTGGACATTGAAAGTAAACGTGTGTGAACCTACAAACAACTAATGGTTCCACAGCGTTCACGAGTGCTCCGGGATATCGACAGTGAACAGAAGAGGTTAATCCTCTAACAATGCCACATAGCTGGGACGTATGCTCCGATATTTCAGTCTATTGACTAATTAGTCTTATCGCACTCGGACTGTTTGGCCTGAGAGATGAACGGAACCTCTAGGCACCTGAACGCTCGAAACATGCTAATGCCTGTTGCGTGCATTGGATAATGGAGTGCTAGTAGAACTTTGCAGAGATGGTAAAATTGCATGCCGATCGCTAACGACGTTGTTATCAGCAAATTTCAACGGATCCTTCCATGGATTCTGAAGTATGAACTGCTTCTTACTATGCCAGGTGCCTAGATAGGTTATGATCGGGAACGGCTGTTCGTCAGCAAGCACGGAGATTGGCCGAAAAGTATCGGGGAGGCATTCCCGCCAGTTGTCTATATCTCTTCGAAGCGCTTTCCATCGCTCCAAACCAAGCACAGAATCTAGTTCGTGCCGGCCAGCAAAGCAATAGTTTATCACGCTTGCTGTCAACCATGTGATGTTGTCGGTCCACTCGTCGTCTGTCTCACCACTAAAGACAACGCGGTACGTCTGATCCGATGTGTCAACGTTTGTTGGGCAGCCATTCCCATTCGCCAGCGCCGTCAGTATTTCTTGCCGGATATAGGTCCAGAAAGCTGCGTGCTGCATGCTACCGCGACGAAAGCTGTTCCGATTATGTTGAAAGAGCAAGACACAACCTCGCAGATGGCTCTGCGCATCATTTACATGACTCCCGAGCATCTCGTGCATGCGCAAAATGACGGTCGAGAGTGTCAAAGCACTCTCGGTAGTGAGGGAAGGTTCTTCTAGGGCAGGGATCAGTCGGTGGACGCACGAGCTATGATACTCATCTGCGACCTCTGCCCAGTCGTGAGGATAACTCAGCGATGTTTCGTTACGGCGACTCAGATCTCGCGCGGAGAAGGCAAAGATGGCATCGAGGAGCATCGGGCATGTCATGGCCAGGTGGGGAACAGAGATGGAAAAATGGTGGAGCGGGTCATTAAGATCGAGCTAACAAAATCTCAGTGGTGAGGTTCAGCGTTGAGAGTCCCAGGTGGTTCAGCAGACTCACCCATCCACTGAGACTTTCAATATAATGGCTCATCAACAAGGCGCCTTGGGAATCTTCGAGTGCTGATCGTGGCCGGGGGGTATATATAGAGAGATTGGAGTGTAGGCTTTGAGCAGGTGAGCATTCATTAGGGATGCTGCTCGCCTGATCTGCGCCGGGAGACGCATAACTGGTATGCAGAGCCGTCGGTCCTGCCGTAGCAACATGGCTGCGGCAAAGCTCGGCGATATGAGGTTCAGATATATCGGCTGGGGCTTTGCTGGATGAGTAAATCTTTACTTGGATTTGAATGCGCAGAAAATGATTGCATCGGGATAACTTACTAAGTGTAGCAAAAGGTGAAAATATTTCTGCTACTATTTCTGCCTCGGAGGCCAGTTCGCTAGCCGGCTTGACTTGATGCACAAAACGCACTAAGAGGGCCTATGAGTTGGTATGAACGTAGAAAGAGCAGGGTAATCTATAGATAGTAGTTGAGATATGCAGCCATGACGTACGGGAGGTAGGCGTTTCGAGCCAGATATGGTCAGCAGGAAAGTCGAAAGTCGTAATCTCTTCTGGACCCAGCTGAGCGAGGAGACCGTCCGGGGTGATGAGCGAGGGGAATTGGCACGTCCGACTGGCAACTTCGCAATGTCTACACCTAGGCTTCTTCTCATCGCCTATTTTCATAACTCAGCTTCGTCTCCAAGCTAGTCGTGCTGTACACTGCAATCTGGCCGCATAGTTACCCTACATTTCATGTGACGCTTTCTGCATGTTAAACTAGATCCCCCGAGTCGAGGTAAGCAGGAGGATTCATTCAATGCAGCATGCGTTGAAAAAGATATGCGGACAGGGGAAGCGCACCAGCCTGCAAGGGATGATAAGCCTCGAGTAGCGGCAGTCGGGAGACACTCAGTTCAGGCTCTTCAGAGTACGTACCGGTCTTTACACGTCTCTGGATTGCACTGCGGCCCACTTCTGAAGCAGACGACATGGTATGATGACTCAGGCTCCGATTGGATGCAGATTGGCTGCTCCTTCAAGCGCTTGTCGCGCAAGGAGCCTCTCTCCACAGGCGAATACCAGAGGCATAACACAATGATGCACGGGGAGGGAGGAACTCGGACAGGAAAAGAGCTAGCCGGACATATCAATGATAACCGAGTCAAAGTGGGAAGTACAGTAGTTTAGAGGTCCCTGGTAATAAATATGAGTTCTCCGGCAATAAACCCGGGCTAGTCTCGCAAAGTGCGAGGGGAGCTACATGGCTCGGTATTGCCGTTGCGTTGACCGCGATGCACGCTAGTATTCTAGTGCCCCAATCCCCGCATTCTCTCCTCGTCCCCCGCATTGCCTAATAAACATCGGCCCAGCTCGGACTGCCAGTGCGAACCTCGCTCACCTTAACCCCATCTGAAGGCTAAGGATGGAGCACCTCTAGCTCGCCCAGGGTGCGAGTCTGTAAATCGACCAAGGGTTATTGAGGTGTGACATGTCTTGGTCATCTGGTCGTTCAATTTGTGGGGAACCTCTCTTTATCCGCGCCGGGAACAAGAAGCTCCCCACCGCATGTGTCTGATCTACTAGTATCTACCAGAGCTGACTCATTCAGACGAGACTTCAGATTCCTGGTTGTCTAAGTATCCAGGTCATATACCTCCGAGTCACCAGCCGGAACGGCCATTGCGCGACCCCAAGCCATAGACGGCGTAGATAAATTCACACGTGTGGGTAACCTGATGGCAATTAGCTGACACAAGACTATACAATGCAGCAGGGAGTTAGAGGCACGTCTTACTTTTCAGCTACAAAATAGTGCAAGCGGACTGTGGGCGCTCTCTTGTCCCGCAGTACGTCAAGATTCGCCCTGTACAACGAAGCACGATGGAGGCATGATAAGCAATTGCAAAGATCGAAATCCAAGCCAAGATATTGATTGATCCGGGAAGCTAAACTAAGATCGTTCGGGTAGGAATTAGGAGGTGGAGAAATATTAGATGCCGGAGGCATTATCATTGATTCGCCCAGCCTCATCATCCCGCACCTGTACCTGTGTTCGCAGACTCGCCTTCTTCGGATTCTTTGACTCGAAGATAGCATCGATCTCCTCTAGGCTCCAGCCTCTCGTTTCGACAAAGATCAAGTAAACGACCAAAGCACCACACGCGTCGCAAACGATATAGAAGATATAAAAGTGCCAAGAAACGTTAGCTATCGCGATGGGCGGCACATATGTATTGATGATGAGAACAATACTGCGCGCCAAGTTGTAAAAGGCTAGGCCTTTGGCCCGAGCGCTGTAGGCGAGAATCTCTGATGGATAGAGGGCTTGGTTCGGTACCTGCCAGAATACATCCCGGTTTAGTCAAGAGTCTCAAGGACTTAGGTGGGCAAAGCATGGAGAAGACGACGAGAGTGACTCAATTACTTACCCAGCAGAACGCGAATACAACCAAAAAGATGTATAAGAAGGCAATCCCCGTGGCGCTTACAGCAGGCTTGCCATCATGTTGGGCAGTGCAAGCTGTTATTATGGACAAAGATATCGTCATAAATATGCTTCCAGATATGAGCATTGTACGTCGACCAAAGCGATCGATCAGGCAAAGACCGCTCAATGAAGCGATCATCATTATAGGCGTCTGTAGCGCATTCAGGAGGAGCTGGGTCTTAGTGCTCGTGATTCCGACAGTTTTAACTAATTTCGGGAGTTATATGTTAGTGGCATACCTCACAAAGACACAACGAGAAATATACAGCAAGACGAAACGCATTCAGTAGGAAAAGGCATGGATATCGTACCCATCAGAGGGAGATAGTAACTCGTAGGTGGCAGCTCGATCTCGGAAAACCATGCCACACAGACCACTAGGAGAGTGCGGTACCGCGCACCGGGAGTGTTAAAAAGATCGCGGAAGTCCCAAAAGCGCTTGTCAGATCCGGTGGATGAGACAACTTGTTGCATTTCGGCCATCTCGAGGGCCACAATGGGTGAGTCTGGATTGCCGTCACCATGATACTTGACCAGGATTTCTTTCGCTTTGTCTGGCCGATCTTGAGCAAAGAACCTAAAATGATATTGTAAGTGTTGGTTCAACTTGAGTTTCCGCACAATGATAAGGCTCCATAAAAGTTTAGACCTACCATCGAGGCGTTTCTGGAATGAATTGGACACAGAGTAATAGGATGATACTTGGTACCGCCTGCATTGCAAGCGGCAGTCTCCACGCCACGGCCGAGTCGGCAGGCAGATAGCTAAGTCCGAATTCAAGCCAGCTCGTGCTGATCGTTCCACAGAAGAAGAAAGCCTGATACAAACCGGTCAGGAATCCACGGTACTTCGGGTAGGCCATCTCCACGACATAAGCGGGGCCAGCTGCGTTGCAAATGACGGAGCCCAGGCCCAAGACATATCGTCCCGCCATGAGATCAGGGCGTGATCGCGCCGACGCCTGGACCGCGGCGCCAATGATACAGATCAGCGAACCGAGGGCCATTCCGAAGCGCCGCCCGTACATGTCCGCCAGGGGACCCGCGAAGAGGCATCCCGAGAGTTGGCCCACGACATAGAGGACTACCACGGCGCCGTTGTTGGCAGGAGTGAGGTCAAAGTACGATGCGAAACTAGGCTCGGCGGAAAGACCACCTTGAAACAAATATTAGAACATGTTCCCGACACGCACTTCCTTCAAATCTGTCCAGTTCAAACATTGAGCGCTGGGAAGGAAGGAGACGAAGGTTGAATAAACCGATCGAACAGCTCTTACCGAAGGTATTGGCGTCGAATCCATTAGTACTGGAACACATGTATGCGACGAAGAGGCAAAGGTAGAGTTTCAAGAAACTCTTTCGAAAAGGCCGTGGGTTTTCCAGAGCGAGAGCTTCCGCAAAAGCCATGCTTCTAGCACCGGTAGAGCGGACGATGGCCGCGTTGTGCTCGAACTTGGCATCGCTTTCAACATGTTCGGCGTCGGCCGGGGCCTTAGATGGAGATAGGGCTTCCATTGTATATTCGAGTACTTCAATTCTGAATAGAAATGTACGGATGCTTGACAGAAATTGTCAGACAATGTAATATAGACGTCGCCCAACTGGGGGATATCGTCACATCAACTCTGCTTGCATGCGTCTGCGGAAGGAAACAGAGGTTCACGGACGAGTACGTGATTCTTGTGATGCACATATAGACCGTCTTATGTTGTTTTTTGGCTCGGGTCAACAAACGCTCTATACCATGAGCGTCCAGGTCAGCTTCACCCCGAACTCTGGACGGCTACCCCAGCTGGCCGGGAAGGAGACAGGGGTCCGCGAATCACAAGCCAGAGGTGGGCCCGGTTACTTGGCTTAGTTTAGCGAACAGTGCCTAGAGCGGGCAGTCTGAGATAATTAGCCGGCCGCGAGCTACCTACGCTTAGGCTTGTTAGGGCGCTACGCTACGGAAACACGAAGATGCGAAAGAAACTAACCGACCCAGAACTAGCCGTCTCGACCAGGCCAGGTCACTATTTTTCGCAAGCACGCTCGGCTACAGTTCATGAGGGGAACCGTAGCCAGGGAACCCGCGGCCCATCCAGAGCACCGGGTTCTGGTAAAATGGGCCCGTGTCACTGCTCTCGCTTGAACAAGGAGCCTGTCACTGGAGATGCGAGAGTTACCTGGTCGTACTGGCGCTTGGCATCTCCGTTTCCGCCTTGCGTTCGAGAATGGCGACCGGTTGCAAGGAGCTTTTACGCTCGACTGTGGGAGGTTTCATTTCGAGCGATTTCCTTGGTATTTCCACGGAATGCTCGTTTGCTAAATCAAAATTGTCGCGATGGAAGCAATCTCAATGAAAGGTATCGCCTTGCTCGGTGCTGGCATATTTGCTACTGAAGGTACATGGGTAATTTCCACAGTTGTTTATGCTCATACCCAATCTCCTGTGGCTGACCACGGTACAACAGAACATCTTCCCTCCCTCAAGCGCTTGAACGCCAATCTCAAGGCCGTCTACTCGAGGTCCATGGCAAGCGCAGAGAAACTGCACACGGCTGCCGGGCAGCTTGGATTCTCTTCTGGGTCCATTTCCATCTATTCCGATGAGACAAAGGCCGCGAACGAGGGCCTGGAAGACCTGCTGAAGCGACCCGACATCGTGGCTGTGATTGTCGTCTTGCCCATCTCCGTGCAGCCGGATATCTGCCGCAAGGCCCTTGCCGCTGGCAAGCATGTACTGGTCGAGAAACCTATAGCCAAAGATGTTGCGTCTGCTCTCGCGCTCGTCACCGAATACCGCGACAACTTTTTACCAAAGGGACTGGTGCTGAGTGTCGCCGAGCAATTCCGGTACATGGCTATCAACGAGCTGGCACGTAAATGGGTTGCCGAGGACAAGCTGCTTGGCGAGCTACAGCAGGTGCATTTTCGGCTATGGCGCGACCAGAAACCGTCGGGGAAGTACTACGAGACATCGTGGCGTAAGGACCCCGTGCACCTGGGTGGCTTTATCCTTGACGGCGGCGTTCACCACATTGCTCTACTCCGCTACGTGACGGGTCAAGATATCGTTGAGACGCTGGGGTTCGCGAGCCTGTTCCACAAACACCTTCCACCAACGGATACAGTCAACGCGGCTGTTCGGTTTCGTGACGGTGCCACTGGCACGTTATCCATGTCGTTCGCATCGGCAGAGTTGGCACACGATATTAGTTTCTTAGGATCACATGGATCCTTAAAGATGATGCCAGCCGAGTCCAGGGTGACACTAATGAACCGGGAACAGAAAATCGTCAAAGAAGAGATTGTCGGAAGCAACGGCATAGACAGCGAGGTCAAGGCCTTTCTAATTGCGATTGAAACTGGGAAGGGCGAACCTAGAGCGGGGCCCATTGAGGCTCTGAATGATGTTGCGGTGATCGAGAGCCTGTGCTCTGGCGGCGGCAAGGTCAAGAATTGGGAATCTTGAGCTTTGCCTAGTGTAATGCACTAGACCTTAATTACCTACTTCCCATGACCGCAATCACTAACGCACGGTGATTAAAGAGTAGGCTCTCTACGCCCCGTCCCGGTGTCAATGCCAAATACCACCAACCACGCCATGGTATCTGTACTCGTTCCATGCCTTGCGCCGACAAGTCACGCCATGAGTTCAAGATAATAACCACGGGGTGGGCAATTAGTGGGGCTTCATTGGTGTGCTTTTGGCCTAGTTCTCACTGCGGAGAATATTTGGAGAATCGGGGGAGGGGGGGCCCAGGGGGCGAGCAGGCTGGCAAGCTCGACAAGGGCGCGTGACGTTGTTTACAGTGGGCCTCGGCTACTCTCACAATCTTCGGCAATCTAATCGTACTTGGAGATTCTCGGTAAAATAAAAATCCCTGAGGCGCCATAGTTAGTGGGCAGCGAAGTCGCTTCGTATCCAGTGAGGGATTCAGGAGAGCTGTAAATAGGCATCACTACAGTCCTTCTTCGGCTAGACTTCGGTGAGGGATGGTAAATCCGATAGCGGAAAGCTGTTGTTAATGTAGACTTCAAGTAATTACTTCCAATCAACGTTGTGAATCGTACGAGCAGAGCATTCTCGTCTGATTCACACCCATCAATCTCTTTCCGGGCTATCGACGGCAAGATGGCTTGCCGAAAGATCCCAGTTTCTTCGGGGTGGCGCTTCAAGAACGCCAAAGACCCGGACTCGTCCTTCTTGGACGTAGCACAATTTCCAACTAATATCCATCTCGACCTCATGAAACATGGACAGATCCTAGACCCATTCCTTGACGCGAACGAAGACGCCGTGCAATGGGTGGGCGAAGAATCATGGGATTACCAGACAACCTTCCCTACGCCTGAATATGCATCTGGTGATCAAGTAGAGCTTCTCTTCGAGGGCCTCGATACTCATGCCACCATCAGTATCAACGGGACCGATATTCTAAAGACCAACAATATGTTCATTCACTATCGTGTAGATATATCGGGAAGATTAAGAGATATCGCCGGTGAGCCGAACATCCTGGCAATCCGGTTCGAGTCATCGTGGATCGTGGGTAAGATGATGGAAATAGAAGCTGCCAGCAAGCCTCTGTTCTGCCACAACGGAGACTCGTCACGGCTGCAAGTGCGCAAAGCGCAGTATCACTATGGTTGGGACTGGTAAGGCAACTTTTCTTGGCTACTTCAAGCTTGACCCTGCAAGAAGTACCGACCATCTGAGCTGGACACTAATAGGCTCTGCTGGTAGGGGACCAACGTTGCTGACTTGCGGACCCTGGCGACCAATCTACCTCGAAACGTTCTCCGGCCGAATAAAGCATTTAGAAGTAAAGCACTCAATATCCGAATCTCTCACTCGGGCAACGATCACAGCCAATGTGGAGCTGGACGGTTCCTCCGGCAACCAGGTCATCTGCCAGCTTTTTGACGCCAATGATACAGCCGTTGGAACAAAGACTGCGCAGGTCACAGGCGACACCGTAACTCTGGACTTCTCTCTACTTGATCCAAGTCTGTGGTATCCGAAGGGCTACGGATCCCAGACGCTCTACAGTCTCAAGGCTACCTTGCTGTCTTCAAGTGGTCAGACGCTTTCCACATCGACTAAAAGGTTTGGTCTTCGCACAGTGGAGCTAATCCAACGACCTCTAAAAGGTGATATACCAGGCACTACCTTCTTCTTTCAGATCAACGGCGTCCCTGTATTCTGTTGCGGCGCCGACTGGATTCCTGCAGATTCGTTTCTTCCTCGAATTACTGTCGATAAATACCGTCAGTGGGTGCGTTTTGCGGCCGAGGGCAATCATAACATGATCCGGGTCTGGGGCGGCGGCATATTCGAAGATGATAGCTTTTACTCCGCAGCCGACGAGTTGGGTGTTATGATTTGGCATGATTTCATGTTTGGTTGCGGTTCGTACCCTGTGAGTAAGGACTTTCTATCTCAGATCGAGACCGAGGCCATATTCAACATTCGTCAGCTGGCCCATCATCCTAGCATCGTCCTATGGTGTGGCAACAACGAGGACCATATGTTCGCGGATCGCTACCCCTCTGGCTATGACCCGGATGACCTTGACCCAGAGAGCTGGCTGAAGACTAGGTGGCCTGCTCGCATAATCTACGACAAGATCTTACCAGAAATCTGTGATAAATACTGCCCGGAGATTCCATACCACCCGGGTAGCCCCTGGGGTGGGCGGCCGAGCAACGACCCTATGGTCGGAGACGTGCACGCATGGGGGGTATGGATGAAGGCTCTAGAAATGTATCCGTACCAGTACTACCCCCAACTTGCTGGGCGATTCGTGTCCGAGTTTGGGGTCAAGTCGTATCCCGACCTCCGGACACTCCAGGAAGTTCTTACGGACCCTAGCGAGAGGCATCCTCAGAGCCGCAGTATGGATGCACATGGCAAATCAGCCTCCAAAACACCTTGGGCACCAGACTACCGCCACATTGCGCTTTACATTTTCGAGAACCTGCGGGCTAGTCTCGCATTGCCACAATACGTTTACGCCTCGCAGCTAGTCCAGGCCGAGGCTATGAGTATTGCGTATGTGTCTTGGAGGCGGCTGTGGCGTGGGGAGGGAAAGGAGGAATGCGCTGGTGCGTTGTGCTGGCAACTCAATGACTGCTGGCCGTGTGTTAGTTGGTCGCTGGGCGATTACCATCTGCGACCCAAGCTTGCTTACTTCACCATCAAGAGGGCACTTGCTCCAATAGCAGTTGGCTCGGCAAGGAGTGAAATCGAAATAGGTCGGCGTGATCCACTAACGAGGGTACATATACAGAAGGAAACACGCCTTGAGGTGTGGGCCACGAGCTTCTGCATGGAATCGGCCAAGGCCATTCTCGATGCTCGCGGCTTCGATATTTCCACCGGCGAGGTAGTCTGGCAGCAAAAGGTTTCAACTGTTACGGTGAATCCAAACCAGTCTACAGAGCTTCTTGGAATTCCCTTTCCGATACCAGAGGAAACGCGTCGGGCTGTCGTCATCGCAGTGACACTAGCAGATCTCGAGACTGGTAAGATTCTAGCCCGATATGCAGACTGGCCACAACCTCTGAGGCACATCGACCTCCCTCGACCTCGAATCCAGACTGTCGTGGACGGAGATACGGTGCGGATAAACTCCCCGTTGCCAGTCAAGGCGTTGTGCTTATCACTTGCAAACAACGAGGACATCCGGTTTGATGACAACTGCATCGATGTTATGCCAGGCGATGAGCAAGTTATTCATGTGCCGGGATTGAACGGGAGAGAGATAAAATGGCTACATTTGGCAGTTGCGGCTGATGAGCAGGCAGTAGGGACAATACCTGATTGATCAGTACGGGCATATACACAACGGCATACTTATATACAGAGTCATATCTAGGTATTAAAGCCGGGATCGTTGAGATTTACATTTTCCGAGGACGTCATGTACAAGAACACTCAATAACGATGCCTAAATATTGCCCTTAGACGCGTCCTGCAACTATCGGAGCCCGTATTTCAAGCCCGCCCTTGTGCGTATACACCCCTCTCAAATCTCCGACAGACCTTCTCAGAATCCATTCCTCGCTCGTCATCTCTACTTCGCTGCTCTTCTCTTGCGGTTGGGCATCTATCAACCCCCCCTTCAGCCGTCTAAGTACTACCGCATCCTCGGGTCGCGAGAAGTATACCAGGCTGTAACGGTCGATGCCGTCCTGCGGTGGCAGTGGCGGAACGACACGGTGAACATTTGAGCGCAGCAGACCTGCCGTGAACTTTACCAGTGCGTCCCCGAGATTCACCACGGCCGAGCCGGGGATGGGCCGCACATACACCCAGTCCGTCGTTTCGGGAAGGCGAATTTGCAAGCCACCCAGCCAGTTGAAGAGGATGGTCAACGATCCAAAGTCAGTGTGCTCGCCCTGTTTTGCCCTTGCTTCTGTAAACGTATCGGGTGCCTTCTTGTTGAATCGTACATGATCCCCCGAGCGCTCTCCAATCCGGTGTAGGTCGGCGAGAGTGTTCATAGGCAGCTGAAGATTCTTCTCGAGGTGCAGAAACATGAGATCAATTGCAGCGCGGCAGTCCCGCGTATAGTCCTGCAATAGCGGCCAATTCTTCTTCACAAGATCGGGACATGGCAGCGGTTTACCGTTACCGACAATATCATCTTTCCGCATCTTTCATGGACGTGTCAGCATGAGTTTCGACAAGTCTAGAATATGCGACTAACATTGTAATTTTCATCTCGATCTATCGTTCCATCTGTTCGCTTGACTTCATTGAGTAGCCGATACCCGAAAAATGGATCGAGCTTCTCCCTCGCAAAGCGATCCTTCTCTTCATCCGAGAGCTTAGCAAACTCCTGCTGAACGCCGTTGAGTTGCTCAGCTTCCGAGACAATTCTTTCGCCCAACTTCGAGCCTTCCATGTTCAAATAGAAGAAGCCCAGGGACTTGGACGCCTCGAAAAAGGCCTGGGATTCGGCAACATCGTTGGCTTCGAGCTTCGCGAGGCTAATAGAGACGAGCGGCGCGGTCACTACGCCCTCGGGAAAGGGCGGATACAGATGATGAGAGGTGGACGGGGCCATCGAGACACAATACTTGTTAAGTTTTCTCTTTCTCTGGTTGAAGAATTTTGGAAGGGAACATGAATCTCTCTGACGTGGGATGGTGATGAGCCCCCGCCTTGGAACGATCCTAACAAATTTATAGAATCCGCTAACTTTGGTACACCCCAACCCCGCTCAGCCTCCGCGTGATGATCACGCCGCTACCGCACATTCGAAGCAGCGAGGTCGGAGATCGCTGGACTGCCAAGTTTTCCAGGAATTTTGATGAAAGTGACTATTGGGGTGATGATGGTGATATGGAAGGTACTCTAGTCTGCTCGTTTACTCACAAATCCGTAAGCTACGCGAGGAAAGGTCGGACAACCTTTCACTAGCTTCGCATGTCCAGCTGCCCCCTTGTACGCACAAGGTTCTATATCATTACCGATTGGTCCTTCCCCGCGCGGGGGACGTAGGATCGACCTTGCATACGCGAAGTGCGCTTTGCACGTCCAGGGTACTGCTCTTTGCCGACTGCATGCATCTCAGGGTAAGCTCAGCTGAGAAAAGCATCATGAACAATGCCAGTGAACCGCCTGCAGTGATCTTGTGAGGGGACGGAAAAGCGGCAAATGTGTCGGTCACCTTTCTTGACCCATGCCAGTGGGTATGGGGTAATTCTAGCTCATAATTCGGGACTCTGGTTCAGGCGGTTCTTACACGATCTCGTGTGTACCAACTTTTCTATTTAGAGAGAGAGCATGGCCACTCTAGCGTAAGGGGCCTGTCTATCTCACGGTAATCTTCTCGTCGGTTATTCTCTACCGATTTGGGCTTTCAAACTGCTGTATGAAGAAAATGGATCCTATGGTGCCAAGTACCATCCCAGCTTTGACCGTGTCTGAGGTTCTGGCTCAGCAGGACAAGAGCGGCCTTGGTCTAACGCCGGCGCTGATCAAGCTATATCTTATCTTGACTCCCGCTACGCTTGTCGTTTGCGCCACCAATGGCTTTGACGGCTCGGTCCTCACCGGTCTCCAGGGCATCGATGAGTGGAAGAACCAGTTCGGAAACCCGGATGGTGCGTTGCTTGGGATAACCAGTGCAGCATACGCCCTCGGAGCCATCGCGTCCACGCCTTTCTCGGCCGTCATCTCTGACCGTTTCGGTCGAAGATGGTCTATCTTCATCGGCAGCCTCATAATGATGGTTGGCGTTATCGTGCAGTGCGCCAGCAGCGCCATCGGCCAGTTCATCGCCGGGAGGGTTGTTATAGGCTTTGGCATCAGCCTTGCCTTGGCTGCTGCGCCGGTCTTGATCTCAGAACTAGCACATCCGCGCCATAGGGTCTTCTTTGTGGCCATGTACAACTGCAGTTTTGCTTTAGGCTCCGTCCTTGCCGCGTGGGTGGCGTTCGGAAGCGTACACCTGAATGGACCCTGGGCGTGGCGTCTTCCTACTTTATTCCAAGCAGGCCCTGCACTGGTACAGACAACGGCTATCTGGTTTCTTGACGAGTCTCCTCGCTGGCTCTGCTACAAAGACCGGGGTGACGAAGCCTTTGCCATTCTTGTCAAGCACCACGGGGAAGGAGACCCCAATCATCCCATGCCTATTGCAGAATATCATGAAATGTGCGAGGCTTTGCGCCAGGAAAAGGAGGTGTCACACCGAGGACTCCGTCTATTCATGGAAACGCCAGCCAATCGGAAGCGTCTATTCATTCTCGTCTCGCTCGCTGTCTTTGGTCAATGGAGTGGGACCGGTCTAATCTCGTACTACTTTACCAAAATCCTTACCAGCATTGGCATCACAGGACAGCAAGAGCAGACTCGGCTGAACGGCATTGTTACTACTGTCAACTACATTACCTCTATCATGGCTGTCATCTTTGCCACCAAAGTAGGCCGCAGGGTCCTATTTGTTGGCGGTGGCATCTTTATGTGGCTTTCAGCCATCGGTTTCACCACCGCGATCGCTGTTTACACCGAGCATGGCACGGTCGCCTCAAGCCGTGCTTCGCTGGCACTCGTTTTCATTTACAACACTGCCTACAACTTCTGCTTAATTCCAACTCTCTATCTCTATTCTACTGAAATCCTTCCTTACCGACTCCGCGCCATGGGCCTTAGCATCTCTGTCTTCTCCACGAAAGCGTCTCTGTTCTTCAACCAGTTCGTCAATCCAATTGGTATGACCTCCCTTGGTTGGAAGTATTATCTTGTCTATGTTGTATGGGTAGCAGTTGAGGTACTCGTCATGTACTTTGTCTATCCTGAGACGCGTGGCCACTCTCTCGAGACGATGCCGGAAGTTTTTGGAGAGCACGTTCTCGACGGAGCGGAGAATAAGATCCTGTCTCATGATGCAGCCGATCTCGTCGAAGTGGGCAACGGGGACAAGGATATCAACAAGGCCACCGCGTACACGGAGCAAGTGGAGCGAAGCGCAAGGACAGCCTAATGAATACTCGGTAAATCTCTAAAGCGAATACACGATAAATGTTTCTCTTTTGGTTACAGTCCAAAGCTTTCTCAAGTGTATGAACCAGAGTAGTAGTAATATGTCACGCTTTTTGGTCCAGAAGATCGCATACCAACAGGCTTTGTTGGTTGTGTGTAGGTAGGAAGCTCGAAAGGGAGTTGTAGAAAAATGGGTCCGGAGCTCCCATTGATCCGTAGCTCAATCGAATCGCTGTCGGCTGCCCACCACCTGTGGCCAGCTGCGCGACATAATATTACTCACCTTGGCATTTGGCAACGATGTTTTTGCCAATCTTCCCCACAACCTAGTGACCATACCACTAATACTCTGATGGGCTGCAAGATATGATACAGAAACATTGAATTAAGTGACTGTAAGGGCGTATACACCTGAATCTCCAGAGCTCATGAGAGCTCTTCAGGCATCCTGAAAACTTGTCGAGTTCTTAAAGTCAACGAGCCTATACTTGGGATTCAATTCGTTATTGTATCATGACTTGTAAACTCTTGCTATCTAGAGTGGAATTACTTCTGAAAATTTCACTTTCTGCGGTGATGCTTGCTTGTCTGATATCGTGGCCTGTATGATCAGGCTACCGTCTTTGGACATTGAAACCGCATCACACACGAGAAAATACGTAAAAATTGCAGAACTCGTTGCATTAACATGTTATCACTGTATAAACCATTATTCAAGAATTGTAGTAGTTTAAACCTCAATATGGAATTCCTGGAACTAATTATAAACGAGCAGAACTCTTTCCTAGACATAGACCGCCTTGGCGCTCCCCCGTGGGCCGGTCCAGTGGCCATGCGCATCTGGGCACGTCTCCGCCCACAGGTCGTTTCGGGACCCGATTCCAACGTCAAAGTTGATCTCGGGCTTTGTGCTCAGATGAATGGTGTTGTTGGCGTCGATGGACCAGCCGGACGAACTACCGGTGGTGGCGAGCTTGAGCATGTCTCCAAAGCTTGGATAGTCGGCGAAGCCCTTTCCTCCACATTTCAGCACGTCACCTGCCAGCTCGCAATCGAGGGCCTTGGAGACATCTTGTGTACCGGCGCCGGTGGCATCTGCGAGGTACCACTTTCCCTTTTTGGGGTCCTCTATCTGGAACTTGAAGGTCTTTCCTGCCACGACAGGAGCGGCATCAATGCTATAGGACGATCAGCGACTGTTGTCATGCGAGTTGATGTATTTGTATGTACCTGAGCGCCAGTAAGGCGACCGTGAAGATAGACTTCAGGAGCATTGCGGGATTTTTTTTTCCGGATGTTAAAGAGGAGTGCGTAGTGACCAGAGTAGTGGCGACCATGCTCCGTGGGAATGGGCTTTATATACTAGACTTGCGTTGCAGTGCCGAAAAAGCCAGTCTCGTCGAACAGCACTATAATAGAGGCACTATAGGATATACATATTGCGATTAATGGTATTCTGGATCTTTTTTGACGACATGTACAATATTGTTGGCACTATACGATGCTTACATTGCACTAGTTGATTTCAGCCGAGCGGTTATCGGATTCGAGGTATCCGTCTAGAAGCCCCTTTAAGGCTGAAAGAACGCGGGACGACTGGATATCCGCCATGGTCTGGCAATGCATCTCGGCTATTCGGACTTCATCTTCAGCTAATTACAAGAAGAAGTTGAATTTGCCTAGATGCATCGTATTCTTCGCCCGCATCGTAGCTGGGAGCTGGGGACCAGAGTGATGAACTACCCGGGTACATGACCAGCTGTATCCATTTCCTCGAGACTGATCCTCATGGCAGTTGAAATTCGACAGACGGGATCGGCCTCATAGAAAATGATGAAGATGTCCCTAAATAACACGGATTTAAAAAATAGTTAGCAGATGCATTCTGAAAATATGATGCATGGACGCAAAGGACAGAAGTCATCGCCTTAATTTTTTTTTTTTTTTTACTACCGGTAGATCTCTCGAAAACAGAGGATGGATTGAAGACGCATTACTCATTTTCGCTCTCTTCGCAGTCTGATACAAGGAAAAAACCAAGGTTGATATGACCATGGATAGACCCTGTTGCTGAGCTCTACATGCTCCCAGAAGATTTGAGATACTCTAAGTAACCCTGTTCCTGCGCGATGTCGATCTCGCCGCCCTCTCGTGGGAAGTGCCAAACTTTGTCAACGCCAAATCCTACATTATCTAGCCATGATTTTAAACCGTTAAAGTTGCGACACATCATATTGCCACTAAAGTCCGGCTGCGGGTGTTCTTCTTCCTCCACCCATTGCCACACCACCAAGTCTACATCCGCGTGGCAGGTCACGGCTTGAGTCAGTAGATACAGGCAGTGGTACATATGCTCCCAGTACATCCTTGAGACCGTCTCGTTGCCGTGGTAGTGAAGGATCTCCATTCCTCGTCGTAAGTTATTCAGGCAGTGCAGTTGATGAGTGACCGAGAGCATAACGGGGAACGAAGACGGGTCGTTGGGCATGTGCACCGTCAACGCTGGATCTCTTCCCATCGCACGCACATCATCAGCAGTAATTGTAGTTGCAGTGAGCCGCGAGAGATCTTCCCATGCTGCTTCGACGGCCAGGCCTGGTCTCTGACGAAGGACCTGGTCGCTGAAGAGTGTATTGTTGTGGTATACTGGGTTGAGAGTGAATGGAAAGCGGTCGAAGATGGGTGCTGGAGAACATAACAGAGATGTTAGAGCCATGCTTCGATTTCAATGAAACAGTTACACCCCCGGCTGGGAAACCGGTCTAGTAACAGAGGTAGCGCGGGGAGGGGATAATCACGTATTACGTACAGTATCCCGAGGTTTGCTTCAGTAAAGCTGATATTTCCGACGTGTTCGAAGTCAAAGATGATAAAGTGCCTCCAAGGATCCAAACGATAAAAATTGTGCTATTCAATGCAAGAAGAAGAATGCTGTATTTGACAACGCGCAACTCAGGCAAGCGCCACACTGTAGTATCG
>FTLB01842028.1_pt1 | contig 22180 bp, 14 predicted proteins | sample 1658291 | NCBI WGS metagenome assembly FTLB01 (sample SAMEA3914812, study PRJEB12502) | metagenome | biome: forest; material: soil | place: Canada | collected 2011-07-07 | depth 0.1 m
CCTTCGACTTCATCTACATGCGAATGCTCTCGGCCTCGATCCAGGATTGGCCCAAGCTGTTTTCCCAAGCATACGAGTAGGCACTCCCAGGACCACACCAAGCAACCTAATCTCTACAGATACGGAGAAGCTTATAATTCATAGCAATCTTGAGCCCGGAGGCTATCTCGAGCTCTTGGACCCCGTCTACCCTATGGTATCGGACGACGGCTCGCTGTCCAAGGATTCGGCGCTGTACCGGTGGAGCGTATTGCTAAACGAGGCGGCGACCAAGCTCGGGAGCAGTCTCGACTCGGCCCTCTCGTACAAGAAACAGCTGACGGATGCAGGTTTCGTCAACGTCACAGAGTCGGTTCACAAATGGCCCATGAATCAGTGGCCAAAGCTGGCCAAGCACAAGGAGCTAGGTGAGAGAACCCGCCCCTTTCTCGCCTCGAGTAGGCAGGTACTTTGCGGGTACTCATCTCATATCCCTACCTTAGGTGCCTGGATACACGAGAACATCATGCAAGGCCTGCAGGCTCTGAGCTTGGCACTGTTCACTCGGGCCCTCGACTGGAAGCCAGATGAGCTCGAAGTCTTCCTGGTAGACGTCCGCAATGACCTGAAAAATCGAAACATCCATGGGTACTGGAGGATGTAAGAGAGAAGACTCCAGGAGCGCTGAAATAATAAGACCAGCAGGCTGACAAGTCCCCACGCAGTGTCGTTGTCCACGGGCAGAAGCCGACGTGATCCCAATTTGGGACTGGGGAAGTGGGAGGGAAGAAGGATTAGGGGCGAGCATGTGCGCATGCGAGCAAGAGACAGCAGAAATGCCGTCGAGGTATTACTGTGCACGCTCTCTTAGTTCCGTGGCATTTGGGACGGCATCCCTTCCCCCACGGTGCATCGCCACAGTGGGTTAGGTAGGTTTGCCCAGGATAGTGGGCGACTTGGATCCATGTCATGAAGAAACGTAGCAAGCGAATTGTCTCCATTTTGATCTCAATATACGTCCTATCTTAACTACCTGCCTTAGCCTTATATGAAGTGCGATTCTGTTGCATGAGTTGCCTCGAGGGTGCCTTATTCGAGTTACCGTCACTGAACACCAGAAGGGTTAGGGTTGATGGGGCCATTGGCGCAGGCAGAAACTGGCTGGTGCCTACAATCTTGCGCTGACGTGCACTTACCAAACCTGGTTCGGAGCCTTGACTTTGTCCCAGACTCATCGACATCTGCAACAAAATATCGGAGAAACAGAGAAAAATACTTGGGTTTTATTTTTATATTTACTTGATTTGAAGTCTGTGGTTTATATCTCAGGTTGTGTCACTTTTGCGCGAGATCTATTCTGGGCCGAGGCGATTGAGCGAACAACTCATCTGCGTAGGTCACAAAATCGGCCTGTGAGAAGTGACACGCGAGCCTGCGATTCCAAGTCGGAGTTGACGACAAGGAACAATTTGCTTTCTATACAGCAGATCTGATCTACCAGTGACGTCCATAATCCGAGCCGGTGGCGGGACTACACTCAAATTCCCCCACCAGACAGTCTGCTGGAAAGCGTATGGCCATCTCTCAGGCGCTGTTGTGTCGCCAAGTTTGAGCGTCGATAACCATCATGGGAGGCCAATTTTCGTGGAGACCCTTACCGGTCACCGCGCCAGGGGTTCCGAACCTCCTCATCTCCGCCAACTTCACTGCTCAGTCATACACCGTACACGTCACTGATCTGGCCAACATATGGACGGAATCTCTGGACAGGAAACGGATAGTGGCGCGCGGCCTTGAGAACGATATCAGCATCGATCTGACGGATGGCGCGGACCAGATCCGTCGTATGCTCGATTACGTCCAGGCGGCCTTGGATCCGAGCAATACGGAGCACAAGAACACCTCCCTAGGGCTTTCTACCAGTCGAGACGATGCCGATTCCCTGTTGGTACATGTCACCTGCATCCTTCCCCGCGTTCTCAACCTGAAGCCGCTCGAATGGCCTCTGATCCTGAAGAAGCGGCCGTACTCGGCGGTAGCCGCCGAGTTGGTGCTGCCGCTGGTGGCGGCACACCGGACTCGCGCACGCGAGATCGACGCACTTGTTGCCGCACTGCGCGAAAAGGACAGTGTCATCAGCAAGCTGGTGGACAAACTCGAGGCCACGGGCACTGGCCTGGAACACGTTTTCTCGGCCCTCTCCGGGAAACGAAAGGTCAGCAGGTCACTTGCCGAGCAGCGAATCAAGGGGCTGGCTCCGTTTGACCATTCCGAGTTCAAGGATAAGACCAGAAGCACCGAGGACGTTAATGACAGCGACCTGCCTGACTTGCTGGACGACGTATTCGGCTCGGAACCGTTCATGAGCGAGACATTCACTGATGAGCCCGCGAATTTGGACAACTGGTGGATGAAACTCAGTTCAGGCAAGAGTGTCACTCTGGCGAATCGAGAGAAGCAGAAGCAGGGATCAACCCCGGCCCCAGCTCAAGAGAGCGTGACCAGGCCAGGCGACGACGATGACTTCCAGGTCCAGTCTAGCCCTCCTGGTCGAAGCAGGAGGTTGCGGGATGCCTCTCCGGTACAGGACAGCAGCACAGCGCAGCAGAAGGAGGATGAAGGGACGACAGATGACGGTGATTCCGACAATCAAGGCGCGCCGCTGGTGACGGAACCCAAGCCGAAGCAAATGCCTTCCCGGATCGGAGTCATCGGCGGGAAGAAGCCATCCGCTCCACCGCCCCGGCAGCCTTCACCGTCGCCGCCTCCAGCACCGTCCCCGGCACCGCCCCAAGACGACTCAGAGACCGGTTCAGAGACCGCATCGGATTCCGAGGATGATGCCCCGCCTCCTCGTCCAAGCACGGTATCCTCTCCTGCACCCAAGCGGCCAGCCATCGGACACATCGGACGCATCGGCGGCACCGGCGGGCGGGCAAAACCGACCGCATCCCCGCCTCCTGTTGAAGAGCCAGCCCCTGTTGCCGAGGAAACAAGAGGAAGATCCACGACGAAAGCAGGTCAACAGAGCTCGGAGGTCAAGCAAGAAGCACGCGAAACCTCGCTGGAACGTGCTGATCGCAAGCGGCAAGAGCTACAACGAGACCTGGAGGCACGAGCAGCGACGGGTCCGGCAAAGAAGAAGAGAAAGTTTTAGTTTTACGTGTTGGGATCGTATCTTCGAGGAAAGGGGGTAGCGGAGCAGTAGCTTGATGGCTGGATAAGGGCTCAACTGCTCTCCGCTACGGTGCTCATATCAACTACGTCTATAGGGAAACTTCACGAGCAGCAGTTGTCTCCTTGACCAGGGAAATAAATAAACTAAGACAATGTCAAATGATCATGGCTTCTCAAGTCCCAGCCCTACCTCTTGAGAAAGGGCCTGCTTCCACGAGTTTCGATCGTATCGTCACTCCTGGACGGCCACTTCATACTAAGCAATATCGCTATATCGTGGATGTAGGGTCATCGACCGAGCTTCCCTACCTGGATTACCGAAACTTTCATGGCGAGAGACCATCATGAGCTAGCCACTGGTGTGCCGTGACAACTGTTCTGGCCGACATGCAGCCACACCGCATCTCATTGGCCAAAATGCATTCCTCTTCGCAGCTCGTCCAATTCATGGACCAGACCCCCAAGGACCTTGCAGCAACTGCCCTCTGATCCCGGTCTCGTAGTTCGTGACTTTTCCAATGTACCCGATACATGACAGTACAAACTTGATCATGACTCTCCAGACTTCTACCCCGAGTTGCCCTCGTATCCACCATAGAGGGAGAAGGTCAACTTGCTCCTGCGAGCAGGCGTCTCAGCCGTCCAGCCGCCCAGCCAGCCAGCCAGCCAGCCAACAGACTGTCTCCCTACGCTATACCCACGCCCCCCACAGGGTCTACGTTGAAGATTCCCAATTTATTTGGCTATTTAAACTCGTCACTAGCGTTCTATAGCACCACGCCAAGTACGGGCTCAACCGTTCGCCTCGTGGGTAGCCATAACTTCCCGCCTCTATGAATGCGCATACTAGGCCACTAGGGATAGATACCGTTTCATCCAAAGTATATGGTGGTGAGATTAGGATGCTTTATATTCTTCCACGCACGAGAAGACGTCTGGATTCCTCGTGCGGAAACCTATCGATAACCCAGGCTAGCAGGCAGGCAGGCGGCTCCAAGCATGGGCCCCGAAGATTGGACCTGAGCCTGGCAATAAAAATGTACCACTTCCCTCCCACCCGCTTATGCAAACGGGCTCACGAAAGAAAAGGCCCTTCGCAAAGAAATGTGAGCTACTGCAAGCACCATAACCTTTTCCTCGAATCAAGGATTGACAACGCATCGGCGAGCATGGCCTCTCTGGCCGGTGCCGGACTGAACAATGTCTTCTGTCGCTGGACACCTCCAGCCTTCTATTGCGCTGAGAGGGAAGAAAAATGTGATATGTGATAGCCCGTAAGTTGTAGTTGCAGTGCTCTCTGATTCATGAGCTAGCAGCAAATTCGAGCCAATACACGTCTGAATCCTTCCTATGCACTTCGGTGTCCAGAACCAACTTGTGCTGTCTTTTTCGACCTCAAGAGGAAGAAAAACACCTTTCTATCCCGTCTGCCAAGAGAGAGAATGCGATTGTGGCTGCAGGGTATGTTGACGAGGGGTCGTTCTTTCGAGTTCCTGGGAGGGGTCGTGTTCTTCAAACGCCGTGCGTGCCGGCCCGGGTTCGCTCACACGACTTCCCACGTGGATTTTCAAAGTACCGCGCTTAACGAAACCGTAGAAGAAAGGATACTCTGTCGAGCAGGTAAAGAAACAAGTAAATCTCTATAGCTCCCGAGCCACCTAAGCTAGAGGAGTTATAGAGACGCGGAGCGTATATTCGGTTCGCCTGCCGTATTACTGCGCATTTGACAGGTGACACCCTGCCTATAGAACCCGGTCCGCAAATCAGGCTGAGAGGTAGGCTCGCAAAACTAACCCACTGGGAACCTGATCTGATCGTCTTGTATCTAGATCAAGCGGGCCTCCATGACACCCTCTACTATCGCACGAAGCGGAATCCCGGCGATTAAGCTTGGTTCTTTCGCCTTACTCTAAGGGGTGGGTTAAGTAGTTGTTCGCTTCTTTCGTACCCCCAAGACCTCTGACTCCTGCCCATGCTTCGGTAGATGACATGTCATCTTTGGCTCGCCTCACTTATCTTCGACCCGGTCGATCCAGCCATTGCAATCCGGGAAATGATTCAAACTACCCGCGGAGACGCCTTCTTGGAACTGCCTCATTGGACTCGCTGCCTTTGCTTTTTGGCCCCAACTACTATCGCTGCCACTCACCCTCTTTTCTATGCCAGAGTTCATTTTGCTGAAGCACATGCGTCCTGCATTCAGTGGAACATCATTGCATTCGGCAGGCTCCCGCGGCCATGGAAGAATACAGGTGGTTGAACTGGGTACAGACCGACATTACACCAATATATATGCAGTAAAATTCAGAACCAATGACAAAACTGATTCCTTCGACTTGTTCATTGTGGATTATGACGCTGGTGAGCTCTCAGGTGGGCATGAAGCTGCAGCCTTGTTCGAAGCCTGCGAGCAGGGGGTGGATTCACGCGTTTGTGTCAAGATGGTGGGATGCCGGCCGCGATAGCTCAAGGCAGAGCACGCCAGGGTAGTGCTTCTCGCGCTACACACAGTCTCAGAGGTGCATTCAACCACTAGGAGGACAGCCTGATGGCTACTGAAGTCTCCTGCAAGAAAGAAAAAAGTAAAGAAGAATTAACCGAGAATAGAGCTGGCTCTGGGAGGGTGCCGCATATCTAACCAATGAGAGTTCATGGCCCTACACTGCATACTCGGCGTCCACGGCCCCCAGCTCAAAAGCCTGAAGAGAAGAGTCTCTGTACACAGCGCCGAACCAGGATTATAATCAAGTATTTTCTCCGTCTCGCTGTTGTGCCACCTCTGTCGGCAAGAAGACACAAAGCTCTCTCTTCCGCCATGAACAGCGAGTTCGAGAACCATACGTCAGAACCTTCCAGTGAGACATTAGCACGTGGGAGAATACTCCCCCATGGTGGTGTGTGGAGACGAAAGGTCTGTCAAGCAGCTAGTTTGCTCCTTCGGCATGCAATATACGCTCCCCGGCTCGACTAGAGGTGCAGCTATGGTGACCCATCTATCCCTGGCTCCTCGGACCCCACGCATTGTATTATTTGGATGATGGGGAGTATACAACGCAGTCCCCGGCAACCTGGGTTTTCTGGCTACACCCCCTATCATCGTCATCGATACCCCTGCGCGGTATTTTATGAGTCCTGGCGAGCGGAACACACCCCTCCTCGACTCCTGCAACCAATACGTGGCTAGCGGTCCGGGGACCTTGATACATCGGAGAGATTTCACACCCTGTCCCGCGACCCGGGACCATCCTGTGACTATACTACGGCCTGTGGTGGAGTCCGTAGTTCAGGGCTATCTCTGTTCGCCTAATCCCGCCAAAGAGCGTCTCCGTGATGACCTGGGAGGCGAGGCCTCGGAGATTTTTTATGGTGGATGTGTCTTCCGGCGGTTTGGAGCTAAGCTATCCCCGAGAAACAGAAGCATCGAAGTGGCGATGCTGCTGGCTATCTCGGACTAGGCAGCCCGTTCTCTGATCTTGCTTATATGCAAGAAGACTACTCCTCTGCTTGCCTGGGAACTTCTATTCCTCTAAGATGCTGGTCACAAAATGAACGGGGAAAGCAAGCATAGGGTGCAGGGACTGAAATGGAATGCTAAGGCAGCCAAGCTGCCAGCACTGGTACAAGCCTTGCGACCCGTCAAGACGAGATGGATGGCTGGGGTCTGGGGCGAACGAGGGTGGCAAGTTTATCGCGAGATAGTTCACTGAGCTTCGAGGAGAAAGAGGACCGGCTCCTCCACGACGAGACCTACGTGACGCGGTTAGCTCGGTGCGAAGCTCCTCCCTACTCGATACGAACTGCCGAGAGGGGCAGACCGAAGGTTCTAGGCTCAGGTTTGCTGCAGAGAGGGAGAAAATATGCAAGCCGAGTCACATAGCTTACACGGCCGGGGAGAAACAAGGCCGGGCGGCGCGGAAGCTTTTGGTGAAAGAAGTAGCGGCAGGTATTTTTCCCGAATAGTCTGGAAAATACCAACGCCGCCACTCTAATCTTTTTAAACTAGGGGGACTATGGAAATGCAGCTGCCTGCTCACATGGCCAAACTCATGGAGCTCTCCCAGGGCTGAGAGGGCGGCAGTGAGGGGCCGATGCTAACTTGCAGCCGCGAGAATGGGATAGCTAGTACTAAAGGAAGGAAGGAATGATACCAGTATTGTCGCTTATCGTCAAGATTCGGCATGAAAACAGTCTGAGACCCAACCATGTGCCACAATTTGACGTTTGACACATATGCCTGTCATCGAACACAAATTGCTGACAGCCGTGAACCAAGAGCTGTGGGTTGATGAAGTCGTTTCGTTACTCACCGTCGAAGTTCATTCTCGCTCATAGCCTTCCCAATGGCTCTCCATATCCACTAGGGGAGGAGATATGCTCTCATATCACCACCCCCTTCTCCCTATCCACCTCATCCTGCATAGAGAGTAGTTGTTCTTGGGTATACTCTCTAGCGCGTCGGCATGCTGCAGAGTCTCTGCCGTTGCAGTACAACCCTCTGTAGTACAGCTACCTCGTGCGATGCCGCTCAACCATAAAGTTGGTGGCAACGCCCTCGTGAGTGACCAAACCCGCTACTCTCGCGCCGCCGGGGTGGCCTAGCACAGCCCTATCAGCGGAAAAGCTCAGCTAGAGCGCTCGTCACAGATGATGAAACCCTCCCAATCCCAAGCCGCTGGGAACTGGTGACCCGGTCGAACCGCTGGTTTCTCGCGGCTGCGACTTTGGCTGTATTTCCTGTTCTGGCTATTGCCCCTCCAAGGCATTCCTCGCTTCTTCCACTCCCCAATGATGATTGATCGCTGTCATGCCTGTCAATTGTATTGTAGTCATTGCCCCGAACTTGGTGCGCAAAAACTGGTGTGTCGATCAAAGCCACTCGGCAAAGTGACCTATTATTAGCCATTTGCAAGCATTCCCGCTCTTTTACCCCCCTCGTTGCTCCCTCTACGGAGACCCCTTCTCTCCACGCAGGGCAACCGTGCGGATTTAATGATAGTATTTGGTAGCACGGGACACGCCATCGACGAACCACTCGCACCGGAGAGGTTCCTTGTCGTTGAACTGGTAGACCCCCACAACGTGGCCGTCGTGGTACTTGACGCGGGCGACTGTGAGGCCGCCGTCGGAACCGGCATCGCAGGCATTGATGTCGCCCGCGCTGATGGACAGCCCGTCCAGCTGGTGTGCCAGACACATGATAAAGTCGCTCTGCTCGGCCGTCAGAGTCTCTTCGGTCTGTGGCTCCACCTTGATAGCCGGATTTCCATGGTGGGCGGCGGCGGCATCACCGCCGGTGGCAGTGATGTGGTTCTCGGCTGCGTTGCCAGTAGACACCCCGGCCAGCAGGAGCGGGTCGATGGGGATGTCCTCTGGCTCGGTAACGGCCGGTTCGACCGGTGCTGCACCAAGTTGCGTCTGATCCGCCACCGGTATCATGTCGAACAGACTCTTTCCACCAGGCAATGTGAAGCCCACAAAACTGGGCCAACCCACGCTGACGGCTTCGGTCAGTCTGCGGCTCGCGGGGCTATTGTGACGGCTTGTGCGCCGTGATGTGCTGCGTCGACTGATCGTCGAAGCTCTGCTGTGGCGAGACGACGAGCGACGACGTCGTCCAGAGCGCTGGCTGTGTTGGCTACCGGGTCGGTAGCGCGTGGTGCTGAGAGCGTATCCTTGTGCCAGCGCCCAGGGCTCAAGGAACCACTCGTTCACCTGGCCGCGGCAAGAAAAGCTCACCGCATCCTCGCTGTCAGCATGGTCATCGGCGCCAGAGAAGGAGCGTTTTGTGAAAGCCTAGGCACACTAGTTAGTCCTGCAGTCACCTCATGACGCATGAGCTAGGTTGGGCTGGACGTCCCAAGAGTACCTACCGCATTCATGCTGAGGTTATGTCGGATGCTATTCATCCAGCCGGTGCCCGAGGCCCTTGCTTTGTCAGTATTGTCCCGGAACCACTGGTACAGCTCCTGCAGCCTCATGGCGTGTCGAGGGTGCTCCTGGAGGGCAAGGTAGATGAGCCTTGCGTACGTGTCGTCGCCGCTACGCTCCGGGCCGTCACTCCGGGGGCTTCCGGCTCTCTCGCACTCCCCTTCGCTTTCCATGTCCAGTATGGCACCGTCGCCGCTGCTGGTTGGTCTTGAGCTCGAGTGGTAGGAGTCAGTGTACGGGAGAGAATACTCCGAGGGAGCAGGAGAGTGCCGGATCAGTCTTTCTCCTGCTTGAGCAGATACCAGCGCCATGGTCAGGGGTAGACCGTCGGCCAAGGGCTTCGTCGTGCTGAGTCCCATGAGGAGACGAGGATCGTGCAGATCGTACGGATGTTTATCATAGGCCATGTGGATTGAGTGTTGGTCCGTGAGAGCTTGGCCGGGGTACCCGTTAAGGCCAGCGGAGTACGAAGCTCCATGAGAGCTTGATCGCGTCATGGGTACCGATGAGAAGCTCGGATCGTCCAAGGGTGCCGTAGGGTAGTCTTCGTCATGGTTGTTTGGACCAATGAACCTAATATAGGGTAGTCCTTCGTTGCCCAAGTACGAGATCGTTGCAGGTTCAGCTGCACGCGCCAGCTCGCCTGGAGAGGGGTCCGGATGATAGAGAGGCTGCTCAGCTTCGCCACGATTGAGAGCAATGGGCGGATCATGGAAAGAGGTTTCAGCCTCCGGACCATGGTTGAGGGTGCTCGTGCCGGAGTTAGGGGCCGGAGTGCCAGCTGCGGACTCGGGCGTGGAAGTAGCCACGCCGCAAGGGCGCGTCACTTTGTCAAGAGCCAAGGGCAGCGATTCAGGCACGACAAGGGGCCGAGTGAGCTGCAGCTCCTCCTTGGGGTCACGTTCAAAGGACGGGTGGCTCATGGTTGTGTTTGTTGACGAGTCCGGTTGCGTTGAGATATGAGGAGACAGACGTGGATAAGTCTTAATGCGATGGGAGCAGGATGGAATCGTGGAAAGAAGAAGCGGGCAGGATCGATTGTTGAAATGAAGTGTAAGGAGATCTTTTCGATGCTCTATGGAAGAGGAGTCTGAGAAGATGATGGGAGAACTCTTCATGTTTGATGGAGCGAGGCAGGTTCACGCATTTATAGTGCACTGCCAAGTCTGGGAGAAAGATGCAAGGCTCGGGATATTGTCTTGTTATTCACATATGTTGCGTACAAGAATTGTCTGCGACAAATTGTGCGGCAAGGATCTGCCGGAACCGCCTTCGTGCTCTACGGACCCGGACATGCCATCCGCTCGTGCAAGGAGGAGACGGCCAGTCTGCAGACAGAGGCATGTGCATTGGGCCTACTTTGTACGCAGAGGGCTGCAGGTGGCATGGGGAGCCTTTCCAAAGGTTGCCCATGTTTGCACTTCATATGGATGGCGGTGGCGTACGTCAAGCACACCTGCATTGTTATTATGGGAACAAGTAGGTAGACACAAGCAGGATGTTGTATAGTGACTTGTTCGTGACCTCTGGGTTGGGGCAGACCTCAGGCCGCCACTGCCGGTAGGATGCGGGCGATCAAGGGGGATGAGGCGAAGAGGACTTGCGCCAGTGACAGGCGTCTCTGTTGTAGAAGTCACTGACGTCTTGTTTCGAGTAGGCTGAAGAAAAAAGGAATACCGACAGAGCGAACCCAGTCGTCTCTGGGTGACTCAATGAAGTTTGTCCTGCACGAGAGAGGAAGGGTCCTGCATCGCTGCAGGATATAATGAGCTGGCATGTCGATGAATCCACGCCGGAGGGTGCAGACAAGGAAGTTACCGACAATCGACGTGGGTATCTGCGTATCCTGGCCACCGCGGGTAGCACAACATCTGCCGCTCCACTAGGAAGCATGCGATGGCCGATAGGTTGAACAACAAACATGGACGGTGGAAAAGGTGGCGGTGACAGAATGATCATGGCAGCCGCTTGTGGCAAGTTACTAGACAGGTAGTTATCTCCTATGCGTAAAGTGCGTACGTGCATGTCGCTGGGGCTGCAGTTGAGCCCAGTGGCTAAGGTACCACCTTGTTTGCCCGATATGACCCCCGCTAAAGTTATGCGAAAGAAAGCGGTCCCAGAAGCAGCAGGAGTAGCTTAGGTATAGGATGAGATACTAGGTTACTTTTGCCCGGAAATGATCGATCGGGCGCTAGTTCGTGGGTGTGTCTAGAGTTTGGCAAGCTTCATAAGAGAAGCTTGTGGGTTCGTGCTGGCGGAAGCGTCACACCCGTCTTGCTTCCCAAAACTATCTCTTAGGGTGCCGTGTCACATTCCTCGAGAGCCGCCACGAAAACGACTAACTGCAATGAAACAAGGTAGAAACAATAGGCCGCTTAGAATGTCAGAGCATGATGGGAAGTCGCACAAAGATAGCCGAGACGTTGGCTTTCCCTATAATGAGGAGTACACATGGAGACTGAGTCCGACTCACTCCGCTCATATGTTATCGCGGTGAATGAACAATAGTAGGATTCTCGCAAACTCCTCTGCCCCAGCCTTTAGTTAGAAGCGAAAATCTAGAGTCGTACTGGGGGAGTCACAGCCGCTGTGGCCGCGGAAGTTATCTAGGATTGCCAGGGCACCGAAAACTCGCATCATCTGCTTCCAAATGCGAGAGCCTAAACGTGGCGGTGGTCAAAGAAGAATCGACAAAGTATCCTCACCGCTATGCCGGAAACTCCATAAAATCTCTGGGAGCACAAGCGTACGATGACACATGGATGCTCGCCAGAGATACGTGACTCTCTTTGGAGCCATGCCGAGGGACCGGGATATGCACATCCCAGATTCTGTCCTCTGCATGCTTGCGTTTGTAGGGGTATCTCAGTAAGACGTGCCTTTACTTTCTGTAGTAGATCTAGAAACAATGTCAGTTGCGATGTTTCTCGAGAAGCGCGCCCAAGAGTTTACATACCTTCTTGAACTGGAAGTGGAGCTGAAGAATGCCCTATCGAAGTGTCAGCACGCAGTCGGGTTCGTGTTTTAGTGGAGGGATAAGAGCATACCTTGTCAAAACTGCTCTTGAACCCTCGCTCCCTCTTGGCGCTGTAATCCCATTCTCGGTCGACGATACGGAAAGCGACGTCTTCATACGGGGGTCCGGCGATGAAGCGAATGAGGCAGGTGTCTTCTTCTCCAGCTGGGGCAAAAGACTCGCCCCGTCTTCGCCCATGCTCACGAATGATCTTGAACGTTGGGGCTTTGCTCCTGTCGATGAGGTCGGGGTAGAAAATGTTGAACTTGTAGCCTTGCACAACCTTGGGAGGGGGGTTGTCATGATCGTAATGTGTTTGGTTGTATTTATTCCACTCGTAGCCCATCTGAACTCTGTTGAAGTACCGCGGCTTTCGAGGACGATACTTGCCAGCCCACTGCGGCGCCGCCGTGCTCGCGACAGTCTCTTCTGCGGCGAATATCTCCTCATCTTCTCCAATGCCGCGAGCGACCTCTCGTTCGTATAGTGCCTTGGTTGCATGCGAAAAGTCCTCATTCTCCGATGTCGCGAACCGCGCGGTCCCCGGTGGCGGCGCAGAGGTTGAACCTTGGGCGGCGGATGATAGATTCGCGGACAGCTTGGGAGCACCGGTGGAGGTAGATGCCGAACTTGTCGTCTCAAACGCCAGAGATTTTCCGGATTCAAGAGATTTTAACTTGTCAGGACTGCGTCGTTGGAGCTGCTCCCGGCGCGCCAGGACGATTTCCTCGTAAACCTTCTTCAGCTTCGCCTTGGCCTTCCAGATCAACAGGCTCTTCAGAAGAGCTTCCCAGTAGTCTGTGTCTATTGGTTCGTCGGATCTCAGCTTTGCGTTGATCTGCTTTTCAAGCGCTTCCAGCTGCTCGTATGTCTTTGGGCTGAGTATCTTGTCCACATCCGCGGCGACAGAGTTCACAGCACGGCCTTCCGGTCCCCGAGGTTTCAGCTTCTCTCGTCGGTCCCCGCAGAGGGATAACAAAGCCTTCCAGTAGTCAAGATTCCGCCCATTTGATTCCAGCGTTTTGAACGACAGAATATCTTTTTCCAGCTGTTCGAGCTGTGCCTCCTGTAGACCCTCGAGTACGGCTTCGGGCGTCGGAACTTTGATCGTTGCGTCGTCTTCGTGATCGTCGAACATATCTCTATCCGTGTCGATAAACCGAAGATTGAACGCTAGATAGTCGACCGGCTTCGCGCGCCCTTCACGTACGCGGATGTCGGCTGCCTTCTTGGCCTGTTTCAGCACGAACTTGTCTTCCTCGGCAACGAATTGCTCCGACTGCTCATCAACCGTGAGGTACCTCGCTGCATTGCTTGCAACCTTTGCTGTGCTCGTCTGCGAAGGAGGGGGCCGAGAGGGTTTGGTGATTCTCGTATTTGGATCTCGCCGTGGCGAGGTGATGTCTCTGTCTCGGTTGCCATTGCCAGATGGCTTCCAGTTGTTGATCATAGCCTGTCGTCCGGGATCCATGATGGCTGTGTGCAAGAGCTCGGAATAGAGAGGATGCTGTATTCTTTGGTAGGGGTCTCTGCAGCTTCTCTTCAATCCTTTGAGCCTGGGTTGCGTCGGGTAACCGTATGCGCGACAGTGGAAAGTCTCCAATGTCAATATTAAGGCAGAAATCTTGGGTCGCGCCGGCGCCGCAGGGAAGGTTCGGCGGGGCATTTCGGTGCTATGGCGGTGAGAAGTGGCAGAATTGAGTTGGGCTGGTAGTAATGCGGAATGCGATCGACGAGGCTAATGAAGCTCCGAAGATCGCACGATCCTCGACCATAGCAAGGCTACATTTGCTTCGCAAAGGAATCGCTGCGATCTCTTCGATACCAAAGGGAAATGAATTAAACCGACCTCTTCCTCTGGCACGAGCCACCGAGGAATCCAAGGTATCACAACCATGTATAATATCGGGAACCAGCACAAGATTATGCGAAAGCTGCTGGGCAAACCCACGGTCGAAGCGTCCAGCGACAACAGCCTCGGGGTCACGAGCTCGCCTCTAGCTCCTCATAGCTACCGATCCAATGTCTCACAGAATGCCGTCTATCCTGCAGGCTCCCCTATAAACTGCATAGATGCGTCGCCCGATGGCTACACCGCCGTCCTCGCCGGTCGGCATATGCTTCGGACCGTCACTCTGGATGGCGTCACCGTTAGAGATGGCGTTGACTTGCGCGCGATAATCACCGCCCCGCACACCCTCCGTACCAATGCGCCCTCGTCAGTCGCCGACCAGCTCTCCATAAAAGATGTCAAATGGGGTTCTGTACAGGGCAATGCCAGTATATTCACCGGGTGCGCCAGCGGAAGGATATTCCAGTACGATCTTACCACGATCAGCTCGAGCGTCGTCGGAGGGCCGTCAAACCTAGACATAATACAGATGCGAGAAGACTCGCGCCAGATCAACACGCTTGATATCAACCCCCACCGGGGCACATGGCTTTTGTCGGGTAGCCAGGATGGGTTGGTGCGGTGCTTCGACATTCGGGTTCCTATCCAAACCCGGACCGGCTTGAGCTTCCGCTCCGTGCAGGCTTTCAAATGCAATGCCGAAGGCGTACGGAAAGTCCAATGGTCTCCCAAGGATGGATTCGTTTTTGCCTGCGGTACGGAACAGGGTGTCGTGCTCCGGTGGGATATCCGCAAGCCCACCGGGCCGACATTGAGGATCAATGCCCACGAGAAAGTCTGCACTACGATAGCTTGGCATCCCGACGGAGAACATCTCATGAGTGGTGGATCGGACAGCAAGTGCCATGTATGGGATCTGTCGAGGACGGCCGATAAGCGGCAGAAACCGAAATGGGTGCTCTCTACGCCCGCCCCCGTCGCTGCCGTCGCTTGGCGGCCTGGCCAATGGTCTGCCACGGCCCAAGCCAAAAGGGCTGCCCAGGTTGCAGTCTCGTATGACGACAGCAGCCAGAAGCGAATAGGCATGAACTCTGTGCATATCTGGGACCTTGCACGCCCAACCATGCCTTTCCGGGAGGTTCAGAGGTTCGATAGTTCCCCCAGCGCGATGCTCTGGCACGACCAAGATCTCCTCTGGACTGTCGGTCAGGATGGCTTGTTTAATCAATGCGATATCGCCTTCGCTCCCAGGGTGATTGACCGCCAACCTGTCTCGGCTCTCGCCTTCTCCTCGCACGGTGACGTGGCGATGCTCCTGGACGAGCGGTCCCCGTCCGATCGACGACCTCGCCATTCCATGCACCCCGATAGCCTCCCGATTTCCTCCTATAGCTCGAGTCCTACCGCCCCTATCCTCAGCGTCAGTCGAAGTGACTCGGAGGACGACGTTGTCGGCAGTTTCTTAGCTAGGCGAAAGGCCGGCCGAACGCGGCGGCCAAGCACGCGGTCTGCGATTCAAATGAGCACGACGCCTCCTACCGCGGCTGGAAACAACGAAGACAAGCTGCTCAGTCTTGACCAGGCCATCAAAGTCACAGGAACTTACAAACCTCAGCAGGCCATGGCAATCGGCCACGCTCCTGCCGCTGCCAGGACGGAGGTTTACGAGTTCCTATCTGTCAGCTACTTGGAGGCTCTGCTGGATCATCTTCCGCAGGAATCCTCGAATGGAAAATCCCTCATGGATCGTGTAGGTATCGTCCTGGAGAAATTCGCGCAAGCGGCAGAGCAAGTCAGCCTGTTCCGCCTCGCCCAGACATGGCGCATCTTGGCATTTGGGATGTCCTTACTCCTGAAGAGCCGGGGCCAATACCACTTCGAACAGCGGATGGACAATCTAAGGATCGGCCAAAGGAAGAAGTCCGGCGCGAAGACAGGGGCTCCTAATATGCAATTCCATATCCTGGCAGACAAGACCACAGGCGATACTACGCCGAGAAAAGCCCTCTCCAGTGTTAATCTCGACAAGCTCTCGCAGCCTCGATCTTATATAGGCGATGAATTTGAGAGCACATCCAACGTCCCAACGCCGCTTGCACGACCAGTGGCGGATGAATCCGACATCCCAGGCATTGAAGACGCCATGCATGGTACCTACATCCCGCCGAAGAAGCTTACTCCCATCATCGAACCTGAGAGCTTCACCCGCGGCGCCGCATTCCAGCTGGGGTTCACAGATAAGCGCAAGCGTCTCGACTCGGAGCCCATATCTGTAACCAGCCAAGGAAGCTCGGCTATCTCAGATGCCCAGGCCAGCACGGACGGGTACGATTTTTACGACACCGAGGCGATTACTCACGCGATCGATGTTCCGCTCCCCAAGCAGTCTACGCCACCTCTACCGGCATATGGGCAGGTCGGATCGGCGAGCGTCAGAAGGAGGATGCCAGCGATTCGCCAGGACTCGGACGACAGCTTTGCGCAGATATTTTCTATTTCAGATGGTAGTCGGCAGACAACAAGTCTCGAATCGCCGCACGACAGCGTGTCTTCATACGAGAACGCTGCCGGCCCCGGCCATAAATCAACACTTCACACCACGGTCGATCACTTCAGTCAGAGTGGGAGCGAGACCGGAGCCAGCGAGAGTCGGAGCGCTGGTGGCAGCCAGATGGACGAATTGTCTGGTCATCCTACTAGACTCCCATTTCAGGCCGGACTTCGTCGTAGTGAGACAAACATCACTGCCTACACAGATGAGCATCATCTGATAACCCAGACCACATCGGACAGTTTCGATTCCCAGGACCGAGAGTTCCCCTCGCAGCCTTCCGACTTCGATCTCGGCACGAGCTTTCCGGGGGGACAGGCATCCGCACAGGAAATGGCTCCGCCAGTCAGCCCTTCGGACGAGAAGTCTCCTTTCGTCATCGAAACGGACTACCTCCATTGGTCCCAGGATCCGCCTTATCCTTATCCTGTGTTATCGATCGACGCCCCGGCTTCCTCATCCCCAGCACTCCAACCGTACGCTATCATCTCGCGGGCCCTCTCCTTCGAGGTCAAGTCGTCTGCCCTCAATGCATCTGCCATGGTGCTTCTCTTGAAGCCATTGGTATCCGACGACGTCATCGACCCTTTGCTTGCCAACTCGATTCTTCGCCAGCACCATACGAGACTTATGAGCATGAAGCTGTTTGTCGAGGCAGCCTTGCTGCGCAAGCTGTGCATGAAGGGGTGGCCAGGAGGCCTCCTCTTTAACTGGGGAACCGACTACACCCAGGTATTCAGTCCTGCTCAGCAGCGTGTCAAGGCACACTTCTTATGCCCGATTTGCCGCAAGCCGCGGGACATCGACCGGAGTTCTGGTTCGAGCGAAAGTATCTGGTGCTGCCAGAAATGCAAATACGCAATGGCCGCCTGCGCCATCTGCGGCCATCGAGACGCGACACCAAATCTTCCACCGGCCCCGTTGCCGACAGCTATGGCGAACGCATCCAAAGCCACCGAGGACGAACCAATCATCGCCACTTGGTGGTATTGTCCCACCTGTGGCCACGGCGGACACTCTACGTGCCTCCAAGCATGGCATTCGCCGGATCCAAGTGAGAGCTCTCCCGAATACACCGACAATGAATACAGCGGTGGCTACTGCCCCCTGGACGGATGTGGCCACGCCTGCGTGCCAGGCCGCACACAGGCCGAGGCGGTGGTCTCACGAGCCGAGGAAGTCGTTCGTGCCGTAAACGAGGCTGCGCGCGTCGGGTCTGGACAGTTTGGCGGCCTAAGCACGAGCCGTCGAGGTCATTCTGGTAGCATAGACCTCCGGGTTCACAGCGATGGGCACGAGGTCGCACAGAGCAAAGCGGTGGAGAGCGTCCGGGAGACTCTTGCCTTTGGTAGCGGAAGCCATAGCAGCTCGCCGGGGAGGCAGGTGAGCCTGAGCCCCGCTGGACGATCGGGAGAAGGCAAGGAGAAGGAGAGAGAAAGGCGGAAGAGCGTCAAGTTTCTCGCAGCTGAGGACAAGAGGTGATTGGATATAGGGCTAGGAGCTGTTGTCCAGGAGCATCTCGGACGAGTTGTCGCGTGTCGGTTTTTGCGTGTACGATTTGAACGACAGAGGGTCTGGTCTGTATTTCACCATCTAATTGTATTGATACCCGGATATTAATTACTATTCACCTAACAAGCCACAATTTTTTTTTCCCTGCCGCCGTACGAGAGAGTCATCGAGACTCTGGACCAAATCACCTGTTGGCTGGTCTATTTTCTAGATACCCTTGAGGAGGGAAGCCAGTTTATCAGGACGTCGGCCACCCGATACGTCCAATTCTCCTCCGTACATAAAATGATGGCGAGGATTGCATGAAAATTAGGCACGGAGCTGCCCATTTTATATGTTACTCTCCAGACCCTTCTTGTACGCCGCCAGGGCCTTTTCCCTCGCTCCCTTGTGTACCACGATAGGCTTCGGGTACCCTGCCTTCTTAGCCTGGCTCCCCGCCCCGCGACCGTGGGGATCGTGGATCGCCTTGCCCTTGACGCCCTTCAGCTCGGGCACCCACTTGCGGATGTATTCACCCTCGGGGTCGAACTTCTCGCTCTGCAGGAGCGGATTGAAGACGCGGAAGTACGGCTGCGGGTCGACGCCGACGGAGGCCGAGAATCCCCAGCCGCCGTTGTTGCTGGCAAAGTCGCCGTCGATCAGGTGCTCCATGAAGAAGCGCTCGCCCATCCGCCAGTCGAGCAGGAGATCCTTGGCCAGGAAGGACGCCACGATCATGCGGCATCGGTTGTGCATCCACCCCGTGTGGAGGAGTTGGCGCATGGCGGCGTCCACGATGGGGAAGCCGGTGCGGCCTTCGGCCCAGGCGTCGAACTGAGTCTTGTCGTAGGACCATTCTATGTTGGAATACTCTGGTTTGAATGGCTTGTTCATGCTAGAAAGAAATATGATGAGCGTAAGTCCCGCAGCTGTAGGCTTATTTAGCCCTTGCAAAAAGGCGTAGAATCACATACCAGACATAAGGCCAATTCACCAAGACATGCCGGTAGAAATCTCTCCACGCAACCTCACTGATCCAGGTCTGGATACCATCGTCCCCGCCGTCGAGCCTCTTCGTCTTGTTCCGGTCTCGGGCACTGCAAACAGCCGTGCGTGCGCTCAGAGTCCCGGCAGCAAGATGCACCGAGATCGAGCTTGTCCCTTCGGTATCCGGGAAATTTCTATGTATGGCGTATTCGCCGATCTTGTTTTCGCAGAATTGCTCTAGCCTCTTCAGCGCGTGCTGTTCCCCGGCGGGCCACAAGTCCTTGAAGCGCTTTACCTCCTCTGTGCTCAGCTGTTTGCTCTCCGGGGCTTGCGGTACCGTGCAGTCAAACAGCTTGCCGAATCTCTCTCGGGCACTCTCTGGGTTCTTTTGCGGTGGCTCTGACAGCTCTAGCAAGTCGGGGTTGTCATGCAGGTAGCGGACCCAAGTACGAAACCAAGGCGTGTATACTGCGTATTGCTTGCCAGTTCCGCTGGTCAGCGGGCCAGGCGGCACGACGCAAGTATCGTGAACGAGCTCGACGCAGACGCCATTGTCGGCGAACTTCTTCACCAGTGTCGCCTCTCTTCTCAGCTCGTCGACCTCGTATTCCAGATTCGCGAACAGGTGGGTGGCCCCCCACTCGTTGACCAGCCCGAGAATCCTGTCGGGGATCTCCTTCCGCTTCTCGACGGTTTCCACCCAGAGAGGGATGTCTAGCTTGGTCAAATCTTGCTTCAGCGATTCCAAGCTGCGTAGCATAAAGTCCACACGGACAGGAGATCTCAGATGCGCCTCAAAGTCTTGCGGGCTGAGGACATAGAGTCCGATCAGCGGCACGCCGGCCTCTCGAGCCGTCTCGCTCGCCTGGGACAAGGCGCGGTTGTCGCGCGTCCGGAGGTCCATTTTGAACCAGTGCACCACGGCGCCTCCCACGCTGATCTTCTTGCGCGCCTCGCGCGTACCAGCCAAGGCGGAGTTGACCTGCTCGATCGGCCGAGGAATCTCACCTTCGTTGTACGCCTTGGCTCGGGCATTGGACATCTCGTGGGGGTAGAACTGGCGAAGTACGATCCCATGCTCCTCGGCCTCTTCGTGAAAGGGGTGCGGCTTGCGGAGCGGGTCTGAATGAGTCCTGGGCTTCTTTTGCGAGGAGGTGCCGTTGGCGACGCCGTTAGAAGACGACGGCGGCGGCGCCTTGCGTTTGGTCGATCCCTTAGGCGGCATGGTCCTGTTGGGCAACGTGACAAAAGTACGAGAGGAGAGATTGGGGGGATGCGAACGAAGAGACACTTTTATGAGTTTTGACGTTTGAGACCAGATTATCATGAGCGACGTTGGGAAAAGGCAAGGCAACTACAGATGTAGAGTCGACTCGCCCAGCTTCAAGCCAGGGCTGATTCGACTTTTGATGGCGCTGTCTATGACGTGGACCACTGGCTTCTGTCGCGTCTTGTGCAATTCTTTTCTTATTTTCCCTTAGCGCGCGCCATGCAATTGGAATTGCACTCTCTTCAAAGACTACGGGAGAAACAATGAACAATGTGTTGGGTCGCGTGTAGCTGACGCCTGAGCCCCCCCTGGGCGTGGCGTTTTGGTTCTTTGTCCGATCTTGGACTCGATCTCAGATCTCGAGAAGCACACGGCGCGAACCGCATCGCCCCATAAAGGCGGCATTTCCAGACATTGCGAATCGGCTGCCCAACGAAAGCATTCGCGCATCAACAGGATGAAGGGAAAACTGGAAATGTAGGGCCCGTATCTGTACCTTGACGGGTAACTCTACCGCCACGGCTTAACGAAGGCCTCAATGTTGCTCTGCGGCGCGTAGACTATCGATGTAGCCCAAGAATCCTCAGTCAAAGGGGTATGAATCCGAGGAGGCTTTGCTTGCCGGCGGGATCGAGTAAACATAGATCACTGACATGCTCGGCAAATGGAGTAAATGGTTTGCCAGTCGGTATCAGGCAGGGAAAGGTATGAGAAGGAAGGGACAAGACTTGGTTTCCGCAATTCGCAGTCGACTTCGACTTCACGGGCTCCCGAATTGAGATCCGAAAACAATCGCGATTCGGCCTATCCGACTCATGGCGATAGCAAAGTGATCCCTCCAGGACGGAGGGTCAGGGATATCACTTTCGACTTACGGATATGGCTAAGGTCTAGATATGCTTGCTACATACCTACCTTACCTTTCAGATCTGTGGTCAACTCGTGAAGGGCAGAGAAGAAAACGCGCAGAGTTCAACAAATGGAGAAGGTGCGAGCCGAACAAAATTCGGGTTAGGGTTACAAGGATCCGAGCTCATGTGATCGCGTGGTTCAGACGCGCAACCGACATGGTGACATTTCCCCACCCCTTTCGCGAACCCGCACGCCGTGCTCGTCGAGGGCTTACGCCAAAGTTCACGCTGTCATTTCTTGGTCTCTGAAGCCAAGGTATGTGTTCCTGGTGAAATTGAAGCATTACCAGCTAGTACCGGCGACCCTTGCCACCCTGCTGTCCTCACCGAAGGTGGGATGCGCTTTGCGCATTCGAGCCGCTCGCACCAGCTTCTCGATGGCAACTCGTGGTTTGAAGTTCTCTCCTCCCAGGAGAGCGAACCAAGATGATTCTTTAATCACAATATCCTCCTCTCCCGAGTTGCCGTCGCTAGGTGACCTCCTCGAACAGTCGCGAAAGAAAAATCCCTTGCGGAGTGGGAGCAACGCCGCGCCGATTCCCGCGACGGCAACGACGACGTTCACGAGCGCTGCCGATCTATACCGCTCCACTCAAGCACCAAACATCTCCGCGACGATATCCCTCGAGTCCCGCCAGCCGACACAATCACGGACAAAACCTCCAGCCACGAAACGAACCAGCAGGAAAAGGGTGACTGCCTCGATTCCTAGGGCTGACGAGTTGATTGAAGATGACCCCGCTCCTGTCGTGACTTCGAAAGCAAAGAGCAGGAAGAAAAAACCTAAAGAGGTTGCCGTGGAAGAGCCACTGCGATCCCCCGCAGAAAAACCATGGCTTGTGTTCAAATCTCCCCCAGGTGTTCCACCCGACGTTGCGGCAGACAGTTCCAAGCCGGTCGAGGAACCAGCCACCAAGACGAAGCGAACCAAGAAAACAACCGAGACAGTGAGCAGACATTTCAAATCAGCATCGAAGAAAGAAGAACCGGAAGCCAGTCCGAGTCTGGTCATTCT
>FTLB01044951.1_pt1 | contig 22047 bp, 20 predicted proteins | sample 1658291 | NCBI WGS metagenome assembly FTLB01 (sample SAMEA3914812, study PRJEB12502) | metagenome | biome: forest; material: soil | place: Canada | collected 2011-07-07 | depth 0.1 m
GTTACTATAGCTCCCCTTTCTTTCAAATAACTATATAATTCTTTAATATGATTGGCAGCGTCTTCCCTAAAAGGCCTCCCGTGTATTGCTATCCTCATAAAAATTGGATAATGGATTAACGGTAAAGAAAAAAATTTGTTTAAATATTCAAATACCTCAATAAAAGGTCAAGGCGCTCTTTGTCGTTGCTTAACAGCTCTGCTTCCTGAAATTGTGCAATAATTTTATAGCTAAACCTTTCTAACGTAGCTATTACGCGCGACAGGTCCGTTTTGTTTAGTTTAATGGTAAGTTTTATCAATGAGGAATCGTACTCATCCGAAGCTACAAACGAACTTAATATCTTAGTATCGTTAGATTCTATCAACCGGCTTATCTCTGCCAGCGAATAGTCCCGTTCTTTTAAAGACATAACAATTATGCCTCCGGTAGCCTGGTTGGCAAACATTTGCCCAATGGCAGCAGATGTTTCATTTACTGACACAACGCCCAGAAATTTCTTCTCTTCGTCTACTACAGCAATAAGCTGTAGGTTGTGTTTAAGGGCGAGTTTAATAATATCGTAAAAATGAGTTTTGCCGGAAGTATATGTTTCCTCCAACATTAGGGGAAAGCTTCCTATCTCTTTTTCCAAATCGCTGTCTTCCAGCAATACGTCTTCAGAAATTAAACCCCGGTATATCAGGTTGTTTTCTATAACCGGCAACTGGGTAACCCTAAATTTATCCATCCAATTAATGGCCTGCAACGCTTTATCGTCCACCTTAAGTGGAGGAATCATTGGATTGATTAATTCTTCCGCCGTCATACCATTTTAGTTTCTAAAAATTTATTTACTATAGCATTAAATTTTTGTGAATGCTCCATCATTGGGGCATGTCCGCAATTATCAATAAAACGAAGCTCCGAGTTCTTTATTAGCCTGTTAAATTCATGCGCCACCATTGGCGGAGTTATAGTATCGTTAAGCCCCCAGATAAGCAGTGTTGGCGTTGTTATTATTGCCAGGTCTTTTGCCATATTATGCCTTTGAGCAGATTTTGCAATGGCTACTATACGCATACATTTGGGAATGCTGGAGACTATTTCAAATACTTCGTCAATAAGCTCTTTAGTAGCTGTTTTAGGATCATAGAAGGTATATGCCACGCGTTCTCTTATGTATTCGTAGCTACCTCTCTTAGGATAAGACCCTCCCATAGAGTTTTCAAAAAGGCCAGAGCTTCCTGTTAAAATTAAGTTCTTTACCTTATCGCTATTTTGTAGCGTATAAATAAGGCCAACATGACCGCCCAGGGAATTTCCCAGCAGCGTCATCTCCGATAGTGATTTAAATTTTACAAAATTCTCTATAAACTCTACCAGCCCCTCTACGCTTGCTGTTTTTATAGGCATTTCGTAAATAGGCATTACAGGTATTATGACGCGGTAATAGGGAGAGAACGACCGAATAACCTCTTCCCAGTTGCTTAACGCGCCGAACAATCCATGCAAAAGAAGCAAAATATCTCCCTGCCCTTCATCCACATACTTAAAATCCCCTTCTTTTTTGATTGTAAATCCCATGTATAGACCTTTGTTTTATAAACGTGCAAAATAAGACAAAGTTTGAGAATATTCAATCGATAAGTCTGTTTATAAAAAGCCAGTTCTCTAAAAGCTCCTTTCCGTATTCTGTAAGCGCCGCTTCGGGGTGATATTGAATTCCATATATTGGCAGGCGTTTATGTTTTATTGCCATAATTTCATTGACGGCAGTAAAAGCAAGCGCCTGCAAGTCGGGTGTAAGTTCGCTTACCAGCAATGAATGATACCTTACAGCCTTGAACGAAGTTGGAATGTCTCTGAAAAGAGGATCTGGAGTACTAATTGTAATCTCAGAAATTTTTCCGTGCATGGGCCTGGGGGCTTTTTTAACCACGGCTCCAAAAAACTCTGCCAAGGCCTGGTGCCCCAGGCAAATGCCCAGTATAGGGAGTTCTTTATAATAGGCTTCTATTATTTTGCCAAGATTGCCTGCCTGCGAAGGAATGCCGGGGCCAGGAGAGAGAATAATGCCTTTATAACTTTCTTTTTTTATTTCCTCCAGAGGGGTATTATTTCTTACGGTTCTTACCTCTGCACCCAATTGGTTCAGATAATCAACCAGGTTGTAAGTAAAGGAGTCGAAATTGTCAATAAGGAGAATCAACTATCCCTGTAACGATTCTTTGATGGATGGAAATATATCTTGAAAGGGCACCACATAGCTTACCCAACCCACCACTTGTGTAGCAAAAGGCACCAGCTTAGGATATATTACGGTACCGCTTATATAATCTTTAGGAAACTGGATGCGCGCCTGATGGGTGAGCCACAATACCAGGCTTATAACAAATGCCATTTCTACCATGCCAAACAATGCCCCTACAAAATTATCTGCCGTGCCAAATACACTGTAATCAATTATTTTTTTGAGTAGTCGGGTAAATAAGAATATGCCTACCAGAACCACCAGAAATATGATTATAAAAGCAATGTAGGGTACAAGCTTTCCCCATTTTTCCAAGTGAGGAGAGAGCCATACAATGCCGGTGTGCAGTAGTTTAAAAGCAGAAATAATGGCTATAATGAAACTGAAAAAAGAGGTTACTTCCAGTAAAAAACCATTTTTAAAGCCTTTGTACGCTCCTGCTAAAAGAATTATAACCAATATAATATCAATAGCTTTCATTATTAATGGCTAAGAATGGACTTCACCATAAAAGAAATTACTTTACCATCTGCCAAACCAGCCAGCTCTTTAGTTGCCACTGCCATAACCTTACCCATATCCTGCGGGCCTTGCGCGCCGGTAATGGCCACTATTTCCTTCACTTTTACAATAAGCTCCTCTTCGGTAAGTTGCTTAGGTAAATATTTTTCTATCACGGCCAGTTCGTCCAACTCTATTTTTTCTAAATCTGCCCTACCCTGCCCTGCATACACTTCAGCAGATTCTCTTCTTTGCTTTGCCGCTTTAGTAAGTAACTTTATTTCTGCCTCCTGAGTAAGGTTTTCTTTTGCGCCTTTTTCTGTTTCAGCAAGTAATATCATAGACTTTATGCCCCGCAAAGCGCGTAAACCGTCTTTGTCTTTGTTAAGCATAGCGCTTTTAATATCTGCTTCTATTTGTTCTTTAAGGCTCATATCTTTGAATTAATTTATTAATAAATTGAAAACTTTATGTGGACGGCACAAATTAAACAATCTGTATTCAACATTCAAAATAAATGACTAGACTTAGTGTAAACATAAACAAAGTAGCCACCCTTAGAAATGCCAGAGGAGGAAATGTGCCCGACGTGCTGAAAGTTGCCGCTGACTGCGAGCGGTTTGGAGCGCAGGGTATAACCGTACACCCCCGCCCGGACGAGCGACACATACGCTACCAGGACGCCAGGGATTTGAAAAAAATAGTGAAAACAGAATTTAATATAGAAGGCAACCCGGAAGGAAAATTTATAAAGCTGGTAGAGGAAATAATTCCTGAACAGGTAACGCTGGTGCCCGACCCGCCGGGAGCAATGACCTCTAATGCGGGCTGGGATACTATTAAACACAAAGCTTTTTTAAAGGAAGTTATTGCGGGTTTTAAGAAACTGGGAATACGCACTTCCGTTTTTGTAGACGCCGAGGAACGTTTTGTAGAAGGAGCGGCTGAGGTTGGGGCAGACCGAATTGAGCTGTATACAGAGCCTTACGCTAAAAACTTTCCTAAAGATAAAAACGCTGCCGTTGCTCCCTATGCCGCCTGTGCAAAACTGGCGCAAAGCCTGGGGCTGGAAGTAAACGCTGGGCACGACCTTGACCTAAACAACCTGAAATTTTTACACGAACATATTCCCAACCTGGCAGAGGTTTCTATAGGCCATGCGCTTATTGCAGACGCCTTGTACTATGGGCTTGAAAATACTATTCAACTTTACCTGAGACAGCTTAAATGAAATTATTTTACAGAGAACTTGGAGAAGGAGAGCCGCTTATTATTCTTCATGGCGTTTTTGGCTCAGCAGACAACTGGCTTACTGTAAGCAAAGAACTGGCTGCAAATTTTAAACTATATCTTTTAGACCAGCGCAACCATGGGCAGTCTCCCAAAAGCGATGAGTTTAACTACAGCGTGATGGCAGAAGATTTGAAAGAATTTATAGCAGATCATTCCATAAAAAATCCTACTATTATAGGGCATTCTATGGGTGGTAAGGTGGTAATGAAGTTTGCTTCGCTATACCCTGACTTGCTTAAGAAACTAGTAGTGGTAGACATTTCTCCACGCTATTACCATCCACATCACCAGAGTATACTTAAAGGTTTGCTGTCTCTTAACCTGAAAGAACTAAAAACAAGGCAGGAAGCCGATGAGCAACTTGCCATTTATATTCCAGAGTTAGGCGTAAGGCAGTTTTTGCTAAAGAGCCTATACCGCAACCAGGACAATGAATTTGCATGGAGAATAAACCTGCCGGTAATAAACAGCAAAATTGAGAATATAGGGGAAGCGCTGGATGAGAATATTCGTATAAGCTTGCCTGCTTTATTTATTAAAGGCTCTGAATCGGATTACATACAACAGAAAGATGAAGAGCTTATTTGTAAGATATTTACCAATGTTGTTATAAAAACAGTGCAAGGCAGCGGCCACTGGGTGCAGGCAGAAAAACCAAAAGAATTTTTGGAAGCGCTAAAACCTTTCTTGCTAAACTAGCTGTCGCTTCGTTTGCTCTTAAAGCTTTTTATAGATGACTCGATAACGTCCTTAAACTTATCGGCTTGCTTTGCCCTGGTCTGGTAGGAGATTATAATACATCCTTCAGGACTATAGTTATAATAGGTTCTTATGTACTTGATGGGGTATATTCCCTTTTGGACAAATAGCTCTATCATGCCCCAGGATTTTTTATCAGGGTCGTCTTTTTGCTGGTAGCTAATTCTGATCTGATTGTACTCGTTGTAGTACGAATTGATAAGGGTTTCTTCAAAGTCCTTCTCCTTCATTCCGTTCGCCCATTCCGGGAAATGCACATAGAAAGAAGCTGTAGGCTCTCCCAAGCTATCCTTCTCAGGGGACACGAAGCTTACCGTAGCATGGGCCGTATCCTCTTCTGTAAACCAACCCGAAGGGTAATCTATAGAAAAGTTTAAGGCTTTGTTTTCGTAATGTTCTTTGCAGGGCCTTACCGCTGTGCTAGTAATAAAGGCAGAAAACACTAGCAGTAACGCCAACAAAACAACCGATACCGATGGAAATACAATGCGCGTCATACTAATTGAACTGCTACGGCGTATAAAAGTTTCAAAAATCAGGAATTATAACTTCCTGATGAGGTAAAGAATTAGCGAAAGCAATATACTTAAAAGCAGACTGGTAGCCATAGGGAAATAAAAAGCCCAGTTTTTACCTTTAAAGGCGAAATCGCCAGGCAATTTTCCCAGAAAAGGGATTTTACCTGAAAAAGTAAGTAACAACCCAATAATAATAATTACTACACCTGCTACTATTAATGTCTTTCCCAGGCTGCCAAATTGATCCATATTACTATTTTTGCACTATGTCAAAGTTAAACAAACTTTATCTTATCCCCAATGTGCTTGCCCCAGACACTCATGAGCAGGTATTGCCTTTGCAGGTAAAGGAGGCGCTAAGCCGTATTACCTATTTCCTGGCGGAAGATGTTCGTACCGCAAGGCGCTTCATTAGCGAAATGCAAACGGGCAGGAGCATAGAAAGCCTGGTTTTTTATAAACTGGACAAAGACACCAGCGCAGAGGAATGCGCCGGACTGTTTTCCCAAATTCCTGAAGGGGAAGATATAGGCGTAATTTCTGAAGCGGGTTGTCCCGGTGTAGCAGATCCCGGGGCTTTGGCGGTAGCCTATGCCCATAAAAAGGGCATGGAGGTAGTTCCATTGGTGGGACCTTCGTCCATACTGCTTGCCCTTATGGCCTCGGGCTTTAACGGGCAGTCTTTTGCGTTTCACGGTTACCTGCCCATAGAAAAAGACCTAAGGCTGAAAGCCATAAAAAACCTGGAAAAGGAAGCCATAGCCAAAAGGCAGACCCAGCTATTTATGGAAACCCCCTACCGGAACAATAAACTATTGGAAGATGTACTAAACACCTGCCAACCCGAAACAAAACTATGCCTTGCTGCGGATATTACCGGAACAGAGCAGTTTATAAAAACAAAGAAAATAAAAGAGTGGAAAGAAAAAGCGCCTGACCTTAATAAAAGGCCCACTATTTTCGTTCTTTCCTTATAATTTTAAATAAATTTCTTTTTATTCCATTTTAATTTAATTTTGGTTCGTTAACAGTTAAAACTTAAAAATTTAATCTCACCGTATGTCTTATTTATTTACTTCGGAGTCAGTATCAGAAGGACACCCTGATAAAGTTGCTGACCAAATTTCTGACGCTGTTCTTGACGCTATGCTTACTCAGGACCCAGACTCCAGGGTCGCCTGCGAAACACTGGTTACTACCGGCCTTACCGTAGTTGCCGGAGAGGTTACCACCAAGGCTACCATAGACATACAGGATGTGGTAAGAAAAACCATTAAAAGAATTGGTTATACCAAAGCAGAGTATATGTTCGAGGCTGACTCCTGCGGTATACTTACAGCCCTTCATCAACAATCTCCAGACATTGCACAAGGCGTAAACGAAGGCGAAGGCTTAGACAAAGAACAAGGCGCCGGCGACCAGGGAATGATGTTTGGCTATGCCAGCACCGAGACTCCTGAATATATGCCAATGGCTTTGGCCTTCTCTCACCGCATCGTGAAGAAGCTTTCTGAAATAAGAAAGAAGGGAAAAGACATGACGTATTTGAGACCAGATGCAAAATCTCAGGTTACTATTGAATACGATGAGAAAGGAAAACCAAAGAGAGTACATACGATAGTAATATCTACCCAGCACGACGACTTCGCTAAAGAAAAAGACATGCTGAAAGCTATTAAGAATGATATGCTTACTAAAGTAATCCCTACTATTATCCCAAAGAAACTATTGGATGATAAAACTATTTACCACGTAAACCCTACTGGTAAATTTGTAATAGGAGGCCCACATGGCGACTCTGGCCTTACAGGAAGAAAGATTATAGTAGATACCTACGGCGGCAAAGGCGCACACGGCGGCGGCGCATTTTCTGGAAAAGACCCTTCTAAGGTGGACAGAAGCGCAGCCTATGCTGCAAGACATATTGCCAAGAACCTTGTAGCTGCTGGTATTGCAGACGAGGCTTTGGTGCAAGTGGCTTATGCTATAGGCGTTGCAAAACCAGTATCGCTGAACGTAAATACTTATGGCACTGCCAAGGTAAAACTTTCTGACGCTGAAATAGCCGCAAAAATATCTAAGATTTTTGACATGCGCCCTAAAGCCATAGTAGAACGCCTTGGATTGAAAAACCCTATTTTCTCTGCCACTGCCGCTTACGGCCACATGGGCAGAGACTCTTATAAAGAAAAGGTAGAGCTTAGTTACGTAACTTTGAAAGAAGACGGTTCTAAGAAGGAAGAGGTAAGAAAGAAAGTTATAAAAGAAATTGAATTCTTTACCTGGGAAAAGCTGGACTATGTAGACGCTATTAAAAAAGAGTTTAAATTGAAATAGTAGATAACAAATTGATTTTAAAAGGCTCAGGTTAACTGAGCCTTTTTTGTTAGCGCCTGTTTTTACTGTGCCGATTGTCACAATCATAGTATTCCTGTTTTGAATAATCTTAAATCTAGTAATTAAGGAGATAATGTATCAGAGTTTGTGCTACTTACAAAACTACTATTTTCAGGGCAAATAGTACATGGCACAAAATTGGCACTTGTTAATGCGCTTGTTATCGCTTGTTAATTTTGTTGTTATTGCTTGTTATTTCGCTTGATAATTTTTTGGGCATGTAAGATTTGTCTCGTTTTGAAAATTGTGTCAATTGTCACGAAAAGTGTTGGCTCAAAGATTATATCTTAAAGAATCACTTCCCGAACCTCTCCCCCCTCGCCACTACTGCTCCAGGAAATAAATATATGTAGCACAAAAGGAGTTGTAAGTTTTTTATTAACCTAACACCAACAAAAAGAGCAATTATATTTTCTATGTAAAATATTTTGTATATTTGTAAGGTAAACTTACAAGTTTACAAACCAAGTTAACCTACATGCTACATGGATATAACTGAATTATCTTCCTCTCTACGCAATGCAATAGGAGCGTTACACAAGGGCTTGCGTAAACAGTCTCAGGCTGTTAACTCTTATTCTATGACAGAAACAGAAACCATAGGGCACTTGTTCCGTAATCCCTCCTTACTTCCCACTGAACTTGCAGGACTAACAAGGGTTAAAACACAGTCTATGTCTCAGATTTTGAAAAAACTGGAAGACAATGGAATTATTAAAAGGACTCCATCCAAAGACGACTTACGCAAAGTATATATTTCTCTTACAGCTACAGGGAAAAGAATGGTAGAGAAAACCAGGTACGAGCGCGATGAATGGTTAAGGGGAGCTATTGAAAAAACACTCTCAGGCAAAGAAATAGAATTGCTTGAAAAGGCTTTACCTGTTTTGAATAAACTAGTAGATTCTAAACTATAAAATGTATACTAAAGAAGCGCGGCGTCAGCGCTATAAACACTGACCAACTAACATGAAATGGTATAATTATATTGCAGCATTCTTTGCAGGAGTTTTTCTGGCAAATGTAGTTCCTCATTACGTTAACGGGGTTTCCGGCGACGCTTTCCCTTCTCCTTTTGCCAATCCTCCTGGCAAGGGCTTGTCGTCTCCGTTGGTAAATGTATTGTGGGCGCTTTTTAACCTGGTAGTTGGCTATTTTCTTTTTAAAGCCGGTAAGATTACAAGTAACAAATGGGCTTTATTAATTTTCTTTATTGGCATTGCTTTGATAAGCATACAAGCAAGCATTCACTTTGCTGAGAAGTTACCGAAGTAGATTTGAAATTATTTCTTAAAGTTAGATAAACATGAGTGGTAAGTAAACGATTGTTGACAGGGAAGAAGACATACAAATTGGGAGCAGTTTTAATTTTATGAAATTGGGTGAAAAGCTAAGTAGCACATTTAGGGCATTCAGAAACCGCAACTATGCGTTGTTCTTTACCGGGCAATCTATTTCGCAGATTGGCACCTGGATGCAACGCACAGCAGTGAGCTGGGTGGTTTATTCCATGACGCATTCTACCTTTATGCTGGGGCTTACCATATTTGCCAGCCAGTTTCCGTCATTCTTGCTTTCACTATATGGCGGCATTGTTTCTGACCGGTATGACCGTTATAAAATACTACTTGTTACACAGACAGCCTCTATGGTACAGGCCATACTGCTGGCGGTGTTGACGCTTACTAACCACTATGAAGTATGGCAGATACTTACGCTTGGTATTATACTTGGCATTATTAACGCTTTTGACGTGCCTGCACGACAACCGCTAATTCATGAAATGGTAAACAATAAATCGGAATTGTCTAACGCCGTTGCTCTTAACTCTTCCATGGTGAACTTGGCTAAACTGTTAGGCCCTGCACTTGCTGGTATTACGTTACAAAAGTTTGGCGCTGGCATTTGCTTTCTATTAAATGCCATCAGCTTTGTAGCCGTTCTTAGCTCATTACTATTAATGAAGTTCCCAAAATTTAAAGCGCCTGCTGTAAAAAAGAAAATCAGCTCAGAACTTATAGAAGGTTTTGTTTACCTAAAGCAAAACCCACACATAAGTATGATATTGCTATTGCTTACCTCTGTAAGCCTCCTGGTTATGCCTTACGATACGCTTATCCCCGTATTTGCCAAAGTGATTTTTGCTGGCAACGCCGCTACCTTTGGCTACATTAGCAGTTTTATTGGCCTGGGGGCCATAACTGGCACTTTGTTTTTAGCCTCTTTAAAATCAGGCAAAGACTTAAAAATGGTATTATTAGCTAATACCGCCGTTTTGGGTACAGGCCTCATATTTTTTTCGCATATCAACTATTTTCCGCTTGCAATGCTTTTTGCTGTAATGGCAGGTTTTGGCGGCATGGCGCAGAATACGATATGCATTACTATAATACAAATTGAAGCAGCCCCAGCCATGCGCGGCAGGGTTATAAGCTATGTAGCAATGGCTGTGTTTGGCATGTTACCCTTAGGCAGCCTTATTATAGGCGCAATATCTCAACAAGTAGGCGCGCCTACTACTATGCTTTGCCAGGGGGTTATTGCTATTATTATAGCCGCTGTATTTTATAAATTTTTGAAAGGCGATAAGTTTAATGAGAAAAAAGCTGAGTCTGCCGAAGCAGAGATAATACAATAACTATTATTAAAACATAAACACAATGGAAAAGAATTCACAACACACTGCTTTATTAGTAATGGATATGGTAGTTGGCATAGCTAGCAATTACCCCCAGGCTGCCGCCATTGAAAGCCACGTGGCTAAAGCCATTGACTATGCCAGAAACAATAAGATCCGCGTTATATTTGTTGCCCTGGCATTTAGAGAAGGTCTGCCGGAAATTAACATGAACAACAAAAGTTTTTCTACCATGAGGCAGCGTTTTGCAAATGTGAGCCTGAGTGATTTTAGTAAAATTGTTCCTTCGTTAACTCCGCTTGCCGAAGAAATTATTGTTCTAAAACGCCGCGTAAGCGCCTTTACCGGTAGCGATCTGGAGGTAGTATTACGATCGCAGGGCATTCAGCACATAGTTCTTACAGGGATAGCTACAAGCGGGGTAGTATTATCTACAACAAGAGAAGCAGCTGATAAGGATTACAAGATCACTATACTATCGGACTGTTGTGCAGATGCAGACCCTGAAGTACATCATGTGCTTACAACCAAAGTTTTTCCACGCCAGGCAGAGGTTCTTACGCTGGAAGAATGGAGTAAATAGTAAAATTTATTTTCTTACAAAGTACCAAAATGCTGGCACGCGTTTACAAACTCGCACCAGCATTTTTATTAAACATCAGACCAGTTTACTGCCTAAAAAATCTCAACATTTTTTCTAAGGCATTTTCAGAATGCATCCATTCTGTATTTGTCAATGATTCTTGCGCAGCCTGCGACGCTCTTTTGCGCATTTCCTTTTCATAAGCCTGAATGGCAGATTGTAGACTAGTAAAATTTTTGCTGCACAGGCATTCGTTTAGCTCCAAAGCATCAAGCATGGCCATATTTACGCCTTCGCCAGCAAAGGGCGACATTAGGTGCGCGGCGTCGCCTAACAGTGTAAGGTTTGGCAACGCCTCCCAGGTTTGATCAAAGGGCATGGAAAATATAGGCCTTGGAATAAATGGAGGTTGAGCTTTTTCAAATAAGAGGTACCATACGCTCTCCCATTCCGGGAAGCTTCGTTTGAACCAATTGAAAACATGAGTTTTGCTTGAAAAATCTATGCCGCTATTATTTACCCATTGTTCATCTGTTTTACAACTAGTATAAAAAGTTAAACTACCATCGCCCTTTGAACTTACTATTAAATTTTTTTCATTACCTAAAGCAAATATCTTCCCTCCTTTCAATAATTCATGAATTTCCGTCGTTGCTGTTTCAGAATTGTATACATTGCCTTCTACCGCAGTTACGCCAGAATAAAATGCTTTAAGAGGCGTAACGAAAGGGCGGATTTTGGAGTTGGCGCCGTCTGCCCCTATTACTAGATCTGCCATAGCGGTAGAGCCATTCTTAAATTCTAACTTCCATGCTGCACCGACTTGCGACATTGTTGTAAACTGACTGTCCCAGACAACAGTATCGGGTTGTAATGATTCTAATAATATATTTCTTAATGGCCCTCTATCAATCTCTGGCCTAAAATGCTCATCGTTAAAATCTTCTTCTACTTCTTCGGTGTGCTGGTCGTAAAAAATAGTTGCATTGCTATCTACTATACGAATCTTATCCGCCCCTGGCCGATAATTTGCTTTAAATGCTTCCATTAAGCCAGCATGCTCTAGCGCCTTTAATCCTGATTCTACATGCAGGTCAAGCGTAGCGCCTTGTACTCTTACGTCTTTATTTACATCCCTTTCATAAACTTTTACGTCGGCTCCCTTTAATTGTAAAAGTCTTGCCAACGTTAATCCGCCTGGGCCGCCGCCTACAATAGCTATTTTTTTATTTTTAATTATATCCATGAAGTATAAAAAGTTAAGGCTATAAATTTGCTAATAAGCGGCTTATTTAAAAAGAAGGTATAGGCTAGTTGTATAAGCAATAAGGCGAAGATACGGATTTTACCGGTTGACAACCAGCAATAGCATAGCTTAGTAAGGGGTCTTAACTGTTTTTTAATTGCCTATTTGGCAAACCTGTTCATTTACTACAGCAAAAATGTGGTCTCCTTTTTGAGGTTGTATTTTAACATGGCCTGTAAAGCCGCCGAATGCTGGTAGTAAAGCCTGGCGTTCACCAAAGTAAAAGCAGGGCAATGTTAATTGCTGATAAGCTTTGCCTATTAGCCTTATGCCCGGATGTATATGCCCTGCAATGTTGTATAAATGAGACTCTTTTACCAAAGGTTTATGAGACAATATAAAAGGCTCTGCTACCAGATGCCCCTCTACTACCTTAACGTTTACCCTTTCATAAAAGGCGTCTGGCAGCACATCGTGGTTTCCCCTTATTAGTAGTATATCTAGTTGGGTATGCTTTTGTTTCCATTCTGAGAACAATTCCAACTCTTTATTATAATCGCTATGAAAAAAGTCGCCTAGTATATACAGGCTGGCAACGTCGTATTCTTTTATAATAGCCGTTAATATTTCATAGTCTTTGTAAACGGCATCCTGCGGAACAGGTATGCCTGCTTTACGGAAGTGTCCAACTTTTCCCAGGTGTGCATCTGCCAGCAGCAGCAGCTTTTTATTCTTCCAGTAAATGGCCTTCTCTGGTAGTAGCAGCAGGTCTTGTTGTAAAAATGAAAAATTAAAGGCAGGCATTAGCGCTTAAAGGTTATTAATTTTATAATAGTATTCAATAGTATCAATTTAATGTTTTTCGGCATATTCTTCCAGTTGCAACTGCATTTTGCTTATGCGGTCTTCCAGCTTTTCATTACTAAGCTTTTCGCGCAGCCGGTCTACCATAATGGGAAACGCAAAAGGGCTGGGTTTGGGAGGCATAGTAATAAGAGGCTTTTGACGGTAAATTCTTTTCATGGCTTCCGAAAATCTGGACTGCTGTATTTGCAGGTTCAGTACTTCCACAAACGATTGTTCTATAAGCAGGTTCTCGCGGTCGTATTCCATAAACACATCAAAAAACAACTGCGACGAGGCTTGTAAATGTTTAAAAGTAACATTCTTGCCCGGATAGCCCTGGAACACCAGGCCAGATATAGTAGCTATATCCCTAAACTTTCTTTTTGCCATTTCCCCATCGTTCATGCTTTGCCGTATATCTGCCAAAATATGTTCTGGAGAAAACAGGTTATTGGCTATGGCCGCTTCAATAGGAATTTCTTTATCTGATAGTAATTCAAAACCATAGTCGTTCATGGCAATGGAAAAAGAGAATGCTTCTGTTTTGGCTATTCGGTAAGCTAACACAGCCGCCAACACCTCGTGCACGTACCTGCCTTCGAAGGGGAAAATAAACACGTGGTAGCCCTCTCTTGATTTTATCTTTTCAATCAACAGCTCGCCTTCGGTGGGTATAGCAGACCACTTTTTTTGTATGTGAAGCAGGGGTTCCAGCTTTTGCAGTTCAACATCCTCCGATCCCCGTACCGCTTCGCCCAGCTTGCGCCGTATCATCTGCGCCATTTGCGAAGACAATGGCATTCGCCCGCCGTACCACCTGGGCACTACTCCTCTTTTATTTCCTGCCTTCTTTACCCAGGCCGTCATTTCCCTAAGCTTTACAAACTCCAAATTTCTACCAGCAAACCAAAATACATCGCCAGCCTTTAGGTTTGATATAAAAGACTCTTCTATAGTGCCTATCATAGAACCTTTCATGTATTTCACTTTCAACACGGGGTCGCCTACTATTGTGCCTATGGACAATTTATGCCGCATGGCTATTTTTTTATTGTTTACTTTATAAAAATCTCCCTCTTTGTCTACTTTGCAAAATTCGTCATAACTACCCAGGCTTTTTCCACCGGTAGTAATAAAGTTTAGCAGCCAGTCCCACTGCTCTGGTATTAGCTTTCGGTAAGCATAGGTAGTCTTTACTTCTTCAAATAGTTTAGCCGCTTCAAAACCATCAGACACAGCAAGGGTAACCATATACTGCACCAGCACATCAAAAGAAAGCTCCAACGGGTCGCGGCTTTCAAATATTTTTTCTTTTATGGCTGTTTTCAAAGCGGCCGCTTCAATAAGCTCTAACGAGTTTGTGGGCACAAAATAGATTTTGCTGGTGGCGCCGGGCTGGTGGCCGCTTCTGCCTGCCCGTTGCAAAAAACGCGCTACTCCTTTGGGGCTGCCAATTTGTATTACTGTTTCTACAGGCTTAAAATCTACGCCCAGGTCCAGGCTGGAAGTACATACCACCGCTTTAAGCTTTCCCTCCTGCAAGGCTACCTCTACCCAGTTTCTGATTTCATTATCCAGCGAGCCATGATGCAGGGCAATAAGCCCCGCTAACTCAGGAGCCTGAAGAAGCAGGTACTGGTACCATATTTCTGTTTGCGACCTGGTATTAGTAAACACGAGTGTAGTTTTAGAAGCGTTAATTATTTCTAGTATTCGCGGTAGCAGTTTAATGCCCAGGTGGCCGGACCAAGGGAACTTTTCTATCTCATCGGGCAAAATAGTTTCTATGTAAATTTTCTTTTCAATATCCGATCGTATAATGGCGGTTTTATTTTTATCAAAATCCGCTCCTACCAGTATCTGCATGGCTTCTTCCAAATTACCAATGGTAGCGGAAATGCCCCATATTTTTAGTGGGTTGTTGGCGCAATGCCTTATGCGGGAAAGGGCAAGCTCTACCTGCACGCCTCGTTTTGTGCCCAACAGTTCGTGCCACTCGTCTACTACTACGGCTTTAAGGTTTTTAAAAATATCTTTATAGCCTTTTTGACTTAATAGTATATGAAGACTTTCCGGGGTAGTAATAAGGCACTCCGGCATTTGTTTTTTCTGCCTCAGTTTTTCTGCGCCAGAGGTGTCGCCCGTTCTTAACGATACTGTCCAGGGCAGGTACATTTCCAGGCAGGCCTGCTGCATAGCGCCCTGTATGTCTTTGGCAAGCGCGCGCAGCGGCGTTATCCATAATACCTGCAGGCCCTGCTTTTTCGGTTGGGTATAATTCTTATTGTTTAAAATGTATTCTGCAAGAATGGGTATCCACATGGCATAGGTTTTTCCGCTGCCGGTAGGGGCGTTTAGCAAACCGCTTTTGCCGGAAAGGTAAGCTTCCATCGTCTGCCGCTGAAAGGGAAACTCCTTCCAGCCTCGCAGGCTATACCAGTCTTTAACTACAGCAGGTACTTTTGCCAACAGGATGTATTAATTTAATTTACTACTACTATCTTCGTTTCCATACAGTTTCAGCATTCCTTCCAGCGATTCCAGGTTGTCTGCCTCTTCCAGTTTCTTGTCTTTTCGCCAGCGTAATATGCGGGGGAACCTAACGGCTATGCCGCACTTGTGCCTGCCGGAACGCTGAATGCCCTCGAAGCCTATTTCAAAAACAAGCTCCGGCTTTACCGTTCTTACAGGGCCAAATTTTTCTACTGTGTTTTTTTTAATAAAGGCGTCTACTTCTTTTATCTCCTGGTCTGTAAGGCCGGAATAGGCTTTGGCAAAAGGAACCAGCTTATTCTCTTTCCATACGCCCAAGGTGTAATCTGTAAACAGGTCTGCGCGCCTGCCATGCCCTTTCTGGGCATAAATAAGTACGGCGTCTACGCTTAAAGGGTCTATCTTCCATTTCCACCAGTCGCCTCTTTTTCTTCCCACCTGGTAGGGAGAAGATTTTCTTTTTAGCATAAAGCCTTCTGCGAAGTTTGCCCGCGATTCTTTCCGTATCTCTGCCAGCTGTTCCCAACTTGTAAAGTTAACGTCTGCAGAAAACCGCAGGCAGGGAATAGCCGCGCGGCTCACCAGTTCTTTTACTATGGCCCTGCGCTCATCCAGCCTTTGGGCGCGAATGTCTTTGCCATTGTATTCCATAATATCGTAAGCTACAAAAGATACCGGAGCCTCGCCCAGCGCTTTTGCAGTAAGGTTCTTGCGGCCTATCCTGGTCTGCAGCAAGGCAAATGGTAATGGCTGATCGTTTTTGAAAGGTAACAATTCCCCATCCAGCGTTGTGCCGTCGGGCAGAAAATCTTCCATCTGTTTCAAGTCCGGGAATTTATCTGTTACTAGCTCTTCCCCCCTGGACCAGATGAAGAAATGCCCGTTTCTTTTGATGGCCTGCGAACGTATGCCGTCCCATTTCCATTCGGCTGTCCAGTCTGCTGGCGCGCCAAGCTTTTCAGGCGTCTCATCTACGGGGTAAGCCAAGAAGAAAGGATAAGGCTTTGAACTATCATCCAAAGAATTTTCTGCATGCAACAGTTCTGAAAATGTAATGGAATGAGGATCCCAGTTGCCCATGATGCGGTGCGAGATAACCGGCTTTTCAATACCCATAAGTTCTGACAAGGCCTGCACAATTAGGCTCTGAGAGACGCCCACTCTGAAGCTACCCGTTAGCAACTTATTAAATACGAAGCGTTCCTGCTGGTTTAGCTCGTTCCAGGCAGTAAGCAGTTTGGTTTTCTTCTCTTCCTCTGGCAGGCTGGCAAGCGAGCTAATAAAATTGATCCATTCGGTTAAGGACTTGTCTGAGGTTTGCTGAGGAAATGGTAATAGTAGAGAAATAACTTCCGCCAGGTCGCCTACCACATGGTACGACTCCTCGAACAGCCAGGGGCTAAGCCCGGAGGCCTCTACCGCCCAGTTCCTGAACAAGGTAGAGTTTACAGGCCTTTTAGGTTTTCTGCCAGAAAATAAAGCCAGCGTCCATACCTTATCCTCATCAGCAACTTGGCTGAAATACTGCTTCAGCAACGCCACTTTCTCTTTGGTCTTATTGGTTTGGTCTAAAGACAGGAACAAGGATGCGAAAGCTTTCATGTTACACTCTATCTATTATTAGTTCTCAAAATCTATTCTACTTCTACCTGTTCTTCGCCTTCCCACAGCGTTTGCACTTCATGGGCATCGTATCCTTTTTCCGCGAGGTATCTGCTAAAAGCAGACTGGTAGCCGTGCGTTGCAAATACCTTTTCGGCGCCGGTGGCGGCCACTGCTTTAAGCAAGTCGGGCCAGTCGGCATGGTCTGATAGTACAAAACCTCTGTCCACCGGCCTTCTTCGTTTGGCTCCGCGCAAATTCATCCAGCCCGAGGTGTTGCCTGTAACGTAGGGCTTAAACTTTTTTAACCAGGGGGAATTGATGGCCGAAGGCGGGGCAAGGATAAGGCTGCCGGCGTAATCGGTTTTACCTTCTGATGATACTCTTTCTATTGGTGGAAGCGCTGCTCCCGCCTGTATAAGGGCTTCGTTAATGTTAGCTACCGAGCCGTGGGCATATACTTTCCCAATAGAGGAATCTACATTCTTTAGTATGCGCTGCGCCTTGCCCAGCGCATAGGCAAATAGTATAGTAGCTTTACCCTGGCTTTTATTCTCTCGCCACCAGTCGTTTACTTCTGAAAATATCTCGCTTTGCGGCTTCCATTTAAATATGGGAAGCCCAAAGGTGCATTCGGTAATAAAAGCATTGCATGTTACAGGCTCAAAAGGCGTACAAACGCCATCGTTTTCCAGTTTATAATCTCCTGAAACTACCCATACCTCGCCTTTGTATTCCAGCCTTACCTGGGCAGAGCCTTGTATGTGCCCGGCAGGATGCAGGGAAATAGTTACCCCGTTCATGATTATGGGCTGATTGTATGCTACTGTTTGCAGGTTAATCTGTTCCCCCAGCCTTAACTTTAGTATGGGGGCAGAGTTATGGTGAGCTAAGTAGTAGTTATTTCCCCAGCGCGCATGGTCGGAATGGGCATGGGTAATAAGGGCCTTATTAACAGGCTGCCAGGGATCTATATAAACGTCTGCCTGGGGGCAGTATATGCCGTTGGGTCTGAATTCTAACAAGTTGAGCTATTGTTAACTAGTTTTAACAAGAATGCCTTTGAAAAGGTTTAGCCTAAGATAGAATTTAAATAAGGATTTCCAGCCTTAGTCTGGAAGAACTATACGAAAGGTAGTTCCTTTATTTACTTCGCTTGTCAACTCAATTTTGCCGCCTGAGTTGTCTATTATCCGCTTTACGATGTACAATCCTATCCCCGACCCTTCTATATGATCGTGAAATCTTTTAAACATCTGGAAAACCTTCTTCTGGTTGTGTTCGGAAATTCCTAAACCATTATCGGAAATGGTTAGCGCTATAGTATTATTTATTCTTTCAGTGGATATTCTAATTAAAGGCCTTCTATCAGGCGAAGAATATTTAATGGCATTGGAAATAAAGTTATAAAGAATGCTTCTTAAATTCTTTCGGGAGAATTTTATTTCTTTAACCAAGAAATTTGTTTCTATCTCAGGATTATATTTATCAAGCAGGTCTTTTATTCCAAGCTTTACATCCTCTACTATTTCAGTAAACTCAATTCGTTCTTTTATGTCGTTATCGCCTTTCTGAACTTTAGATATTTCAGTTAAATCGATAATAGTATTTTTAAACCTATCAAAAGATTTTTCAATCATACCCTTTAATGGCATCAAACCTTCCTCTAATGTTACTTCGCTTAACAGCGTATTAAACAATCCTTCCAGGTTAGACATGGGGGCTTTTAAATCGTGCGAAGCGGTATATATAAAGTTATCCAGGTCGTTATTAATTCTAAGCAGTTGGGTATTTTTCAGCCCCAGTTCTTCCAAAGCTACCTGCTGATCATTAATGTCTATACCCACGCCTACAAAGCCCATAAACTCTCCATTTGGCAAGTAACGTGGGCTGGCTTTAAAATGATGCCACCTGTATTCGCCATCGTATCTTTTTAACCGTATAGCGGGGATGGTATAGGGTTGCCTGTTTTTAAAGGCGGGCACATAAATATCAAGCACTGTTGGCACATCGTCCGGATGCACTATTCCGTCCCAGGCGCGCCCCAGAGCTTGTTCATACGTCTGCCCTGTATAGTTTAACCAGGTTTTGCTCCAATAGCTAATGGTAGCTTCCGCATTGGGCTCTATGATGAAAACAATCATAGGAGACTGGTCTGCCAGGCTGCGGAACCGTTCTTCGCTTTCCTTTAGGGCGTCTTGCACTTCTTTACGGTCTGTAATGTCGGTGGCCGCTCCAAACCATTTCAAAATCTCTCCGTTTTTGTCCAGGATAGGAATTGCGCGCGATGATGTCCAGCCAGTGGTTCCATCCGCTTTTATTACTCCGTGCTCCAACTGGAAAACACTTTTGGTTCTGATTGCTTCTTCTATTACTTTCCTTACCCGCGGATGTTCTGCGGTGGGCACGTTTGCGTCGAACCATTTCCAATCTCCCAATGGCTTTCCCGGATTGGGCACAAAAACCCTTCCGTCCAAAAGTCCCATCTCGCTCCAGTCCGGGCTCATCACATATATAACATCAGAAGTTGCCGTTACCAGCGCCCTTAGTTGTTCTTCGCTTTCCAGAAGCGTATTCTCTATTTCCTTACGTTCTATCACAAGACGTGCCGTGCGGGTAGCAAAGTCTATTATTCTTTTGTCTTCCTCTGTTGGCTCGGCAGGTTGATGGGAGTATAACGCAAACGTACCCAACACTTTTTCTCCTGATAGTAACGGAGTTGACCAGCAGGATTGCAAATTGTGCTTAAGGGCTAATTCTTTAAAGTCTTTCCAAAGCGGATCCGTTGCAATATTTGATACAACAACCGACTTTTTTGTATAGGCGGCTGTACCGCAGGAACCTACAGTAGGCCCAATAGTAATACCATCTATAGCGGCATTGTACTCTTCGGGAAGACTTGGCGCGGCGCCATTCAACAGGTGTTTTCCTTCTTTATCCAGCAGCAGCACTGAACCTATCATCCTATGGTTGGATTGGCCTTCAATGCTTTTGATAAGAAAACTTAGCACTTCTGTAAGACTGGCCCCACTGGTTGCCATCTCCAACACCTTATTTTGTTCTTCTATTATTCTTCGTGATTTTACCTGTTCTGTAACGTCGTAAATAAAAGCCATAAACCCATTGGGCTTACCCTCTTCATAAACAGGTTCGTAAATGAAGTTTAAATATTTAGGATAAGATGTTCCATTCAAATCCCAATCCAGCACAACCGGTAGTTCACTTGCGGCAAAGCGCTCTCCTTTGAAAGCCACATTTTTAATAATTTGCAGAAGGCCAGGTTCAACATCTGGTATGGCTTCCAACAAAGGTTTTCCTATCATGTCCCTGTCTTTGCCCACAAGCTTTTGGTAAGGGGCATTGGCAAGCTGAAAAATAAGATCGGGCCCGGAAAATATAGAAATAGCAGCCGGAGCGTTCATAAAAAGATTAAACAGGCGTTGCCGCTCTGCCAACAGGGCTTCTTCTGCCTGCGTTTGCTTTTGTTCCGCCAATATACGCTGGGTGGTTTCTACCACAATTGACAATACGCCAGCAGGGCTCCCGCTCTCGTCCATTATGGGGCTATAGTTCAAATTCATCCACACCTCTTCTGCAACGTTATTTCTGTATAGCGTTAGGCGTTGGTCTTTGTAAGAAAGGGTTTCTCCTTTCAACCCTGTATTCATTACATTTCTGTTGAAATCCGCTACCTCTGGCCAGCCTTCCATTACTTTTGAGCCTAACAGAAACGGATGCCTGGCGCCTGCAAAAAAAGAGTAACTATCGTTGTAGATCATAATGCCATCTGCTCCCCATAACATTACCATTGGGACAGGCGATTGCAGAATAATATTAACGGCAGTTTTAAGGCTTTGAGGCCAATGGTCAATGGAGCCAAGCGAGGTGTCTGACCAGTTAAAAGCCCGAATAAGCTGTTCCATTTCTCCACCGCCGGAAAGAAAATCAGCCAAAGATCTTTGGTTTGTATGCGACCTCATGAATAAGCAGAAAGAGTAATTATTTTAACGCGCATTTTTATAACAATTCCATTCATCTTTTGTTAAGAAATAATTCTATTACTATGTCGATAATGAATATACATTATTTAAATACAATATATTATACAACTGAAAAAAAAATAGCGCCTATTGAATAAAAAGTAGGCTGCAATGGCGAGAATGATATAATAATACAAAACTTTTAATTTCAACTTCTTAAGAGTTCTTTTTAAAAAATATACTAGTGTATTACAGAAAAAAAATTATTAACTTAGGTATTCTCTTTTAAAGTGAGAAGGCTATGCTAACATTCAACTCTATACTGCTTATTGATGATGATAACATTTCTAATTTTATCAATAAAACTCTTATTGAGTCTTTAAAAATTAGCGATACTGTTTTGTGCGCAAAAAACGGCGAGGAAGCTTTTAAACTATTAGATGACTATTCCTCAAAAACCCATGCACTGCCAGAGTTAATTTTTGTTGACCTGAAAATGCCTGTTATGGATGGCTTTGAATTTATACAACGCTACACAGAAACAGCCCCCTACAGCAAACCTACTACTATAGTGGCCCTAACCAATTCCACTCATTATAAAGATATGGAAGGGCTTACTAACCTAGGAATAAAACACTGTCTTCATAAGCCGCTGTCTAAACAAAAAATACAGAGTTTTTTAGTGCAGAATTCGCTGCCCAATGTATTAAAGAAAGCGATAAGTAATACTTTGCAGCGCCTATTATTCCCGACAATGAACTGGAACGACTAAAAGAAGTAAGGAAGTATAATATATACAACACCGCTACTGAAGAAGCTTTTGATAGTATTGTTGAAGAAGCTGCACGAACGTTTAACGTTCCTATTTCTTTAATTTCGATAGTAGAAGAAGAAAGCGTTCTTTTTAAAGCAGGTTGGGGAGCCCCTTCTGGAATATATGTTGACAGGGGCATGAGCC
>FTLB01748406.1_pt1 | contig 21904 bp, 15 predicted proteins | sample 1658291 | NCBI WGS metagenome assembly FTLB01 (sample SAMEA3914812, study PRJEB12502) | metagenome | biome: forest; material: soil | place: Canada | collected 2011-07-07 | depth 0.1 m
GAAAAGTGGGAGTGATACCAAGTGGTTCCATACTGGGTGGCCTGGAAAGTATAGACCTTCGACCCTCCGGGCGGGATGGGACATTCGGTGACACCGTTGGCGCCGTCTTGGAGATTGGTGTTCAGCTGGCGGAGACCATGCCAATGAACCGAGGTTCTGCAAGCTGGTTAGAGGATGGAGCTTGTACACTTCGGCCACGATCATTGGTATCGACGTACCCGTTGGTTACTAATCTGTTCTTGACGGTAATTTGGAGAGTGTCACCCCAATCGGCAGTAAGGGTTGGACCAGGGAGAGAGTCTATCAAATATCAGCGGCCGTTCTCCACACATATAATCGACGTTTATCAAATTTACTATTGAAAAGCATGACCTTGGACTTGACTACCCCATCGGGTCCGGTCCAGTTGTCATGCTCAGTAACCTCGAGGTAGTACTAGCGCAAGTGTAAGTGAAATCCTTGACTTCGGTTCACAGGACGTTGCTAACCTTCCTGACCACTCCAGTTGTAGGAGTACTGGCCTCATAGTCTGTGCTAATATTGAATCCAGAGGTCCAGCAAGCACGGTTAGTAGGCGTGTTGCATGTCGACGCCCGTCCCTGGATATCAGCAAAGACGCCGAGGTCCTCGTGGACGGTTGGAGCTGCGAGCACAGCTGTTGGGGCGAGTGAGCCCAGGAACAGAGCGACTGAGGTGAAGGAGAACAACATCCTAGGAGTGCCTGCTTAAGCGCAGTGATTATTGGAATAGATGTGAAAGGGGATGAGCCCGTTGTCCAGTGGTAGCAGAGAGCACGACCGTCGTCTGACCGAGTGGTCTTTATAGACTCTCGAGGGAGACGCTTCTCGGTTCCCTTAGGGGCTACGGTGAGCCAAGACGTTCCGAATGTCGCGATGAGTCCGGCGGCGCTCAAGTTGACTAGCTGTGGCACATAGCCCAAACGTAATAACTTACACCTTCCAAGCAGACTAGTGCGCGGTGCCGGGGTTTAGTATAGTCGGCCCACGCCCCCTCCCTCCCTCTCCCTGTCAAGCCCCGTACAGCTTCATGTAGGTTGCCAATATGGCCGCGTGAGCGGTACCAAACTCGGGGGTAGCCTCAAGGAGGGTCAAGACGACGCTGGAAGGCGCCGGCAAGAGCATAGCCTGGCGCCCTGTACGAGAGGCACGACTAGCCAGCCACTAGAATCCTATATCAGCCCAGCCAGACGATGACCCGACGAACTGTCCACTAAAGCAGCTAGATCGGGTGAAGGAAGGCTTACAGACCCGAGATCGATAGTTCCTGGGCTGCTGCTGCAAGGTTCAAGGACCTCGAAGCCAAGGAAAAGTTGGAGTCATGGTGCCCGTTCTGGTCACTACACGAATTATTGGCTCAAGCCGCTTCAACACAGAGGTAGTGTAGACGGGACGGGTTGCTTATTTTCCCCTTTTTATCAAGGTTAAGGTCCGTGTGCGCATCCAACACAACCGAGGGTCAGATTAAGAAGGAGCAGGCTACCTAGGCGCCATGTCGTCGCTGGTGGAGGGAGGGCTGTTGCACAAACGGCACAAAACATGGCTGTGAAGCGATGTGCCGCTAAAGATGGCGACAGTGGAAGGCAGATAAGACCGGTACCGTACAGTACAAGGTAATGTAGCGTGAAACCCGGCATAGCGACTCTTGTACGAAGACACCAAGAAAAAAAAGAAAAAAATTTGCCGCGCAAAGACACCAAAAAAGGGAAACAAGTTGGTCAAAGTCCCCTGTGCCGCTGAAGTGGAAACTGAGGACTTAAGGTAAGGGAGGCATAGAATTAAATCTGGTGGATCTGAGCAAGACGTCGAAGTACAGTACCTAGTTACCTAGTATGTACTGTACTAGCAACATGCATGCCCTCTCTGACCCTCGATGTACTGTACAGTATATGCGGGCAGCAAATGAATCGAGACGGTACCTCGACCAGTTCCATGGCTCCCTTACTTGAGGTAAGTACTGTAGAATCCCACGCTAGCTCTTGTCCAGAATCATCAGACGTCGAGTTAATATCATTCTGCCCTACCGGTAGCACATGCAATTTAATTTACAAGTCATGATACCAGCAGCCTGGAGGCACTTTTGGACCATCCCATCGTCGAGTCAGTCAATTGTTCAACCACACACCTTCGCCTAGATAGGCAGTACTCCTCTCTTCCCCAAATGCCGTCTCCAAATCCCCATTGGGTTGGAGTTGTCAATAGTCCAAAGCCACAGATACGGCTCGGGTAGGTCTCGGGAGGTTCTTGGCTCGCGAGGGTGCGATTTTGGCTTTCGGCAGATAATTCCTTCCGATACTGACTCCTGGGACTCGAAGGTGACGCGGTCGTCTGGGCGCTATGATTGGAAGTGAGGATGCAGGTGAGGGGCGCATCGGGACCGACGCGGTTCGAGAAGCATCGCAGCCGCTAACTTGGCACCGCTCGGGTGGTGGGACTTGGCTGCCACGCTGCGCCGACTACCTACAGTAGTACTACACAGGAGGCACTCAAGGCACTGTACGGTATGTAGTCGCCTCCCCGAACCCTGGTGACTATCAGCTTAGAAAGCCCCGCTTTTGCCCCTGCGGTGCAACACAAGTCGTGGCAGTCCCTCAAAATCACCGACTGGTTTCCAGCGCCTTCGTACCGGGATGTGGGTGATGCGAAGGGCGCTTTGGCTAGCACACATGACACGAAATGCGCTTTTTTGCTGCAGATAGGATTTTATCACTTGACGCGTCGGCTGGACCCGAAAATTGAAATAACCTTAACAAGAACGAACTAAGCCAGGGCTTTTCGACCAGGGACCGTTGCATTTCGTCTAATATCGTCCGATTAGGGCTTATCACCCAACGTCGGTGCTACAAAGCCCACGCGCCAAACGGCCATGACTCTTCTAAGCGAATGAGAAAGAGAGAAAAGGAAAAGGAAGCAAAGAAAAAAAACCCTGAAACTACCCCTCGAGGCTACAGCCCAGAAAAAAGTCAGACGAGCTGAGGGCACAAGTGGGCTCAGTTAGGGGACTGCCGGCCAAAACGCCGAGTGGTTCCCAGGAGCGCTACGCAGCTCGCGAGCCGTGTCATTCTAATTATAATGCCATCCATTGGATGGCGAGAAGGCTTTGACGAATCGCATTGACATAGGACACAGCACGACGAAACTGCCCCCCAGGTATCTGGGATGCGCACGGGAAAATGCGGGGAAGCCTAGATGTCCGTCTGTTTGACGAGGTTAAAAAAAAATAAAAAAAATTTGGTACGCTCTGCAGGACGGCACACACGAGCACCAATGCTCGATCGTCCCAGCTTTGCCATTGCAACGTTGTGAGGGCATCCCGTGTTGCTGTCATACCGCAGGCCAAAAGTGGGTGCACACGCACAGCCGTAGAGTTGCACTCCGAGCTTCCGCTTTGGCTTACTGTCTCGTCCATGCCCTCCTTAGTCGCTCGGCAGACGAGACCATGGCGAGGGCTTACCCACAAGCCCGCCGACGGCGTAGAAAAAAAATAACGAAAGAAAAATAAGGCGAGGCGTGATGCCTGCAGAAGGATTCTGTGCCCTACTCACCACGAGTCTTGACCCAGCCACACACCCAAGTACGGCAAGTAGCGAGGCGGGAGGCGAATCCTTCATGACTTGAAGAATTGTTCCGTCGCCTGGTAAGGTTGAACCCGAGATCCTGCCCTATCTGTCTAGTTAAATCCGAGGACAAGTACGAATCAGCTCGGTGTGTCTACTGATGAGTCAGGAGGCTCGACAAAAGAGCCGCGAACGGCCGCGAACGGCAAGCCCGAGTCGTATTTCACTCGCGCCGCTGTGATATCATGTACTAGGGGACAACGTAAGTTATCAGGAGTTCCCAGTGCACGCGTATGCTAACACGAGACGGTCCACCTTCTCTCGGATTTCTCTCGTTTTCCGCTGTTGACACGGCAGACGACATGCTGGGGTAGTAAGCTCGGCTTCATTTTCTAAAAGGGGAATCTGTCCTCCTTGGCTGTCTGTCTCTTCCATCGGCTTCGGACTCGGTCTCGAGGGGAAACTCAGCTCCCGATCCCTCGTACGTTAGCCTGCAGATTTCCGTCCTCCGGGCCCGGCAGCATATGTCATCGATTCTCGACAGGAGCACGGCGTATCTACTTTAGTACAGGTTCAATATTCATCCCACATAAAGCCTAGGATTGTACAGGGTAAGGCCGTCTATTGGCTAGAATCTGCTGCTATCGCTTAGTGGGGGTGTGGGCGAGGTGTGCGCCAAGTTAGGTAGATATCATCCCTTGCCGTCATGTTCTCGGCAGCCAGGCGGTAATAGCATAACCGCCCTGAACTCATTCAGTATAGCAGCCAGGTTCGATGCGAGGATTTAATAGTTCAGCACGCGAGTTCCGTATACGGAACAGCCCCCACCTTCCGCCGACGCCACGTTGTTCCAGACAACTGTCAACTCTGTACCGGCATGTCAAAAATTCATTATATCAAGATCCTGCAACTATTCTGGCTATCATACCAATAAGAAGAGTCCAAAAGAACCAGCTTTTCTGAACAGCTTTATCAATAAAGGCGTTCCTGAGCGAAATAAAAGTCCTGGCACACTTGATCCTCCAAGATGCTATTTAAAAGCTGGTCAATGACTCTGCAGCTTTATGGTCCCATGTTGGTGTGCGGCGTTCGCCAAACTGTTCCTACTTCGAACCCCTGCTCCGTGCAGGTACCGGACCTACTCTACACCTACCGTATCTGCCGTACCTACTTCGTACACACCTGACAGATACTAGTCCTTACAGGGCAGCGATGGTCACAGCATTAAACTTAAGTCATCCCCCCTTACAAAACGGAAGAGTTCTCTGGTGCTTCCGGGTCTAAGCTTTGATTCAAAGATTTGCTGAGAACCACCGTCGGTAATGTAGAGTACAGTACAGTACAGTCAGCGGCGGTAAGTGAATTTTGGTAAACAGGTCAGGGTTAGTTTTGAATTCCTTCACCCATTGCTGCCAAGGTGTCTGTCAACTACGTATACGGAGTAATTTTGGCGCGCGTAACGGGATTGACCTGGGTAATACTCTCGTATATGACTCGTCACTAAGATACCTAGTGCGTGATTAGAATGCCTAGCTGGCCCCATAGACGAATGATCCTTTAGAACCGAACTTTTACGTACCTGCGTTGTAGGTTGCCAGGGCCTCGGAGCATTATTGGCCATACTGCAACACACATCCCACCCCTCGCGGGGAGCGGCTGGGAGCCGACTCAGCCGGCAGCAAGTCATCCCGCATCAAGGTCACCCGAAGGAAGGCAGAAGAAGTCGCCTAGAACTACTCTATTAGTTGTCTACATCTACGAACCGAGGTATCTAACCTGTGCCGGCTGCTCTACCATTTGACATATCGTATCTGCCGTCCCACGACTTCACCGCCCATGCATACATCCAATAAATGACATCACAGTGCCGACTCCTTGTGAATCTCCACGCCGGGTGGTGCCCCTACCAAAGTCTTGCACTGCGCGTAGATGACGAACTGACCAGCCACGAGACCGCATGTCATGAAAACACGCGGTCCCAGACCGGTTAAGAGGAGTCTCTTCGGGCCGAACTCCCCGGCAAGGGTGAACAGCTTGCTGAGGGTGCCTTGCTTCGGGTCACCCGCCCCCTTGTTGATAGCCGAGAGCAACGTGTCGGCCGGGTGCGACAGCACCGCAGCGGCCACACCAGCGACGATGCCAGAGGTCAGCTCCACCCCAGTCGACTCCAAGTGCGTGAGCTTGGCCTTCCTTTCCGGCCCAATCGTTCGATAAATCGCCTCCACCGCCGCTTCGTGAACTGAGAACTGGCCGACCGCGTATGGCACTTGCTTGAACAGCAGTGGTATGAACCCGGAGTAGAATCCGCGGAACCCTTCCTCCCTGGCAACCCTCATGAAGCCCGAGACCAGGCCGCTGGCGTATCCTCTCTGGGACACGAGCCGGATGCGCGTGGCCTCCAGCGGGCACAGAGCGATATCGGCGAAGAACTCGGCCGACGCGCTGGCGCCGAGGTAGATGGCTGTGCGTCGTTCGGTCGCCTTTTCGGGCGATCCGGCCGCCTCGATAAACTTCTTCTTGAAGAACTCATATCCAGCAAACTTTCCGCCGCCTTGTACGAGGTAGCCAACGGCCGTGGGGCCGAAGCCGGTGAGAAGCGCCCGAGCCCCTTCGCCTGCGACGATCTGACGTCCTGCCTTCAGCATGTTGAGGCCCTTCATGGCGTCATCGACCTGGATGCGTGTCTTGATGACATCAATTGGGGTAGCGGCCTAAGGGGGGAGAAATCTCGTTAAAAAAAAAAACTGCTGCTCTTGGCCGATTGCTCGAACGTCAAGTGTATCGGACTGCTTACGCCATGAGTGAGAGTGGCCGCGAGGGCGCCAGCACCGAAAAACTTGACATAATCGAGTGGTGCGAACTTGGGTATATCGCTCGCCGGCGATTCCAAGACAGCTGCGGCCATTGTACCGTGCTCCTATTTCCGACGCAACAGCAAAGGTTTCCTACCCCAGATGCGACTTGATAACGGGTGACTATAAAGGAAACAGGTGGTTAGACTTCGTCGGTTTGATCGCGCAATGCAATTCGCATTTCTCTGAGGTATCAGGTACGAGCGAACTGGGTGAGGTGCGTTGTTTTAAAGAAGCTTGGGCATACCGAGAAACGCCGAGGACAAAGACCGCCGTTCCCGATGGTACCGGCGCGCGGGAAGATGCGGGTAAGTTAGAGGCAATTGGCGATGGTAAGTTCTGCTATGTTCAGGTGCAATTAGAGCGAAGAGCGAGAGCTGCTCTTGGCCTAGATAATAGGGATGGATTTCTGAGAGATTGAGTTGTTATCGGTAGCTGCAAGGTCGATTAACTCCGCACGAAGTCCCAAACATCGCGCTTCGCGCCCTGGTGGCTGAGTGAGCGCACAGGAACAGTGACGTCATTTCCAATCTGGTCCGACTATGTGGGGATTCTCCAAGTTGGCATCGCAGCGCTCATTGGACAGAGAGTCACGGATTCTCCCGCTCGGAGGACGAAGCCTCGCTGTTTCGGCGTCGAACTAACCCATTTCTTTCAAAACAAAATAGAAAAAGAGGCTTTTCGCCCTGTCCGGAGATACCCCTTGCCTGTTGAATAGTTTAGTCATAAGGCGAAGCTTTTCAGCCGCATGAAACGGAACATGCAGCTGTCCGAGTTTGTATAACGGTCCAGGATCAACATTGGACCCCTGGGCAGTCGCAGTCAGGCCTTGCAGATGAGGCTGCTGAGACGATCTAGCCAACAGCCACTAGAGGTAATGAATTGTCTTGTAAATCGATGTGACCTGTAATGTATGTCCCACAACGAGTTGGAGAATACAATACAACGATGTGAGTTGGACTGGACCAGAAAGCTTTATTGAAGATTCTGGGATACACCGAACCGCCGCTGGCTTGCTACTGAAGTCGAAGGGAGTTCAGTCGTTCAACTCAATTCGAGCTTTGGCGTGGGGTCTTGATATAGTATAATTATTTAACTTGCTCATATCACTATAGAATAATTTGTATACTTTCCCACGCAAACTGTCTGAGCAGATTCTGATTAGTACATGTACATTTAGCCTGTTTCATGCCCGGCCCTGTACAATCCTACTGCCACCGAAGCTCCATATGTGAGGGAGGATTTGAGCGTACCCTTGCAAGTATCTCAATCCGTTGGTGATTCGGGAGATATGTTAATTCGAAGGGTGCATCTCCATAATATACGTCTCCGTTCCCGAGAGAACTAGCTCCAGTACGACGACTGGTCACGGCACACGCTGGATCCTCTCACTAGGACCACGTATTGTCTAGGACTTAGGCGATCGGAAAAACTGCAAATGGCCTCTTAAACGCTTAACAAACGCATACTTGGATATCAAGAGGACTCCCAGAGTGGGTGGATAGCCTCTTCGTCTGAGGAGTGCCACAAGCTACTGTCCGTGTCCTACCTGTGCCGGAACACTGCCTCGTCTCCGTGGTCTATACAGAGCAAACTTCTACTTGAGGGCTCGATAGTACCGGCAGAGGCAAGAACTATAATTCCAGCACGAAGAATCTGTATTTAAGAAAGCTATATGCAGACGAGTCTGCCCGTGGATCCGTGAGCGGTGGACAAATTGCATCTCAGTTGGCATCGGCACGTGTTAACCGTAATAAGGCTTCCGTCGGCCTACATTTTCAAGCGGTTGTTGCGGCGCGACTGCTTATCGGAACTGGACCTCCCGCTATCGGGTGGTCTAAAATTCTCTCAGTTTGCCCCGACGTTTCGATCAAGAGGAGCCTCCCAACCTCGTACCGGCGAATCATGCCAAAGCTCCACACACCCCCAGCGGTACGCGAGCGGCGCTACTTCTGCACTACTGGCCTCCATCCCAAGCTTCAGTTATTTTACTGGCGCACGATCCCCTCCATCCAGATCCTTTGTGCGGAGCCAGAGAGGAGCCAGGTGCCCTGAATCGGCATCTGGTCCGCTACGCTGGTGGTCAGATCTCCTGATAAATAGGAGCTGGACCTCCTCGCGCTCCTCCCACCCAGATTTCCCCGCAAAGCAACCAAACTCCGAAAGCCCTTCATCAAATTCTTACTTGCCTTTCTTGTAAAGCTACCTAGCTTAACTTCTACCAGACCATCAAGATGTGTGGCGACGACTGCAAGTGTGGTGAGAGCTGCGGCTGCGCTTCGTGCCCCAAGCACAGCAAATAAATAGCTGAGGTACGTCACCCTGTTACCCCTCCGTGATGTTCCTTGCTAACGCCTCCCTGCTCAGGCTACAAATCGATAATGCGGATTGGTCTTGTTCTCGAAGCTTGGAATAGGAGACTGCGGATTTGAGTCATCAACATAGGGGGCGTGTAGAGTAGCACAGATCGTCTAGTACGGAATCTGAGATCTACATCTATCGAACCGAATAATTCCCAATCTTCACATGTATCTGGGGTTGATGTGATGACCAAGATGCCCCTTAAGCCGCAACATCCTCTGATGCTGCTCTCCTATCGTGCCGAGTCCCTTCAGCGTTTGTGAACTGGGCCGGAATGAGACCTGCAGGGCCTGTGGCGTCGCTTGATAGGATCGAGCCGTGTAAATTCGTAGAACAAGTAGCTCGGCACTGGCGGTTAGCTAGCTCAAAACAAGAAAGGATCAACAAGCAGCAACATCATCTCATGTGAGAGAAAGAGGCGAAAATAAGCCACACTACAATTTCCTCAAAGGATTTCCTGCCTCTGGCTTAACCGCGATAGTGCTTATCTTCGTAGATTTGGGAGCTAAATACACGAGATGCCGTATAGCATTATAGAGGGTCCACTCGGGATACCTTCCTATTCTATGCTTGCCACGCAGAAAGTACTACGTATATCTAGTATTGTTAGAGGTCAGAGTGGAGCTTCACTTTGGCACCTTTGGCACAAAGGTTCTACACGCGATTATAATTGTACCTAGAAAGCGAGGACTGTCGTCATGCATACCAAATTTGCATGTTCACTTCCTGCGAGTGGAATGCGGACGTAGTCTGTCAACGAAGAAAGGTTCATGCTATGACCTCCCTGTCCGCTGGCTAGCGTCTGAGTGCCTTGATAGAGGCTAAAGGGACTTCCTCAGCTACCAGGCGACGCTTCATTGTTTTCTTCGTACACGTACATTTACATTTGGCCAATAGTATCTCGTCATCACACCCCCTATATAATTCCATGAATACACTAGCTCGATACGGCCATGACGATTCTTGAGCCTTGCCCGTAATCTTCAGCTGGGATGCACAATTCTACCGAACAAAGTGACCTTGCCAGTGCGAGGAGCGGAGTCCCAGACTTGAGATACTCTTAAAAGCCAGAACAAGTGCTTCCAAGTTCAAGTCAACGACGATGGGTTATCGCGGAGGATGCGGGACTGTTCTGCAACGGCTCTTGGTCTTTATCCCGCATGCTATGGGGAGCAAGAGTTACATTACTTGTACTCATTGGTCTCAAAATTCCTTTTCACCACGAGGCCGGCAGAATTCTCAAAATGATGAGGTGCTGTACTGCTTTGCTCGTCGCGAAGGAGATGAGATGTCTAGTATTTGCGCGGTTGCGGACAATGATATTTAAACCCTGGAATCCGAATCTTAGCACCTGGTTTGGTGAGTCCCAACCTCTAATGAAATGGAGAAAATAACTTCTGTATAATGAAGGTCAGTACAGCTGTGATTGCTTTTCGAATAATAGGCTAAATGCCCTTGAATTGAGAGACTTTGCGGCGCAGCCACAACATGGCGTCTCCTCTCTTGACATAGCATATCCCGGATATACGAGGGCATTGCATTATAGTGTGTATAAAACCACGGTCTTAGCATCGTTTCTTCCCGCGGAAGATCTACTGACACTGACCACAGCATCAGCAGACGGGGGGAGGGGGCAGCTGCCATGGCAGCAACAGACAGGGCACGAGACAAAAATATCGAATTTGCAATATTCCGTTGGATATCACATCTATTATCATCTCCAATAAAATGCGCGAAATAGAGGCATCGAAACTAGGCTTTCTGTGGTAAGCGATGTGAAACTCCAGGGCCATCTCCACCGCGACCTAGTCTCTCCATCCAATCTCATGCTTCATTAAGCTGAAGCTATGACGACGTTTGCTCCTGGGATCTCACGCGCTCATTTCTGTGATCCGAAGAGGGGTAATTAACTATTTGGACTACGAAACTAACAGATTGAGAATATTTTCATGAGGTTGTTTGTTAAGCTAGATGTTAGCTGGGAGAAGGTGAGCTATCAAAAATCCCTCAAGTCCGGCCCACTACGCCAACCACACTGTAACTTTCCCAACTTGGTAGTGTTTGGAGCAAGGGGTATATCATCCATATCACGCGCTGAGGGCCCAGCACCTGCTGACAGAAATGCGCCTCCCCGAGCTGTTCTTTATCTTTTCCGGCAACTCTTCTATGAAAGCCATATGATGGACACAAGCCCGACGAGCATTCCCGCCACTGTTCAGATGGATGAATGTACGGAAACAACCCCCCTGACGAGCAACCTTGCTGATAGCACATTCTACGTTACAGACTACGTACGCGAGGGTGGAGGAAGAAGTGCTGCTGGAGATCCCGAGAGCACCCTTAAGAGTTTGTCGGAGTCTTTACATCATGATACCAACCTCTAGGCAGTCCACTGAGCAAACGACTGTATTAGGAAGCATAAATCGGGCGTTTCGACCATTCTCATCGTGTTTCGAGAAGAGTGTAGGCAGGTTTTGGCAGCGTGATGCCGAGAGCAGCTTAGGCATTCCCTGGCTTTGTTCATGCGGTGGTCGAGAGCCCTTCAGCGCCACCAACACGATCCTCGTTCCTCTTCGGGAGATGCTATGCTCGTCATGGATGAATATTTTCCTCGTATTCGTGCCAGTCGGTCTTGGGACTTACGTTTTCGACGCCCACCCAATTCTGATCTTTCTCTCCAATGCCTTGGCCGTTATACCACTCTCCTCCCTCCTCACAGCGGCAACCGAGATGCTCGCCAGTGATGCGGGAGATTCTACAGCTGCTCTATTGAACATGAGCCTGGGTAACCTCGTTGAATTTATTCTATTGTACACTGTCCCTTCCATCGCTAACCCTGTCAATAATGTTGTGGCTAATTAGTGAGATCAGCATGTCCGTTGAAGTCTTATCCTCCCTTGCCAGAACCGGATTCTAACCAGAACTCAAGTGTGGCTCTCATTAACAACCAGATACGTGTCGTTCAGGCCTCGATTTTGGGCTCAATACTCGTCAATATATTGTTGATCCTTGGCACTGCGCTCATCGCAGCTGGCTGGTCCGACGATGAACCTATAATTAACACTGGCGAAACCCAGCTGCTTAGCTGCCTTCTCTTCGCCTCTGTGTTTGTAACAGTGATGCCAGTATGCTCAAAGACACCCCCTTGAATCCCCTTTCTGATAATGAAGCCAGAGACTAATTGCGTGAAGACTGCTTTCGAATACGCGTTTAGCCAGTACGATAATATCGACAAACCGAGCCTGCGCATGACCAGACTCTCCGCTTGCATGGTCTTTTTAATTTATATCATTTATATCTTGCACGAGCTGAGGAGGGATCCACTGAACCTCGATGCCCAGTCTGCCGGAGGGTTCGATGCGGAAAGTGTCCAGACAACACATGGAGATGCGGAGCATCTAGCGTCCAGCTACACTGCTGGCACACGGGTCCTACCGCCGCGTACAATACGCTTTGCCGACGAAAATTCGGATAGCTTTTGGAGAGGCAGATCCTTAAAGACGAAGCGTTCCATTGAGCTTGAAGAGGAAGAAGAGTTACAATCTGAATCCGAAGCAGGTGATATGCACGAAGAGCAGGAAGGTGAAAGTTCCAACTTCAGCACTGCCGCCGGTAGATCTCGCAACTACCAGCCATTGCACGGACGGCATCGGCATTCACGCTCGCTGTCTCTTGCGTCCAGCCAGGGCCGCCTTAGCCGCGCCTCGTCAGTGTCTGGGATCAGCAGACGGGGCCTCCTGCGATCCGGCTTAACAGCTCTGCAGGCAATGCGCGATAGCCGAACTAGTCTGGACAGTCTGCTTCCAGACCCAGCAACCCATCACGGGTCTACAAGCGGCAAAGCACTCTCAATAATTGTCCTCGTCGTCTCCTCAATCTTCATGTCTATGTGTGCAGAATGTCTCGTCGAAACCATTGACGATGTCACCCATCAAAGTCAGATTCTGTCCGAGGCGGTTATCGGCCTCATTCTTCTTCCAGTGGTTGGGAACATGTCGGAATACTTCACAGTTGTTACCGTTGCAGCAAGGAATAAGCTTGACCTGGCCATTGCGGTGTCCATCGGATCCTCCATTCAAATCGCTCTCTGTGTCACTCCGCTTACGGTTCTTGTGGGATGGATTCTCAACCGCGATCTGGAACTCACATTCAACTTCTTCGAAATATCATCTCTCGTGGGAACAACACTACTTGTCAATCTTCTCGTAATGAACGACGGCAGCAGTTCTCTGAGGACCTGTGGGCTGAAAGGAGGGTTGATGTGCGCTTGCTACTGCATCGTCGCGTGAGTGGCCATACACCCAAGAAATCCATGGACTGCGCTCTAACATACAGGGTCCACAGATTCGGAGCTTACTTATCTCCTAATGCTAAATAATAGTCGAAAGACGGTTGGATTAGTGGATTCAATGAGATTTGATGGCCCTTGGGAAGATGACCCGTATACATTGAAGGAAAACTATAATACGTGATAAACCGGAGATGCGGGTCGCAACTATACTTGGTGGTATCTCAGGTAGATACTTGATCATGTAGCGCCACATAATTGATTAAACCATGCGTCATTGTAAGAACGAAGACAGCAAGCTGTTTATTAATCAAACAAGCAGTTGGCAAACAGCCACTCTTGGGTGGAAGGTAAAATTCGCGGTGACGCGGTCAAGTTGACCAAATACTTTAGTTTGGCGCATCTCCAGGCGAATACCCCCTTTAAAGTATGCACCTAGCTTGAATAGGCAAAATCGCGATCAATTATTTGCGACTGCCAGCGCCGATGTGCTGCCTGATATTTAAAGGCTACCCAATCTGCGGCTCTCGTATACGCAAGGGCAATACACGATCCGTCTACACGGACAATGACCGAACGCTTAACTCAGCTTGAGTCAGCTTTCCCCCTCTCATTGAAAGCCATCTCATCATTAGCGGGCGTTTTGTCTAACTGTGATGCTGTAGCTCCCGTGATTAGTTTTGAAACCATTTGGTGCTAGCTCTCACTCTGAGGCTAGCATTAGCAAGTTTTTTGTCGCAGACGACAGATGCCTTAGCCCCCCCGGCCCCAGCAATGTCCAGAACAAGGAATTACTACCTACCCTAGGTTATCGTCTAAATTCTTCGCTACTTGAACGGGGACGATTGCGTATATATCTAATCTTGGCACTGAAGTGTCGATTCGGGATTTTCTACGTATCTCAACCCCACGTTTCCGTATGCATTCAGCCTTCGGTGCTTTCCCACAATGGACTTATACGAAACGTCTCAAAAAAGAGCAAAGCACCCTACCAGTCCATAGCCAGTCCTATGCAACCGCTTTACGCCGTAATTTATCTATCACATGAGCCAATTTTTGGGCAATCTAGCGCCGGACTCACGGGTCACAATCTCTGCTACATAAGTTGAAACTGCCGCTCCCCCTTGTGTACCTTTGATCATACGCAAAGAAAAGTCGAATATTTTTCACCCTCTATGTTACGTCTCAAAATCTCAACATCTTCGGCAGACTTGATCCTAGTCATTTTCTCCCTCTTACCACTACTGCTTCAACACTCTCCAACCTATGTGCGCAGGACGCGCCAAAGAGTATACCAAATGTTCGATACTTGGGACGACATGATGCCGCAGATAATATTGATCGACTACAGTATGTCTCGCACTGAGCTGTCCTTTCCCCTTCTCAAGTACAAACAGCTTCTTACCCTTTGGGCCGTTCCAGAAGCAGGCTTGACAAGACAAATCGATATCCTAGAGAGACAACTTCAGCGCGAGCACGAGCAGAAGCCAGACATGAGCGAAAACCTGAGCGAGAGCAATATACCGGCGGCCTCTTTGCCAATAGTTCCCCTCGAGGACTCTATCCCGGGCTTCTCGATACACAGTTTGCGTTCCAGCGTCTCACTCGTACAATCTCCAAGTCCGAAGCGGAAAAGTGACCGGGAAGAGGACCCCGTAGGACGATATCGAAAGAAGCTGTTGACCGAGACGAGCAAATTGTCCGTAAGACGAACAGCGGACGAAAGGGGACGGAGAGCTAAATGATACCCACACCTATAATCCCAAGTCCTCGGCACAAGACGGTCCGCCGAGCAAACTGGACTTTCTCTGGGGAATTCCCGGCATTTCGTATACGAGGCTTGGCCGGAACCGGATGGTGTCTAAATCGACCCAGACTTGCTGACCCGATTTCGTCTTGTCCCGGTCTATTCCTACACTACTTAACGGGGAAGCCTCTAATGGCAGCTGTTCATTAGTTGTAGCATGTATATGTAGTAAATAAACAGTAGAAGGGTCAGAGACTCTTCATTTCATACCCCATACCAGCAATAGCGACCTCTTTCCCTTTTGTATGAGGCCGCGAGCCAACGGCCACCCCTTGTGTCGGTAAGCTGTTCTGCTGACTGCAGCACAGTCCCATCCAAGCTTGGTCAGGGAGACGACACTCCCCAGAAAGTTGCTGCAGCATCCCTGGACTGAAATCACAGCGCATGGGATGGTCGCCCGGCCTGCCAACGTGCGGCCGGCGCAAAAAGATCTTCCAATCACGGACTAAACAAGCGGTGTTCTCAGTACCGGAATTACTGGTCTGTGCAAAAATGAGGGGTGCAGAGATATACCGTATGGAACCGCTCCTCAGACAAACTGCGAGACTGTATCGGCGTTAGGGGGTACTACCCCGTACGAATACATCGACAAGGGCTGGATTGGACTGACGCAAGGCAGCGCATCGGGGGGGCCGAGGCACTCTTCGACCCACTTGGATCCGGGAGCTGGGACGAGTCATGGTTCGATTTCCAAGCCTGAGCTGAGGGCATGTTGGTTGGCAAGTTGGATACGGTGGTGACTATGGCGTGCTAAATGACGCCGAGTCGCATGGCTTGCCGTATCCTGGAGAGTTGCAAGCTTGTCCTCCGAGGTATAATACCTTCCCACCAAGAAGAAGCGGACCAACTTTTACTCCATCGACGTCAGCCAGGGAGGGAATACTTGGCAGCGTGACCTTGCAGAGCTGATGAAGTTGGTCATGGGAGAGAAAAATTCAGGTACCGACCAAGGCTATGCGCGCATTTCGATACGGAGAGTATACGAGACGCGCATCGAGGCTGGGCGAGGTTGCATGCGCCTGGGATCGATGCTAGTGCAGATCGGGAAACAGTAGCATTGAACGAGGGTTTGGTACGGCAGATAAGGTACCTATAGGTACATAGCATCCACGTGAAACGAGTGAATACCAGCAGGATGGATGACTACTGGGCTCGATCCATAACTGACGCATGTGTGCCGTGTGTCAAAGGTAACACTGTGATTTAGCTGTTCTCTCAGATTGGGTCTCTCCGGATGCCTCCCCCCGGTGTTAGCGTTCGCCCGAAAGGCTATTCCTTGAACAAGCGCGATAATTTATTGATTTTGGTTTTGATATGGGTTATCCCAAATGCAGTACTAGCCATTTGTAACGAACTAGGTAAGCATTGCAGCTCGAGCTTCCGAGCTCGCGGCAGCCAGCCGGAGAGACGGTGAGCGAATGTTGTAAGAGGCCCTCGGCGGCCTATTCAAGCTCAGGTGGGTCTGGCCGGCTTTTAACGTTTCGACCCACTCGATGGTGTCGTGGGGCTGCCGCGGTCAAACCTCCAACGCTTGGGCCATTCTCCAATTCGACGCGTTGGCGCAACGAAAGCAAGTCCAAGAAATCGCAGCTCACCAGTCTAGCCAGCAGCTCGTCACAAAATTCGGATACCCTCAACCTCGCAGCTAAATCCACTCCCAAGATGTCGCGCCGGCCGCCCAGAGGAGAGTATATCGAGACTGTAAGGGTCTTTCCCACCTCGGAAACGCAGATACGACAACCGATCGAGCTCGTCGGTACTAACAGGAAGGATTTGTAGGACACAGGCAATAAAGTCGCTCGGAAGGCAACGCTTGTTGGTACCCAGAACATCATGCTCGGCGGGAAGACGGTCATTCAACCTGAGGTCATGATTCGCGGCGACCTGGCCCGATCCGCCCCGTCGTCCTCCGGCGCCGCCCCTACGAATAACACAGCGGTCGCGATCGGCCGATATTGCTTTCTAAGCCGCGGTTGCATTTTGCGCCCCCCTGGAAGGATGTATAAAGGGTATGTGACATATTTCTGCTTTATTGGAACCTTAAACATCCTGTGTGCATGCCACTTCTTGCTAACGATTCGTACCGTCCCAGAGCTTTCACCTACATGCCCCTCCGAATGGGAGACCACGTATACGTCGGGCCCGGATCAGTCATCCAAGCAGCGAGCATCGGCACCCATGTACACATTGGAGCTAGTGTCGTCATTGGAGAGTTTGCCATCATCAAAGACTATGTGCGAATCCTTGACGGCTCCGTCGTGCCGCCGAATACCGTCATACCCAGTTTCAGCGTGGTGGCCGGGAAACCAGCGAGAGTGATCGACGAAGTACCAGAAGGCGGACACGAAAGATTTGAGCTTAGGGAGCTTTACAAAACAGTAGGGAACAACTTGCCGCAGCCTCCGATTTGAGGAACCGACCACCTCGCTCTTCGACTCAAGATTCTACAAAAGTCTAGCTGCCTCGCGCTGCTCCCAATATCAGAAGGTCCTACCCTAAGTATTACGCGATGGGGTATTCGGTCCTCGCACCTGACTCGAGATCCTGCCCTATGAGCTGCCATTGGGCTGCAGGAGAATAGCCTGCCTGTGTGTGCGGAGGAATGAACGCTACGAACGCCAAATCGTTGGCGAACGAGAGACTCGTCGTGATCCCTCAACACCACTCTCTCCCAGGACATAAAGGGTGCTGGCCAGGGACTCGACATATGGACCAGTCCCGATGGACCAGTCCCGCAAAGGGACGAAGTGTGCATTCCACCAGGTTCAAGGAACCCTGTGCGGGTCTTACTGGGCCCTATGCATCGGCGTCTGTACTCTTGGTACGCTGACGTGTGCTACCAATCATGAGTCTCGTATTCATGGAGGCGACTTAACCCGCGAGTTGCTCCGGCTGCCACCAGAGAGTTACCCTAGCGAATAGAGGCTTTGACTCTGTTGGTGACTGAACTCCCAAGTCACAATCTGGAGTACTTTTTTTTAAACTTTCTGCATGCCAGGTGTATGTTGCACGTATGTCTTTCCTCCAAGCTTCCTCGTAGTCAACGAAGATGGCCATCACTTTCGTCCCACCTCGATTACCAGATCTTGGTCGACCTGGCTTATACCAAACCTCTGTGACAGCTTCCCAAAGCTGCCTCGCCGGCGGCTCATATCGTGTCACCGGTTGGGCTAAGTACCAACAAACCCTCGGCCAGCGCAGAGAAGAAGTTTTGAGGTCTGCTCTCGCAGTCAAGGGTAGTTATGCGGAGTATCAGTCAAGTGCCTACAAGTCTTTGGCCTGCTAGAGAGGTGCTGCATATCATGGAATTTATGTACTAGCGGCCAGTGTGTGCGGCGAATTCATTGACGCGATCAGGGATATTAGCCGTTTGTGGCAGAGAATATCGTCTCTGGCATGCTTGCCCTCGCAGACTTGTCCGGATAAATGCAGCTGGCTCTTGGGTGATTTAGGCACTGGCACGCTGAAATGAGCCGCCCAGTACCGCCAATACCTGGCCTCGGCATCCATGGAAACCATCACGGCGCGTGTTTGGCCACGTTGCAGGTTCTGAAACTTGACAGTTAGCACGTTTTGCGCGTCTTCCATCAATATAATGCTTGTTGATCGCCTATCGCTTAGACTCCGAATGTTTCTCCTCATGCCTCGGTGACAAGTTCGAGGGGATCAAGTTGAATCCGACCAGCCTACAGAATATCCGCCATGGCACGAACCGCGCTGCTCTATCTCCTCTTGACAGTTGTTCCGAGCCTTTTCGGCGGGAGGGCTCTCGCCGCCGACAAATCAGATGGTTTGGCCCAGGAGAGCATCGACAAGACACAACAATACGCCGCAAATCTCACCGAACAAAAGGGAGGCTGGGTCGAGCCTGGCGTGTGTGCTGGTCAATACTGCGTGTATTCTAACCGTTATATTGCAGGCGGAAGGGGCATCTCCCTGGTCACCACAAACGTCAACCGGCAACAGGTGGATCGCACAGAAAGATGGCTCAAGCATGCAAATGTGCATGGGGCCGGGCGAGAGCCGCCTTTTGAGGTAAAAGAACTGGCGGACGGCCGTGTGGCATATGTAGCAAACAAGACAATTAAGCGGGGTGCCAAGATCATGGGCTGGACCCCCGTGCTCCTGGTTCATCAGAGGTTTTTCCACGACGTCAAGGAGGCGGATCAGGACAGGCTGTTAGACGCCGCGGTGAAGCTTCTGCCCTGGGCAACGCGTCAGAAGCTCAACGCCGAGAAGGTCGAAAAGTCCACCGGCCACAAGATCAAAGATCTCATTCTAGCACGACCATTCGATGTCAATTTGGCCATCCAAACAAGACCGGATGACGACACGGACGAGAAACACTACCTTCACTACCCCGAGGCCGCTGCATTGGTACACCACTGCCGCCCGAATTTGGCCTATCACATTGATGGAAATCTGGCCCACCATACAGTCGCTGCCCGCAAGCTTCAGCCAGGCGATGAGCTCACGATCGCTCTGACTGATCCGTTTCTGGGACGCGCGGCACGCCAAGGGCAATACCGCAAGATTAGCGGGGGTGCTTGCACCTGCGGCCACTGCCACGCAGGAGGCAATGCTGACGAGTGGAAGAAGTCGGACAAGCAACTCAAGGAGATCAAAGACATTGAGACACATCTCAAAGACCACACCAGCACGTACGTTACCGCCAAGATGATCGAGCGGCTGGTAGAGCTATACAAGAGCGAGGGTCTGCACGCAAAACTCGCCGCGCCTTATGAGCTAGCCGCGCTCAACTACAACTACCTGGGGCACCACAAGGAAGCGGTTAAGTACGCCAATCTCGCGAATCAAGCGGGTATTATCGAGCAGGGCCCCGATTCAGTGGAGGCGTTGACGATGCGCATCCTCGCAGACGACCCCCAGGGTCATTACTCATGGAAGCAGAAGGACAAGTACAAGGGGCCGAATGTGGGAAAGAAGACGGACTAGGCTAATACCTGGGCGGCGAAGGAAGAGTCGCATCGCCAAGAACATGGCTTCCCAAATAGATAAATTTCATCAATCGATTTTTGCTGTGACCTAGACCTTTGCGTGATTATGAGGCACCCTCCCCAGCTTGGGTCATGCAGAAGCCGTTCCAGGGAAGATAATTAGGGAGTCCCGAATCGAAAGATCCCGGATCTCAGAATTAATACCTATTCATATCTGCGAGGCGATAGGCTATCGGAGGGAGACCCGCCATCCGCCTCGTTAATTGCGGAAAGGGTGGGCATCAAATATGAACATATCATTGACTCGACCCGCTTGCGGACGGGATGGCATGCACATAATACCATAATAGCACGCCCAACGGGGTAAACTATATTGGGTATTCTAGTGTGCATGGACCAATCCAGATTGGTCTCTCGGCGCAGCTGCGGTCGGATTGGGGGGCATTCAATGGACGAGACGTGAATTTGCATGTCTCCGATAGCGGATCCATTTCCTTGTCGTCCAGTCGTTTTCTCACCTTGCAGCCGAGAGAGGAGAGAAAGCCCGGCGAGTCCGCCCTATATCGCACCGGCATCGTCGATGAATCAGCTTAGTATGGGAATTGTACCATCGATCGTGAGGCACCAGGGCTTCGAAATAGCCCTCTGGGCCAGAGTCAGACAATTCACGCCGTTATCCGGCCCGATGATCAATGTTGTTTAGCCTCGAAATCTCTACTTGCCGGTTGGATATATCGCATCTCCTATCTTTCCTTATGAAGCGCCTGGGGGTTCTAGGTACTATCGTGACAGTACCTATGCAGTTGACTTGATGCTGCTGTTGCAACTAGGCCACAGTGAACGATTAATAAGCCGCATCGAGCCAGACACAGTCCCGTTCGCTACCGGCGTTGCAGGGTCTTTGTCGTCGTTTATGCATAATAATAAAGTTAAGGAAATTGGGTGAGACTCCACCAAGTATATGGCGGTACTGGCCCAAGCTATGCCACCGGCTGTCAGATTGGGAAGTCTTTTATCGTCCTTTCCAGCCGGACCAACGCTCGATGGACCAGAGTCGATATTGTGCGTGACATATGCTGGCAAGAACATGAGTATAGCTCTACTTGACTAGTTCTTCAGGGCCACGGGGGTTTTCAGTGGAATGGTAGTAGGCATCATGCCACTCCTGGATCGAGAAATGAGATTGCTGTAGTTGCGAATTCTCGATATACAAATGCTTGAGCTTTACATACTTGATACCTCCCACACGTCTCTCTCTGGTTGGTCAAGTTATCTTGGGGACATAGTCTAAAGGTGACTTGCTGGCTATGCAATTCACATTGAGGGTTCGATGTCTAGGGCATATTATAACAAACAGGAAGCTAGGGCCGTCTAATATGAGTATCTCAGCTAGACTGCCTGTTATACTGAGGTACTTTATAATACATCCCCGGCTAGTTTCCCCCCTCGACGCCTCTAAAGGACTATATGATCGGCGAGGGCCATCTTGATTCACCCTTGCGGGCTCTAGTCGCTCGACAAGGATTGCCTCAATGAGACACGCTTGACATGGTCGGTCTTGTAATTTATATGAAGAAAGCATGTCTTATAGAAAGTCTTCCCGCGGAGAGGAATAATAAATCTCTGCATTGTTTATTAGTGTCTCCCGGCCGTCTCGAAATACTCCGATCCAACATACACGCACGCTGGAGACTAGTACTAGAAAAGGCAATCGGCATTTCGAACAAACCGATATTACTCAACCACTCTCCCCATCACTTTGGTAGCAATTACGTATCTATACTACTGAGATCTTGGAGCTAGTGGTGATGCAGCAAAGTTGAGCTGACCTCCTCTGGCTATCTGGGTAAGGTACGCAGTACGTACACTGGCTTGACAGGGTACCTAGACTGCAGCCACATCGGTACCAAAGAAATAATCGGTAGAAAATGGTCTGACCTGCCGAGCCATGACCTCGTCACGGAACTACGAAACAGAAACAAGTTTACGATCAGTGGCGTGCATCATGGGCCGGTCGCTTTCGCCTTCCATGCGTAACTGCCCTACTTTTTTTTTTTTTTTTTT
>FTLB01000007.1_pt1 | contig 21843 bp, 22 predicted proteins | sample 1658291 | NCBI WGS metagenome assembly FTLB01 (sample SAMEA3914812, study PRJEB12502) | metagenome | biome: forest; material: soil | place: Canada | collected 2011-07-07 | depth 0.1 m
CGGAAACTACTTAATAGTATCGACAATAATGTAGAGCGACATCCAAGACTGTGCTTTGAATACTGTTGCTTCGGGGTTTCTATGGACATAAAAGCCGTTCTTCCATAGCGTCAACATCTGAGGGACTGGACATGCGATTGTATGACAATGCAGTATCGACTTCGAGTGCGTCTGGGAGCCCAGAGATAGGTTAATTTGCAGCAGGGGAAACTTTGGTCCAACTTACTTATGGGGAGATTTGCCCGCGACCAATGCCCGATCTCCGAGTCCTGGCCTACGAAGCGTGGCAAATTAATGAGAGTTTCAAACCAGATCGTTGCATGCGCTGACTTAGCTCCAGTTAACAATGGTTTATGGATCAATGTAACATAACAGATCCGATACTCCGCACGGATTCCCTACCGGCGGACCATGCAGATGAGAAATTCCAGCGTGGGATTGGACCCCCCAGTTCATTTTCCAAACCTGCCAAGTTCCACGCAATCATAGTTTATTTTGGGGTTTTGCCATAAAAGCCGCCCCTTAGACGTCCGTTTTCTGGTCGAGTAGCCAGGTTAGTAACAGAAAGGCAGTTCCGGTCCTATGGCAAGTTGTACAATATCTGTTATATTCTTACCAAAAACACATGGCGGCGATGCTGCTAAATTGTCGCTACATAACCTAGTTGATGCAGTAGGCATGGCTGGGAGGTAAGACTGGGAGGTAAGACCGTCGCGCTGTATTATTAATTCAAAGCTGTTAAAGCGATGAGCTATTCAACTAGACGATGATTAAGTAGATAGAGATAACGACGATAAACGAGGGGTAGCTTATTGCTTGTATATAAAGCTATATAAGACTTAAGGGTCTAGTAGTGCAAAGGTATGTATTAATTTAGTATATTTAAAAATATTAAATAACATAAAAACGTTATATATTACCTACTTCTTTTAAAGTCCGTTAAAATCGTAGATTAACTAGTAAACTTAGCTCTATTTAAACTATTTTTAAAGGATTTTAACGGTTATGGATGGATAGTATATGAAATATTTACAAGGGCTGCAACATTAAGGCTGAGCCTGCACAAGCAGATATCGCACATCCAGTTCGCAGAAGGAGTGCCATACCCGGCACGTAGAGCACAACCAATAAATCAAGTAAATCGGATAGCGAATGAAGATCGATGGGTACGCGCAATGGAGCCTACGGAGCTGGCCATTCACTTGGCCTTTGGCTTCCGTCGGGGTCACGCCGAAAAATGAGATATGAGGCTTTTAGCAGTTGTCGTTTCGAGATGCGTAGTACTGTTGCTGAGAAGATGCTGACGGACAGGGAACAGGGAGAAGTTCAGCGCAGTATTAGTTATTGTAGTACCCACACCTGCACAATCTCACACTCCGACCTGCATCGGCATTGGCGAATGTCAGTGGTCTTAGAAGACGAATCGGGGTAAAACCCACCTACGTAGGTATAGGTTGACTGACTCATTTGCCGAGTCTATTTTTGAGTTTGTTGATGGCCGTCAAGGCACGCATATGTAAATAGAGGCAAAGGTTCTGATATGGTTGTATTTGATGAAAATATAAAGCTAGAGAAAATAAAACAGGAAAAGAAGGTGAGAAGTCTAGGGCAGCGGCAATAGTAAATATCATAGGGCGGTGATGCGTGGCAGTACCGCGGGGTATGGCAGTATTCAGGGTCGCAGCACCAGTGAGGTGCGACAGTATTGAGGGGTCGTGTGACACCGTGACAATGAGCGTAGCGTGAAAAATCTTGGTTGCGCCGTGGCAGCAGGCATGCCCTAACATTAGTGGGACTAGAGTCACGTGGGTGGATGAGTCATCCACAGCCGCTAAACTTTAGGTTGGATCAGATTTTTTTGGGCTAGAATACTGCTCATTTGCTCGTTTGGATTGCGCAGTTTGCGTATGGTCCCTTGTTCTTCTCCGGCTATCACCAGATTTACGACTGCCGCGCCTTTTTCTGTTTCATCTGGCTGGAAATCTTATACACAATGAGCGACACATTGGAAGCGGCGCCGCCGCACGCTACCTTCGACGTAAGGACGAAGCATTCCCAATAATTCCGGATCGAATACCCTCTGAGCTGACCATTGCTGCTGTCAAGACCGTACTCGTCTTGGATCTAGGATCCCAGACCAGTCATGTTCGTTCTATCCAGATACTATTCCTATTATGCATAGGTAACAAGAACTAACAAGACCAAAGCTCATCTTGAGACGGCTGAGATCTCTTGGGGTGTACTCGGAGATGTTGCCTTGTACCCAGAAGCTCAAAGATCTGACTTGGAAACCGGTTGGGATTATTCTTAGCGGGGGGCCGTCAAGCGTGTATGCCTCTGACTCCCCAAGCGTGGATCCGCTGGTGTTTGAGCTTGGTGTTCCTATCCTGTACGTTGAACGCCAAAGGCTTACGATGAAGAGGTCGCTTGCTAATATGACACGAAGAGGGGTTTGTTTTGGCAATCAACTGATTGGTAGTGTCGCCCCTAGCTGTGTCCGGGCGATCATTGACTGACTAATGGCTGTCCTAGCCTGGCGAGTAAACCCAAGCAATGTGGCACCTGGAGTGAACCGTGAGTACGGGGAAACCTCGATGGCCATCCGCAGGATTGGCAGCCATGCCGATCGCCTCTTTGAGGGATTGGGAGACTCTCTGAACGGTTCGTTATGCAGATCGTGTTGGTCTGGCTTGGTCGGCATGATGCAGATCTGACTTTCTCTGATTATAGTTGTAATGAGTCATTTTGACAAGGTTGTTTCTCTGCCCGACGGCTTCCAGACCATTGCCACCACCAAGGACAGCGAGTTTGCTGGCATTGCCCACGAGAGTTTGCCTATCTTCGGTATGTGTGCGTCTTTCCAAGCTCATGCTAACGTTGCTGATAAGTATGGCTGATAGGCATCCAATTCCACCCTGAGATCTCACACACTGAGCGGGGGACTGACATTATCGCCAACTTCGCTCTCAAGATCTGCGGTGCCCGAGCGGACTGGAAAATGGACAACTTCTTAGAAAGGGAGATTGTTCGGATTCGGAAATTAGTTGGCGACAACGCACAGGTTGTATGTGTTTCCATCTTGCCCAGCGACATATGTTGGCATGCTCATTAGCTCGCAGATTGGGGCCGTCTCCGGTGGTGTCGACAGCAGTGTAGCTGCAACCCTCATGCGAGAAGCTATCGGAGACCGATTCCACGCAATCCTTGTGGACACTGGTGAGATAACGTCCCTCGACAAGATATTCGCCGGCTTCCTAGTAATGTTCTAATATGTCTATTAGGTCTGATGCGTTTGAATGAGTGCGAGCAGGTGAAAGAAACCCTAGATAAGCATCTAGGGATTAACCTCACCGTGGTGGACGGATCCGACCTTTTCCTTGGCCGTCTTGCGGGGATCACGGAGCCTGAAGCTAAGAGGAAGATTATCGGAGGAACATGTAGGCAACCCAACCCCCTGGAAGCTGGCTAGCCCACCGTACTGACCTCAGATAATAGTTATTGACCTCTTTGAAATTGAGGCACTCCGGTAAGCCTACACTCGGCACCTTGCGAGCTGGGGAAGACTTTGCCTAACCCTTTATTTAGTATAGAGAAAGAAGCAGAGAACACAGCGCGTGCCGGAAAGGTTGAATGGTTCCTTCAGGGAACGCTGTACGGTCAGTTGTTCACTTAGGCACCCAGGATCGAAAATTCACTAACCCGGTCTAGCGGATATTGTGGAAAGCTTGTCTTTCAAGGGAGCCTCCAGTTCTACGATAAAGTGTACGTCTCTCTGTTACACATTCCTCGTCACCCCCCTCCCCCCATGAGAGTGGCGGAAATGCGAAATCGCTTGCGCCTCAGCCATGAAGTCAAACCCCTGACACCACCTCGCGCCACATTCGGGTGTTACTACTCCCAACTTCCCATCCGCCCCGTGAATGCCGTTGCAGATAACTTAGGCTCGTATAGCTCATCATAATGCCGGAGGGCTTCCTGCTCGTATGCAAAACGGCGTAAGCTGCACTCACCATTTGACATTTTGATGAAAGGATACTGATAAACAACAGGAGGCACAACTGAAGCTCCTTGAACCGCTTCGAGAGCTGTACGTTATCAATCTTGAACATAAATATTAGGAGCGTAACTACTTGTCGCGGTCGCTAACAATTCATAGGTTTAAAGACGAAGTGCGGGCGTTCGGACGGGAACTGCAGATCCATGAGGAGCTCATTGGGAGACACCCCTTCCCGGGCCCGGGTTTGGGTATCAGGATTATCGGTGAAGTCACCCGCGAGCGAGTTGAAATTGTGCGCAAGGCCGATCACATCTTCATCTCCATGATCCGAGAGGCTGGGATTTATGACGAGGTTCGACGCGACCACCTGTCATCTGAGAGAAAGGTTGCTAATGAGATTGTCTAGGTCACCCAAGCCTACGCCGCACTTGACACAAATAGAGGTACACCCTTTTCTCCATTTTACTAAATTGTAGCGATATCTGACTTATGCATTCCTCGCCACAGCCGTCGGTGTTCAGGGCGATGCCAGGGTCTATGGCTACATCTGCGTTCTGCGAGCTGTAACCAGCTTGGATATGATGAGTGCCGAGCCATACGAATTCAAGTGGAGTCTCCTCAAGGCCATTAGCAGGCGGATTGTGAACGAAGTAGATGGCATCGCGAGGGTGGTGTATGATACCACGTCAAAGCCTCCAGGTAAGAGCCTCCTATATATTTCTCTGCTTTTGTATGCTTGTGATATTAATAGAGGCCGACAGGTACCATTGAGTTGGAATAATGTTTTACCGATTAGGTTAAACAATAACTTCCATGCAATTCTTCCATGCAATTCTTTTAACGCAGACCTGCTATTTCATCTAGATAGATAGTTAAGATTTATGAATTAGAGGGACATTTTTCTTTGGCGTAGATTTGCGAAATAAGACCTTAGTATGACTCAACTTAACTCCTTAGTAATTTTATACAGTAACTACATTATTATCTACTTATTTAGTTTTAAAAACTTGCGTGATATTATGTTAAGTCGTTAATATTATCTAAGTTAATACGGTTATATAAAACAGACTAATGCAGATATGAAAGTCCGCCGGCATCTACAGAAGTTTAGTTTCTACCTCGACATGGCCAGCTGTAATAAGAACAATCGCTGGTTTCCACCCCGATTCAAGTATAATCCGAGTGCAACCTATAAATTACGGCCTGGCGCACGGCCCCACACTGGACGAGGCCAATCTGTGAGTCTCCTGAGTTGCGAGAGGGATCATTTTTTAAGATTGAAAAGGCGTTTAGTAGCACATAAGCTTCATTCATAAAATCATGCTCGACATATCCCATCCAACCACTAACCAAGCTGTTGGCTAACATGTAAGAAGATGGCTTGGCCGTAATGCTGCATATTCGGCACCTGGGCAATGCAGTGGCGGACTAGGCACCACTCGATTGACTACCTATTGATAGAAGCAAGCACTTGAACGTACATCCCAGCTCCATCTAGGGCTGCCTCAGATGCTGCTTTATCATGTGCTTGTTTACTACAGTATATAATGGAGCCATGTACAGAAATGGGACCATGTACAGAAACGCAATCACATCTAGTCTAGACTCGATGTATGCCTCACCAACAAATTTGTACAGAATTGTAAACCACAAGACCATCTTTACGTCTCAGCAGTACTGGCAGGCAGTGGGAGGACAGTACCCGTGATCACACGAGAAATTGCAGAGGCCGAGGTAGCTGTTATCCTCGCCAGCAACCGGGCAGCCGTTGCGACCGTTGCTGGCCGGTGGTGCTGGGGGAGTGCCGTACGAGGTGCAGACGCACGGCCCGGGTGGGCAGTAGCCGTATCCGCACGTGAACTGGCACAGACCGATGTAGTTGCCGGACATGCCAGGGGCAACAGTGCCGCCGTTACATTGCTCTATCTGCCGAGTTAGTGTCTGGACACGCAAGACCCTCTCCACGACCGTAGTCTCGCTGAAACGTTTCGCAAGGGTCACTTACGGGTGCTGCTAGTAGAGGTCGCTGGAGGGGCGCTGGTGGTAGTGCTAGTGGTGGTGCTGGTAGTGGTGGTAGAACTCGTCGTCGGCAGCGACGAAGAGCTAGTGGTTGCCTGAGAGCTCATACTGGTAGATGAGGTTGCTGATGTAGTCACCGTCTTCAACGTCGTGCTGGTTGCCGGAGGGGGAGGGTTGCTACCGCCCGAGGGTGAGAATGACCCTACGTAGGCATTGTAGTTGTAAGTTAGGCATGAGTCTACAATCTGGAGTCCGCCTGTGCCACCAAACAGGGTTTGACCGTTACGGCTGACCGAAAATTGCTGGGCGCCAAGACCCATTGTGAAGTTGAAGGTGGTGATTCCGGCCGGCGCCGAAATCGTCACTGGCGCCTGGTTCCCGCTCGTAACAGTGAGCTGCGCGGGGGCCATCAGCATTGTGGTCGCAAACACGACATCCGAGAGGAGCTCAACGCCGGTCGGGACCCCCAGCGTATCCGCGGTGCAGGTCACGCCCTTGGGGGTCGGTCGATACCAATACACTAGCTCCTCTTCGGTGACTGTCGGAGTAGTTGCGCCGGATTTGTATGCCGCGATGTACGGCTTGAAGAGGTCGCGCCAGGCGTCATGGGGGAAGCCTTTAGCCCATTCCGACGAACCATCGTCGGTATGATTCGGCTCTGGACCACTGTCCCGACTTGATTAGCCCGAGCCCAGGCACGTACCGTGGCCGCATAGTAAAATATCTGGCTTACCTAATGTAGTGGCTTTCGCCGAAATCTGCGATGCAACAATCAGTTTCTTGAGTTTACTCCACCAGTTCGGCATGGTCTAGACCAGTGGTAGAACGAAGTTGGCCGCCATAATTCACAATTGAGACGGCGTAGACAATTTCGTGAGGCGCTTTGGAAACATTGCTTCTGATATGGAGGAAAAGGGGGAGGGGGGGTGCTTGAGCACGTACCATTCCAAGTAAGGATCTCGATGAGGTCAGGCTGCATCGTGAGCATTTGTTCCCAGCGGATGGTGGGCTGCTCCTCGCAAATGAAAACCCAATTCTTCGTATTAAAATGCGTCGAGAACCAAGGCGATACGGCTGGGAATTGATAAGCGAGTCGCACGTTTTGTGGGAGATGGAACACGTACGAGCCATGTATACTTTGTTTCCTTTATTCGCCAGGTATCGTTCATCCCAGATCGTGGTCATGGGTCCCGGGATCACGCTGTTGCCTCCGTCGGTTGGCCAGGCGTACCACGACAGTGCACCGTCGAGTCCGGTTGTAGCGGTCGAGAGGAAATTGGGATCCTGGAGGTTAGGAACGGCAAAAAGCTTTTGGGGTGCCATTGCGGACTTCACCGCATTCCAGTTAAAGTCATCGCCCACGAATGTGCTCGCAAGTGAGCCGCCGTTGTAGTACGCCTGGGCCGGGTGCGTGCTGTAGTTGGACAGGATGCTGGTGATCTCAGCTGTATCTCCCTCGCTCCAATACGCGAAGTCGAATGACACAAACAGCACAAAATTCCCGAGCTGAGCGGCTGCTTCGTAGGCATTGGCAAGTTGCCTCGGCGTGTAGTTATCAACCCTCGGCGGCGCGCAGTTCAGCGCAAACCCATCGATGCCGATTGCCTGAGCCTGAGCCATGTCATTTTTCCAGTCATCAACCTCATAATTCTGCACGATGCCGACCTGCAAATTATTGTTAGTGGGTTTTCATGATCTTTACAAACGATATAGGAACATACCATAAAGTGGGCATAAACAGCCTTGCTAGACGCGGTCGCCGATGAGGCGATCGCCAAGAGCGTAGCTAGCACGGACTTGATATTGGCCATGATGATTGTACAGCTTGGTCCACGGAAACTCACTGCCAAAAAAAAAAAGCGTCTCTGAGCGAGGAGTTTCCGGGCGACTTTATAGCCAGCAGTCGACGCGAGGCACTAGAGGCTTACGGAAACTATCCAGAAGGTCTTCGGCATCGAAAAATTCTGGGGATAAATTATTCGGCAGTAACAAAACCTATGTGTCGTGTCATTGGATCTTGCGATGTTACGATGCTCCCCTCCATCGGTCCTTCTCCGGATATAAATGCTGGGGTAGACGATCTTAACGATCGGGTTTTCTCCGTAAACCATGACGCTAAACTCTGGAGTCCTTTTGCTAGTCACTACATTGGACGTAGGCGCACCGCCAATTGGTCGGCAACGACCTAAGTCATTCCTCGCAGGAGCGTACGACGCCGTTGTACTGGCAGCCCCGGCCAAATAGACAAGGCACGGAGGCATAAAAGCGATATATGTGCCAAGCAACACGTGAGGCATATGGTCGCACTCAGGGGTACCTTCTCCGCATTGGCATCTGCTGCCGTGTGAACCAGCCATCGAAGGTCTTGGCGTGTATCTCCACGCGGGGGAGCGCTATGACGAAGCTAGAACCCTGCCCATAATGCCGTCAACTGCTAATACAGGTAAGAATCAGACGTTAAACCTCACCGCGGCCAACATATGTAAGGCCTCGGTCCTTATTCGGGCTTTCACGAGACTACTCTGTGGCCGCGTACACACTATTCTCATAAATAAAGGCGAGAAAATCTAGCGTAGAGACAAGCTTGAGGCAGTGGGATCAACTTTAAGCTTACACTATACCAGCTATAAATACTCTGTAGGATATGGTGATGATTCGGGTTAGAGTTGGTTACAGAATCGTAATCCTCATCGGCCAGGCCCGCAAACGATGCAACTAGCAGCAAAGATGTATGTGATTGTCAACGCCACCTCTGATGGCCGACGGCTGTTGCTTGCTCTACCTTGTATCTGATCATAGCCTACTCAACAATGCATCTAGGTGGATCCCGTAATAGTATAAGCCCCAAAAGGCGCGGCCGTTTTGGGGGGGCGTAAGGACATGCTGGTGTTGGGCTCACGAGAGGTTACAGACATGATCATGGTCGTGGCCGTGGCCGCCGGCGTGGGATGACTGTGTGACTCGGATTATTTACCCGCTGTCGTTGCGTTGGTGCCTCGGTCGACAAGTCCCCGGGGGGGGGGTGAGATGGATAGTAAACTGGGCTGTCAAGGTGGACGCGTTTTGGCACTCGGGCCGTATCGTGTCGCTTCCTCCCACAAGATGAACGACGTAGCACTGCGGACGTTAGCAGTGGAGAACTGCGAGTGAGTAAAGACGACAACGCCGAGCACCGCCTTCTGGCCGATCTAAGTCGCGGGGACGGCGACCAGAAGCAGTTCTCGGCGGCTGTGGTGTCTAGCGTGAGGTGGTCGAGCCAGATGACCTGCGGATAGGCCTTCGGCGTGTTGTCGCCGCTTACGAAGAACTCGGTGGCGGTATCTTTAGACAAGGCTGGCGTGAAGCCACTGTGGATCGCCGGTGCACATCCTTCGCGTTGTGGGTGTATCTGGCATGTTGAACTAGGTGTATGACTTAGGCAATCGTAACTTCTTTCTAAGGAATAACGTTATATGCATGCTCTTAATCGTAAAGACGGCCTTTTTTGGTCGATTGGATTGCTGTGCGGCCTCTTAAAACTGCGTGGCTCTGGAGCTGTGAGCTGTTGGTGAAAAAAAGGGGGCTTCCCAGTAGGTGGTTTTAAAGATATTCTCGGCCGACTGTGGTTATCATCTCGATAGCGACCACTGTCCACGTCGCAAGCCACCAGGCCCAACAGTCTTCTGGGAGTGTGGATCGTAAAGGCGCCCGCGCCCCACACTATCCGGCGACTCCGCCAATTAGACTCCTTTGTCGCTCGTCGAACAAAGTTGCTACCCCTCATCTAAGCGCTGGCTCTGTCATTTTAACTACTGCCTCTACTGCTGTGTGCGTAATGCAACATATGAATGAATGAACCTCCGTCGGTGGTTTGCGATACGATAGGAAACTTACACCCTTTGTCTTGCCTACCCTTTTCTCTTCGAACCTCTTGGCATCTTCTAGTACTACGATGGCGGATCCACTGAGCGCAGCATCAGGTGTTGTAGGCCTAGTGACCTTTGCCTTTCAGGCAAGTCTGACCCTCTATACGGCAATTCGCAAGCTTCAAAATCAAGACAGGAACTCACGCGCTCTCAAAGGTGAGTTGAATGATTTGACCCAGGTTCTGGAAACGCTCCTGGAGACGGTGAGCAGCCATCCTGAGATCAATTTCGATGCCCTTGCGAGCCCACTTAAGCGCTGCGGCAACGCGTGCAAAGAGTACGGCGACCTCGTCGCTGAGTGCACAAAGCACTCCACTGGATCCCGGGCGAGCGTTCGAGACTGGTTTAAACAGTTATACCTTCAAGGAGACATCAATGATTTTAAATCGATGTTGGCTGTATATAAGTCCACAATCAACATTGCCCTCGCCAATGCAAACCTGTGAGTCTCATTAGGTCCAACGAAACTATTCCATATCACAAGGCTGATCGTCGCTATTTGCGTAGCCGTGTTGCTGCCGTCACACCGAAAGTAGTTGAAGACTACAAGGACATGATGCGAGATACAACCAGTGAGCTGCAAGACCATCTTCGAAGCCTACAGGAGAAAATGAAAGCCCTGGCTGCCCAAAATGCAACCAGCACTGGCCAGGACAATGGCGAATGGCAGGCGATGCTGGAAGAAAAGGAGAGCACTCAGCAAGGTCTCGAGATATGTGCCCAATTGTCCGCTGAAATCGAGCACTTTGAAACCACAACCAAGGAACATCCGCTGTTTTCGCAACGACAGTCCGCACAGAAACACATCAGAGCCGGCTTCAGTTCCACTAAGGGCTCAATCCAATCTCTTGTATTTCGGTTGCAGAGCTATGGGGAGGATCTCGATAAGAAAATTGAGGCAATGGGGTCGTCTGTCCCTATATCAGACGACAGCGCCAGAGAGCTTACCCGGCTGCAAGAGACAAAAGAAAGCATCGGCCAATGCATAGAGATTGTCTCCAGCGCGAGCGAGAATCTGAGTGCCGATAATCGTAACGTTTTCGAGGACATAACGATGGCCGACAATTCTTATGAGATTCAAGTTTCAACTGTCGGTGCCCTCTTCACAGCGCGACGGGTCAACCTTACTGGACGAGCACGCCACATAACCGGCCAAATAAGCGACGAGAGTGTTCAAAAGGCGATGGAAGGGCTTGTCCAGCTTGATACAAAATACGATGCGTTATCTGCCCAGCCTAACCATGAGCGCAGCCAGACCGATTCCAGCTCTGGACCGGATACCCGCGACAGTGGTACGAACGAGTTACATCTCCGTTATGGCCGTGGTATCAAACTCTCAAGTGCGGAGACAGCACACAATCCATCACAGAATATTCGAAAATAGCCGACATAATAGCAGTAAGGCTAGGCGGAGTACCTAAAAGCAGCGCTATTTCTTTAGAGCCTTTTAGTTTACCTAGTCGCCTAATTAAAGGCACTGACGTGTTATATAGTATTAATACTATTGGTAATTTAGCTATACATACAAGAGGTAGCCGGTATTGACATAATAGCAATGTTGTGCAATTTAAAAGAGTAAGATATGTTTAAGTTACACATATACAACATGGTATTATTATCATCTTTATCGGTACGTATAAGGTTAATTATTTAGCTAACAAAGCAGCTATTAGCCGGGTCACAGGAAAGCGTCTCGGTGGGAATAAAGTGGGAGAATATGTTGTAGTTAAATAAACCTGGCAGCGCTAGTGTTTCTTCAGGATAGCTTTCTAAGCCTAAAGTTGTGATTATCGCGTGTATGGTATATGTGATGGTAGTTTAGCTGGCGGCCTCCGATATCTTAATCTTAGGCTATGGATATTTACTGCGCAAATTCCTTTTTTCCCTAAAGAGGTCGGAAACTGTAGGAATGGCGAACCGAAGAGTGGCCAGCATTAGGCAGACTCGAGGCAGGTGTCTTTACGGCGCATCTCCTGCCTGTTTGCCGACTTGCTGGAAAGGGGGCTTAAACGATTGGTCTGTGTGGAAAGATGGTGCGAGCCCAGGGCGTCTGGCGCCAAAAATAGTCCGGTCACAGGCAATTAACCTTCGGCTTTGCTTCTCCCATGACTACCTTAACTCTTGCGTAACATTACTGTAAATCACTTCTTCTATTAATGCTTCACCGCGCACATCTACAAATTCGTCGGCTTTGTAACCATGAATCTCTTCATCCTATGGTGTTGTTGGGCTACCATCATTCCCACACTCGCATTCCCGGGCCACCGGTTCCAGGGGTCGCATTTGGATTGACAGCCGATTACGGGTAGGTCGATGCATCGGAAACATCACTCTATTGGATCAAGCTGTTTCTTACATTCAGCAGCACCGCGGCCATTTTTCTCCCAAACAGGTCGTCCGTCAATTTGGCCCACATTAAAGGCGGTTCCAGTTACAAAGCCTTCATGCGACGCGAAACTGGAATTCAGCCAGACACTGCCTTGTGCCGTTTCCTGGGCATATGTCCCAAGAAGCCCAACGTGGAAGCGGCCACCGCCATGGTCACCGCTCTCAAATCCTCGGCGGAGGCATGGTTGGCTGCAAAAATATGTTTTGCGGACGTTGCCATACCAATCAATCAAAATAGCTACCAAAAGGATATCATCGAAGGGGCGCTTAGGGCGCAAAGCCTCCGATACACTGCCCCCATCCAGAGTTCTGGAAAACTCGCGGTCATTGCGAATGAGCCCCAGAATTCCGAGCTCCCGGATGAGCAAATTACTCTTGCCATAGACTACAGTCGCTCAGGCCTCAATCTCGACTTGTTCTGCGATGACATAAGCGGTGTTGATAGCCTTAGCTATCATCACCAACTGGGCATTGGGGCAGACAATCATGATCCTGCGCACCATCACTGGTGTTTTTGGAACCGACCTAGTAAGCAAGGCACGGATACGAAAACCCGAATTTGTGAGCGTGCTGGGCTTGGCAGATCTGTCTTTTGATACCCAGAACAGCATAGACTTTCGGGGAAAACCGGCCCTCAGATGCAGTTGGCGATCGAACTGGTACGCAGGGCAATCGTTTGATCTGTAGCGTTTCCGGTTTAGAGAGGGACTTTCTAGCTAAGAGTTTCAATTTTGCATTCGAGAGGTGTCAAACTTTAAGCCTTTGAGATGACGCTCGTTCCCTGCATCAGGTTTTCAGCATTAGGTGGAGGAAGTGCTGCGTGGAACTGGCATAGAGGAGTGAATAGCAACCCAGAAATTAAACACATAAAGCTCGCCGCTCCCAAGGCAAGAGCTCCTTTTTCATGACAAGTAGCTGCTAGCCAGGCTGATGATCCATTCAGCCCCATGCATCCTTGACCAGAAATCTCGCAATTCGGTTTCTACTGGGGTATTTAGGACATTAGAGCTCTGACTACATGCAGTTCACGTCGAGCAATAATAGAAAATGCTTTATGGCTCTTTGTCTTGGGGCACTGCGCCGCGAATTGAAAAACTCTGGCCCCCAAGTGAGCCCTCATCCGCCAGCGAACTGTCATATGCCCAGAAACCCAATCTACCCGAACCTTTTTCTAAACCAACTATCCACTAACCGAGAGAAAGCCGTAGCAAAGGAAAGCAGCTCGATTACCGGAAATTTCTCATAGAAGGGGCTAGAGCTAGCCGAGGGATCAAGTTTTCCATTGATCATAAGGTCCATACCGTTCACCTCGCCTCCTGCACATCCCGAGCTTTCGACATGGATGCACTGCCTGCCGTGGTGTTGTTACCCGGTCAGGGTTGAAGGACAGCACACAACCCCTTGCCATCGTCGCCGTCGCTAGCTCGGCCTGCGGAGGCTGTTCTACTAGACATTTCCCGACTAACAGCTGTGACACAGCAGACCGCCAAGCTTTCAGTCTCCTCACACTCTCTAAGTCACAAAATGAAGAAAAGAAATGGTAGGAAATCATAATACCTACCAAAACGAGTGCTTACCGAAACCATAAATGTAAAAATAGCATTAGTCAAACAGATTATAGAAGAGGTTTTACATCCTCCACAGAGGCGAAGTCAAACTGTGAGAATTACCGAGACCACATCCCGTGGCTAGTAGATACTTAGTCGCTTTATCACTATAGCCCAGGAAGTTATTAAAAGAGTTCACAAACCCCCTTTATGCTTTTACTAGAGATAAGCTGAAGACTAACTATTCCTTATAAGTTAGTCAGACTAAGATATAAATTGTGGCACCTGTATGGATAGACAACTAGAGCTCGGTACTGGCAGCCCGGGTAGTCATAGCGGAGTTCTAGGACCTAGATGCGGTCTATGGAGTAGTATATTTGAGCTAGACTCATAATAGGAGAAATCTGAAATATGTTACAGCTCATGACTTCCGTGATTAAACCAGTCGGAAAAAATGGAGTCGGAGAGTGATGGCGGCTCGAGCCAGGCCAGGCTGGTGGCATCTGCTGCAGTGATGTTATCTATAGTCATGGATGAGGTTCCAGGCTGATCTGACTCAGTCCTTTTGGCACCCTGCAGCTGTTCCAAGCTTATCCCGGGAAGGGTTGGTGTCTCGGCAGCGAATTGCCTCCTGGGATATAGGACCCCATGCTCTGTAGCTTGCACACCTCTCACGGCATCTACGCTCCGTCCACTGTAGTGGAACGGCCCCCTGCCAGGCGCACTTTGGCCCCGAGACTGGGGTTGTGATGATAAAGCCTCCGAGACATGGCTACTGAGTCCCACGCCACTGTCCGTGCCGTTACTAGATTGGGTTATCCTCGGATGGATATCCAACACAATCAGATCGTTGGGGGGTCTCGAAGACCCAAGCAAGCTCGCCTCAGCCGGCTGCGACTCCGCTGACTGCGAAGAACCTTGTCGAGGAGGATCCCACGTCGAGGAGATGGCGTTTAGTCCTCGTGCGATGGCCTGGCGGAGGATATTCCGCCTGGATTCGGCATCTAGATCCGTCGCGGAGAGGACACCACTGTCTTCGACCTCGCGCAGCACCATGTCTGGTCCGTGTTCTAGCGAGTAGCTGCGGAAGAGTGCGCAGTCTTCTGTTATCCTGCTGTCCATGTACGGCGAAGGAGGACGTGGCTGATCGGGAAACACTATGTCCCAAATAGTATACCATTTGTCCGATTCCGATAGTGCGGAAGTTTTCGGCTTTCTGGAGAGCTGTTGGTGCTGTCGGGAGGAAATGCCGTTTAACCGGGCCAAGGGATCCGGAGCGCACCCGTATTCTCCAGGGCACATTATGTGTGCTGTGTGAGACTCGTCGTCTTGGAAGATCACTAAGCAGCGCTGGCAATAAAACTCGGGGACATGGTTTCTCATGAGATGCTGCTTGACACGGGGCACAGTGCTCAGCCTGAGAGAAAAGCATGACCGGTGCTGAACAGGGTCAAATTTCCAAAAGTGGCACGCCAATGTCTTTTGCGTCGACTCTTGCTGGGCTCGCTTGAGCTTTTTCGGACGGGGACAGCCGGAGCCGTCGTCGTCATCATCCTCGCCATCTCGCTGAGAGAATAATCTCGCCCGCGACCGGCCTATAGGCTCAGGAGCTGCTGCAGCAGGACGAGGGGCGGAAATTTCAGAAGTGCTGCCCTGATTGGTCGAAGAACTGCCGTCAGACTGGCTCGGGGTATGGGTAGTCATTAGTGTTCCGAATCCCGCAAGCAGACGCAGGCGCACCGCCTCAATAATTGGGAACAGCACATTATCGGTACCGAGAGGCTCGACCTTGGTATTCTCAGACGTGTTGGAGATAGAAACCATATCGGTTTCGATTGAGTTCCCGGGCGAATTGTTGAATGCCATGCACTCGGATGGAGAACACCCGATCTCGCGAGCCAGAAAAGCTGCTGGTGCGCAGGCCATATCGGCATCTAGTTGATTCTTTCTGAGTGGCTCAACGTGGGGGGTTTCGCCCACACAAGTCTCTCCTTCGCTACATGCGCCGAGAATGTGGCGGTAGGAAGCAAGCGCCTCAAAGCCCAAAGATTTCAGCTTCCCGTCAGATTCTCCCTGTGAATAGCGGCCCAGGCATGAACGGCAGCAAGCAGAGGGATTGGTTATGTGCCAAAGCGACACGCCGTTTGATACCTTGACGAGCTGCAGCGTCGCAGACGAACCTAAGAGGACTCTGCGGCTTCCAGTATGGCCAGAACCCGCGACCAAAATTGGTCTCTGCGCGATCGCCAAAAGATTGTACCAAGAAAGCTCCAGTCCTGCGAAGCCTTCTGGGCGCCGCGTAGTGGGATATCCCCGAACCGTGCAACACGATGCGACTCGGCCACGGAGTAAGGCTAACGGTCCTGACATAATTGTCGGAGATCCACTGTCACCGGAACTTAGCTCTCGCTTGGCGGTTATCGAGAATTCGAAGTCACTCGTCCTAACTATAGACGGAGTGTAGACAGCAGGTTCGTCATCCAGAGGCTGGAGAGAGGCATACAGCCAGGCCAGCTGCTCCCCGCACTGCGCTATGAGATATGCACTGCCGGAAACCGTGATTATAATATGCTCCTTTTCTACGTTGAACTGGCTCGTAGTGCCATCCTCTGCGACAACTAGAAGTCTCGTCAGTCACTGCGGCTCGGGAGATTGAAAAAATAATTACCTGGCGGCCTAGCTATAATAACACTTCCACGAAGAAGGCTATCAAGCGGACCAAGGATTTCAACGCTTCCCCTCGGCCAAGTTTGTTTCACGTACTGCTCAATGGTGCTGACCTGGACTTCGTCATTTGAAGTGCAGGTCAGGGCGAGGAGGTTTTGTACGGAAGGCAGCCCGACGGCTGCCCATCGCTTTGCCTTCTCATCCACAATGCGCGTCCTCAGCGGGCGATACGGCAGCGTAAAACGAACACTAAAGGTGCGTGGTGGCTTGCTGCGGCTGATGGTGCCGGTAGGCAACCGCTGCAAAATTGTCTCACGTACTTGATCCAGCATAATATTCGGCTGCTCGGCGTCCCAGTGAAAAGATGATTGCTTAGCAAAGGCTGACAGCAGCCAGATATAGGCTTCACTGCCTAAGATGATTTTGCTGTAGGATGCCACCTGACTCCGGGTGGTGGCATCCTGCGCTTCGTCCTCCTCGGCTTCGATGTCGTCATCCTCTTCGATTCCTTGGAAGAGCTCCGACTGCTGGGGTTGCGCGTCTTGGAACTTATGATGCGATTTGCTCCCCCACATCTTCATCTTGTCTAGTATTGACATATCTTCGCCATGGTCCTTCCCAAGCCCAGGTCGATCGTCCTCTCCCGTCCCGAACCTTGTGTTTAGCTGGGAAATGATCTCCCTAGGGTAGGTCAGCAAATACGCCCAGGTCCAGCTATCCAGGAAGTCCTTTAAAGAGGATGACTCGCCCATGGTGCTTATGAACGAAGCGCATGACTCTCCCATTCAGCACATTCGAAGCATCTCCGCCAAGTTTGATAGCAAAAGCTTTCAGAAGCCTGGGAAGACCGTTAGAAAGCACCTGATAACCCAAAGGATCAACTACGTTATGGAGGCTGCTGTAAATATCATCGCACACCCAGGCGATGGATTCGTGGGCAAGTTGAGGAATTGTTGTGGCTGCCGAGTACTCTGTTTTCGCCTCGTCTTTCTCGCTCTCCCCAGCATGCGGTTCACTATTTGGCTCATTTCCTGACTCGTCGCCATCTTTTCGAACATCGAGGCGGTTGGTGCTTGACACAGAGGCGTATCCAGAGTCCGTGCAAGCTTCGTTTTCCTTTCGGGGTAGCTCGGCATACTCATAGTTGAGTTCATCGGCCGCCAGGTCGTGAGTAAAGATCCCAAGAGATGCCAATGCAGCTAAGTGTGGCCGAAAATCGCTCACTGAGCCATATAAAGAATGAGTCAACGAAAATAGCGACACCTCATCAAAAGAAGGAGTATCGACTGGCATAAATCTTTCAATAAGAGTCTGGTATATGAAAACATTGGCTCCCTGGGAAAGTCGGACCACAAGAGCCTCCTCGGGTCCGCCGGCGAAAAGAGTGGTGTCTTCGCCAGTAAGTCCGAGAGAAACGGCGATCACTTCCTTGAAGGGGTATTGGATCTTATACAATCTGCTTGCATTGGTGGCATAATAAATAATGACACCTGCCGAAGGAGAGTATCCGGCGGATAGGTTCTCTCCAAGGGTAATGTTGCTTGCCTCGTTGGTTATCCTCAACCTACGGCAAGGAAACGGCACGTCTTGGGGAGATGTAAGCGGAATATGGCACGGTCATCATGGAAATTTAAACTTACAGTGTGCCATCTCCGTGTTGCCGCTCACGCTGCACAGTCGACTTACGTCTCTAGAAATAGCTATTTGAGGGTCGTAGTACGCGACATCAGGCTGACGTGTTCGAGATGTATAACCTGCAGGACCATAGGGTACTTGGAACGGAGAGCGCCATTTGGGTAGTTCCCCCTCCCCTTCGGGATTGGAACTTGGACCTTGGCTCATTGATGTGAGCTTGGCCCCGGTATTGGCTGCAGATGCAAGGAGATTAACCCCCCCGATGGATGGCGCACTCATACCGTTTCGTTGACCAGAAGAAGATGAGGCCTTTGGACCGTCGGCCACAAAATCCGTGATTGGCGGCAATTGTGCGGAACCATGCTCGGAATTTATCCCGTTGGGTAAAGCGACGTTAACGGTCGGTGGATCGTCTTGTCGGCGTGGCGAGGGAGTTCGTAATGGTTGATTCAGCTTTGAGGACGAAGCCAGCGCATCTATCTCCGCCGAGTCTTGGGTCGACGGTACGGGAATCCTTCGCCTACGACCATTCGATCTATCGAACCGCTGGGCAAGAACAGCTCTCAAAACTGGGTCATCCTTGTCTCTGTCATCGTGATGCACCCTCACATGCCTGCTCAGACATTTAGTCGCATGCTTCGTGGACGTGTTAGACGCATCAACTTACCTTTGGAGGTTGTCTGGCCTTGGATATTTGTGATCTTGATCTTGGCAGAAGGGACATACGTAGCCGGGAGAATCATGTACGAGGCCGTGGCGAATCATTTCATTTCTGCGTTTGAACCCTCTGCCGCCTTTGCCGCGAGGACAGTCTTTGACGGGACAGTAATGCGGTCGCGCTGACGAATGCACATTTGCGTGCGAGTTTAAGAGATACTGGGTCTGGAACGGCGGAGTATTGCAGCCAGGGAACTGGCACCTGTATTGGGAGCCACGAGCTGAGGAATGCGACGAGTCAGGGTCGCTCTGGGTAAGCTTCCCTGCGCTGCCAGAGTTTGAATCAAATCCTGTGTCCAGCGTCTCGGTAGAGTCGTAAGCTCCGCCCTGGCTTGAACGTCTCTCCGTCGGGTTGAAATAGGAAGACTCTGCGAGCGGAAATCCCGGATGTCCCGACCAGGGAGTATTGGTCATGAACCTATTCAAAGGCGAGCGTGGGTCCGGGAGTTGAAAGTCACTGGGCTGTTCCGTTCTGATTGGGGGTAACCAGAATTCCCTATCATACCCCTCCGCTCGGGTCGGTCTCGTCCCCCGATGACTCTGCCATTGGGGACTTAGATCACCGAGTTGCGCTCTAATGGATGGAAGCTGCTGCCGACTGATGCTATTTATCTCGCCAAATGGCTGGCTGGAATCGCGATAACGAGAAATGCCAGCTGGATGGGCCGGCGAGCCGAACGGGCTGATCGGTGGGGACTGCTGTTCGCTAAAGGTAGTAGATGATAGACTGCTTGGCCAGCCACGTGGACTAAGAGAGGGGGCTTGCGACTCGCGCTGACCGGTAGTAGGACTGGGCTCTGTATCGACTGTTCCGGGCTGCGATATATTCGCCAGCGTAGCCAATGCACGAGCGGCCAAAGAGGTCAAAAATGACATGGCGGATTTCTCCGTTCAATTCATCGATCAGCTGCTAGCGAGGACCGATTTTGCAGTCTCTCCAAGTAACCAACTCCTCCCTGCGACAGCGTGTCCCGCGAGTTGTTCGCATTGTTTGCTGGGACAGCAATCTAAAGCCCGGAGGACCAGCGAAAGTTTATCAGAGCCACGGAAGCGAGCTAAAGGATGAACAATGCGAGGTACGTGAGCGAATGAAGCCATCCCAGGTGAAGGGATCAAGACATCGTCGGAGAATTCCAGGCGCGGCTCTCGCACGTGAGGAAGCTGACCGAACAAGCATCTTCCATTGGCCGTTGCTGTAGCCCTCGTCACATCTGTGTTATCCGCATATCATTGGCCGGAGCCGGCTCAAATCCTGGAGGGGTCATCGAACCAATGAGAGCCGAGTAACACAAATGTGTCAAGCACCAAGATTTGCTGAGTGGTCGCAATGTGGTTGCCGGCGATGCCTTGCTCGACGCAGTGCACAGTGCGTTTTTTTTTTCTTTCGTGCTGGCGTTGATCTCAAGATAAAGCCATGTTTCATCACAGCAGTGCTTATGCGCAGTAAGAGACTGCTGAGTGAGGCCCGTGGTACTATAAGAGTGCGCGCCTGGGATATCGAACAGGTAAGTTCGATGTGATGCCTACCAGCCAAGGACCGGAAAGAAACAACTTTTGCGCACTGATTCAATCTGTATCAGCGAACAGGCCGACTGATCATGTCTGTCAGACCAACCACTGGGACAGCCAACACAACTGGAGCCAAGTAAGTATGGCCGGAGCTCCCGTTTCAACAGGTCATAGAAACTTGCAGCTGACCTGCAAAGTCATGACAAAGGCCCCCCAGCCATGCTGGCCGAGTATCTTCGCAGCCCTCCCACATTCACTGAAAGTCTAGCATTTTCCGTCCGACGACGTTCTCTAAACCCACAGCAGGCGGCCGTCGAGCGACAGAAGCGATATCTCGACAACTGGGACAGAGAATGGAAGAAATAACTGGACAGTCATAGAAAATGGCTGAACTGAGAGTTCATATTGTCATGCTGGACTATTTCTACTGTTTTACGGATATGGAACAGATACTTGCCTGAGGAGCTTGAAACAAGACTGGGAAGTCAAGGGTGTCAGGTCCGGGCTTTGGTCATTACGACGAGTAAATGAAGGTCTCAACAATAGCGCCGGTTCGGCTCCTCGGTCGGCGCCGCGGGGGTTCCGGGCAGCTCCCGGTGGTGAGATCCAAGATCTATACTCATGATTTGCTGCTTCGTCCCACATCTCCCCATGTCGGCGGGCGCGCAACCCGGTGGGTGCTTCAACCTTTGAGATGTTTCCCGACCGTACGCACCATGATCGTGCAGTATCTAGTTATTCATAATGTTCTTGTGTCCCAATATGTCTATAAAAACAAAATCGCGACTCTCCGTTTCCACGTGATACCTCGGAATATCCTCATATGTGACGGATTGTAGCCGTTGTTGAAAGTCTCGGTCGACGCCGAATCTTGCAACTATTGAACAGTTTCCGTCATACGAGCAGTCTACGGCGAGAGCTGATTTGCAATTGTTCGCATTTCTTGGTCCTTAACCGTGTTGCGTCCAAGCTGCGCTGACTCTCTTCCGTGAGCCGAGGTCGTCCGGACGCTTGGCCCTGGCGGCGTTCGGCAACGCCCCGAGACTTACTGGCCGCTTCTATGAGTTTCCGCGCTATTTCCGGGTATCTCTCAGGCGTGCTCGCTGCCCGAAACTGAAGAGCATATAATCCGGCAAGGTCGCTTGGTCCCGGATCATGCTCGTCTGTCGGTATGGTCGGCTGCCGACGACCAACGAATGAAGAAGCTACTCCGATATTTCTGGAGTGCTGCGACCTAATGCAAGCCAGGGCCTCTCGCAAGGCGTAGGGTATACCGGTTGGTGCCGGGTGGAGCTGTTCCTCTAGGCAGGGGCCGGACACACTAATAATCCAATCCCAGATAAGGTTAGGTTAACGTGGGTAAGGTATCCCTAGTTATCAACCTAGAGAGTCTAAAGCGAGTCTAAACTGACCAGACTTGGCCTGAAGAGGTTGTCATTCCCGCCAACAGGTCCAACGG
>FTLB01785105.1_pt1 | contig 21840 bp, 13 predicted proteins | sample 1658291 | NCBI WGS metagenome assembly FTLB01 (sample SAMEA3914812, study PRJEB12502) | metagenome | biome: forest; material: soil | place: Canada | collected 2011-07-07 | depth 0.1 m
GCGCTTAAGAGAGAAGCACACGATAACACAATGGAGGTTGACATCTGTCAGCCAGACCACTTGGTCTTTCGGTAGCTCCTGGTGCGGACAATTGAGAGACCCTTGTAACCCATCTCTACGCAGCTCCGACTATAGCAATGCGTCAGATACTTTCGATTCAAGATCCCCATGTCTCTTTAATACCCTGCATTCGCGTTTCGAAAATTTGCCACTTGAAGGAAGTTTGCCAGAAGTTTCAGCCTGGGCCATCTCGAAGGGAGCGTTGACGCGGTTATCGAAGTACCTTACGGTTTGGATTTGAGGCAGAAGAAAGACGAGTCTACAAAGGATCCTTCAGAGCAGCTCCGCTATGCTTTGACCGCCAACTAAGCTTTACTGCCGCACTTGAATCGCTTCTTACTAATTATCCGTGGCAGTAATCTCAGAGGATGCTCCAGTCAGTCTACTGTACTCTCCAATTAATGCGCGGCCTCAGGGCAGGGGGCGGAGCCTTCGGAGCTATCGGAATTCAGGCTTGATCTGATAAGATTAGATGATCTGATAAGCGGGTCAACCCTGGGCTCCGAGCCCGGCCCTTCTTCCAGGATTATTATATCTTGAGCTCGTGCCCCCCCGTGAGTCAGATTTTCCAATTCTTCTTCTCTCACCCGATCAGCTATCATGGCTTCGCAGATTGACCAAGAGCGTTGCGCTCCAGCCACGGAAATCCAGTTGGTATCTCCAGCAACCGCCAATCTCCATGGCACCACCACAAAACTTGACGACCCCTTTTTGGTTCAGTTTTCGCCCTCAGACCCAGATAATCCGCTCAACTGGCGAAACAGTCGTAAATGGGCTGTAACCGACGTTCTCTCAGCAACTGGCTTCAACCGGATCATGGTATCGACGATCATGGCGCCTGCTCTCCCCCTCATCTCCGAGGAATTGGGCATGAGCTCTGTCGAGAGCGTAATGGCGCTCTCAATCTACCTCTTGGCCACCGCATTCGGCCCTCTTCTAGTTGGTCCATTATCTGAACTATACGGTCGCAAACGTGTGTTGCATGCATCCAATATATGGTTTCTCGTATGGAATATAGCATGCGGCTTTGCTAAGACTAAGGAGCTGCTCATCGCCGGAAGATTTCTCGCGGGCTTTGGCGCTAGTGCTATTTACGCACTGGCTGGCGGCGTTCTTGGTGATGTTTGGCATCCCGAACAGCGCGGCCGATCACTTGGTGTCTACTTGGTCATTCCATTACTTGGTGCCGCCGTTGGTCCGTCTTATTCAGGTCAATTCACTACCTGGGATTCTTACTAAACAGGTATACGCAGGTCCCATTATTGGCGGTTTTATGGCGGCGCGAACAACATGGCGGTGGATGTTCTGGGCGACCTCTATCTTCCAATGCGTCATGATCTTCGTGTCTTTTACCGCGTTTCAGGAAACCTACGCTCCATACATTCTGCGCCAGAAGGCTAGGAGACTGCGACACACGACTGGAGACCCTCGTTACCAAACGGCTCTTGAGCGTCTCCACGGGGCTCAGTCTACACATCCGCCTTTTCTCTCCGTTTTGCCTGCAATTGGCCGCGCCCTGAGTCGACCGATACGCCTGCTAGCATTCCATCCAATCATCCAAATAACCGCGATCATATCTGCCTTTAATTATGGTATTCTTTACATTGTCCTCACTAGCTTCTCTGCTTTGTGGACCAATCAGTACGGGGAGTCCGTCGAGATCAGCGGGCTTCATTACTTGGCTTGCGCCTTAGGTGAGGTGGCTGGGTCGCAAATCGGCGGGTCGTTGATGGACAAGTTGTACCTGTATATGCGAAGAAGATCGTCGGAAGATGGAGAGCACCGCCCCGAGTTCCGGATTCCACTATCGTTTCCGGGCACCCTTCTTGCCAGTCTGGGATTGTTCATGTACGGTTGGGCCGCGCAATACCATACCCACTGGGCTGTGGTCGACATCGGTATCGTCATTACTATGTTTGGAGGGCAGGTGAGCAGCATGGCACTGCAGGCATACGTGATCGACATCTACCACGAGCATACGGGCAGCGCGCTAGCTGCAGCGCAATTCCTGAAGAGCCTCTCGGCGTTCCTTTTTCCACTCTTCGCACCATCGATGTACGAGAGACTAGGATACGGCTGGAGCAACAGTCTTTTGGGGCTTGCCGGCCTCCTAATTGGACTTCCGGCCCCGCTACTTCTGTGGAGGTATGGGGCACACCTTCGAAGCCGTGAGTCTTCAAGCTACTGAATCTCACCACGAACTTCGATACATTCCGGGTTCATGGTAAAATTGTACATGCAAAGCCGAAGCTGTGTGCTCGCATATCTTGTGGCGTCGGGTGTTGTATAATACATCAATTTTTTGAAAATATACAAAGTGGCTCTTTACATGCTTTGCTAAGAAATTCATTCTCATTTTCTTTTCTGCTGGCGTAGGCGTCAACTCATGTCCATTAAGATTTGACCGTTGGAAATAATTCACTAAAAAGACAGATAATCTTCAATGGCCCAATTGACTAGCTCCGGCCGCGTTAGACCCAGGAAATGATCGCCACCGGCCAGTTCAACCAGCTTAGATCCCTCGATATGCTGATGGAGATACTCTGCGACAGCAGCCGACACCTCTTTCCCCTTGCACCCAGAAATTATGAGTGTAGGTGCCTTGATCAATGACAGGAGATTACGATCATCATCGAAAGAGATGTTGGTGAAGAAGCCCAGTAGAGACTCCGCACCTGCTTCAAGCGATTGCTGCCGCATGAGAGATGATATTTCCGCAGCCTTGGTCGCGGATATATCGGCAAAAACAAGAGAAGGGTCCAGGACGCGAGATGTCAATGTCTCTATGCTGGCTTGTCCCCCGTCTTGCGGGCCCGGTGCGAGGAATTTATCAATAGTGTTCGTGGAGAAACCATGTTGCCAGTCGGGGGAAGACCTGAATTTCGGTGAACCATTCAGCACAATTAGTTTGTCAACCAGGTGAGAGTGTTGAGCCGCGATGCGGAGAGCGAGGTGGCCAGCTGATGCAAAGCCAACGAAGACAGCTTTCGGAACACGAAGATGACACAGGAGTTCCACCACGTCCGATACGTACAATTCCGTGACGGAATAGTCCTCGATACCGGCGGGCTGAGGAAGCTTGGAAGACTTCCCGTAACCGCGTAGGTCAACAAAAATCTGCCGTCGAGTAGAAGTCCTGAAATGGTTGTACTGCGGAAGCCAAGACATAGAAGAGAGTGGCAACCCATGCAACCAGAGAATGGGGCTAGGCTCTTGCTCTTCAGGGCCCGAGAAGACTGAAGGAGAAGTCCAGTAGGCTAATTTTCCTGACCGAGAGACGGGAAGAAAGGAATATGAAGGAGTAAATGGACGAGAAGCTGAATTGGAGACCAGTTCATCCACGCCGTGTAGAGTATGCTGCATACGAGTGTTTGTATCGCAGTATGTGAGATCGCTCCAACTTGGTCGCGACGATAGGGAGTCTTCAAGACCAACAGGGTAGTCGAACCCGCTCAAACCGGGCACCAACACCTGCTGAGGGTTCGTGTCGGTCCTTTGAAGTTCTTGAACCGCGAGATCGGCCAGGCAACCTGAGAGTAGCTGTCTCGGGTCCTCCATCAAAATCCGTAACCTGGTTATCATGCTGTATACGTCCGTCATATTGTGAATCTTTGGCATTTCTTGAAGCGTCTTGGTTGTTGCCGTGAGAACTGGTTGCTCGTAGCCGTCTGAGCTGTAGCATGGGTAGCCATCAAACATGACCGAACCGAGCTCGGAAATGGCTCGTGTGTAGCACCACAGAAATCGCATAGACTCCTCAAATCGTCGCATCGTATCAGCATCGCCGAGATCGGCGATGGTGAAAACTGGCGCGTGAGGTGCGATATACATTCTTTCCAAGGAAAGCTTGTTGTTCGATGCACCTAGAATCATCTGGCATACCGAATTTGCCGTCCATACCACCCCCGAAGTTGGGCGACCTTGTTTGCCGCATACAAGGACCTCCACGCGGGACCAGTCGATACGTTGTTCATGAAGCCACCTGGTGAGTCTATAAGTGATCTCCATGGCCGTCAAATAGAACGTGGCGAGCATAACCAAGTTGAATGGAAGTATGGCACCAAGAGATCCGTCCGTGCCTTCCAAGTATGCTTCTTGCAGATATTTCGGCGTGCACTTGGTTTCGTCTTCGAGAATAGTCTCGAGGAACCGATTCGTCAGGGCACATGCATAGTCCAGCATGGCGGCGATTTTCTGCTCGCGGCCTTGGTACGCCTCGACTTGAATCTTGTCCGTCCAAAGAGAGACCGAATTTGCTCCTCGTGCCTTTTTAGTGGCAGCTAACATCCGCTGCGCTTCAATTCGCCAGCCGCTGCTCGGATCCATCGTCCGCATTTTGACAATAGATGCCATGGCGGGACCGAGATGCGACACTCCGGCCATCTCTTCGAACCCACGACTTCCAAAGCGAAAGGGCATGTATGCGGGTTTCCTTCCATCTCCAGGAAACAATGCCAAGGTGGTAGACGTTGCCACCAGCAGAGGCTCAGATGATTTCTGAGACATTGTGAGCTTAGTCAAGCTTGCACCACAGCTATTCGGGTTGGATGTGTAGGCGCGGAAAAGCTCCAGCATATCCGGGTTCTGATAGGTTTTATGCGTTGCGTCAATTCGCCCCTTGCTCTTGCTGCTAAGTTTGTAGATGCAACTCTTGGTAGAGAAGCTAGCATTCGGTGCTAAGCTTTCGGAAACCCCTAGGTATGTTGCTCCATTTACGCGAATGATGCTGGCATCGGTAGCGCCGCAAGTACCGAATGAATCCGACTGCACAAGCTTGCCATCTTGAAGCTCATAGATGAATGATTGCAGCGCTGTCGTTGGCGCGTCGCGGGTACCCGAAATAAAATTGATCTGAAAGAGGAGGGTTTGCCCCTTTTCCTGCAAGAGGGCGAATTCTCTCCCTCCAGCACCTGAGAGAATTTGGTGAGACTGGAATTTCGAATTCTGCCATTTGAAGAGCTCTGTCTGGCCTGTCAGACGCGCGAATGCTAGATAAGAGTCCTTGTCGTCCGTGAAAAAGCAAAAAGACCTGCCACCCAACCCCTCAAGTTCCTGGTACGGGGTAAAGTCGGTACCACTCCAGCGGTAGATGGTCGATGGCGTCATGTGATCAGCGTACGCAAGAAAGAACGAGTCTTCCAATACGAACGTGGTCCAGCTGTACCCCCATTTGGATGGAACGGTCTGGAACTCGACAAACCGCGATCCGTCCCACTCAAGAATCTTAGACGGCGGCACGTCCTTTGGCATAGCTTCCGGCTCCACAATAGCTCCCTGGCCAAGAGCCAAGAAGTGACGGCCTTGAATAGAAAAGAAATGCCAGTTCTTTGCCGCAAAGGTGGGTACGGCCTGAAAGAGCTCAAAATGTCCGCTGGAGAACTTGTAAATGTTGGATGAGATGGAATACTGGTAAGCAGAAGAACCGTTGCCGCTGCGTAAACTCGCAATGGCAAGAAAATGCTGGCCATCGATCTCAAATGCCTCGGCACCTTCGCCGCCGGGCGATGGAAGACGCTGAAACTCGTTCCAGTTCGACCCATCGTGCTTGTATACTATGGTTGGGACGTCGCTGTTTCCCCTGGTCATATTTGGTATCTCGTCGGGAATGTCTGATGCGAGCTGTGGGACCGCAAGAAACTGACTGTCTTTGATTTGAAACACTTTCATGGCACGAGCGCCGGTGGTAGGAAGCATTTGAACCTTCTCCATCGTCCACTCGTATTTAGCATATGGGGTAGCCATTGTTGCAGCTTAAGCAATGAGGCAGTGAAGCAATGAAGAACTTTGTGAAGAGAGCGCCGAAGCAATGACAGATGATCACGGATTCATCATTTATATAGTCTACGGTTTCTTTTTTCCTTGTGAGACAGCAATGGGAGTTTACAGCCAAGTATACAAATCAGGAATGATTCTGAGACTACGGCCAATCAACCAAGGCCGATGATCACCGACGAGCATAAAGGTGATATCCACTCATGGTTTGGCCACTCCGACCATCGTACAATTTCTCAACTAGCCTTGAAGCTAAAGTGGGTTTATTGGTGCAAACCGGCCTGTCATCCTTAAACCGACCCCCGACCCCGAGCATCAGTGAATCTTATCAGTGTACCCGCTACAGTATCCTGCAAGAACCCATGTTTGGTGCCTAGAATTGACTCACCGCCTTCACATACTCGACCCGAATCAGCCCTAACCCTGAAGTCCTTCGTCGCTGAAGTTGCAGCGGATTTGAAGCAGCGACAACCCCTCCTGGGGGAAATGTTTTATTGAGATTAGGGCCTACTGTAGTTGTGTACTCCGTAGGTCACTGAAACTGCAGGTGCTATCCATTCTGCCGGCAGAATGTCCTTGCCGAAGGCGGTGAGTCAATTCCTTCGTCCGTATTACGGCTGCCTTCGTTCATGCATCTTAAGGAGGTGAAGGGCTATGACTGCGGAGAACGGATGTGCGTCCCTGAATCAGCCCATCGAAGCCCCTCAAAGGACGTGGGTGGGGTCCGGAGTGTTTGGGTATATCCCGGATTTAGACTAGGCCTAACTGACGGAGCACTAACTTAGGCCCGAGCGCCGACCCCGAGCACGTTGATATGTCTGCCGTACCCAACCGGCAAAATTGTCTTTCGCCGTTTACCGTCAACACATTCGCAGTGGCAAGCAGCTCCCGGCAACCCCCAGCCTTTAATTCTTTCCTCTGGGAGCCCAGGAAAACGAAAAGCCCGAATTTTCCAGTACCCACGACTAACCACGAATAGTTCTAGCCTGGAAGGTCATGTCATGTTATCCTAGCCGCATCGATACGTCACAATGTCCGGTACGGATCCGGCCCTACCTGAACTTCCTACGTGGAGCTGTCTCTCATGTCGGGAGAAGAAAATACGTTGCGACCGAGAGGCTCCGTGCTTCCATTGCGCCAGAACTGGCACAGAGTGTACGTTTCCGACTGCTGGCCGTATCCCCCGTCGAAAACACAACTCGGATCCCGTTGGCCAGTACCGCCGGAAGCAAGAACAACTGACGGCTCGCGTAAAGGCTCTTGAGAGGGTTGTCGAGGACCTGACTTCACAACTGCAAACCGCAAGCGGTTTCCCAAAGGAGTCAGTTTCGTGGACAGGCTCTGCTGGCAGTACTCACACGGCGGGAAATCTTCGCGGCAAATCGAGCACTATCGGCACCTGCTATAGTATCATATTGCCTGCCGGCTTGTATCGATCCAATAGAGAGATTGACGGGTTAATTTTCAATAGAAATGAAACACTCTACGTTGGTAGCGCTTTCTGGGCATGCCTGTACAAGGCGGTAGGCGTCCTCTCTCTCCTTTAGGTTGCCTACATGAAGCCATCTTTCCTGCTTTGTTTTGTTTCGTTCAAGACCTAACAGAAAGCTCTAGATAGCGTCGAAAAATCCTCGGTACGAAGATAATACAAGGAGCAGTTGCCATACATCTCCACAGCAGCCAGGCCCTTCCATTACTCGAATACACAGTGTGCTATTCGCCGGCGGGATATCCACCGGAAAACAGTTTTCTGAAATTTGCACTTTTATCAGCTCCCATTTGCCATTTCTCTGGCAAATATACGTCGAGAATATCGACCCCTTTTTAAAAATACTCCATGTACCCTCGATGGAAAACGCACTGAAGTGCATAAGCCAAGAAAGCAACCTTCATCAAGCTCGTCCGGACATGGTATCTCTCTTTTTTGGGATTTCCCTGTTCGCTGTAACTACAATGCCCGAGACAGACGTCCGTCCCGACCGCCCCTTATCGCTGAGTAGAATGGATCAACTAAACTCTCAAATGACAGGTCCACCTGAAATTTCAAATGCACAAGGATCAACTCATCGATCGCTTGTGTTCAGGCACTGAGGAAGCACTAAACCGAGCAGATCTACTCAATGATAAAAGTATCCACACAGTCCAAGCCGCCGTTCTCTACCTCCTGGCTCTGCCTGGACCAAGTTCCACAAAATGGCCGCTGGCAGGCCTTCTAATCCGGGTAGCGATATCTATCGGGCTGCACCGAGACCCGTTGCACTTCCCTTATGTTCCAGCGTTCGAGGCAGAGATGCGACGCCGTCTTTGGTGGGCTCTCTGTTTGGCGGATTGGCAATTTGGCGACATGCAATTCTCCGAAATGTCTCTCAACGAGTCTCTTTTCGATACAAGACTGCCCTGTAACGTGAACGATGGAGACCTGTTTTCCGGCATGGCATATGCACCAGTGGCCCAAACCGGAGTTACTGACTCAACATGCTTTCTCATTCAATGCGAATCTTGGCTACTGAAACAACGCCTTCAGTTAGTGACTGCCCGATCGGCGGCTGAAGATTCTCGTCGCTCGCCCTCCGAGCAGGCTGAAATGCTGTATGATATGTCGAGCGAGATCAGGAGTAAATATATGCACTCCTTTGATCCGGGGAACTCGCTACACTGCTTTGTCTTGACCAATTTTCGTCTGATGCAGATCAAGACCCAGCTCGTCATACATCATCGGGCCCTCTTTGGTAGCTCAGGGCTTCCCTCGGAGTTGCAGGAGCGCTTCTTCACAAGCTCGATCGATCTCCTGGAGTTTTGCTACAGTCTACAAAGCGATACTTGTCATGACATAAATTGGAAGAAATGGAAATGGCTCATCCGAGACTATGTCCAGTGGCATGCGATGGCGTTTATCCTCCGTCAGCTATGCATAAGCCCTTGGGATCCAAGCCGTGAACATGCTTGGAACTTGATCAACAGAGTTTTTCTCTCTATTCCTATGGCAGCAAGAGGCACACAGCTCTGGCATTCACTGGGCTTGCTTCTTCAGAAGGCTCACAGGACGCGGGAAAATAGACACCCCTCCTGTAAGCCAATAATCGTTGATGCTGCAGCTGCAGCACAAGGCTCCTCCCACTGTGGATGGGATATAGACTTAGCGGCAAACCCAAGTCTCGTTCAAGAACATCCAGACCGCTTGATGCCTGACGTCGACGAGGCAGTTGACCATGTCTCCTCTCGGCCCGACTTATTTGTCCCTTTCGTCTCTGCGCCCAACATTCAGAGCACTCCGAAGACAAGCTCCACTGACTATAGCCCCCAGTTTGAAGCACCAACCCTGGGTCGCGATAGGTACTTTCCCGCCAATATTTCCGGTACCACATCGTTGGTCCCGAATCCTCTAGTCGCAGCTCCCGCGCAAAATACGAATGCGGCGTCCCCGGTAGCCCAGAATTTAACTACGCGAATGACTGAGAACATACGGGGTGACGAACAGCTCAGCCCAGAAGACACAGCCATGACAGACTTTTCGGCAATGGCATCGAGAATTGAGGATTCAATGGTCAAATCGGCCTCATGGCGGGACTGGGCAGATATTTTTGGGGTTAATATGCTGTAAATCCTGCCTCTTTTTATAACATAAATCAAGCTGGTATTGCAACATGTGGCAAGACCATGAACAATATAAAGAGATTATGATCGATCCCAACCCGTTTAATTTTTGTTTCTTAACCTCGGATATATTTAGATTTCTACCCAGTCGCGACGACTAGAGCCCTTTATGTTTAATGAATATTCTGTGCTCGCATCTAGCAGTTACGCCTTGACCCCCCCTTCTCTCTCTCGACTTGGAAGTAGGTCCATATAAACTGCTTCTTCTAGATAGTGAAGTAGCCTTACTGGAACCATTTCTCGAGCCGGAAAGACATGCATGAACATCAATACGGAAATACCAGTCTCTCGATCGATCCACTGATATGGTGTTTTAGCTTTGATCAATTTTTAAGACATGAATAATCTTGAAGCCACTTACCCAAACACTATTCACTGCACCTCCCCACCGTAGGCTTCCCTTTTTTCTTTTCCGGATGCTGTCGTCCAAATTAATAATACCGGCTAGACCATGGTCAAATCTCATCCCCGGCTGGTACTCGGGCGGATCTGACATGGTATACCCTTCCGCCAAATAGTCTTGGAGCGCAATGCGCTGTTGATCGTTTGTTTGCGGACGGAACATCTCATCGACCATCTCCTTACTTAGCAGCTTACCACCACCTAGCAACAGCTCCCGAAGTACTTTATTATAGTCCCATGCGGTTGTGTACGCCCCAGCTCCGCCGTAATCCATTGGTGGGTCCAGTGGGAGAAACTGAGGGCCGGGAACAAGGCCGCGGGTCTGTGGATCTCGATATGCTGGGATTGACCAGCGACCTTTCGTACGTGCAAGGACCTTAAGTGGGCGGAACGTCGTGTCGTGCATCTCCAGCGGCTGAAAAATTTCCCTATCGCAGAATTCGCCTAGCGGCATGCCGGTAGCAGCCTCGATAGCTAAACCAGCCACGTCGACTCCAAGCCCATACTCCCAATACTCGCCGGGCGCATGCTTGAGAGGTGTAGACCAGTCTTCTTCCGTTATTGGCATAACTTTCATGTCGTGCCCAACATGTATCGCCCATTTGATGATATCTGAGTCAAACAAAGGGTAAACGAGCCCCGAAGTGTGCGTTAGCAGATGTCTATTGTGAGCAAGAGGATTAGCAAAGGGGGTTTATATCGTTTACGGCCAGAAACCTACCTCAAGGTTATCGGCCTCGTATTTTCTTGTAGGATGGGATTGTCATGCTTATCAAATCCACGTAAAATAGGCATCTTGAGGCAAGGGACAAGAGGTCGCATGTCGTCTTCCAGCGTCCACTTCCCCATATCAACTAGCTTTAAAGCCGCGATGGTCGTGAAGAGTTTACTCATCGAGGCGATATTCTGGAAAGCATGGTCCGTAAAGGAAGCGGAATTCGTGTCGAAGTCAATCCGACCCGAAGCTCCGGAGTAGATAATTCCTGGCCGTGAGGGGATTAGCTAAGAAATGGGGTCAGGCAAGGCAGGTCCTGCACCCAGGTACGGAAACAGCTGTACCTTCTTTATCTTGCACGATGAATGCCATTCCAAGGACCTTGTCTATGGTCATGTCGCCGTCTGCCACTACATCTTGTAAGAGTCTGTCCAACTTCTCCGCCATTTTAACGTGAACGAGTTAGCAGCTTTACTGGTACTTCGCTCTACTGCAGCCGTCAGAGGAATGTAAACTCCTTTCTTAGGATATGAAATCATGATGGTTGTTCAAGTAATCCCACTGTGAGACATGCCGGGCTTTTATTCGGAATGGAGATGTGGCTCAAACTCAGAGAACAGTTGCCGGTAATGCTAATATAACCGGCATCACATGTACATTGCCTATAAGTTTTTACTTCACTATTGGTGGTTCCGAAGTATATCGTTATATTAATAATTCTCTCCCGCGCTACAAATAATAACAAATAGCTTATTTACAGTGTCCTCTACTCAATTCTCGCGCGAGAAATACTATTTATATTGACTCCCGCGAGAGCCTAGGGTGGGTTTTTTTACGGTACCGGCATATCTGTTGTCCTCCTAACATCAATGGCAACGCCTTGTACCAATTTCTTTTCCCCAGCGATTAGCTGCGAGTTGAGACTATGGACGACCCGACCTATTCCCTTGTCAAATACACCACTTTCGCCCCACAGGGGAGCTGACCTGACCCAAGGTAGATGACCTGACCTATACAGAGTAGGAGAAGGGTCGGGTGAGCTTCATACACACAGGGTAGATTATCCGACCTATACGGGGTAGATGACCTGACCTAAACTGGGTAGGATGACTCGACCTACATGGTATAGATGACCCGACCTACAACCACACTCCTCAAAAAACACTCCCTGAATACTCAACATGGAACTCGCCCAGTCAATAGCTACAAAATCCCTTTTGGTCCGGCTGATCTGCTGCCAGTTCGATCGTCACAAGTACTCGGGGAGTACTCGAAGAGATGACCCGACCTACCTTCAAAGCGGGGCTAGGCAGGGGAGTAGATCGGATCGTCAATAGTCTCCTGCGAACCCAGGGATAGTACGTATTGTTGAAGTCAGAAAATCCAGTCTTTCAGTTTAACATAGATTCCTTCAACAAATCTCGTTATGGAATAAGGTTGAAACAAAATGGTGCTATCTATGGTTCAACTAGGAGCTTCAAGACAGAAATCTTCTGCCTACACACGCTCAAAAGGCGTAACATGCCGTTGTCGCGATGCGATATAGTTTTTCTTCATACATTATGGCCATCCGTCCTCGGAAGCCTGACTATGCGGATGGTGTGCTCCATACACTGGCTAGCTAATTTTCTGTCCCTTGTGTCCCTTGAAAATATCTAGAATCTTCCTAAATTTTCTTCTCTACTACCAATCTTCTCATGACTGCAATGGTGGACTTCACTGCCGTTGCTGCAACCTAGTTTACCAGAAAGATATTTAGCGGAGTACGTTAAGAGTTTGACTGATTTCTCGTTACCTCCTTATGCTGCAGCTCGATCTGCTTGATTCTGTCGTCGCCAATTGTCAGATCCGGATGGACCCAGGAGAACACGAACGTTAGAAATAGTTCATTTTCGCCATTCAGCCCAGGCCCTGTGCTGATAATGTTTGTTGCTTTGCTGCCGTCCATTATCTCGTAGTCCAACCGGTACGGGGGACGCAGCCGGCAGATCTCGTGGATAACGCGCTCGTGGGCGACAGCATCGCCGTCCTTGAACTTGACAGTACAGGCGACGGCGTCTTCGGTATCCCAGTGGATGTCGCATACGTCCACGACGGGGACAAATTCTTGCGGTAGACGGGCCTTGCGTGCGAGTCCAGCCCAGGCTTGCGCACCACTTATAGTGGGCTCCACGCCGGCAGGGTTGATAGGAGCTGTATAAGCGACGTCTATGGCTACCATGATGGATGGACGCTGCGACCGCGAGTCTCGATATGCTTCTTCGTGGTTCGAGGCTTTTATTTTGGATTCGCTCTTGTAACCCGACTCTGATTTACCGTATAGTACTCTGCGGTCCAGATAGCGGATCTGTCGCATAGAGCGCAGTACATATGTTAGCTCACAATGCGAACGGCTTCCCCCAATTCTATCCGGTTTCACGGGCTACGGGATGCCGCTGGGGCAAAGAGGCCACGGGCAGTCACCGGGCCACTTTTGGCCACGCAAATCCCAGGCGATGGACTTGAACCATGATCTCGTGAACAGCAAACCATCTCCCTTCGGACTATTCCACTGGGTGTTTACGAACAGTGTAAGTCGAATGGTTGTCTAGAAATATGGTTATTTCATAAAGGTATAGTCCCCCCATATTCGAAGTCTTGTGGCGTAAAAATGGCGTCGCCTCCTGGACTTACTTATTGCCAGACTAAAGAGAGGGTGCTCAGACTCTCGTTGGCTTCCAGGGAGACCGAAATGCGCAGAAATGCGGCTGTTCTTATCGCGTTCCCAGGTCGACACATCCTTGCCAAGATACTAGGAAACGTTAGTTTCAAGCCCTTTGAAGAAGAGCATTAATTGTTTAGAACCCACCAGAGATGTAGGATTGGCATGGACAGGAGTTCTATGGTGATAATAGAATTAAATTTACATAACCGCCGGCGAGGCTTCAGCGTAAGGCAACTCATAGACTGCCTACTAATAGAAAGAAAGGCTTACAATATTTTAGCCCAATGCCATTATTGCCAGCTAGAGTATAAACTCTGCAGGATAAAATGGAATGAAAGTTCGCAGTTGTCCTTCAATTCTGCATATTTATCTAACTCTGGTCTGCCCACCTCCTGCTCTACACATCGCCTCGCATGACTTGTGATGTTGTAACGGTGAAAAGTTGGGATCCATACTCCGCTAGTTAACTCCGTAACGATATCCCCACATGTTCCCACTGTGCCCCTCTAACTTTACCGTACTTTAGTTTGCTCAGTGGAATGTCTGTGCGTAGATGGCTTTTCAAAAACCTAACATGAGACTGACGTACCATCCTGGTCGTACTTCTCTGCTTTTTGGTCGTATTCTGCCACTCGGCGTCCTCCAGCACTTCATCTATCCAACTCTGCCAGCAGGATAATGGGATACTCGGAGGTCCACTGCACGATATGTGGTGTCAGCTTCAACATTGGCCGGGTCCGCCGCGCAGACGAGGGTCAAGATGCGGCATGGCGAGCTGAATGCGGTCCTGGATTCGCAACTTTCGTCCCTCACAACAAGTGGCAAGGTGGAAGGTGTGGCTCCCATGGCACTTGCATGCTGGCTAAGCGCAAAAATCTCGATAGTTTCCAGGTTCTGGAGCCAGATGATCAACCAGGTGACGCCGATTCCGATGATCCATTTCTTGACCCTGACTATATACCCGTGACCTATGATGGTCCGGTCGTCTCCGAGGATCGCGAGCCTTATGAAATGACTACGCCCCGCGAAAGCGAGTCAGACGACTCCGATACGCCCCAGTCGGAGAGCAGTCAAGATTCAGACAGAGAGCGAGAGCTAGAGAGCGAGATACTTTATCGGGATTTTGCCAATGCCACTCTGCGGAAACCAGCCCTGGCTCCGCAGCCGGAGGAGATGCTCGCTTCGTTGCCTCTTCCAGAGGAGTGGAGGGAGGCTATGGATAATGGACTGGTCGAACACATCGCTGGATCAGAATGTGAGCATATCGGGGGATACAGCGGACATCACATCTCACTCTCGGAGATGAGAGGCTGCGTCACGGTACAATGCCTCGTGCCGAAGCCCATCGGATGGCAGGGCGAGGATGACGATCAAGATTTCGAGGCTAGCTATAACTTTTTCTTGAGCGGTCTAAGCGACCATATGCCCAGCAGGGACTATGATCGTCCGAAGGCGTTCCCGGTGAGGCATGGCTGTTCTAGCCCTATCGCGGATACCTGTTTTTGGTCTGAAGAAACCGCCAACCAAACGGCCATGCCATTTCACCCGACATGCTTGGAGGTTTTCAAGCGAGCCTCCCTACAAGAGTTAGGACTTATCGATATTCCCGCGCTAACAGACTGGTACCGTCTCGAGGGAACTTATGATCAGTTTTATTCGTTCCCAAGGAGCACTGCCGTCAAAGCGGGTAGGAGCCAAATGTGGGAACATCATAAAGGCGACCAGTTCCTTGCAGCCAATCCGTGCTTTGTCCCCGGGCTAGCTCCCATGCTCAACTCGGCTGCCGAGCGTGGAGCAGACCAGTCTGATTACCACCGCGGCGCATTTCGCATCTCTGCGGAATATCCGGTGCCGAACGACCGATTCGCCGGTCTGCCTGCGCCCGTACGCCTCGGTATTCTCTCATACCTACCACCAGCGAGCATAGCGAACCTCCGTCTCGCTTCCCGCAGCTTTCGGCAAATCCCGCAGTCTTTCTTCCATTCCCTTCTTCGTCGCAAAATGCCCTGGCTGTGGGAAACATGGAGTTCTCTCCCTTACTCCTTCTGGGCGACTACTACCGCCGCAGAGCTGAAGGAGAAGGATAGGCAGTGGCAAGAGGAGAAAGAGCTAATTGATCGGGCGATGCGAATTGTCACGGAGGAATATGGTGAGCTAGAAGACAACCATGCCGCAGCCGCTCTAAGTGCGCTCACCGTTCAGCGTGAGACCGAATCCGTGGAGGCTCGTGCTCAGCATGCTGCGACTCTACTTCCCGCTGCTCAGACAGACTGGTTTGGCCTGTACCGCGACATCACCAGAAACTGGAAGAGGCTGCAAGGCCTGAGAAATCGCGAAAGAATCTGGACAGACTGCAAAGAGATACTTAGCCGCATTGCAACGCATCGTGCGGCAGGAAGAATGGGGCCAGGCATCGTCGTGGATGCTCGAGAAACGCTGAGGGCTTCTTTCCTGGCTGCTGCAGTCCGGAAGTGAAGCTAGAAGCAGAAGAGTGGGCCCTGTTCGATGGGCCTCGGTTCGAGAGGCTGGGGATTTGGGGAAGTAAATTGAGGAGTACCTAGGTAAATAGTTCGGCGTGCTTGTTGGCAGGGCTGTCTGTTTCCAAAGCAGCAAGAACATAGATATAGGAGGATTGGGGGTGAAGTAAAAATATTCGCTGGTATCGTGACTCAGAGCTTGTCGTCCTGCGCGAGAAAAAAAAAACAGCCTGGTGGCAGTTGAGAATTGTCCCGTGGAATTCCAACAGGCTACACGACAACATTTGTGTTAAGAGCTTCGCAGACTTTCGGGGACAGCCCAGCTTTCCCGTTTTGGACGTTCCATCCACTTTGCCCCGCATTCCCTCCATACGGGGCTATTTCTTCTGTGTTCGTCGCCTTGTTCTGAACTTTTCCGCGTCATTTGTCTGTCGTATTCTTTCCTCGGTATAAGGCAACACGATCTTTGCTCCAAATAATCTCCTCGTCTCGGGTCCATCATGGTCAAGATAGTATTGGCTCTGATTAAGGGGGTTCGGGTGCTTGTGAGCCTGGCGCTCCATCCTGCCCTGCCGGCATCAGCTCTACTCTTCCTCGTCCTCCGGCCAGCTCAAGCAACGGCAATCACTCGCTCCTGGCCGATCGGAACGCATAAATTGAGATATGTTCTCAGTACAATGCTGGGGTTGGGGCTTGGGAGCCGCATCAATGGGTTTCTCAATAGATGGGCCACAAACAACTGGTCCACCCAGCCCCAGGATGGCTGGCAATGGGATCGCGAGATAGCAGTGGTCACGGGCGGTTGCAGCGGTATTGGCAAGTCCATGGTTCTTGGTCTTGCTCAAAAAGGCATCAGAGTTGCTATTCTGGATGTTCAGAACCTTCCGGATGATCTAAGTGAGATTCCGGTAGTGTCGTACTGGAAGTGCGACATCACCTCGTCTGCTAGCATTCATGAAGCTGCAGACGGAATTCGAGAGCAGCTTGGAAATCCCTCCATTCTTATCAACAACGCAGGGATCGCAAACATGGGCTCCATTATCGATATACCGGAAGAGAAACTACGGAAGCTTTTGGATGTCAACCTAATCTCTCATTGGTCCACAGTGAAAGAGTTTCTGCCCAGCATGATTGCGCAAAACAAAGGCCATATTGTCACGGTTGCAAGTATGGCTTCGTTTCTGGTAGTACCTACAGCTGTGGATTATTCTACAAGCAAGGCAGGCGCTCTCGCATTCCACGAAGGCTTGACCGCTGAGATCAAGCACGTCTACAAAGCGCCTGGTGTTGTCACGAGCGTTGCTCACCCGACGTGGGTGAGCACTCCCATGACTGCCCCAGCATCCGATGCAATTGAGAAGCACCATGGGAAGATGATGACCCCTGATCATGTGGCTGGGAGGATTCTCAGCCAGATCTTCAGTCGCCGCGGTGGCCAACTCATTATCCCTGATCAGCTGTCTTGGGTTTCCGGAATCAGAGGATTTCCGAATTGGATGCAAGAGGTAATAAGGGATGGTACCGGCATCCGTGGGTGATGCCTTACCAGGCGTCGGACGGCCGGAGAAGGTCTAGACCTCGCTCTATAGCAAATCCCATGGCTTGTGATGATCCTTGCTGTATTATTTTTCTGCGAATAGCTCCACTTTTGTAAAGGATAACTTATATAGTTGATTGTCTGGCTTGTCAATAAGGATGGGGTAGTAGGCAGATTCGCGATCACGAGCTCCGCTGCACTCCACACTGCAAATTAGTGATTACTGAGAAGATGTCCGAATCGATTATGTCGCAGCACCGCAAAACATTAGACCCGTGTTCGGATCAAATCTCTGGCTGGGTAGACTTAGCCTCCCGACGACTGCTCTATAACAGTAAGTGGTGGGTGGTGACATTTATAATTGGCGTTGTTTCGAAGAATTTGCCAAAGATGGAAATAACTGCTGGCACGCTAGCACAATTTATTAGTAGCTGGGCTGCAGGTTTAATAATCTGAAGAAAAGATAGTAATTAGATTGTAACCAAGCGTGCCAAGTTACTTATATGTTTAATAATCGCTATTAATCTTTGCACCGTACAAGGCTTAATCTCTGCCCTGCCTGGCAAAGCTGAATGGTTGGCTAATAACCTCCATGAAGAATTACAATATAAGTATAGAAAGGATGACTCGGGAATGCCGCATATACCAGACAAATAGTTGAGCCGGGTGTCGAACCAAACAAGCGTGGACTCATACAACTAAATCGGGGAACATAACATACAATTCGTCATGGGAAACCAAGAGTAATGGGAACCTGCCGTAGTGGCCGAAAGTACATTTCACCATGCTAATTGGCCACAGTTTGAATCTCCTGCAGAGGATACTTGCGGCGCACGGCGGCAAGCAGTACTGGGAGGGGATCCAATCCATCAACATGCGCTGCATGCTCTCGGGGGCAACTTTGACGATGAAAGGGTACCCCGGCATGCACGAAGTGAAAGCCACTATCGACACTAAGAGCCAGATGGTCAAATTTGAGAAACTTGGCAACATCTGTGGAACCTTCACGCCAGAGATGACCAGTGTTGGCGAGGTTGGCTCTTCATCGCCCCTCAGTATCCGGCATAAGCCAAGAGAACACTTTCGTGATCATACCTTCACGACTCCCTGGGACGCGCACCACCTAGTATACTTCTCGGGATATGCGTTCTGGTATTACTTCAATCTTCCCTTCGTTTTCGATCGCCCCGACATTGAAACCAGGGAGATAGATGCTTACACTGGAGACAATGGGGAGATTTGGAGCGGCCTGGAGGTCACTTTCCCTGACGGGTTCGCCACCCACACCAAAGTCCAGCGATTGTACTTCGACGACGCGTACCGGCTACGTCGCCTGGATTACCACGTCGACATTCTTCCTGGAAACCCCGACTATGTCCCGGCACAGCACCACTGCTTTGACCATACTGTTTTCGATCAGCTCAGCGTGCCCACCACGCGCGTTATCACCCTCTTTCCGCCTGGGGTGTCAAACATATGTGCAATTCTGATAAACGGAGTTGAAATAGAGACCAATGAGGTTGCAAAAGATCCGGGAAGCCGGGCTTGAAAGAGCCTCAGTGTTCTGGATTGCACCATGGCGCTGCGGCGGCGCGCCTGTCCTGTCTATGCGCTGCGCTAAAGCCCCCTATCTCTAGCTTGATAGATATCCAGAAGATTAGACCGTCATAGAGATGAGAGCTGAACTTGGTTATGGGGTTCGGAATCTAGACCAATATTTGTATTCGCCCTCGGTGGGCAAGCTTCCCCATCTGCATTCATCTACCGAGAGCCTCCCTAGGCTTAGTGGCTCCACAACGTCTTTCTTCGCCGAAAATTCAGGAGACGCACCTTGCCAAAACGTTGAGTACGCCGCGTTGCGCAATCTATCCTTGCTAGAATACTATCTTTTCTAGTGCGGTCGTCTTTCCCCAACGCAGTCGAGCCTAATCATCAGCGCGACGACTAGTGCTCACAAGTCCGGATATCAACCGGGTCTGTCAATCATGTAACAAGCTACTGGCGGAGTCAAAATGGTCAGTTGGGTTTGGTCAGAGCGGCAGTCCAGCGCCGATCTAGGCGTCTGTCAGTCGGAAATGAATCGCGAAGGCAATGACGCGATGAGCCGGTCGCTGAAGCTCTTGGTGTTTGCTGAGCCCCGTGCAACCCAAGAGCTTGGCGTCTCGCCAACTTGTTCAGATATCGCAGAACCTCTCATAAGTTCCCGCTTTAAACATAGATCAATATAAAAAAAAATAAGAGTAAGCATTCTAAATCGGCCAAAAGTCGTATGACGGAAACAAAATTTGCGAAGCTATTAGGCCCAGCTGCACACCACCGGGGCGAACAATCATGCAGGGGGAGTTTTATCTCATCCGAGCTCGGAAGGTCCCTGCCTCGCCGCCCTAGAACCCCCGATTATCACTTGGAATCGCCAATCAGCTGCGGAGTGCCCCCACTTGGGGCGATCGAGCAGGCGAACTAATGCTGTAAAGTCGCAGACTGTGTAGTATCCTTGAAGTCTTTCCCCGTGTTGGAAAGGGTACAGTAAGCCAGGTGTGAACCAACGGAACTTCATTGGACGATATCTGATATCCCTGTCGACGCTGCATGCTGGGAGTGAGGAACTGGCACTTTTTGAAGCCAGAGGCAGCAAGCGTCTCCGATTGCGGTAACCTGATACAGAGACAAAAAATCTTGGCCGAGCAAAAGTCGCCTTGATTTGGGAGGACACACATGTGAAGCTGCCTGGATTGCCATGAGAACCGTACGAATGATCTCACAACACGCAGGCAGCTCATCAGTTGTGTAGCCCAACAGGAACCAGCACGGTCCAGGTGGTAGCGTATCAATTTATTGGACGGCGAGCTCGTACTTGTTGTCCATTCCCACTGTCAAGATACGTGACGTATGGCTGTTACCACATCCCCCCCACAGCATGTGAGAGCGGCGGTCTGGCAACGACGACGAGAACTCATGTTGGTTCGAAATCGGTTTCATTTGTGCCGTACTAAAAACGCCTCAAATGAAACTCAACAGTGCGGTTTGGATTAGCGGCGCACGTACCTTGTAGGCTGCACAATCACGACGGTGACGGAGTTATTTCGCGCGGGGTTGGTTCCCATCGAGGCGGTGGGGCCGATGATAAAGGTCCCTGCCGCATATCTTCAGCAGCCCCCCAGTATGGCGATTTACCCCTGGCCAAGCTTCGGTACCAACGCCAAGGACTTTGCACTAACTTGATTGACCTCGGTGCCCGTAGTGTAGCGTTCACAATGGTCGCGTGCTGCAAAAGCCAGGCTCCATCCTCCTCTCTATTGCCTGCTCACAATGCCCGGGGCTAAGGGAGCATGGACTGACAAGTGCGCGAATACAGCTCACCTGGAGAGATAAGGAGAGGGGGTTAACTGCTAGCTACATGGTATTTCCGTACGTGCGGGCTTATCTACCACCCAACACCGCATTTCCCACGTGGCGAATGCATCTTATATTCCTTCTCCGCCGCCGATCGCTCCTTCGCTGCATCTGTCAGGACCACCCTGCTCGTCCTCTTCTCTCATGCTGCTACCCTGCGAAATCAAGGGCAAACGCGAAGCCATAGAGAAGTGATCGACTCGACCACGAGACAGGTCGTTCGTGCCGAGCCATTCGTTTAATAATATAGCAGCAGCCATACCCAGCAAACGTGCCGACGCGACGGACCATTTGAGATGGACGCGGGATTTATGGACCAGCTCTGGAGCGAGCGTCACTATGGTACGCCGCTCGCCATTGTTTTCATGGTGATGCCCACGGTGGCCGTGACTCTTCGCCTATACGCAAAGATAACAGCTCGCCTGCCGATCGAACTGAGCGACTACTTCTCCATCGCCGCGTGGGCAATCACCGCCAGCTTCTTCATATCCATGCTGGTGGCCGTCTATATGCCGGCCTCGTACCTGGACAACCCCGATGGTATCGACGTACCCGTTTCCAAGATCACATTTTCGCTCAACCTCCTATGGGCAGGCGCATGCTACTGCTGTAAGCTGTCGATCTTATGCCTCTATTATCGCGTTCTCAGCACGCCCAATGGGAGATTCCGGCAGGTGGTCAAGGCCATGTTTGTTCTGACGGTCTGCATCGGCCTCGCGAGCGTCTTGGGTTTCCTCCTGATCTTCAAGGACATAACCTGGTGGTGGTCGCTCGGGCTCACGACCCATCCTGAGGCCCTGGCGAACGAGTTAAAGATGAACGAAGCCATAGACATCATGTCGCTTCTCACCGATGTTATCCTCTTTATCATGCCGCTGCCGGTCCTCAGCAGGCTGAGCTTGGACAGCAACAAAAAACGCCTCCTCATTCTTTTGTTCTCACTCGGCTTCTTGTAGGTTCCTCTCAAGTTCTCTATGTCTCTATATTCGAAAGGACAATGCACTGATATGGGAATAACATCTAGGACCTGTATCGAGGTGGCTATTCGGGTCATCACGACATACGGCTTCAACGGCGCGCTAGATGCCATCCAGGTCCAGTGCCTGCTGATGGGTATCGAGCCGGC
>FTLB01843330.1_pt1 | contig 21800 bp, 24 predicted proteins | sample 1658291 | NCBI WGS metagenome assembly FTLB01 (sample SAMEA3914812, study PRJEB12502) | metagenome | biome: forest; material: soil | place: Canada | collected 2011-07-07 | depth 0.1 m
GGCAGGAGTAGGGTTATACATAGGAAAGATTCCCGACGTTGGGCCTTATCCGACCGACCAGATTAGTGATACTTCCCAGCTGGAGATACCGAGGCACTAAAATCATTTCACCGGAATCATCGAGGTTAAGGGCAGCAAAGGAAAGAAATTTGCAGTGAAGCAGAGTTTAAGAATTACTGGCTTTACTCTGACGAGAAGGAGGAGTGGGGCCTGGTTGGATATAAAAGCTTCAGATCGTCCGGCAGAATATACCGCCATAATTGAGGGGCACAGCGGGAATAGAAAGTGGAATACAGACGAAATCAACAATAATCAGGCCAATCTTCCGAAAATACGTCAACATGATTAAGATCTCAGCGGTGGCCAGCACCATATGCTCTGTTGGTCTCGGTATGGCTGTATCTGCCAAACCCCTCCAAGACCGAGGCGATGGGAACGGCCGCGCACTTTGCTCCGGTTTCACACCCCCTATACTTGACGGCGCATATATACTTTCCGTCACCAGTACCGAGTTGCGCAACTATACTGTCCCGGCTGCCCCGATTCTCGGCCTATTAAATCCAATTCCGAGCGTCAACGTATGCAACGTCAATGTTACATATACGCACCCCGGCGCCAATGACACCGTGGCCGTGCAGATCTGGCTACCATTGGACAACTATAATGGTGTCTTTGTCTCAGTTGGAGGGAGTGCCTGGGCGGCAGGCCTTGGGGAGATATCCCTGGCACCGTTGGCCATCCAAGGTTACGCTGCCGTTTCGAGCGATGCCGGTTTGGCCGGACCGTTTATACCCCAAGCAATTGGGCTCTTAAGTTAGACGGATCTGTAAATGATGCCTTACTGAGTAACTTTGCTTCGAGATCGATCCACGACATGACCCTTATCGGCAAGGCTGTTACGGCACAATACTACGGCACTCCAGCAGAATACTCATACTGGTATGGCTGCTCTACCGGAGGACGTCAGGGGATGGTCGCCTCGCAAAAGTTCCCCAACGATTTTAATGGCATTTTAGCTGGTTCTCCGGCAATTAATTGGACCGAATACGTCATCGCCGAGCTGTGGCCCCAAGTTGTTATGTATGAGACTGGATATTACCCGACACCTAATGAGTTTAACGCTATGACACAGCTGGTTACCGCGGCCTGCGATGGGTTGGATGGGGTTTTAGACGGAGTCATCTCGGATCTAAGACGCTGCAAATTCGATCCTGCCCAGACAGTCGGACAGACCACAACCATCGGTAATGAGACGGTTACTATCACGGACAGGCTAGCCTCGATCGTACACCAGATCTGGAAGGGACCTGTGACAGCAAATGGGGCTCCGCTTTGGGCCGGTCTTAATAAAGGCGCTGCTCTAACCAACGTTGCTGCTACGGCCCAAGTTAATAATGTGTGGGTAGGCCAGCCCTTCCTGGTCCCACAGCCTTGGGTACAGTACTTCCTCAAGAGGGATCCATCGTATGACCTGTCCACACTCAGCTCAGCGGGCATTCGAGATCTCTTCGCTGAGTCCGTGGCCAAGTTTTCCGCCGTGATCGACTCCGCGGATCCGGACCTGTCCGCCTTCCACAAGGCCGGCGGCAAGTTGCTCGCCTGGCATGGTGAAGCGGACCAGCTAATCTTCCCACAGGGTACCGTTGCGTACCGCAAGGAGGTGGAGGCACGCCTCGGTCACCAGGGCCACGATGCCGGGCGGCCCCATAGCCAGGTCGATGATTTCTTTCGGCTATTCCTCGCTCCCGGGGTTGATCACTGCAATGGCGGCACGACAGTGGGTGCGGGGCCGTCCGACGCGTTCGGGGCGCTGCGGGAGTGGGTTGAGAACGGGCACGCCCCAGACGAGCTGGCTGCTGCGAGTGTTCGGGGAGGCTTCGAAAGGAAGTTGTGCAAGTGGCCAATGGTCGCCAAGTATGACGGCCATGGAGACCCAAACTTGGCTACAAGCTTTAATTGCATGGCCGACAGCTGGTAATCTTAATATTTTAGTCTGTAATGGGGCTAATAATGAGAGCTAATACAGCAAGGGATTGACAGCCATGGGATTCATTGTCCGTCCTCCCTTGTGACGGCCTTGCGCGGTCAGGGAGTAAGTTCGTAGTGGGAATCGACAGTGGAATGTCGTGGAGGATTTTTCCGCAGCGACTAGAAACCTTAAGAGCCTTACTTGTGCTTCGAGAACGAGAAGGCCCTCCCCTGGCAGGAACTCTTTCTGAGACTGCGACCAGTCGAAGGCATCGGGATACTCGTCCCACGACAGAAGCTTGCCATACCCGTAGGCATTGGTAGCACCGTTCAAGTCCATTGTAAGATCAAGTCCAGCAGATGCAGCTCAGAAGCTCAAGTTCTGGCGGTGTCGACATTCTGACTCACTGTTGTCTATATGTGGCGATAGGTGTGTGTGGCGAGGATCACGTCACATTGGAACGTGAGCCCGGTTTCGTGCATCTTATCATACTAGACATTATCCGCATCTCTTGGTGTAACGTTAATTTAGACAGGGCTCTGGGATCAGGTTGAAGGCGCAACGTGCTCCATCCTGAGATTGTGAGAATCATTTGTATTCCTATTTACTAGCTGCACGACACGCGTTGCACAATCTTGCCTAAATACGTACCATACGGCACCAGATACAGAGACTATTTTATATGGCATTACATCCAACAAGAAGATCTCTCGCAGCCCAAAACCTCCTCCTGATCTTTCTCTGCCCCTTCTACGTTATAGAGAGTAGAATCCTCGAACATGACTAGCCCATGGAATAGGTCTGCGAGGTGTGGGCCGGTCGATGAAGGGAACAAGGCAAGTCACGAAGGCTGTGGGTGACTGATTGCGAGCACTTCCCTAGTGCTAGGAGCCCATTGACAATGAAGCCGGACTGGGACATGTCCGTGGTCGTGCTAATAATCGGAGTACAGTTCAATATACAAGTAACGATACTCTTAAACGACGTCTAGTATCTTCAAGTTCTCGGCTCCTGCCTCGAGTAATAAATCTACAACTCTGGTCATCCCTTTCTCACTTGCAAGACCGAGAGCCGATAGGCTGGCCTTATCTCTCAGATCCGTATTGACCGCGCCCTCTTTGATCTGATTTCGGCGTAAAAGCAATTCCACGACGCTATCCCGTCCATTGCCAGCCGCCTCGTGTAGAGGTGTTCTTCCTTGTGAGTTCTGCAAATTAGGGTTCACCCGGGAACAGTCGAGCAACAGAAGAACACTTTTGGCATACCCGTCGCAAGCTGCCGAGTGCAGCGCCGTATTGCCATTGGTGTCCTCTTGATTTGGATCCACCCTGTCATTATCTAGTAATGCCAAGGTGTTGTTTGTCGATTGACGCGTTATAGCCGCCATGAGGGGCGTACGGCCTTGTTCGTCAGGTGCATTTAGATCGATTCCCGGCTGTTGGAGAAGAAGCTTGATTTAGTGTTCTTTCTCAGACCGTACAGCGAGATGGAGAGCTGTGGGCTCCTCATCACGGGGACCTACCTGCTTCTTGGCGGCGATATAGTAGTCAACCAAAACGCTTACTAATTCATCGTATCCTTGCTGTAGAGCAGTGTCCAGTGTGTCCACAAACTCTGACGTGCCACTCTTCAACCTTCCCAAGACAGCATCACCGCACTGACTCAAAAGTTCCTTCATCACATCGGCATAACCTCGCTCTACGGCCCAGTGAATCAATTTATCCCTGAGAGTCGAGTCGTCCTTGAACGTAGTGGTAGACTGGAGGAGAAGAATTGCGTTTGACTGATGGTCCTCTTTGAGTCTGTCATCTTTTAGGAGGGCCATCGAGATCCACTCACGGCGGCTCGAGACGGCCATTCTCAATGCCGTTCGGCCTTTATTGTTCTGTATGGTAACGTTTGCGCCGGCCTTGACGAGCTCCTCGACGGTCAGGACGTTAGCCGAGCGCGATGCTAAGTGTAAGGCCGTATTTCCTTGATTATTCTTTCGGTCAAGCACGTCCAGGTTTATCCCATCGCGTTCAGACTTGACGCGCACGTAAGCAGTGAACTCTCGTAGTGTCCCCTCATGCGAGTTGGAGGCGGCCGTGTGTAATGCTGTCTCCCCATTATCATCTTCCGCGGTCAGGCTGGCCCCCAGGCCCGCAATAAGTTTTGATGCCAAACCACCGTAATCCCTGATAGCCGCCCAGTGAAGCGCGGTGCGATTACAACAGTCTCCCAGATTAATGTTGACGTCACTTTTCCGAGGAGAGGCAACGACCTCATCGAGGATGCCGTAATAGCCCTTGCTCGTCAGCTCATGAAGGAATGTCATGCCATCATTGTCTCGGATATTTAGGTCCGTCGTATCGTCACTGAATAGGACCATCATGGCCTGCCGACTGCCCATTGATGCTGCCCAGTGCAAGGCTGTCTTTCCGAACTCGTCGCGGAGATTTGGGTCTACTTTCCTCTTTCCAGTCGAGCGAATCTCTGGATAGAGGCGGAGAAGATGACAAGAAATGTATCCCAGGCGGGATAAGAAGCCGCCGTCTTATATATTTCACTCCTCTTGCCATGGAATCGGGCTATGCGAATGTTTCTTCTCCTTTAGGGAGTGGGAAGAGGGAATGTGAGTGGGGTGCCTGCATTCGTGCTTCCCTTCTCGAGGAGGATCTGGACGATGTCGAGATAGCCTCGCTCCGAAGCGGCCTGGAGGGCATTGCTGTAGTGTCCGCCCTGGGCATTGACATCGACCTCTTTTCTTAGTAAATATTGAACACATCTACTCAAACCACAAAATGATGCGTAGTATAATGGATAGCATTCTTTATGCTGGTCGTCAATACCCATCCACCATATATCAGGTGCATAGAGCTGATAGCATACCAAACATCCATAATCAATTTAGTGTGCTATCTGAGCCAGTCGCGTGAATAAGCGAAGGGGAGTAATTAATACTATGGGGGATTTTTCATTCTTTTGATCGTACAACCTCGCTGGCTTCTTCCACCCATTTTCAAACCTTACGTGCTTCCCCACCCAGGCTGCCGCAGACTAACGGGGATCGCTTGCTCTCGGACCACATGAATTTCCATGCGAGATGCCACCTTCTCAGTTGCTGTTGCCCGCAGTAGACGGTACGGATGGCACGTGCTGCGAGTGGGATTCCTTCGGCGACGGGGGGTGCTGTCCGTTCTGCGATGCCAGGGGCTGGAAGTGCGAGTCTGCCTTCTCCATGCCGTCCCAGTCCTGATTGGGGTTGCACTCCTGCCAGCGGAGCTGCTTCAGTCCCCAGTAGAAGAAGGAGGCCAGGAGAGATCCGAGACCCGGTCCAATGAAGTAGATCCAGAAATAGCCCGGGAACGAACGGTTGATAACGGCGGGACCCAGAGATCGTGCCGGGTTGAGCGAGCCACTCGTAAAGTAGACTCCTTTGCGAATGTCAGTATCGCAATCTGAGTAGTATTCAATTGAGACGAGAGAACCAAAAAAGAGCTCTTATGTCACGTTGAGGGGGCTTTAGAAGAAACTTACCGCACAGCTCAGCCAAGAAAAAGGCAATACCGATGCCAATCGGGGCAAGGAAAGTCGACCTGTGCTTCTCTACGGCAAGCATCAGGATCACAAAGACCAGTTCGGCGGTTAGGAATACCTTGATGAAGAGCCCCTGCGAAATGCTGGTTCCTCCACCAAGAGTTGTATTGACGACCATGGGGCCGGGGAAAAGGGCAGAGACCACACCGGCCGCGGCAATGCCTCCCAGAAGCTGGGCAAAGAAGACCAGACAGGCCCGGAACGGTTTCAGACCACCCGCAAGGAAGAGAGCCAAGGTAACCTTCAGATTGTCAGCCCAATGTACGACTTATCAGACATAAATTGGGAATAAGGACGAACCGAGGGATTAAAGAAGCCGCCTGTGATTCGGTAGAATGCCCAGATATTGGCCATCAACGACAGACCGAAGACCAGAGCGATGAAGACGAGATTCGACGTATCTGGGAGGGCGCCTGGCGGGGGCGCCGGGGTGTTGGCAATCTGTGTCCCGGAGAACGAGAAGAAGAGGAACAAGAAGGTGCCGACGAACTCGCCGAGGCCGGCAACGATCTCGTTCCTCATGGTCGATGGTACAGTCAACATCGGAAGCCGCCTGGTTTGGGACACCGTCGACTGCAACTCGCTATGACTGTTACTGTACCTGTTCGGCATCTTGAAATCGGAATTCAAACAGTTTCGTTTCGGTTTCGATCCGGGGAAATTGGTTTCTCGATTTTTAATCACATCAGAGCGACAAAATATTCTTGTGCAAACTTTCTCCCTCGCGTGCGGTGACGCACAAGACGACCATGTCTTATAAGATTTGAGATGGGCAGATCTAACGCAGACCAGGAACCTACGGAGCGCATTGTTTCTATCGCCAAGGACAAAGTGAAGCTATCGACTAGCAGCCCGCGATCGGTCCTTGTCCGGCCCCATGTCCTAAGCCCGATCCGGCCAAGTCAAAATTTTTGGTGATGGCACAGCAGTAAAAGGACGGGCGGAGAGGACGCCACATAGATAATGATCTTCGCCCTCCTATCATTGTCAGATTTTTGAATGCCAGAGGTTTGGGTATGCTCAAGCTATCCCTACTCTCCCTCTCGCGGTAAGGGACGCCAGCTGAGTAAGTGCCTTCGCAATTGGCCCTGGAGAACCCCCGTACCCACGACGGGTCGGGGACCGCTGCGGAGAAAGTTTGTCCAAGAGGGTGGCGTGTACGTTTCAACAGTAATAAAGAACCGGTAAAAGTAAGGGTCCAGTACTTCAACCGTGAGACACCTCTACTTTGGACGAACAAATGAGATGCGTTGCGGGATGTACGCGATGTGTAAACCCCTCAAAGCTGCCGCTATCTTGGCCAGGACAGAGACAACTGCATTGCAGATATTTCATAGCTGCACGATAGAGAATCCAGATAAGAAAGGAGACTGACTCCGTGTACGCCCCAGAACTACTGCGTGTACGCACCTCGCCACTTTAAGCTTTATAGGGCAGTATAGGTCCACAGCATTAAAACTAGTTATTTTTCCATACAAAATACTACTTTTCAGTGCTTCCAGCCCAGCGTTGCCCACAGCCAGAATCCAAAACATGCCCACATTCCACGAGGTTATCACAACAACAGTCTGTAGTGTACGGAATCCAACGTCTTCGTCAACAGATATATCCAGTTGCTAGAACTAGTCAATTATGACCTCAAACCTCGTACGCTACAGTGATATGTGACAATTCTACGGTACTATGTCCATCATCATCGCCTTCTACGGCAATTGCTGAGGATTACCGTAGTTCCACGTCTCTTACCGATGTTGTGCCTATTGCTGGCAAGTCTGGAAGCACTTCTCCTAGTTGGCTGCGTTCTCGCGCATCTAGAACTTCTAGATCTGGCCCCTTCTCCCATCGCGAATACTGCCGCCGCCCACTCGCCGGAAGACCAGTTTTAGAGGAGGACTTTGATACCATGTTTGGAGGCAGTACTGGCTCGTCTCTGGAGGAGCCGGACTGATTCCGAGGGCGACCTTTTGGAACAGCGACTTCCGGCGCCACGATGCGTAAGTAAGGATCTTCGTCGTCCTGTATATATAAATTAGCCGGCTTTCTGGACAGTATATAAGTAAGGGCCATACCCTCTGCTGATCTAGATGCCAGAATGGGTGGATTTTGCTGCAGTTCGCCAGGACCTCCTCCCCTTGTTCGAACAAAGCCAGCATTTCGTGGGCACAAGGTAGACCGAACTGCTTGCGGAAGCTGTTGATACACGGCGGAAGCGGCTTGGCACACTTATATCGTTTTGACTTCTGAGCCAAGATCTCGCCCTCAATCTTGGTGTGTTGATCGGCGATGAGATCCAATGCCCAGCGGGTCAAAAACAGGGCGGAATTACCAATCCAGCGCATATCTACGTATTGGATCAAAACGCGTTCGGATGATACGTTGGCCGCTTCCTCGTATGCCTGGAATCGAGCCAGAGCAAACTCCCTACGTACTGTGAGTAAGTCAAGTAGCCCACTGCGTGCCAAGAGACCGAAAGACTTGATAGATCCGTTTGCAGATTCGTTTGGCTTTGAGAACGCTCTACGTGGAGTAGTCCAGCGTCAAACAGAGCAGCCCACACCTTGGCCAAGAATCTTTTAATAAGCTCTCAGTATAAAGTCAGGGCAAGTGCAAAGAGTTCCCAAGTCATATCACCTACCATCACTACAGCCTTTTTCCTTTCTTACAAGCTTTAGCGAGCACTTCTTCCATCATGAACTCTTTCGTCGAAACCATACCTAAGTGTGAAATTAGTGCTACCTTACCCCTTACAGATGAAGTGACTCGACAGTTATTTAGGAACGAAGACCGGATTACGGCATCTATCATCAGTTCTATGGCCCGACTCCTACCCTTACAAGCTATAACTATATCCTTAGACGTACCGATGAAGCGAACGGTAGGAGAGGCTACCTCGGAACCCGGTAGCCTATATGTTTTAATTGCTTTAGATACTCGTACACAATATCTCACCACTCCAGAAAACGCCGCGGTATCAAGAACGGATCAACACTGTATCGTCGGACAAGGTCAAGCATTTTCAGCTACAGTGCGAGGGGCTTATTTGAAGTGTAGGTTGATACCGACGACCCGTCTTCCCCTCGATATGCACGTTGTCAGACTTGGAACTGTCCGCGCTGGCACTGAACACATTGGCAAGAATCGCTGCAGCCTTCCATTCTTTGGAAGCCTTGAAGTTCAGGACACATTGATTGTCAACTTGCGGTTTGCCGGGGCCCATGCCTCTAGTTCTTGCTCACTGAATCCTAGTTAATATAGTGCAATCATCAGGTTCAGACATCTTGGCGTACCTCAGGTTATGTATGTACGGCCAACCGTCCTCGCAGATGGAGATCATGACGCTCGCCTTTGTTGTCGAGGCGTTTGCTATCTACCTACTGCTGTTGCGCCGACCCAAAGGCGTATCCACGCACACGTATCTGCCGGCGGCACGCGCGCCCACCAGCCAGGAAGACCTGTTGCGGATCGGAAGGACGTATCCGCACTACCACGGCGGGTCGAAGGGCGGCACGGGGGTGGCGCGCTTTCACTACGCCATCCCGAACGGCACGCTACACGCGGACCCGGCCGATCTACCGCGCGCTGGGTGGGTCATCAACATCGGCATCGGCGTCGGAGCCGCCGTCTTCGGCGCGATGCACCTTGCGGCATGGAACTTCGACTTCCCGACGCTCATCGAGAAGCAGCTGTGGAGGGCAGCGGCGCTGGTCATGACGGTCGTCTTCCCGCTGGGGATGCTCAGAGGACGGGCGGGAGAAAAGCGGAGCTCCCGCCGCCGCCCGAAATTTCGCCCGGGACCCACAGCGTTTTGTCACCTTTTTCACTCCCGAGGGCCGAACAAAATCAGGCTCCGTCCATTTCCACGTGATGAATTATCCATTTGAGACTGCGTTTCTTGCGTTGGTACGCTGTTCCTCTCCTCGTATTTTATCCGACCAGCCCCAGGACCCTGCTCCTGACGACGGCACTATCCTATCAAAGTGGAGCTCTTAATTGGGAGTGTTTGTCAATTGATTTAGGTCGGACACATTCTCCCAGTCTTACACTTCCCGAACCTAGACCGAAATGTTGAGATTAGTGACTTGTTGCATGTCTGAGCCTTGTGTGTCAGTTTGGCTACTGATGGAGAAAAGCTCGGAGCACTCAGCCTCAGGGGCATGGGTATGATCGGACGGTGTGTCCGAAGTAGGCGAAAGCGGCAGTGCTGAAAATAGGACGAAAATCCTTAGTCCAACTGACCTGGATTTGGGAATCGGGGAAGAAATCCCTTTCTTTCTCTGCACAATCCATAATCTTCCATTACTTGACTCTTTCTAATTTCTTTTCGACCAATCGATGCTATTAAAAGGCTCGCTATTCCTGATTATATCAACATGGAGACGAACCGCGCCTGTCCCGGTGTACGAGGCTCGTTCCATATTTGGCTGGCGTCGGCCGGCGACTGGGCTTTTTTCGTCTGGCTGTATGGTCTGGCGTCCTTGGGCTTCACTGCTTGGTTCGTTCTCAAATTAAAGACCGACAGTACCGATGACGAGAACGGGACAGACATCATCGGGCTGGTAGCAATGGGCGTTTGCGACACTCTATTTTTCTTATCCCTACTCGCCTCGAGGGTAAGAAAGGAAGTTCTGCACCTGTGTGAACTGGCTGCCAACTTACTCTCTACCTTTCTACACTACGCAGGCCACTGCCTTCTCCCTCGTGGCTGGAGCTTGAGATTTCCTAGGTATCGAGGCCACCTCCGATGCAGACCCGGCTGTATGACTGGCCTGAGGTCATGCGGCACATGCTACAAGATGTGTGCCCGCTCCGCCCTCCTCCGAGGTCGTCCATGGCTTTTCGTGCCCTCAACTGAACGGCACGTCTTCCAATCATGGAATCGGCTTTGCAAATCCAAGTCGCGCTGCGATCTCTGTCGCCTGTTCTATTTCTGCGTCCCTGAAACCCGAAATCATACAGGCGCAGATGCCAGAGCGGATCTCGTACATCCAGCGACAGATATGAAAGTAGCCGCGTCCAAGTTCTTGACCCCCTTCTTCACCTGCACTACATCCTTAACCCACCTTTAGTGATTTGTATCTCGCAGGAGCTAATCCACTGCTTGATCAAGTCCGCTGCATTCGACGATTCGGTCGTTGCTGAGGAATCGCAGCTGTGGTTTGTATTTTCTTCTCCGGGATTAGCGGACCCTGCTCGGGATTGTTTGCCTGCTACGTGCGGAAGCACTTACCATATTCCACTAGGATATCCTCAGATTTGAAGGTGTCCCCTTCCAATGCAAGGAATAATTTTGGATTCTCGCGAAATTTACGATCCTCTCAAATCCGGATGCTAAGAGAGCAGCCCCGGGGCTGCGGATCGGAGGGAGAGAGGGGGATTGCAGAAAGAGATAGCTACTTAGTGGTTATTTATGTTATATGTGACCCCTGAACGTCATACGTGACCCAGCGCTATCTAATGGTAATGTACAGCTAGAGAGAGGCTAAGGCTGCCTCATGGCGACATGTAACAATAATGCCGTAGGAAATATCTTACCTAAAACTAATATAATCGGTAAAATATTTTTAAGCTAATTATATAAAGTAATATCTTGAAGCTTGGTAATTGTAGTATTATATATTGGGGGGGGATTTAGGTCGGAGCGAGATATTTTGGCCAAGACAATAGCCATAATGAATTTTTTTGGTAATTAATAACGTAGCTCTAGCTGTTAAGAAAATACGAAGTTGAAAGTTTATAGATATGGCCTGAATCAAATTGAATTGAACAGATTTTAATGCTATTTCTTTGACATATAGCTTAAGACAGCGGAACCTGTCGATAGGAAATGGTGGGTTGATGTGATTGCCTCAGAGCACCACAGCTTGCACGCATGTGAGCCGGCCAATCATCAAGGATCACCGATTCCACAAGCGATCCAGTCAGCTGTGTTGAGCGCTACAAGGCTAGCTTATAATTAAAATACTAACTTAGCGGCACGACGAGGATTCAGACTAGAGTTAATTACAGAATACGAGTCCTCATCGGCCAGGCCCGCAAACGATGTATGTAGCAGCAAAGATGTATGTGATTGGCAACGCCACCTCTGGTGGCCGACAGCTATTGCTTGCCCTTCTCGTGTCTGGCCATAGCTCTACCACAGGCCCACCCAACAACGCATCTAGGTAGATCCCGTTATAGTAAACTGTATTTCCCTTTCGGCGAGTCGATCGGCGAGATTGGTTTCTATACTCCTCGCAAGCGTTACTTCTTTCCAAGGAATTTCCGCCGCCACTCCATGTTCCGACTAGAGCAGACCGTCGTCGCAATGGGAAAGGCATCCGTAAACGTGCAATATGCCGAGTCAGCTCCTCCACGCTCGAGCATATATTCACAGGAAATCAAAGTGCGCCAAAACTATGTAAGTTAGCGTATGATTCTTTTTTTATGGCTTTGTAAAGGAGATATCCTTACTATCTGTGATGGAGTCGTCGCAGTCCAACGGCGACACGTATGTAGCCTCTTTGACGCCGGAGACACCCTCATAGGTTTGTTGCAAAAGTGGTGTATATGGCAAGCTGCTATTTGATACATTCAGTCGGTCTTGAAGACGGAAGATCGAAAATACTGCCTTTAAGGTATATATAGAATAGCACCAAATGGGTGGGAACGTAGCGAAAAAGGGAGGGGGGGAGAGAGAACCAATAGCTTACAGTTTGGAGATTGGCCCCTGTGGATCCTCTCCGGGCACATCGGTCTTGACAGGTACTGTATTATGTGCATCTAGTAGCATGATCGTATCTGAGAAATCATGATCCGAGACCGGATGGTCGGAATTCCCCGCCGTATTAGGAATGCTGTTCCTGCGCAACGGTGCGTCGGTTCTAGAGCTCTGAGAGCTGCGTTGGGGAACCAAGGGGAAATCCCCCTTGCTAATCAGGCCGAGGATGGACTTCACGTCTAGAGAAATGCTAGTCAATAAGCATTGATAGTTCTTAAGATCAGGTCTCATCTGCTCGCTCAATGTGAACGATGCACTGCTCTGGCCTGCGTCGCGTGGAGACGCTGGGGGCTCAGGTTCTGCCAAGTAGTGAGCAGATGGATACCCAAATATGGAGATGCAGTTCACCAACCAGATATCTTCATGTCCGTATTTATCTCGCCCCCTACTCGAGACTCCTCGCTTCTGGGCAAGTACCTATCCCTCTCGCTGCGGATAGGGTGCGATCGGATAGGGTGCGGGTGCGATCGTGGGGATGCCCTGCCCTTGCTGGATCGACTAGGCTTGTAGGAGCACAGACGGGGATATCCGCGTTTGGTGCAACTGGAACAGGGACTTTTCGTATCACATTTTATCTTCCTCTGACGACAGGGCCAACAAGCCGTTCCTGGAAGAGAGATATGCGTGAGCGAAAGCCGGCAAAAAGGCATTATATTCGACTACAATTATGCGTTTGCACTAGAGAGTGAAGAGCCCCCGGATGTGGGCTACAGCCCCGGCGTTAGATAGCTCTAACTTGCACTGGACAATAACCCACTCGGAGCTTGCAACTGTCGCTGTCAATCGACTGTCGTCGACAGTCTTGGTACTATCGCAGTCGTGGTTGTCATTGGGCTCGCTTACCATACCGCACCTTGCCGTGACGTAAGTGAAGAATCCGATTGGCTGCTTCATCATTGAGGCCCTCCGTGTTGGAACTCTCGCTTGAGGCTGAACTACGTTGAGTCAGAAACTGCCTGGCGTGAGAACCCGGCGGCACATGACGGGTTTGAATCGACGGTGGATCAGAACCAGCGTTGCCCAGACACCATTGAAGATTTCCATCAGAAACATCCGAGAGGGATTCGACGGGGAAGCTCGTGTGATGCTGTTGCGATGGGCGCGAACCGTTCGATGACTCAACGGAAACCCCGGGAATGTTCGAGAGAGTCGAGAGGGCGGGACAGTTGGAAGGCGGGGATGTCTGCGACAAAGCTGGGCGAGCCAGGTCAGAGCCCGTGGTCCTCATCTAAACGATTGTATTTTGTCTCGGCGAAGTTAGGATTTCCACGAGGCGAGTGGGACGCGACCGGCTGAGGTAGATTGCTCTGCTGTATCATCAGAAGACTTGCGCATAGAAGAGCATCACCGCAGGGAAGATCTTATCACTTTAAAGAGAAATCGTGCGAAAGCTAGGCTTGGATCTCGCTGCCGAGGTGGACAATGGAATAAGAGACGATTGATGCATCGTCGCTGGTCATCCTAGCCTCGTTATAAGGTTGGGCTCGGGTGTAGCAAGCTAGCGATGCCACACGTTCCCGTCGTGTACGATGAAGATCTGTTTAGAGCATAACTTGACAGGGTCTATAACGCTCCCACATGTATTCGTGCTCAAATAAACTACCCCTTCTTCAGGCCCCGTGCTAGGGCCCGCGATCTTGAAGCGGAGCGGTTGTGATGGATGACGCTAAATCCCGACTAACCATATCCATGGCCATGAGGCGAGCCTATCCATCGCTTCGGAGAACCGGCCGAAAGGAAAACTGACTGACTAGCTACGCCGTGATATTCTTAGCTGGGACCGGTAGAGGCACCATCGCCTTAGTTAAGACACTCTCGGACTTTTACGGACCAAGTTATTTGCCTCTCATCTTGAATGATACGAATTGGCTCCTGCCGTAATAAGTAGAGGCATTCAGCAACTAGGCGCTTGATTAAATGTCTTAGATAGTTTCGCCGTTGGGCTGGCCCGAGCATCGGACTAGAGATGAGAGAGTGTGCATTGTCGGTAGGCAAATTAAACGCCGCCTAGACTCGACTCTGTAAAGAAGGTTTCTTGAATTTTCCCCGAAATAACTGTTACTGTTAGCCTGCTCAGGCTATCTGGAATGTTGATCATGAGTTAGTAATTGCCTTCGATACCCCTCGGCGTTATATGAGAACGAAAAATCAAGACCTGGGCATAGCTGGCTGTCGTAACGATAATATTTCGCAGACCTAACGCCTCGGTCGGTACGGCTTAAGTTCCGTGTTCCGTGTTGATGGTTGATATACCCGACGTACTAGAAGTCAAATCTATACGTACAAGTCGTTGTTGCTTAGTTCTCTGCCTAGAGCGTCGGATAGGTTTTTACCATACATGTGCACTCCAATCCAAGAGTTATTAAGACTTTGGTGGGAGTTAATCACAGGTAGCTGAGGGCAGCTGAAGCCGCTACGGTGCTGGGCCCTACCGACAAGAGTATCAACCAAAAGAACGTCCAGTCGATGCGCACGTCTCCGGCGTCAGAACTCTCCTTACCGAATGACGGCGGCCAAACATCTAGAACCCGGCAAGCCCGGCCAAGACGGCACCGTTTGAATGGGAACCGTGCCGCCTTTTTCGGGGCTCACGCCGTGGCCCATTAGCGGCCTACCTTGTCATGATGGCTTCATCCATGGATCGCTCGGCGGGTGAGAGGCGGTCTCGGGTCATAATGTGAAGTCCCAGATGTTAAACGTAGCGATTACAGCATGTGTAGTAGGCTTAAGGAAAAGAGCTGCGAGGCGGTACGCCAACGCTAGCCCAGAATGGTGCGTGATAACGGAGTGATAGGGTTTCGTCCTTGTCGCGTCATGATGTCATTTGTTGGGTTCATTACTAGTGTCCAAGTTAGCGATCCACGCACTTTTGCCACACATCCGGCCTTTAACAATAAACTGTCTAGGGAGTCTTACACGAGCGTGGAGAATGTGAACAGCATATCCGGATCATCTGTTATCGTTTCTGCGGGCTCCCACCAGACACCTCCTCCACCGCAGAGGGGAAGCGAGGTTTTATCACCCCGTGATAGAGGTCGTACATCCGGGGGGTCTACGATTCATGATGTAGGAAAGTAATAGCAAGAGACTTTAATAAGGGTACTTTGCCAGGTGCCGCAGACCTTCATAGATATTACGTTTATCGACTTGGTGTCTGAATCCCAATTTTTCTCCCCTCTATACTCTCACCAATTAACACCTCGAGCCATATGCCCTCTGACAATAGCCTCGCCTACATCCCCCACAGAACTCCTTCTTATGCGGTAATCCTTCTTTCGGAGCGTAGTGCTGCTCCTCCATCGAAACACTCGCCCACTTCATAAGCCGATATATTATTCGTTTCCATCAAGTGTCAGAGTACCCAGCTGGTTACCGGACGCGCAGCGCTGGTTGAATACAACGGCATTATATCCATTTCCCAGGTATCCCCTGATTCGGATAGCCACCTTCTGACTTCTCCAGCTAGCCCTGGAACAGCTATTATTGCTGCACGAGAATTGGCTCAAGCTGGTGGTACAATTGGACCGGCAATACTGTACTTTTAGCAGAGAAAAGATATTAAACTAAAATTCGGTGAATTGCTTTGGATAAAGGCAACTAGTTACCTAGTATTTCCCCTGAGCTCGTACTATGACGTCACGACGGCGTTTGCAATCATATGACGCAAGATTCTTGACTCGAGATGTAGAAAGGCTCTGGAGCGCTGAGACAGCAACGGGGGATAGAGTTTTGTTGTAAGCATAACTGGCGGTCAGACGGGTACAGACTAAGCCCTGGCATCGGCAGTTCGACTTCGGAGCCCCATCGTCTCGTCGTTTTACTGACGCATTAGTGCAAAAGTATCAAGTACATTCACTTATAGGAGAAATCGTAGCCACAAGTTAAAAGTGACAAGCCGCGAAAGGATAACGGTATGTACAGGGAATGATTTAGATCTCCGTCTAGCAGAAGCTCTGGGAAATAAGCTTGTTAGCCGTGTTGACTTAGCTCTCCTTATTTCGGCTTATGTTGAACTAATGGCTGGCGTTGGTATGGGAAGCTAGGACGAGTCATGTGGAAGAATTGCGTTACCTTCTAAAGCAGACGGTGCCGGCACGATCGGGACCTCTATCGCCCCAATGCTTTCTTCTACGCAGATGGCCGGTTCTCTGCTGCTCTTAGAGACCAAGATACCTTTGAGATCAATGTCTAAGCCCTGAGCTTGATGAGGTAGATATTGGCCTCTCCCTCTGTCCTACCCCAATCTAACCCTATTGCGCTCCTAGTTTTCTTTGACCTAGATTCCGGTTGCCCGTTTCTTTTCGCTACTTCCATCCGCTAACCCGACTACCTTATTCGGTAGAAAATATATCACCGAATTTCAGAACATGGCTCACGTTGCGGTAGGAGTGGCTGGAAGGAAAGACACAAAGTCAATGTGAGGGTCCAGGACCAAATGCGGTGGTTGTATTCAACGGGCTGCCTAGGTGGTAAATACCCTACTGAGAGAAGGTCTCGATGAAGAGAAAAGGAAACAGGAGAAGCCCCTTCCATCTTTCCTTTTCGCGTTTTGTACGATTCGTCTCTACTGTTGGTGGCATTCCTCCCTTCCCCTCTCTTTATCCTCCCTTATTACGTTCCTGGCTTTGTGTTTATCCTTTGAAGGTTTGGTGGCGTTGATTAGCCGCATCACGGGGGTTTGGTGGCGTTTGTGGTTGGGTTAGGGTTAGTCAATTACACCGAGGCCCGTACGGCCTCAGGGCGCGTTCGGCCATTGGTACTCAAACCACGGCTAACCCTAACCCGAGGAAGGCCGTGAACTAGTAGAGGAGGAGTCGCTGAACCATCGAAGCAAGGGATACTAGATTCGCTTCTTGTACAAGGGAAACCCAGGAAGGCGCCGGACGTCAGGAACGAGAACGTACAAAAACGGGGGAAGATGGAGGGCCTGCATCCTGTTTCCTTTCCCTCTCCCTCTCATCGAGACCTTCTTACTATAGGGTATCTACCACCTAGGCAGTCCGTTCAATATAACCACCGCATTTTGGCTTGGACCCTGACAAATTCAAAGTACCTTAAAGTATAGGCATACTAGGATCCTAGCGCGTTAAGATATACTACCTCACTACTAAAAGCTTATTAAACTAGAAGAAAGGGCTATTATATAGTATATATTGGGACTAGATTATAATCCTTTCTTTTATAGTTAGCTAGTATAGAAGATATTGAAAAACATGAGGTCCGAACGCTCTGTGCAGCTCACCACGCAGCAGGTATCGGGGCGCCTTTCAGTTCCAGAGTATTTTCGCTTTCAAACAGAGCAAGCCGAGGTATCAGTGCCGTGCCCTGCTTGCATTGCATTGCTTCGCAGAGGCTGCCATCACTGCACTCTCCAGTGGGTCTCTAGTAGAGCTCAAGACCCCTCTGATGTCTTCCGCGTCTATCGTCTCGTCCAGGCTGCCTTCAGCAGGTCCTGCGCGCGCTTCTTCGCGTCACCTATAGCTTCTCGCCCGCGAGCAAGACGTGCTGCCAGCGAACGGAGCTCTTCTGACCGTCTTCTGAGCTTGCTCTGCTCGTATTTGAGATGAGCCTGGCTCTTGCGTAGGGCATTGAGGTGAAGCTCTCGAGCCTCGGGCTGGGCGGCCAGGGAATAGGATCCAACGCTTGAGAAAACCGCATCGCCATGCTCGTGTGCTCTCTTCTTCCTGGAGATCTCTTCCTCGTTCCAAAATATAGCGGGCTGGACGAAGGCATCCAATCTGTCGAAAACAGATGCTGCGTCATCCAGCGCGGCTATGTATGAGTCGACATAATACGAGCTCTCCGCAACCTGTTTTTGAACTTCCTTGACGTAATGAGCCAACGATGTGATGGATTCTGGGCTCGCTGCCCGGTACGAACGACAGAAGGCCTCATCTTGCGTGTCGGAAAGAGACCATGAGCCGGAGACGGTGCAGAGATAGCTCGCGAGCGGTCGCCACAGGGATATGTCGTCGAGCTGCTGCAGCGGCGTGTCGGTGAGAAGGTGGGCGCCGGTATATATGACGTATACGCCGCAGGACACGGCATCGGGCTGCTGCGGACAGTTGCCAATGGCGAAATCAACGCCACCTCGCTGGAGGACGCGGGTGGTGAAGAGAGAGATCTGTTTCTTCGCCTCTTCCTCGTGTTTGCTGGTCCGAACCGAGTCGTAGAGAGTAGCGCACACACCCTTACCGTTCCCGGGTGTTAGCTGGAGCAGGGCGAGCAGCCAATGGGCATTGTTAAGATTAATCGAGAGGACAAGTCGTCGGACGGAACCAGCTCCCTTAGCAGCATCCAGGAGTGCATTGCGGAAGCGGGGGTAATTCTCTGGGTGGCCTTGGACGACCAATGAGCTTACAAATAGGCTTGAATGCGTGAAGGGCTGACTCAACAAGTCCAGGCAGCCGTTCAGTATGTCGTCGTTCAGCTTAGCATCCAGGTTGGCGAGAAGACGAGATGCGTCGTCGCAGGAAATAGCCCACGGTCGGAATTCGGCATCTGCATCGGGGGCAGATTCATCGTCGGAGATTTCGATAGATGGCAACACCTCTCTAGTGCAGCGGCGGCGGTCGTCTGCCTACAACGGGTGACGAAGATTCCTCGGAGACACCGTAAGCGTCGAGCCTGCCGTTCGCGCTCTCGGGTTCGGCACTTGTGGCTGCCCATTCTGCGTGGCCCTCGTTCCCCCCGGCAGATGGTCCCTGCCCTCCTGGAGAGCCTACTTGAATAGTCTTGGCTCTTTTTGACCCGTTGGCCGCATCTCGAGTCCTCCTCCGCCGCTTTGATTCTGAAACCAATTCCACATTAGCTGATTCCGCGGCAACTTTGACATCGCTAGGGGCCCAGTCTTTATCTTGGGCGGTACCATTAGGTCCGTTCCCGTCCTGACGTGCTTTGCGGGCGTCCCAAAGAAGAGGAAGGGCGACCTCGAGAGAGATCTTCGGAGCAAGGCTCTGCAGGTTCTCAAAGAATTGGTACGAGTTGGCAGTTCCAAAACACCGGAGGAGGAGTTCGAGTTTTATACCCCAGGTTTCGCAGGCATCCTGAGCTGCCTTGAGAGCCCGGGGAATGAGCTCAACAGCCTCGACAGCGGCTTTGAAGTACACCTTGTGCTCTGGAGACAAAATCCTCTCCAACCCTGGTGACTGCGGATTTTCTGTGTATGTTGCGACGTCTGGTCGACCTCGATGTAGTCTGGCATTTCTGGACGAAATTGTACTGTTTTGTTTTGCGTTCGGTTTGAGATTTGGGTGAAAGTTTCTCGTTCAGCTAAAGCGCCACTTCCAAAACTACAAAGTCTTGACTCCCGACGCCCAGCCCCCTAATTTGTTAGCCCCCACGTCGAGGCCAGGTTGTCGGACCCTCCGAGGTGTTCGACCCCGGGCCGGACTCCTTGGTTTGCTTACTAATCGACCTTGTTCGACCCTCACTTGTTAGACCCTCATTTGTTGGACCCCATTTGTTGCCCCTCCTTTGTTAGCTCCTAATTTGCTAGACCCTAACTTGCTTGCACCCCCCATGTATTAGCCACGTCACCATTGCTGCTCCAAAGGCTCACCTTGCTCTCGGCCATACCCCGAGATCGCCTCAATTCGTCACGCGAGCGTGTCGTAATAGGTTACTTGGATATGCGTTGGCTTGGAAATTCCCCGCGTATTTTGACTACTTGGGCATTGGAGCTTGCCGTGTTGCAACAGAGGAAGATGCTTGTCGAGATCCAATCTCAACAGCCACAACGATATCCATTCGCTCAACTGTTGCCTTTGAGACACCACTGATTGAATCAGCTTGGGGACAGTCACAGATCCGCGCCAGAACATGGGCCAATTAGAATATTCGTTAAGCACAGACACTTTTATGGGCAGAGTCCACTCGGTGTGATGTGGAGTCATGCACAGACAATCTCTCTGAGCATGGATTTTCTGGAGGTGGATATCCCCACGGTATATTTCCAGATGTGCTTCTACTAGGCATGCGGTTCGAGAAGCCGTTTTGGGGGTGGATATTATCACACTAAGAAGCGTGGATCACCAGGATCCAAAAGCCATATCTGGAGCTACGCTATCTGGAGCATCAGTGCGGACAACTTTGTTGAGCATTGATGAGGATGCTCCAGAAGCCATTTCTGGAGGTGGATATTCCTCCGTGATGGAGACATTTCTACTATAGAGTTTAAGTTCAGTGTCCTCATGTTGATATGTAGAATTATTTCTGCGGTGGAGTAATATGTCTAGCGCTGAAAGCTGGTACACTTCCCTTAGCAGAGAAAAAGGCGGGGCAAATACCGCCCCGCTTTAAGCCATTTATGGCGCCAGTGAGCTTTCAGGACTTATATCGCGACTTGCAGTTGCTGGCGATGAGGATATAAGAGTCTTTATCTACATCCTTCAAGTTCACAACATTCAAGTAAAGAAACCACCAGAAATTTAGATGAATTACTGCCATGTAGGATATAGAACTAGTAGATCACGTGTAAAAAGAGGAACATTCAAGAAACTGATTTCGTGGCCGCTGGTGATTCCGGAACCCCCAGCCAACCCAGCTCAAAGCCGCTCGTCATCTCCTCACCTGGTGCAAGTCTCAATCTGTTAAGCTGACTCTGTGGCCCAACCCAAATTGTGAAGAGATTAGTTGTTGCTGTTCGAGGAACATAGAACTTGGGGAAAATTACTGATGGCATCTTGAGCTCTATTGCCACACTGAGCTCTGGGTATATCTCCATGAGTCTCTTGGTTGCCTGATGGAGTCGATCGATGGCTAAGTGGCCACGAAAAATAAGGCCGGCATGTATAAATGTGCCTTTCGCGGATCCATGATCTAGCCCTGTAACCGTTCTCCGAAAGTCTCTCATATTGACGGGTGTGTTACCTGGGGCGTTGGGGAAAACCTCTCAGTTGGGTGGCAGCTGAAGAGTTGAGCAGGTTGGATTGAGAGGGTATTCCAGTAGAAATAGTTGTTGATACCTGGTTCTAGTATTTTATATATATCTAGTTGACCATTTGGCGGAGGCAAAACTCTTGCCGTATTAGGAAACAAACATCTCGCAGTCTTCTATAACTAACTAGTTTAGTCATCGGGAGAAATAAATCTAGGCGACGGGGAACCTGACTCTCGTTGCCTCGCGTTTGAGTCAGACACCGTCCACCAGTAGTTTTTTGGAGCTGACTGGTCTAACTTTTGCTAGACGGAAGAACCCGCCTCCATGAAACTTTGTCCCTGGATGATATTTGTTCCAGGACGTACTGGACCTAACTAGAGTCATCAGTTTAGAATTGTTGGAAGAAGGCTCACGTTATACCCCTCTGAAATTTAGTTTGTTCAGTACCTGCTGTGTCTCGTTGAAAGACTTCCTGGCCCAGTCCGCCTACGTCTGTTCTGAGTTCGCTGTTAAGCGTCTATCTCGGTCCACCACAGGCTCGGCGCAAATTCCTCAGACACACGGGGTTACTAGTAGAATCAGTAGCAACTTCGCGGGTAAGAAGTAGCATGTCC
>FTLB01002221.1_pt2 | contig 21616 bp, 17 predicted proteins | sample 1658291 | NCBI WGS metagenome assembly FTLB01 (sample SAMEA3914812, study PRJEB12502) | metagenome | biome: forest; material: soil | place: Canada | collected 2011-07-07 | depth 0.1 m
TGTTTCAGATCTTCATATGAAGAATTGAAGATTCCTTTTACGCACCTCGTTGTTTGTCCCTGGTGTAGCCGTAGACTGGCAGTGATTAATATTGTCTACGTGTAGAAGTGACTCTACTTTAGGATTGAAACATATCGACCCGATGATTCAAGGATTTTTGTTTTTCGGTGCCTGGTCAAGATTTATGAGGGAAGGTGCCGAGATAGATATATTTATGATACCGTGGCTGGGTCATGGGAGACTACGAGATAGGTTCACACATGCACGAATTACGAGAGCAAAATAACTTGGGGAACTTTGTCTCGATAATGTCGAAAGAATCTCAGAATCCTACTCAACAGCTCATGAGTAGGGTTCGTCCTAAGCTCCATCTCAACATTTCTCAAGTAAGTACATGTGATAGTGCCACTTGAGAAAGCCTTGTCGTGGCAATTCTCGCGTCCGGTATCGTCCAGTAAGAAAGAGGGTATACAGCAAACCCTCGGGCTAGTGAAAGAAAAACAGTTGTTTCATGCCTCGAGTCTCCGAATCAGCGGACAGAAGGGACGTCGGTTTTTTGCGACGGGAGAACGCAGATGAGTCCCCATCCCTCGCATACCGAAAAAACGGGAGTTTTCAGGCCGGGATTCGAAAGATTAGTCCTCCTCCTCCTTGGCCTTGGCCTTGGTCTTGGGCGCGTCGCCGTCCTTCTTGGCGGCTCCGCGCTTCGGTCCCGTCGTTCCGGCTTTCTTGCCGCGCTTCGGCGTGGCAATCTCCTCGTCGTCTTCGTCATCGTCGTCGGGAGCCGGGCCACGCTTCTTGGGGTTGAGCGAGCTGGTCTTTCGGCCGGCGTTCGGGGTCGCGGGAGCATTGGGGGTGGCCTCGCCGAGCTGTCCAAGCTTCTTGCGAATTGCCCACCAGCGATGGTCGATCGAACGAGCCTTGACGCCGAGCAACTGGGCCATCTTCTCCCTGTCCATCTGTATCTCGATCACGTTAGCTGAGGGTTGATGAAAGGGGTAGAGGCAGAAGCGCTGGGAACTTGCCTGCGGCGGCTGAGTGAAACAGACGAAAGCGGCCTTCAGGAAGTTCATGTCCGAGGCAGTGAGCTGGGGAAGCTCCTCCATGGTAGTAGGAGGCGCCATTTCGACAGCGAGCTTGGAGTATTCGTTTTAAAAGGTGTGATACTGTTGAAAGAGAGAGAGGGCAAGAAATTTGACGCGGCAGGACGCGAGACGTGGTAAGGGGATAACGCGGCGCGGATGTTGTTTGTTGTGAGGTGTGGGCGAGACTGGGGAAGACTGGTGGAAATCTGACTTGAGAGTCGGGAAAATCGAAGAGGGTGGAGAAGGAGAGTAGCCAGCGGAAAAGGAAAGAGAAAAAAAGGGAAAACTGTGATCAGACCAAGAGGTGAGCCGAGGGTGGTCACCAAAGTTCGTGGTGAGAATGCTGGGAAGAGACTGACGTCACTGGCCGTGGGATCGAACCAGTATTTTTTAATTGTTCTGGTAATAGAAGTGGAACAAGGAAGACAATGGAAAGGGATCTCGAGGTCGCAGTGAAGGCAACGAGAGGAGGACCCAGGACTGCTTTTCGAAGGATGGCTAGAGTGGTTGTAGGAGGGCCGTGTACCTGGGTGGCTAGGGTGGATGGCCTATTGTTTTCTTTTATTGTCCTTTACGTCGGAAACGGATGGCGAGTGGTCAAAACTTATGGCGGCACGTGAAATGGAGAATAGAGGGGACTTTGCATTCTATGAAAAGCTACCGCCGCTTCTAGTAGTGTATAAACCGGAACAGTGAAGCAAATCATGACTTGAAACTCAGCAAGCTCTGATAGCAGGGTGAACTGGTTGGTGCAAGAACATCAACGAGACAACGACCATCGTATCCGTCTCCGCGTGGTCAGTGAGCGTTGCTAGCTGAAATATTCTGAGCAATATAAAGAAAATATAGAGATGTTAGACAGTAATCTTGACATCGACGCGGTGAGTAATTAATGTCGTTGAAATGCTCGACCGACGCCAAACTTGACAGACTCTCAACGTATCATCCACCGCTGGATAGCCACTAATCTAATTCAACCGCAATGTCTTAAAAACTCCTTCGTGACTGTATATCCACTCGCCTCGCCTTCTCTCCAGGAGCTCGGAACCGGGTTCTCGAGTCGGGTCTCGAGCCAACACTATGCCGCCCCATTCATGCTCAAGCAAGCGGCCGGGTATTTGTAGAGGCAGTAGAAAGGCTTCTCTCGCCTCAAAGCGCGGTATAGACAGGAACAAGGATAATCAAAAGTATGACACATGCAACTGCTATTATACTTGCACCGGCTCCCGATTCCCGTTCCGCTACGCTGCAGCCCCAGACAACGATCACAAAGAAGAACAGCACAGAGATGACTGTGACGCCGATGCGGGTATCGTGCACCTTTTTGATGTACGCGTCGTAGCTGGCTTGATCATACGTTGCTGCTTGCCCCAGCTTACAAGTATCGTCTTGCCATGATGCTGCGGAGAAGGAATACGCCATCTTCGACGTGCAATTTTGGTTGTAGCAGTTGCCAACGGCAGTTACCGTCGGCGCCGTGGCCAGCGCACAGAAACAGTTTCGGGTATCCGATTTGCAACCCGAAGTGCTCAGGTAGTCGAAGACGCATTTTTGCACGCACTCCGGCAGAGTGTTGGCTTGGATCACAGGAACCATGCCGCCGCACGCACCCGAAAACCAGTCTTCCAGCTCATACCAGCAGTTGTTCTGATCCGAAGGGCCTGATCCGTAGCATGAGAGAGGCGTTGGGGCCTCAGAGCAGAGACACCCGACGGTTAGCTGGGGAGTCGTACAGCCGAGATGAGAGGGCGTGAGTTGGTCCGATGTCACGCAGTTCGGATAGCCACATTGGGGGAAATTGGTGATATTTACGATGTCAGTGTCGCTGAGGGCGAGTGCACCCACGACGAGGGTGAGAACGGAGGATCGTGAGAGCGCCATTGCGAATCAAGCTCGACGTGGAGGGAGCAGATGAGGTCAATTCCGTTGTCCAGTATAAAGTGCACCCGCCCGAGCAAGCAGCAGAGGGAGGAGAGGAGGCGCTCTTCGGAGCCATGTGTTCTCCGATGCGCTTTTGGGGGTGGGGGACCGCCCAGTCCTTATCCAAGGCTCTCTCAGAGGAAGGCTCTCCCATGCGCAGGAGAAATGGGCAGATACCGACCACCCCTCCTCAACAGCTCTCAGCCGCAATATTTCAAATTCAGACACAACCTTTCTGAATTTGTAGCCGAGTTTCCTGGAACGAGGCTACGAGAAGACCTATCACATCACGCGTGGCCTTTTCAGGCTTAGCATCATGTCGACCGATCCGTGGCTCTCGAATCGCCAAAACGGTTTGCGGTCACACTCACCGTCAAATGGCCGATATCCCTGCGATTCCCGCACTGCTCGCATGCAGGGATGGTTGCCTGCTGCGGCCACTGATCCCGTCCTAAGCCTCAGCTCAGAAATGCTTAATTGATAAGACGCTGGCAGGAATCCGCAAAAGTCCGAGGTAGGCTCGGCGTCTTCTCTACACACTGCCATGGACAGGCAGAGGCACCTTGGCCCTCTTGCGAATGCTTCACCATGGTCTCACCATGGGCTCTCGTGGTTGTCCTGTTGTTCTCTACGACGCAGCTAATCCTGCCCGGTAGCGCGTCGGATGTCGACTTTTCCACGTTGCCACAGTGTGCCTGGAATGACTGTTTTCCCTTCCACTCGACCTCGATCGGCTGCACGCAGTTTTCCCTCTCCTGCTTCTGCAACGCGCTTGCGCCCATAAACTGTGCCGCCAAGAACTGCACGGGGAATAACTGGTACGCCGTAGAGGACTGGTTCGATCAGCAGTGCCCGAACCCGCCGAATGTGACACTGGTGACGTTGCCCGAATGCTCAAGGGCGTGCATCCGCGATGCTCTCATCCCGCAGTATTGCGCAGCACAGCTGTCGCGGACTTGTTTCTGCCGCTTGCAGACACAGTTCATGGGCCTCGAGTCTTGCCTCGAAGAGGGCTGCAACGTGACGAGCTCGGCGGCGAACGAGACACTCGCCGATTTCTACCGAACCACATGCATCTACGATCCATCCGCCGATGGAAACGGCTATGATCCCAACGCCGATGGCACGCCGACGGGCCCTGGCGGGAGCACCGGAGTGCCGCAAGACGAGGTCGCTTATGCCCCGAGCCAAGGAGGAGAATCTCCGGCCGACAGGCTCAATCTCATAATTGGTCTCGCCGCCGGATTTGGCAGCCTGATCGCCTCGAGTATCGGCGGATATGTCTTCATGCACAAATGCGTAGGTCCTTCGTCGCCCTAGTTCTCCCAGGCTTTCCTTTGGCTTGCCAAGAGGGCATAACTGTTCGATGCGATGCGCTAACTCGGATGACAGTTGGGGCGTAGATTACCGTGCGGCGACTTCCTCTCTGGCGAGATGTTTGATGACGATGACGAGAATGAACAAGGAGGAAACGAGCGACGCCGGAGAAACCGGAGGAGCCGGAGGAGCCGGAGGAACAGGAGAAATCAGAGGAACTGGAGGAACTGGAGAAACTGGAGGAATAGGAGACTTGAGAGAGACGCTCAAACGAGTACCGCACACCTTCCCCCAAACAACGCGGCTGCTCCACCCCCATACTCACTGTACGACTTGCACAATCCATAGTACGGAGTATATATACTTTGGAACTCTTATTTTCAGTTTGGGGGGGCACACTGGCTTACTGAGATGGCTTTGGTCGAAGCGATAGAATATATTAGACTCGGAATTATACTGGCGAAAAAATCGACAAATGAAATTTACCAAAAGAAATGTGCCCTCCCCTTTTTGATCACCGTATCTACACTGATCCACTTGACCAGAAACATATGTACCACCTCCCCTGGGACTGCTTTGAATCCGGACCAGCTTGGGCATCTTCTCGTCCTCCTCATCAGCTGTCCCAGATCGCACCATAGCACGGCACGCCCCTGGTCTCCAACCCGTACACGACCTTCTTGGTGATCTTCTGGTTCGCGATGATGATGACTGCTTCCGCCCGGAAGTCCTTGGCCATGTTGTAGGCCAAGCGCACCATATCGGGTCTCCCCTGCACCTTGGTATCCCAGATCACCGCGTGGGAGACCTCCTTGCGCACCGCGTCGACGATGCCCTGGCCGAAGCTCTTCTCCGGCTCGCGCGTGCTCCACAGCACCGCCGTCGGGCAGCTCGGGGCCTGGATGTGGCCCAGGCACGGGCCGATGCCCGAGCCCGTGGCGACGACGACGACGCGGTTGAACAGCGTGGCGATGCGCATCACGCCGCACGTCGGCACGCTGCGGACCCACAGGTGCGTCGGGGGGTTCTGGATGCAGTGCCGGGTCCAGTCGCCCGCGTTGGACACGACGAGGGAGTAGCCGCGCGGATACATACCGTCCCGGCCGTGCGGCTCCGGCGCGGGGATCGTCGCGAACGAGTGCCACTCCACAAGCGGCCGGAACGACAGCCGCGCGAAGCTCCCGTTGACGGGGACGACGTAGTCAAAATGCAGGCGGATGGCGTGGTCCGAGAGGACTTCGGAAACGACGGGAACGCGGCGCAGCCAGAACCATGAGGAGGCGATGCTGAGCGTAGCAGAGATGAGGAGCCAGAAGCTAGGGCTGCTCACAAGAGCCTTTCTATACGAGATAGACATGTCGGTGGCGGTGTCATGGATGGCCACGAACGCCTGGGCCCAGAAGAGCGCCAGCATGGTCCAGCCCATGAAGCGGTGCCAGCGCTCGAAGAAATTGTGATTGCCCGTGCGGAAGGTCGGCCACGCGAAGACGATCATGGTGACGAAGAAGGCGGAGATGATCCACGACAGAGCTTGATACGGGGCGGAGCGCAGGGGGTAGTCGATGCACATATCGTGGCGTGCGAGGCACACCGCATCAGTGATGTTTCCCGCGAGCAGCCACAAGCTGGCCCAGGTTGCAGCGCTGGCGTGAATGCCACCGAGATGGTAGATCTTGGCCGCAGAGGTTCGGATCCAGAGGGGCCAGGACTTGGGTACCGAACAGCAGATGGTGTACAACGCGTTGATGACAAAATCTTGGCGGATTAATACCGCAATGTTGAGGTTGATGGCCACCATGTTACCGGTCCAGTTGCGGTTGAAGCCGTATATGTACATAGAAATCAGAGCCGCAATGTTGAAGATATAGACAGTTGAAAGAAGAAAGCGATAGGGAATGAGGACGATTTTGACCAAATTTCGAAGGTATTTCGGCCATTGTTTTTCTGGAACCGCGCGCTCCAAATCGAACCGAATCTCAGAGTGCTCTGGCTTCAGATCCAAGGATGTACCCAAGGATGTTGTTGAGTTAGTTCCAGATGTCAGAGAGCCGCAACTGGGCTGAGGCGAAATCGACACTGAGAGTTGTTTCTCCAGGTCAAGTGGCGCCGAAACTTCCTCTGATACTGCTGTCGAAGTCGTGAGAGGAGTGGTCGGCATCAGGGCTAGCTGCTCCTCTCGTGCTACCATTTCTGTGAGCGCCGTCTTGTCCACCTTTCCATTGAATGTCAGTGGGAAGGTCTCAAGTAGATGGTACTCGCTGGGATGTGCGTAGTACGGAAGAGTTGATTTAAGTGTTGCTCGCACAGCATCCATGTCGCACGTGTCTGGCTGCAAGAAACCATGAATCTTGCCGTTGAGAAGCAAAGCCACGGACTTTTGGACACCAGGAGCTGAGATGAGAGCGTTTGCAACGCCGTCCAACTCGACACGAAAGCCCTACACGATATGAGTTAGAACCAATCTGCGCTCTGAATACCGTAGGGGCGGCGGCTGAGTTATCGTTACCTTGACTTTGACCTGGTCGTCATTTCTTCCAAGGATCTCGATTTCTCCCGAAGGCAGCCAGCGACCAAGATCGCCCGTGTTGTACATCATCGACCTGAAAGTTCTGTTAGTCCCACGCCTCTATATTATGCCCAAGGTCTCTGGCAAATTCAACATTTAAATCACACTTACCCGTCTCTGGCGAAGGGATCCGCCAAATATCTCTCAGCCGTTTTCTCTGGGATATTTACGTAGCCGTTCGAAATGCCACGTCCGCCACCCCACATCGTCCCAACCACCCCGATCGGCACCTGCTGCAAGGACTCGTCCAAGATGTATACGCTGTTGTTGGGCGTCGGCGTTCCAATGCTCAGTGCCTGGCCAGGAACGTGCCTGTGCATGGTGTTCACTATGGTTGTCTCGGTTGGCCCACAGCAGTTGTAATAAGTTCCGTGAGTGGCCCACTTGTCGGCAAGTCTGAGGATCGAGTTAGCACTGCTAGGACGCTCATATGCTTCGAGAATCACAACGAAGCTCTACTCACGCTGGCCAACTTCTCTCGCCTGCAGTAGCGACAGTCTGGATATTTGGAAACTTTTCAGGCTCCTTCGAAGAGAGAATAGAGGGCGTCGCTATCAGGACATTGATCTAGAAGGAAAAGTCAACATCTGTCAACAAGTATGGGCGATGGCGAGCACTCACTTGTTTGAGCGTAGGCATCCAGTCCGATCCTCTCATGACAAGAGTTCCGCCATTGCAGAGACATGCCAGTATTTCCCATGCGCCTATCATCGAGTTTGTCAATTAGCCTCCGCCCGAAAGTTGGGGAACGTATAGAGGGTAGCTTACCCATATCAAAGCTAATGCTGAGGACAGAGCCGACTTTCGTGCCAGGTTGAATTCCCAGGTTTCCAGGATGAAGACAGACAAGATTGGTGACATTGCTGTGTGTGACGTCGACCCCTTTGGGCGCTCCGGTTGTGCCTAACGCAAGAGTTAAATGGGGCTCGTATATCCAAATTAGACCACGAGTAATTCACGCACCGGAAGTATATATCACGTAGCAGCCTCCTTCAGACGTCGCGAGGCTGGGGAACTCCTCGCACATCTCGGCGCTGTGGTCGTCCGACTCTGCCTCGATAACCACCACCGTGCACCGTCTCAGGACGTCGCTGCCGGAGCTCTCGAGCCTATGCCTCGTGGAGGCTATGCAGACTGCGAATGTCTTGCCTGACTGAGCGACGACGGTCTCGAGAGTTTTCTCCGCCACGACGCCGCCGTCTAATGGCACATACTGGGCACCGCAGAGCAGGATGGCGGAGATGCCAACCAGCATCTCAATGCCTCGCTTGACCACAAGGGGCACGCGGTCCCCGGGTCTGACGCCGTGCGCTTGGAGGCTCCGAGCGAGCTTCTGTGACCTCTGTTGGAGTTGCCTGTAGGTCATCTGTCTTGGGACGTCCCCAGACAGGTCGATAGCTGCGGTGTATTCGGGATAGAGGGAGACATGATGAAGAATGGCAGATGGTACGGTAGGGAAGGAGCAGGAGGCTTTGGGACCATTGGTAAAGGATGCGGGAGGCATTCCGCCATCTCCAAAGGCGAAGTCATTCATGGTGAAGTGATACAAGGTCAAGATAGATGCTCAATGGCGATGTCGTCACGGCGGAAAAGGGGGTAAGGTGATCCAAAGTGATATGTACGGGAAGATAGGGCAAGGCAAGTTGGTCTGAAGGGCGGGCAAAACTCCAGACATCTGAAGATGGCGATGCCCTTTTATAATGCCAGAAGAGGTGGCCATGTTGGAGATGGCCTGGTAAGGGGGGAGGAGAGAGAGAGAGGAGAGATCCGTATACCGATGGGGTCCCATTCCCTGGATCGAGACAAACGATAACATCCGTGGTACCGTTGTCTCTTTCGAGGTACTCTGACATCTTGCTTGGTGAAGCTGGTTCTGATTCGGCATTGCCACCCCCGATTCCCCTCCAGGAGGGTAGCGATGTCACCATCCATGTGGTGAGTGTACCTGCCTCTAATGGCTGGAGGGATGTACGACATGCGGTGGGGGGCGATCGTAAAGGGCGGGATCTTCTTCAAGGGAAGGATTGGGTCTGCGGTAGCCGCCCGAGACCCGACTATCAACCCTTTTTTTCTTAGAGGCACGGAAGGGGAAGTATCCCTATCCAGGAGCCGGCAGACAAAACAACGAGAACTCAAGGGTAGCCCAAGCGAAATAGCTGCCCTCCTAGTCTCGTATGCAACACGTAAAAGAAAAATGGAGAAGGGACAGTCAGTGGCTACCTGAGACGGTACGCAGTGTTGGGGTGTCGAAAATAGCAATCCCGGAAGAGGCACATGGCTATGGAATGACCGATTAGACACTTGGTCAAATCTCCCAGCGTTCTTTGCTTGGCCAGCTCACTACGTACCGCGCCGTTGGCAACATACGTTGTGCTATGCCGGGTCGGGCACCGGGTGGAAATCCGGGGACGACAAGGCGGCCACGCTTTTCCTAGCCGCCGCGGGTCGCTCAGCTACGGCGCAGCAACCGCCCTGGTAGTAACCAAACATATGCGGTACCTTTGTAGGGGGTTCGTGCGCGTCTGGCCGGTTTGGGGATTTTCGTACAGGGCGGGCATCACCGTTTTGCGAGACGGTGATGCCGAACGGAGCTCAAAATCGAAGGTGGCACGCCCGAATCCCAAAAGAAAATGCGACGCCTGACAACGAGTTACGCAAAGCTGTGGCTGTGTTTTCGCGATCTGGACTTGGTCCATAGAGCCTCTGCTGCCGCATTTTGTTTTCATGAAAGGAGATATTCGGTTGTCATGTAAGAAAAGGGCGCTACTACGGCGCTTTCTATATTCTGGGTTGAAGAGAGCTATACGTAGTAGTCGAGAGAAAGGTGTCTTGTAGCGCGAGGATGACGGGCATGGAAAGCCCGCAACAGGCTCCTGGGACCTGGGCCGTATTGCGAGGCGACCGGGGGTAAACAGATATGTATACTTCGTACATCACTCCTGAGCATTGGCCAGGGGGGCGGGTTAATCACGGAGAGGGGATAGTCATTCAGACGTCGTTGCTAAATGGCACGCTTCATTACAAACATTCCTGCGTCTGGTGTTCGCGGCGGAACGGCTGCCAAATGGCCCCGGAGGAACTGGGTAGCTGGGTTGCATCTGAGATTGCGATTGCAGCCAACAAATGCTACGGTTGTGGAGTGCAAAACACAATCTGGCGCGGGGCGCCATATAAAATCGTATGGATTTGAGATCGGTCGGGGTGCTCCAAGCTCGGATTTGGCATTTTGAATCAAGCCTTCGGCGAAGAGGGCCGCGGAAGCGCGATGGTGGCATTGGACCATCGCATAGGAAACCAGATATGGTTGTTTTGCGGCGAAAATGGGCACCGACGGGTTGTCAGAACTTGAAAAAAATGCCAGAGCAAAAACCGGCTCCTCTGTGACCCAGATGGTTATCGGTCGTGCTGGTGACTACGGTAGGCAAGGTAGTGAAAGTGTAATCAAGTTTAACCCGGCCACCTGGGTACCCTGGAGTGGCATTCGATGGCGACCCTGCCGGATCGATCTGCGGCAGGGAATACTCCGAGCCGGGTTGCATTTTCCAACCGGATTTTCCTCCAGTAACTACGTGTTAAGGCTGAGATGCTTGTCGATTTCCACGTCGTGTTTCTCACAGCGCAGTCTCAGCGGGGTATTGCCTCATCATCGCGTGCTATAAAAAAAAGAATAGCATCCAACCATCTGGCCAGTGTTTCCCTCTTGAATTGCAGCGGCAGCGCCGGCGACTAGAAGCAGTGCCACTGCCGCTCAGCTGGATCAGATAAAAAATGACAGGCCCTAAAAAAAGGGAAATTGCGAGTTATTACTGCTTCTTTGGAGAAGCTGGGAGTCGAACCCAGTACCTCTCGCATGACAGGTTATGCTAAGCGAGCGCTCTACCCTAGAAGGAGTGTTAGTGAGACCGCTATTGAATCAAGCTAGACCACGAGGGTTACTAACAGATGAGCTACATCCCCGGTGGATTGTCGGCGAACGTGGCTAAAGTCAAGACATGTATGAAGATGGGACAAAATTACACTGACTCTAGCGGCGACGATTATTGGTACTCTGTAACTGTTTGGTGGGAGCCAACTGGATCAGAAAGTGGGGAGTGACCCCATCAGAGCCACCAAACTGCTCTGAACGTCTCCTGGCCAGGAGGGGAGAGGCGCAGGCGATGCTCTTCGTAATATGGAGAAGAGACACACGAGTTGTCTCCAGCTGTTAGAAATCAAGTTCGTATTTCCTCATTACATAACTTGGCTCAGCTACTGAGTAACTAAGATAACTTGCTGAAGTTACCGTAATTAACTTGACTGCGCTAGAGGCTACCAAAGGTAAGGAAGAGACCGTAGCCAGTGTTGATTCACAAAAAAGAAGAATGTAATGAACAAAGCGTTGTGTCTGCAGAGCATGCTGCGGTTACGAGGCCCCCACTCTCCATGTCTCAACTACGTATCTGTAGGATATCATGTTCCAAATTCTTCAATAAGACAGTAGTTACTCATATCTCTCAAGGATCAGCATGGTTCTGGTACAAACAAAATACTGAGCTGCTAGAACAGTTGACTCGACCAAGAAGCCCAGTTACATTGCATGCTCGCTTGCTGCAGAAGACAAATCTGGGCGTGCACTTCCTGACCCGCAGAGCCGTTCGAGAGAGCCACATCCTCATCAAATCGTCTCACGCTTTCCAAATTCTAAGTAAAGATATAGCTGTAGTGGGATTGATAAACTGGCACGTCCAATTAGTTTCCGCTCTGGTTATTTCCATTGTGTCTCAAACGACATTCAAATAAAGTCAATACGATGTCTAGTTTCTAGCCAATGTTTTGACTAACACGCGAGTTAAGGAGGCTGACGGATGCAAGGATCTTAGGTACTGTACCAATGTTACCGTATCGTATGTAGGGACCACTAGCACAAGCTAAAAAAATAGATCCCAGCTTCAGCGACACCACATGGTGTGCTAGAGGAGAGAGTCCCTGGGAGTCAATGAATGCAGGCGGAAGACCGTTTCAAGGGTTCCACTAATGACCATGCCTCTTCAAAACGGTGCTTTCCGCAGCCACGCCTTCGAAAAACAAAACAGAACCTATACCAGTTGAGGAAACGCCACAAGGAGGGAACCGATTTTCGATACTAAATTTTTCTTTGGTTTTGCGAGCCGATGCTCGGATGGGTCAGGGCGCAGATCCCGATTTGGTGGGTTTAGGTCGGTTTGGATGGACCGGCACTTCATTCTTAGGCCAGTTCTAGGGGATGTCCGAGTCTTTACCATTCAGCTGTGCCGCAGGCTGACGTTAATCCAGGATCCTACTGAAAGAAGGCCCCCTAAGTCCCTTTGGCGCAGCGGGAGATACCGCCCCAGATCAATCCAGCCCCCTCCAGTGCCTCTTTTGTGTCGGACGAAATGGGCGAGCCGTAAGCCGCCTCGTGTCCTGGACTCCTGGCTCCCATTCAAAGTACAATACATGTACTCCGTGTCTGTACCCTCCGTGCGGATATGGGAGCTAAACTTCGGCACCGAGTACCACGGAAGACCTTTTGAGACCACACCTACCTAATTCATGAAAGAAGGGTTGCACGATCGTAACACGGTCGCCTCGAATCTAGCCACCGGGTGCGTGGGATCAGCGTGGCAGATTGGCTCCTCCACTCACAAGTCTTGCTCCATGCGACCCACGGAGACGGCGTCGGCCGTCAAGGTCGTACTAAGAGAAGTAGGCTCTCTCTCACCTTCTCGTTGATGCATGGAAGTCTTCTTTTTCAACTTCTATCTTGGTCCAAGAGCGTGCAGATTGCGTCAATGCGTGCCGCCTTATCTACTCCTCTCTCCTCGTCCCATCTCCCATCCTCCCCTCCTGTCTCTTCCTTCTGCACATCTCGCTGCTTCTCCTCGAACTATCCCACACGCAGTCGTCGACCTCGGTATTCACTCCTGGAGCTAGCAGCCATGCCACAACCCGCGGATGCGTCATCGCTCGTGCTAGTTGCATCACCTGCCCGTCACGTACGAGTCCTCGCGTTCAACAGGCCAGAGAGACGCAATGCGCTGTCTCAAGCTCTCATCGACCAGTTTGTGACCGAATTGGCTAGAGCAAATGAGGACAATAGTGTGAAAGTCATCATTGTCACAGGCACGGAGGCGTATTTCAGCGGTATGCGGATCTCGAATATTCATGAAGAGACACGGCCCGGCGGCATGGACTGACATTAGACTCAGCCGGCGCCGACCTCTCAGAGATTGCCGCCATGGATGCGACGCAGGCGGCCGACCGAATGTATCTTCTGGACCTCTGCCGAGGCATGCAGCAGACGGAGAAGCCCATAATCGCCGCAGTGGAAGGTTTCGCGGTAGGTTCCGCTTTCACATGAGCCACCCGGTACTTGCTTCGCAGCGATCGGATGTGGACGGGAGACCCCCACGAACTACGATGGGCCCGCGAGAGAGTGCGTCATCTACATACTGATATCGCGCACAGCTCGGAGGCGGCTTCGAGGTAGCATTGATGGTACGTGCCCTGCATCCAAAGAGAGAGCAAAGATGGGGCCTCGGTGTCGCCCTGCAATCCACCTGCCTATTGCCGCACCGTGGTTTGCATCCATCAGACTCGAGACACATAAAAAACTGACAAATATCCCCAGTGCGACTTCATTCTTGCATCCTCGACGTCCGTCTTCGCTCTCCCAGAGGTTAAGATCGGCGTCATACCCGGCGCGGGCGGCACGCAGCGTCTAACAAACGCCATCGGGAAATTCAGGGTACGTTTTGAACAGATTCCCATCGCACAGAAAGAAAACAAACACCGGTGTTACCTTCCGTTATAATCCTCTGACCGGCTTGCTGCCCGTGCCGCAGGCCATGAAGATGATCCTATTCGGCTCCCAGATCACCGCACAAGAGGCAGAGTCCTGGGGACTTGTTGCCGATTTATCCGAACCGGGCGCGGTGCGGGCGAATGCCGTCAAGATGGCCAGTCTCCTTGCCGAGCAGAGCTCGACGGCGGTTGCGAGTGCGAAAAGGGCGATATGTGCCCAGGTGGACCGGACCATTCTTGGCGACCAAGAGAGGAAGCTCTACTACTCGACCTTTAGCTCCAAGGACAAGGCTGAAGGAATCAGTGCCTTTCTACAAAAACGGAGCCCCGTATGGTCTAGCGAGCCTGTGTCTATTTTGACGGTGTCCGGGACCACGGACAAGGTTCTGGAATGATGAGAATGATGGATGCAAATAGAGCAGCAGCCATCCAAAGCTATGACTCTCTTGCACACGCCGGCTCGCTTTCTACGCCTTTCGTGTGATTAAGCTAATCATTAATGGGCCGTATCGGTATCTATTTCATTTACTCTAATGTACCACGTCTTCTTGAAATCCCAAGGCTTCACTGAACTTGTGATACTAGCCTCCTGTCGAGGACAAACGATCGTCGGACCAAACATAGCAGAGCCACTTTGAGGTTCCGGAGCATTCTCCGGGCAGGTGTTTGAAAAAAAGAATACTATTGGGGTCAGCTCAAGTACCACGACAACTTTTTCAATGAATTAACTTGATAAGTTGTCTCAGTCCGTACCCCACTCGGTCCTATTGTGCGGCCCTTCTTGGTGAAACAGGCGAGCGTGCACAGCTGAGTGAGGGGCAATACTTGGGATGTTTGCCTGCCCTGTCAAGACGAGCCTTCACATTGACCAAGATGCCAAGTGAAAAACTGGTATTGAGTTCATATTGAATGCGTTTGATTGATTGATGCTGTAGTTGGGCATATTGAGTTGCGATCTTCTAACTGCTCTCCGGACCATGTGTTCCGCACTTTGAACCCAGCGACGCCTTGAACAAGCCGGACGGGCAACAAGCACCTATTAGAAGCGCCATGAGAAACACGAAAGGCAGGGAAGGATTAGACGGCAATAGACTGAATAATGGCCCGGCTGTACGCAGGGGGTAGACGGAGAGAGTAGGGCAGTTTCTAGCAGTTTCTGATAGGGCTTCCTTTAACATCCAGTAGTGCCATGAAAGTCATTCCTTGCCAAATTGAGACAGGCAGCCATAAGAAACCACTGGCCCTGAGAGTATTCGGCCGGAGGGCCACAGGGGTCTACCATGTGCCGCGCAGGATGCTGTTCTACCACGCGCCCCATGAGACAGACCAGTTTCTAGCACCTTGGATCGGCCCATCTTGTCCCTTCATCAAATACGGCGTGCCATGCAGTAGAAACAAAGTCTCATAGCTCGCCAGGAAAAACTGATAGACTCGGTTGCCATTGCGAATACGCCGTCACGTGGTTTCCCGGGTTTGGAATGTTTCACATTCATCGGAAAACCCGCATGGTACCTGAGCTAACTTCACCTACTGGTATAACACCAGCCGGAGCTTTCCTAGTTGGTCCCAGAGGAGAGCGCACACATGGGCTTGGAAACATTATTACACCCTTCGCGATCGATATTCGACCGATCGATAACCGCTGCAGCAACCCAGGAGTGAATTGTGGATTTACCCGGTTCGAGGGCGGCACATCACGGCAGTTACGCAATCTCGACCCTCCCAGAGCCGGGAAAAGACGGCACGACACGTGCCATACGGCCGATCTGTAGAGAAATTCTGCAGGGAGGCTTTCAGGTGTGTGTCATGGTGGTCAAAGAGCGTCCGTGTGCGAGGGGGTCTCGTCCGCAAATGTGAAGAGCCACCGTCGAAACGAGGCGGTAGCTCGACAAATCCGTTCGGAGGCTAATTGATGAAATCTGAAAGAGGGCGGAGGGGTCCCTACATGTGACGTGCTGCCCAACCAGAAATCAGGATAACCCACCAGCTCGAGATTCAGGGAAGGAGTCTGTGCGGCCTTAGTTAGTCTCGCGGTTTGGATGTCGTTCGCACTTGGTGCCCGGGACGAGTAGATTCTATCCCTACATGCCAGTATAGCCGGAAGGTTACACACCACCGGCGTCGTGGGTGGAATGCTGAAGCCATCTCTCATCGGCCTTACTCTCATGAATACCGGCTAAGACGAGGAGAGGTGCCGCACTCCCCTCGCAGGCCTCCTTGAGCGGGCGTAAAGTGTATCAAGCCTGCCCCCTTTGCCATTTTCCCAATCGACGACAGCGATCGGGCGGGCAGGCTCTGGATCTATCCTCCTGGCCCTGGCCATCCGTGCAATACCGAGGGGGGGGGCTTTTATTTAAACACGATGAGCGAGTCTCGATCGACAGATTTTTGTTCCGATTAGTTTCGTTTGATGCGGATCAGCGTGCTGTGCACGTAAACCAGTCCCAAATACGAATTTTGTTTCGTTTTCGATTGTGATATTGCGCCGGTACCTGCCTGTGCGGCATAATGGCGGAGACTCCCGCGGCGGCGATTATGCCGACCGATAACAAGGTCTCCATCGTGTTGGGCGTTGTGACATTCCTGCTGTGTCTGACCACGACATTTGTCGGCTTGCGACTCTACATACGACATCGGATCACGAACTCGCTGTGGTGGGACGACTGGACGATGCTGGGCGCACTAGTGAGTCTACCAAGTCGTCTGCTTTGATATGTGCCAGTTCTAATCGGGGGCCAACCCAAAGTTGTTGACAATCGTCACCGGCATTGACATGTGCAGCATGGTTCGGTTTGGTCTGGGGTACCACATCTGGACGCTGACTACCCAGCAGGTCTCAGACTACTTTTTTGTACGTGGATCACTTGACAGTGCTGCTCGGGCTTTCTTACTCTTGCGATTTGCTAAACATACGCGTAGGGATTCTATCTCAGCATTGTCTTCTACAATGCGGGACTCGGAGTCACCAAGCTCAGCATCCTCCTGCAATACTATCGAATATTTTCGGCCAAGATGAGAAAGATCACCATCTTCTCCATTGTCATCATCGGCATGTGGTGTCTGGCCTTGGTACTTACGTCGGTGCTCTCTTGCGTCCCGATAGCAGGGTTCTGGGACAAGAGTGTCAAGGCTCGCTGCATTCCCAATGTTCCACAGTGGTACATCAATGCTACCGGTAAGGGGGGAGAGGGACTCGTACCAGCCCACTGACAGGCGAGCTGACCTGCCCTATCAGGGAATATTATTACCGATCTCTTCATTTTCACTCTCCCTATCCCAGTACTATGGAACCTTCACCTTCCCTTGTCTCAGCGACTGTCTCTAATAGGTGTATTCGGTATTGGTTTCTTGTACGTCCCCATTCTTCCTTGTCTGTTTAGCTCCTGTCGGTTCCAGTCCCGACTGACTTGGGTCTTGACTGCAGCACCTGCGCCCTCTCCGTTTTCCGAATTTCTTTCCTCAACGTCGAGGATGACATGACTTACAACAATGTTACACCTGCTGCCTGGTCCATCTCCGAGCTCTGCTGTGGTATCATCGGTTCCTGTCTCCCGACGCTACGGCCAATATTCGTCCGGATGTTGCCAGTCTCGGGCAGCCGGTCCGGTACCGCAGCCAGAGGTGGCTCGAATAGAACGCACACCCGTGGACCGAGTGGTGCGCTTGGAGATAACTTGGGCGACAGCGGAGTTCTGTCGAGCAGGACAAAGCTGGCACGCCCCAACAGCAGCGTCGAGGAGTTGTATACCCCAACTTCAAAAGACATGGAGCTGGAGATGGAAGTAAAAGGGCTCCGGCCCTCGGTCCCAGAAAAAGACAAGGTTGGATCTGGCTCCGGTGCCGGGTTCACAGGAATTCCGCATGCCGCCGAGGCGTCTTGGAACCACTTCGGGGGGCATAAGGAGCACCCCCACGGTGTCTCGACGATCATCGAGGGACCTTCAACGCCGACATGGGCTACGTTGAAGGGAATCCAGGTACAAACGGAAACTATCATTGACAAGTCGTAACTGTAGCTTTGTTTTATGTATTATGACTTCAATGCGTTTATGGTTCGGCGAAAGCAGGAAAAGGAGCAGGGGTCACACAGGATTCGGGTTTGTACATTTGGTATCGGCACTTTATGAGTCTTTGTACGAGTTCAAGCAAAAATAGGAGCCGAATGGTTAGGTGCAAAAATACATATGGCTATCTTAACGTATCATATGTATGAAACAGGGGCAAAAAGGAAACACTAGGATTCTCCTCCGGGAAGGCTCGAACTTCCAACCTCCTGATCGCTATTGTAATGATAACAGTCAGACGCGCTAGCCAATTGCGCCACAGAGGAATCTCTTGGAGATAAGAATTTTTCTCCAAATTGCAATTCTTGAACCTGTGGACGAAAATCGTCATGAAATGGCTCCACACATCGCAACTTTATCCAATCGGAGGCTCAAATTTCGCTCTTGCTAGAAGTACAGCGCGAACGTCTAACCTAACATCAACTCCTAGTCCTGCTGCATACCCACAAGTCCCTAGATGCGTTGGAATTGGCACGCATGTAGTACCAATAAGCGTTTAAAAAGAAGTGGACGCAACGTGACTGTGTGTTGTGTTGTGTTTAGTCCTACCTGCGGTTTGTTTTCGTAACCCCTGAGCTACTCTATTCCCAAACCCTCGACGCAAAAGTGTTCATCTGTCTTCGGTCTGTAACAGGAATTTATATGCGGCATGAACTAGCCAAGATGAAGGAGTTCCCTTGAGATTGATTGTAATTGGTTGGCACTCTTAAATGTCCAGAATGGGGATTGAGTGACTGATCTGAACTCCAAAGACCAACTAACCACAAGGTACATCCAGGACGGATCATTATTCATATTAAATCCCTTTTCAAACTAGAGATTTTAGGATGATATTTAACAAGTAACACCGTACCCTTGTCTGTGTTTTACTGCCCCTTGCCTTTGCAGAGGTCTGGCCATCAGCTCGTCCACCGTTTGGAAGTGATATTCCGCATCACAGTAATGGTGTGAACAAACCGGATCTTTCCCTTCTCGATTCGGAATTCGTGGCTGTCCGGGCGAGTCGCGAATTTCACGAAAGCGTCGACTGTGCCGACGGTGTCGTCGATGACATACCGTCTCTCGCTAATACGCACGCCGCTCGGCACCCCTATGTTGCATGTGTCGTTCGCAAGCCCCTTGCCCGTGTACCAGCTCCCCTCGAGGCGCGAGCACGGGGTCCCCCACGGCACAATGACCGACTTGTTGTTGAAAAGGTCGAGATAGGCATCCGCGGCCGCCTGGATCACGGCCCGGCTGTCGCGCTCCTTCTCGGGAATGGTTCCCCATTGACCATCTTCTCGGCTGGCGTAGTAGAGCGTCCCCGTGGCATTGAAGGCCCAGTCACCTGCCTGGGTGACCAAGGTCTCGACTTTGGAGAGCTTCTCGCCGCTGAATCTCATTTGCGTACCAATTACGTGCGGGTTCTTGGCATCCGTGATGATGAGCTCCGTGTAGGTCGCGCATTGGGTCGTATCAATGGTGCTGCGGTTGTGGTCGATCTTCAGCGGCTGCGATAGGATACCGGTCTTGATATCTTTGACGATCGTATTCTCGACGTATGTGGTGTTCTTAGTGCCCAGAGCAAGCAAGTTTTCCGGCTTGCCCGCGGACTGAGCAGCGATGTACGTCTCCGTGTTGGCTCTGAGAGCTTCTCTGGTGCAATCAGATCCCGCCGCGCGAGGAGCAGCTATACCTCCTGCGGCAAGATTAAGATATGTTAGGAGCTGAATTTTCATGGTGGGCAGGTTTCCTCCAAACGGAAAAATCGCGTAGAGGAAGTAGGCTTAGCTTTCGCAGGGCCGCGACCTGACATATATGCGGACAATGGCCCCTACGCATCCGTTCAATAAGTCATACAAGCTGTAGTGGGGCTTCACTGCTCACTTTTACCAGCCTTCTATTTCATTTTCTGGCAGCATGAAATCCATTCAGCCAGTAAACTTTTCGCGGCGCGTCTGCGTAAACGGAAAAATTGCCGGGAGATGGTGCTTCCAAGACATCTGAACGCGCCGGGTCAGCCGAGACGTAGCATAAAACCCCCAATAAGTAGTCTAATCCCATTGCTCTTCTGGTGTCTCCCTGCTGAGAGATCTCTGGATATGCTGGCCTTCATTTCAGTTTCTAGCCACAGGTGACGAAAGATGAACGTGAAAGTGCGATATATATGGCTCCAGTCTAGAATAGCGATACAGCTTGACAACGTCACATAGTTAAGGTGATGACTACCGGGAAAAAAACTATAATGAGAAGATATTCGATATACGTTACCAATAACCGATTCGATGTTACTGCGCAGAGTTGTGGTCTATGTTTCAAATTACTATCCAACCGCTATGCCGGGCTCTTCTGCGAGCAGTGTAAGTATGCTATACATGAGTATACGAACAAATCTCTACCGAACGAAATGCTAAAAGAACCGCAGGCTAACTATCCATTCCGAGTTCAAAGCCAAATAATAGCTCCCTTGTTTACGGATGCACCATAAACTGTCTAATTACTTCTCTTGTTGCCTCGATTGAGCCGCGTCTTGTTTCTTCTGTTTCTTGCGCTCTTCTTTTTCGCGGAGCTCTTTTCTCCACGCAATTCCCTTTCTCATGATGAGGAACAGGCCGGGTGACAATACGATATACAACATGCCGATGAAGAAGAAGGTCCAGTCGTCTCCCTAGAATACGTTCGGATCATTAGCGCCAAGGAACTAGCTCAGGGGCAGTGACAACAAGCGCATAGTGCACCTACCATGGCATCAATCATTGGTTTGATGAAGGCGATGCCGGCCGCTCCTGTCAAGCAGCGTGTAAGGTTGTTAGCCGCGACGGCCGCACCGGCTTTTCCCGGTGTGATGTCGACAAGCAGGGTGTTTGTTGCGTTACTAAGGCCTGGAGAAAGATGATCATCAGCATATGGTAGATGACAGCTGGAGAAAGCCCAGAACATGACTCACCGATCATTCCTGCGCCGTTCAAAAACAAAAGAACACAGAGGACGGCCAGATGCGCGTTGTGCTGGAGGGCAAATCCCCAAGCAATGGTTGTCGCCGCGGTGAGGTACAGCAAGGGGATACCGACTTCTAGACGGGCCTTCTCGATGGGGAAGTTTGTCAGGTCTGGCTGTCGGGTTCTGTCGACCGGGATCCCCATCTGAGTGGCATGGTACTTGTACCTCCAGTTTATAGCCGGTCCAACGATAAAGGCCGCCAAGATCGAGCCGCCGGCTGTGGGCAGGTACATGAGTCCGATCTGCAGGGAATTGAGGCCATACGCGGCCTCCAGCTGCGGAGGCATGGCGATGGCAATGGCGTAGAAGCCCACAAAGACAAGACTGGAGTAGACGAGGAGCAGACCTATCTCCTTTTGCATAACCATCTTCAACGAGTTGAGAAGGTTTGGCACCTTGATCTTCAGCGGTTGACGCGGGGCCGATGAGGTTTGCGAGAGGGTTCGGTTCAGCCCGTCGCCCTGCTTCTTGGCTTTTCTCTTGGCGCGGTATTCCTGTATGATTTGTAGCAGCGTCATGTGGAAGGGATGCGGCCGGATCGAGCCGTCGCCAACGATCGTTCGGCACGTTTCGGGGAGAAACAGCAGCAGCAGGATGAAGATGACGGCCGAGATAATGGCGAGAAACCAGAAGATGGATCGCCAGCCCAAGTACTGGCTCAGGATCCCTCCGAGAACTGGGCCTAGACTCGGGCCAAAAACAATAGGGATGATGGTGATGCCGATGTACTGGCCTCTCTCGGCACTGCTCACGATATCAGCCACCACAGCCTGGCACAGCGCGACGGTCGTACTGGACCCGGCCGACTGCACGCACCGTACGACGAGCAGAGAGGCGTAGTTCGGGCTCAGCGCCAGACCGATGTTGGCAGCAATGTATACCAC
>FTLB01843195.1_pt1 | contig 21496 bp, 13 predicted proteins | sample 1658291 | NCBI WGS metagenome assembly FTLB01 (sample SAMEA3914812, study PRJEB12502) | metagenome | biome: forest; material: soil | place: Canada | collected 2011-07-07 | depth 0.1 m
TGGCAGTTTCCTTATCCTACGGCGGAATGTGTGCTTGTTGGGATGTTTGCTCCTGTGATGGCCATAGCCACGTAGCGTGGCGTGCGTGATGTGCTTGGGCTGGATGCGAAGCGAAGAAATGGCTTGCTTTGGTGGGTCCCATGGCCAGCGCTTACGTTCGCATTCGAGCCGTGGTCAACTTGTGGTAAAGATTCTTGGCTGCATTGCAAACAAGGCCTTGTAGGGTGAACTACAAAGCAAGGCGAAGAGTTGCGCTCGCAGCTCTCTAGTGCTGTAGCTTAGTTGAAGCCCTGGCGCCGAGCCGATAACGGCCTTGCCCACCGAACTTTCCCCTGCACAGAAGAGATTGGCTAGAATAAGGGAAATCGAACATTCAGTTATCCAAACAAGAGGGTGTCAAGTAGAGCACTTAGATCCATGGCAAAACCATTGATGCTAAGCAACTCAGGTAAAAGCTTGAGTATGGCAAGATGAAGTTAACTGCGCACGGTTGCCATTTCACACAAGAAATAGGGCTTAGGCGCCACTGACAGACTGCTAGCCCTGCAACACAACGAAAGATAACCCCGCTTCGCGGATTGGTACCCAGGAAGACTGCGGTACTCGTCCTCACTGACCTGTCTCACTCGTCTGCTAATCCCCCCTTGCCTGGTATGAGGAATAACCCCGACTAGTGATTTGGGAATCAAATATTCCTCGCCACGCCCAAATAATTCCCATCAAGGTCAACTCCAGTCTTCAAAGTATAGCCGGATTGGCCGTTGGCGACTGAACTGTGCAGTGACCGAGTTACTCCATAGCACCAAATGCCAGACCTGATGCAGCTATTGTGGACTTTACTCCGACGCTTTGGCCGCATCATCTGAACTTGCTCTCATTAACATATAGGGAAAGGGTGCTCAGTGAATTCGCGAAAGCTGCCAGGGCAATGACACCAGTGTCTCGGTAAGATCACATATTTGGCAGCTCGACTGGAATCCCCGATCTGATCCAGGCGACTTGCCGCCATATCGCAGACCACGAAACTCTGGTAATCTACCGCTGGACGTTAACCTTCTTTCTAAGCTCCTAGCGATGTAGGTCGAATGCTTTGACCTCATGAGTGTCCTTGTTGAGGGGCAAAGCAAGGAATATTCCCGCCTGGGACGATTAAGTTCAGAACTCGGATATTGGGCAGGCTGTAAGGTAATTCTCCCCCAGGCCGCGCTGATGTCCACGTCGATCCAGCCAGGGAATAAATAGAGCTAAACGGTATCCTTCTAAAATCTGCAGGGTAAAATCTAAATAGAGCTCGTTCGAGTGAGGAAAGAGCTGCCGGGTTTATGGGGCTTGATCATGGAGATAGAAGCTTCCATGGGCGGGCCCGAACCCTATTCCGACGCAGACGCCCCGCTGGCCCTTAACCTTAATTCAACATCTAATTTCGTTTTATCGCCCCTTATTTTGAAGCCCCAGTCTTGGGTTGAGTGCCGTACGACGGAGTTCACATGCGGACTGGGGACCAGAACCACCGATGCCCAAATTCGGTAGTGCCGTCTCACCGTGAAGGGGGAAATAAAATCACCCAGCAGCAGAGTCGAATAGAGTGCTGGCATCGGTTGCTCGCGGCTCGAAGTTGGATCTAGCCATGTCATGTTTATTTGAGAACTTAAATACAGAGCTCATCCATATAAAGATTTGCTGCCGTGAGGATGAAGTCGTCTTAGCTACGCGACTTCTTTTTCAGAATGTGAATAAGGTCCCATGGCCTGTGTACAGGTCGACTTGTCCCCGAGGAAAAGCCCCTCAATGATATCGGTTGCACTTTTTCCCATTCTCACCAACGCACAGCGGTAAACCTGTACGTGAATGAGTTGCGTCTCGTACTTGCAATTTTGAATATCCCGTTTCGAAGCAGTCCTTATAGTCTATAACCAGATATGTTGCTGTGATCAGAAGTGTCAAGGCAGTCTCCGGTGCGCACAAGTACAAACAAGGGTCCAGACAGTATATAGTGGTGGACAACCCTCTCTCTGTATGTACAGTAGTATAAGTGAATCAGGGTTGTTTTACATCTCATTGCAACACATGTTGCCTCCGCTTCAAATGTTTCTCTACAGCAGCTCCGACGATAGCTGGCAACGGTTCATAAAATAGCAGCCGAAGCGCGAAAAACTGCTGAAAATACGGGACGAGGGCCGACCAGGGTCGCTCGCAAACATGAAACCAAGTGTAGATGGGCAGTACGGCATGGCGATTTATTCCTGGGCTGCCTACACCCTGGGTCACTCATCTGAACTCTGTTCGGCACCGCCGACCTCCAAGAATATCAAAGACAGGTTGATGAGACATCCGCGTGCTGTGAACGGAAGAGTCAGAGTGCATTCGCAAAAGCCAGAATAGAAGAGTTGATCAAGGGGACTTCAAGGCCTCAGAGCCTGCAACGCTTCAAGAAATAGGAGACTTTACCGGAAACCGATGCTGTCGGTCTGCGGTCTGTTTCTTCTCGACCCACCCGTATGGAAGCCCCTATAAGAATAAAGAGAGGCATGCTAACATAACATTCGCTTATCTGACAGAAAAGAGAAGTAATGGCGATCACTTATGGGTTTTTCATCAAATTCGTGCTGAATATTACGTCCTGCAGTGAAAGGATTTATTTGGTGGTAGCTCTTGGCCTATTCGATAGTATATAGTTTGTTGGAACAAAAGCCGCCCAGAGCCTCCAACTTGATCCATCGTTTTCCTCGATGCCTGAGCCTTTACGTCTAATGGGAGCCTGTGACTTATTCCTAGCCACAAATGAGAACTTTCCTGATGCCCCCCCCCCCATTTGCACATAGAAAAGAACATTGAATAGATTCCTGGTTTATAAGAGATTGCCCCGAGAGGTACCGCAGGCTGATTTTCTCTTAAAGCTGCCTGATTACGGTCTGAGCAAAATCGTTGCAGTTGTTTCCGTTGACCGCATAGATCTTGTGCTCCTCAACATATGCCTTTGCTGCGTTCTTGGCATTGGTGATCTTCTTGGCAGTGGTGACGCCCCCAAACTTCAGGGTTTGACCAGCGACCACTGCCCAGTTGTGAGTCTTCAGAGCGGTGTCGCCGGGATTCACATTCGTCTTGATCATGTGGAACAGCTGGGCATCAAAGTCGCGCTTCGTCTTCTGGTTCTTGCCCTTGCCGGTCGTGGTCTCCTTGACCGTACCGGCGACGACGCCAATGTGGTCGAAGCCCAGCTTGGCCTGCAGCTGCTGAAGCTCCGTCTTGGACTCCACGTCGCCGTCTCCAACGGGAACAGTCAGAGCCCATTCAAGTGAGAACCAAACGACCTGCCCATTGGTTAGGCCGGGGTGTGCCGCTAGGGCCGCGGTGAACTCGGCAGTGTCGCCGGGGGCTCTGGCGGCGAGACCTGCAATCTCATCGTCGGGGTTGGCGGTAAGCGGACTTGCGATGGCAAGCGTAGCCAAGAAGGCCGTGAGAAGGTATGAGAACTGCATTGTGAAATCAGGAGAAAGAGGGGGAAAAGGGCACCAAGACAAAGGAGACAATGGAGAAATAAGTCTGAGAAACTGTTGACTAGAGTAATGTAGAACTTGGTAGATGAAGGTTGAGGTAGAGACTGGTAGCTTTTGATTCGAGTTGCTGCGAGAAAAATGATGGGAACTATTTTATATTTCAAATTCCCATCTCACCGAGCTTCTCCTGTGTGTGATGATGCCCTCTCTCTACTTACTCGATGCGGACATGGCTCGTGGTCTCATGCTCTGTAACCATCTCTACTGTGCCTCCTCCATCTCGCGGCTACCGAAGGCGGGCCCCATTAAGATTTGGCCCGTGAGACCCTCCGAGTCTCGAACGGCCGGTCTGTTGCGTAAAATCCTCCGTAAAGTTTCTAGGTACTGTAGAGAGGCCAGTGAATAAATTGTCTGATCTTACATCAGGCGTTGTGTAATATAATCAGTAACTAAACTTAGCCCATCCGCCGTACAGCTCGACCAATCTGTAACTCGTTTAGGCGGGACGGGTCTACCCCTGTCGAACGAGAGAGAGTAATTCTGACAGAAGTGTACGCCTGACTTTGGCACTGCCCTCAATGCAAAAAAGGTATAGAGGGTTATAGTAAGAAAACAACAAGAGCGTGCCTCCCTTCCCTTACATACGACAAACATAACCCCAGGTAGCATCTATCATGTCTCAATTGTCTATATGCCAAGAAAGCATCGCATCCCACACCATGTTACAAGCAGCACGACTTAAGGTATCCAGCGTTGGCCACCAGATGTGAAATAAAAAATAAAAACGACTAACTCTTCGCCTCCGAACGCTGGCCGTTTAATCCGATATCTTTCCCAGCGTCAATTGAGTAACTGCGCACATGACCACGGCGCAACTCGGGCCACCTCACAGTGGATGACCCAGGTGGAATCGTGCTAGACCGCAGCGTTCTCTTTAGTGATAGCGGGGCATGGTGAGTCGGGGGGCGTAGAACGAGCGATTTTTGAGCGGCACAGCAAAGTCGCGCTTGTGTCTGTGACGGGGTGCCACCTTCGGGCACTCTCCGCGCACAGCGCGCCTGATCGCGCGTACTAGATCGACAATGCCAGCCTATCGAGATGCTTAGAGATAATCGCTTCGAGAGAGCTCTAATTCTTGGTCGAGAGCATAGTCCGGTGCATTACAATTTGCATTGAACACTTCGGTTGGCCACAGTGATGTGGTCTCCTGACAGCATCTCCTGACGGCTCTGCCGCCAAATAGCTGAGTGCTTTTATGAGGCGGATTCTGATGTACAGTGCATATTGCGGTTGCGCTTGACGGCGGCGCTTCGTTTCTACCGCCCCAGAGTAAGCTGAGACGTCCGCTTTGGTACAGCCCCGCGGCGGCGTATTTCAGACCATTGGTTCTGTCACGCTGTCTCCTCTACGGCGCTGTTCAAAACTGGCCCACAAATTACCTAACATGTCCCTTATTTAGGCGACAAATCTGTTGCGGGCGGTGGTGCCTGGATTGTGACGCTCCATCTTCCCATCGTATCACCCAGTGGTCACATCCAACCAACAGTTTCGTGACTCAGTCTAAGCTTCAAATTCGCCCCCCAAAGTCCCAGAATCACTATTAAAAACTGCGAGGTAACAGATTGGAGCGCCCGAGCAGTGTTAAATTGCGCGATGAGGTTGTTCGACTGATTGTGCCCATTCACCATACCGCCAACTTTCACTAAACTCAGTGATTTCCTCCCCTTTTAACACGACCTCCCTAAATATTAGTCATCGAGTCCCGTCATGGACAGCGAGGGGGCCAAGAATACTATCCGCGACTGGGATGCGCAGGGTATGCTGAACAAAGCGTCCATCCTGGAGCGCTTGGATAATAAAATCCAGGCCAGTTACGCAGTCCGTGACGAAGAAAAGCCGGCTCTCAAGTCGGCGTTTGAGTCTGCTTGCAACGAGAAAGGTCTCCTCACCGAGACGGGATTCATCTCCCTCCTACAACAGAGGGCTTCGCTGCCTCAGTCCCTGGCGGCCGTGAAAGCCGGCAAGATCCTGTATTCGAGCCTGGTATACCTCAGCACCCTTCCGTTTCCTCGCCGACCAGACTCTTCTGCTTCATCGCCTGTAGGTCTCTCGCTGGCAGAGCTCACCCGGGCTCTGGTATGGGCCGTGCCGGATCGCTATAAGAGCATCATAGAGGAAGGGAATTTCTCTCGGCTGCGGACAAAGGCCGACCATCGCAGGCTTCTCTTTCAGAGCTTGGCCACTATCGCTCACGACGAACCTCACATCCCTGAGAGCGCGCGGCAGCTGGCGCTCCGCAACGCGTTTGACGTGGACAGCGAGGGTGACCGTGAGTTTTGCTCTTTGAACCACGACGATGACGGCGATGAGCTCTACCATGACCTCCTTGACACGCTCTATTCCACGCAGGAAGAGAAGAAACCGTGGATGGCGCCAGTTTCTCGAGATGCCTTCCGGCCCGTGGCAAAGCGCATTGCAACGGAAAATGAGATCCCTTCACTGCATACCCTAGGCATACGGTCTGAGTTGTTCGTGGACCTTGCCAAGCTCCTGCTGGCGCTCCAATTCAACCCGGCTGAGATCAATATCGACTTGGATCAATATGATGATGCCGCGCGTTCTGTATGCGCTGGCTTTGGCGACAAAACGGCCGCTGCTGCAGTCATTACTTGGCCAGCGTTCGACCGCGGCCTGAGAGACGTGACACAGTACCTCTTTGAGCCTTTCTACCACATGCTCTTAGTAACATATATGGGTCACACTGGTCCTTCTCCTTTCTTGACTGGGTTAGACCCCCCGGCTTCAACAGGAAGTGTTCTCACGCTGCCACGATCGAGCCAGCTTGCAACTTTCCTCGCCGGATCCGTGTACTTTGGCGCGCTTCGCCGAGTCAAAGCTCACTCCGACCTGAGGAGTCTCTCGCCCCTTGAGTTTGTTACTGCAATGAAACAAGTCCCCGACGAGGCTATCGTACTCCTCTCGGGAAGGACAGAGACAGGAGAAACTTGCGTTTGGGGTGTCTTCAGCCCCAAGCCTAGCGCCGATGGGGACAGCGTGCAGACGAATGTCATCCCGAATCATGTCGGCCTAGAGCCATGTGCCCTATTTCAACTCGCTCCAGTTCACGATGTTTTCAGAGGAACCATTGGAAAACCGGGGTGGACAGCAGACAGCGAAGCTGTTGTCTTTGGGCAGGACAGTGGGGTCGTGCTGGGCTTGAAGGATGGATTACGACGACTTGAAATCACCCACCAAGTCCCCCGTGGAGATGAAAGCAAGGTTTTCTACAAGGCCAGCGAGTGGAGAGGGGACTGGACTGCGAGCTACGAGGTTCTGGATATTGAGATTTGGAGTGAGAAGGAATTAAAGTGATTGCTACGTACTGTGGAAATCCGGAGGCCACGATCTTGCGGGTGGAGGGGATGTCCGAGAAAAAGGACTATAGAAGGAGGCAGAGATACTTACTGTAGCCTGTATTAGCGATACTTGATGTCAATTAGAAATCACCTATTATCAACATAGTGATACCCCTTTTGTTGTTAAAGGAAATTTGGATTTCATCTCTATGAGACTAAGCATCGAGCCTGGTCGATATGATACGAAAAGGCATAAATCTGTGGGAGGCCCTTATTTATCTCGCCCCCCTCTCTGCTCATTGGCACGTTTCGTAAGGCTGGCGAGCCCTTTTGCGCAGTGGCGCAAAACTCAGCTGCGATGCACCCCACCTTTGACCAAGAGAGCATGAAGAATTTTGACCTAAGGTGCATCACTTTTGCTCTTCACAAACTCGAGATTTAGCTAATCTGTAGTTCTTGAACTGAACATTGTCTCTGCACTATTTTATTCGACGTGGTTTCCTGCGCTTTTCGCCCCAACTAGACGAGGGTACCGTATCGGCCCAAGTGTTGTCGGCGTTGATGCCTAGCCGCTCACATTCTCCTCCTGTTTCATTGTGGCAATGGCCTCCCCTGACGTTCAGAATCCCAAGACGTACAATGATGTACTTTCTCCTCTTAGTACGAAGCCGCCCAGAAGACACGGCATAGAACTCTTGCTACACAGATACGATGTTGAGGACGACGCCGTCTACAACGACATACAAGAGAAACAAGTTTCTTATAATCCGCACCCCGGTCCAAAACCAGAGCCTGTCGATGACACTACAGCGACACCGGTTACCGCGCCGTACGCAAGAGAAGTTATCACACCTCAGGAAAACCAGCCGCCGCAGACATTTCAGCATCCAAATACGCACCGCGCGTCCTCTGGGGCATGGATGATTCAGGATGACAATACACTACTAGCGGCGCGAGCCAGTGGTCAGAATTGGAGCCAGATCCAAGCACAGTATTTCCCAAATAAGACAGGAAACGCGTGCCGGAAACGTCACGAACGTTTGACGGAGAGGCGCGAAGCTGACAGTCCGGAGAATCGCGGTAAAGCTGAGCGTGTCTGCAAAGAGTATATGGCCATGCGAAGGGAGATTTGGGCCTCACTGGCTGCCCGCACCGGCGAGAAGTGGAATGTCGTCGAGAAGCTGGTTGGTGTCTCTCAGCTTACTCCTCCTCTTTCGGTCTCTTTCCTTGGGGTAGTCTAGGGAGAGGCAAAAGGTGCTCTATTTCCGGGCATAATGGGAAAGCGAAAGGCTAATCTCGTCTCATTTTTGTACTAGTGCATGTCCAACGGAATGAAGAACATTCAGCTCCATGCGCGTGCTTATGCTCGGAAGGAGCGTCTGGGTTCCGACTTGTCAAGCATGGCTCCTGCGATCGACATAGCAGATGATTCAGATCATGCGTTACCTGGAACTAACTTTTGCAACCTGTCGACATTCGCCAATATGGTAGGAGTTGCTGTGCTTCAGGATACATTAAAATCTAGCGAGGTGGCAAGCCCATACAAGAGCCAATACCGGCAGGACACCCCGTCAGTACACATTGGCAACATATTCAACATTCATGGGAAGATAGTGGAAGGCAGGGAAGGAGCGAATAGTTCGCAAGCTTTACTCCAAGCTGCCGAAACGACGAAGGAGGTTGCGAAAAAGAATCAAGTCGTTGAACGCAAACCTGGTACCATATCTTTTCTAGACCAACAGAGTTTCAAGACAATTAGCTTTGATGCAAATTTACTAATATAGTGTGTCCAGCTCCTCGGCTTGAGCATGTAGATCAGGACCCCTCGGACTCTGGAGCAGAATCTACCTCAAGCAGCCAGACCAGCTCAAGCTGGGAGTCTGCGCTGTCTCCTAGGAGTGTCACAGCTCGGAAGAAGCAGATAGTCATTGATCGTATCGTGGCACAGGTGATGTCTTGGCTGAATACGAGGCTCGCCGTCATGACGCACCAATGCAACGGGACCCAATCCACCACTAACGACGGTCAACTCGGCACTAGCCAATGTAACCCCGAGTCTCAGGGCAGAGTCGGGGATCGAAAACGGAGACGTGATTCCTCGAGTAAGAACGCGTCTGATGATGACGCCGGTGAGGATGAAAGCGGAAGAAAACGGAAGAAGGGATCTCCTAAGCCGGATCCCACCGAGGACCTTGCAAGTCTGAGGCTAGCCTGCCCCTTCTTAAAGCGCAACAGACAGCGGTATAGAACCAGAAGAAGTTGTGCGTGGGCCGGTTTCAGCACTGTCCATCGTGTCAAGTAAGTCTAAGAAACCCATAATTACTCGAGCTCCTCCAAGCCTCCCACCCCAATGGTGCTAACTGCGGCAAGGGAACACTTATACCGCCGGCACATGGCACCAAAGTTCAAGTGCCATCGATGCTGCGAGCAATTTGGGTCCGAATCGACCCTTGCTGCACACCTTCGGTCAGGAACTCTGTGCGAGATTCGGGCCGTGGAGCCCGAGGATGGCATCGACGATGAGCAGCTCTCAGCCCTACGGTCAAGGAAGAAGTCTCGTAAAGACGCGTCTGAGCCAGAGAAATGGGCGCAGGTATACAAGATTCTCTTTCCCTATGACGATCCTGTTCCATCGCCATGTAAGTCTTCAAAATTGGTCCATCCGCAGCTCGGGCCCTTGGACTAACGAGCGGGAAAAGACTACGATGCGGACCAAGATGTGACCGCCCATGATGGCAATGTCCTACGCAGATTTGGTGACTATGCGAGATCCGAATTTCCCCGGCTCCTAAGGCCCGAGTTGGAAGGCACTTTGGATGCAATTATCGAGCAAAACCTGAACTCGGAGACTATCATCAGCCTCAGCCAGACGATTCTGAGGAGGGTGCTTCAGTCATTTGAACATATGGAAGCAAGCTCTGATGCCGCACGTGCCGGTAGTAGCACTCAGCATCCGGGTGGTGAGAATCACAGTTTCTCTGACGATCGAAGATTGGAGGATGCACTGCGAGAGATCGACATAAACTCGTTCAATATGACGCTCAACGTGGATGAATGGATTTACGGCTTTGGAGAGTTTGAGTCACTGGATTCGGGCTATGCATCGATACCCCGTGAGACAGGAACGCATGAGAAGAATCCCGAGGGCTCATAGATACTGAGATCGCATTAGGTACATAGGTTCATTTTTTCACGAGAAGCTTCCCATGTACATAGGCGCTTCTCCTTTACCCTGTGTCCCTAGGGCTCCAGCCTAGGTATGAATAAGTGCACAGGCGAGTTTGGTGAGTGTAGTCGTGAAAATATACGGCTGTGGTTCTTCACGGTTGTATTTTCCTCAAGTCAGAGTGTTCTCGCTCTTGACGATAGATATGAGCTGAAGTTTCCCACTTTCGCGAGCATTCAAGTTGTGGCACCAACGGTACATGGCAGGCACAGTAACCAAAATACTATACCACATCTGCAAAGAAGATGAAAACATAGGATCTTTGACATAATACTAAACAGGAGAGATCAAGTTGAAGTCTAGAAATGGAACCACAGCCCACCTAATTATATCCGATAACCACATCTTGGCACGATAGTCTGTCCTGAGCTTTGGCAGTGAGAGATGAAGACTCTCCTCAACCAGAAACGCAACCAGTATGTAGGATGTGGAATTGCGATGGGTGAACTGCCAAAACGCCTACTTCTCAAATGCTGCCTGCTTGCTTCAAGCTTCAATTGCGGCAAGTTCTAGACGTAAAACTACAATAGCTTATCTGCAGTTCATGAGATCGGTGTCCACGTGTTTCTGATTTTCCAGGGTGCCAGAGGTTGACGAGTTGGTTGGGCAGTCACGGTGGCGAATGTGGCACGACACAACGAGAAGAGAAAGGGAGGACATTGTTCAGCTTCGGTGTAGCATCAATCACATGCAGCTGTCCGAAAGCAACAATCAATTATCGCTCAAACTGGGCGAGACATGCCAATAAATTCACGACGGAACTCTACCATCGCGGGGGTTTCTCAAACCGACATGGCCCTAGCATGTAATCGCTTGACCAACAATATTGGTAGAACAACCAGTATTTCAGGGAATGCATTGATCTGGGAGGGTGGCTCAGGAAGTCGATAGGCTGGATGGAGAATCCTTCCATGCGTAATCGGACCAATTACTGAGCTGGGCAGCGAATATCGATACCCTGGTGTTCAGCGTTGGATCGATTGTGTCAAGCCACACTACATGACTGTTCCAGCATAGGCTACATAATAGGTCGCTTGTGTGGCCGCTTGCTGAACTTTTGTTGAAAGGAGGGGGAAAGGACTCGACGTGACAGCCATTTCGAAGCAAGAAGACTTGAGGGGCTCGGTCTGCAACTATCTCTTGTTGCTTGCTCTGGGTATTCCCAGAGCGAAGTATGACGAAAATCGTCACATGTATCGGATTTTATGAAATAAGTCGGCAAATAGACCGAAGCAGTCTTCCGCGATGAAAATGTTATCAAGACTGGAATAAAATGAATTTACTGCCGAAGCAATGCCACGGCTGAGAGACTTGGGAAGTGGGGGGCAGAAGATAACGAATTAACGAGGAACTTTGGGACGACTACCTGCATACCCCGTGGAGTTGCTTCTCTGAAGATTGTACGTCGGGGACACAAATGTTGGGGGGGCTGCGAAACGAAGGATTGTGCCGTTGGGACGGTTATACAACCAACAGTCGGGCTGAAGTGTTGGTCCGTGCTAGTGCATACGCACCACCCAACAGAACCCCGCCTGTGAGGTATCAGTCTCGTTATATCAGATACGGTTACCCATCCTCTTCCCATCCTCTTCCCATCCTCTTCCCACCCTCCTTTCGCCACCCTCTCTCTGATCTCCTACGGCCATAAAGCGTCGCAAGAGCACCGTTGGCCTCGCTAAGAGATCCCTAGCCCTGCATCCGCATATGCACGGCGGTGTCCTAGTGAGGTCCTATGCTCCGATTCAATATGCGCCTCTAGGGGCTCTACGCTCCGCCTCCGCCCGCCGGACTCAGGTCACTAGCAAATGATTTCTGGTGCTTCATCCAGATAAATGGCTGTCACGTTCGAACAGCCCGTTCTTTCGTCCCACGATGGGTTATAGTCACTGGATGCTATCCCATTACCAACTGACCCCGACGGGGTAGAGGGTTCCCTCTTACGGCCTCCTTACTCTCACTCACGAGAGGGTGTCGAGCCTCCTTTTCACTGCGAGAGGATTCCAGTAAGCTCTCACCGTCTGGAATCATCTACGCGGAAGCTAACCTCCAAACCAGCTGAGAGAGGGGAATACGGAGCGAACCCAAAATGGTTTCCTGGAGGCATGAGAAGAATCCAGCAAGAGGGAATGGGCTGTTGTCATTCTCTGCCAGCCCATTTTAGGCCTTCTAGAGCTTAATTCACTCTGGAACGTAGCTGGGTGGCTAATTACGATCTCGACAAGGGGAGCCAGTTTCGCCGCTGGCATCCTCAACCATCACGGGTGGTGTTGCTTCTGCCCTTTACATGGTCGTTGAACAAAATTATAACGCTCCTAATGATCAAATCCAAATACCGCCTCACTTTCACTGACCAGATTGTGGAGCTACAAGGGTGAGACCAGCTGTCTCAGCTGGGACACCGTAGGCTTGCCCTTGGTGCCTGTGCTCACTCAGCGACCGACGACATCTGTCAAGGACGTTTCGCTCAGTCTTAAGAGAGAACTGAGAGGAATCACTGCCTTCGTCTCTCGGGGCAGTGGTGTGGAAAGAGGGATGATAGCGAGCCTGTTTGAAGTGCCGCCGAAGAACAGGAGGCCAGTACGGGTTGTGATACTCAACGGCGAGCGATACTGCTGCTCGCAGGACGGTCATTTTTGATCCTCGAAAATATCTGTTGTGTAATGTCCTCCCAGACATAACGACAGGAAAATGATGGTCGGCAGCGACTGTCTGATTCCGCCTCGATGGAGGTCGTTGGCTGGAGCAAACGCTCATCCCTACGATGGGTGTCTGTCTATTCTGCCCACGACTATTCAGTTCTCGGTCTTCGATTACCCGAAGTGAGCGAGGCTACAGCTTGGTGGTTCTCATCCGCTGGCCAGGGTCAGCAACCATACGTCCAGAATAAGGCACAACTGCACGGGGTCGCGGAGACTGGACGGACCGGCACTCTACTGTGACCGGGATGTCTAGTAAGATCCTTCGTGACAGAGAGCTTCTGCCGCGGGCAATTATATGCGTGTTCTGTGTCCGGAAAAGGTACGAATCTAACGTAACGGCAGGTGATTCCGTCACCGCCATGAAGGTGTATAAGGGTCTTTCTCTTGAAGAGATACCTTAGCAACAGTTGTAAATAGTTCAGATTCGTTTCATGTCTCTTTTTGATCCTGTTAACTTCGTCTTTAGCGTGGCATTTCTCTTTATCTTTGACGTCAGGCCACATTCGGTGCCTCTCAAATAGGTCCCGTAGACGTACGGCCGAGCTCATTCTCGCCCGCCTTCAGTTCATAAGTAATATTTACATGTCAATTTCACGTAAATTGCATTGAAGAGGGTCAATTATTGAGTAACACCGGCATCTCCCGGGCTGCCCTGGCTTCCGTTCACAAGATGGGGCCAATTCAGTGTTTCTTACTTCAAGTCAACGTTTTACATGACCTAGGTACATATTTGCAGAATAAGACTCAATTCATTAATATCGTGCTAATTCAAGCAATAACCTAGAAACTTATGGAAATTGGCGATAAGAAACCGTAGAAACTCATTGTAGTACGCCTCGGACCCTATTCAACCAGCTCATTCCTCCCAACACCAGTACCATATCCTGCCATCATATCAAAGGTGATTGAGAAGGCACTCATTCGTAGCGGCCCCTTCCATAGCTCGTAAGATCAGCCCGGAAGGCGCGGCATCCGAAGGACCGTCTTGAAGATCTTCGCAAAGTTGGGTTGCTCCTTGTTGTCCTCTTCATTCACCTCGCGCAGGAGCGTACAGTACACATCAGGTTCGGATAGAGCCAGAAGCTTTGTCCTGGCGATGACACAGGCTGCAGCACGCGTCTGCATCTGCCCTAGGTACGTCTGTAGTCGTTTGAATTCTTCATCCTATGAATTGATTATGAGTAAAGAGGCTTGAAAAACTCGACAATCTCGAGAGGAGATGGTAGATCCAAGGTGGAGCTTACATCACCCAGGCCCTCCAGCTCGGCAAAACGCTGGACCGGATCTAGGATCGACCGGTCCGTGAACTCTTGATATGTAATGACCCTCCGTGTTGGGCTCCGGACCTCGCTTGCGCGTGACCACTGGGAGAGAAGGATTAGATGGCTGAGATGCCCGACATCGGACACTGGGAATATCGTCATCTCAATCAGCATTGAACCAACAATCTGGAGAGTATAGAACAGGTTCATTGATTGATCTTCTTCTCTTGGATCTGCCAACGCTATAACACGTACTGTGTATCATCCGAAGATCTCGGTTCGCGGGGTCGAACTTCTCGATGTGACGGGCCGCATCCACGGCCAAGGCATTGAGGGCGTAAAAAGCTTTCTCTAGATTTTGAATCATCCTCTTGGATTGATCTCACTCTGCTGGATCATTTACGTAGTAGGGGGTTGTGCAAGCAGCCACGTTGTAGGCGAGGGGGACTGCGGAGGAACTGGGAGGGTTGGCTGCGGTAGATAAACCTAGTGGCTTGCTTTTCGCGGCAGACAAGAGAGGAATCCTCTATCTAGGGGGATCCCTGGCCATGCCGAATCGTACCAACCAGGAGTCTGGCCCACCGCATGGGTTTAGCTCCAAAGAGACACCGTTCACGTATCAACGAAGAGCCCTCCAAAAAGCAAAACTCGCGGCAAGCCTGCAGGCTACTTGAATTGCTTCTGCGAAAGGTCTCGAACGCACAACCCCACTTCTTCGAAAGATCCTGAGGGAAAAACAGGTCTAACGGGGCGATCTAGAGTGCGCCTCTCTCTACTTTTGAGACAGGACACTCTGCTGTGACCCCGTGTTCTCGCATCGCAGACGAAGCGACCGTAAAGACTGGAGCGGTGACGCTCAAAATGTCTTACAGGTTGCCTCTGCTAGGTTTATGATTCGAGATTGATATTGCTTATCGATCCTACGACATTGTCGGCGACATCCGGCCACCGCCCCGATCCTGTACTCGCTCGCCCCGATTGTATACCTACCTTACCCATCGACCAGTTTGCCCAAGGTTAGCTGCGTAAAGCTAAGCTGCCTTAGCGAATTTTCCACCCCCTTGTAAATTTCCACCTCTTGTGAAATTCCATCTTCGGCTCACGGGCACGCCCGAGCAACTCTCAATATAGGCGATATGGAGGACCGTCTTTGAAGAACGTGATACCCGTTACCGTAACGTCGAGTGTTCCACAGTCAGACACACATCCTGTGGCGCCGTCGCTTTCCTTCTCTCTCCCCCTATCAATTAATGCTGGCCACTCCATTTCAGCGTCGAGACTCTGAGCATGTCTAGTTCCAGGGGCAGCTGGGCTGCATTAGCTCTTAGCACTTTGCACAAAGTACCTTCACCGGTGCTCTCGGTCAGGATCCATCGCCGTTTTCAGCCAGCTGAGTCCCGGCCAGCCCGACATACCTGCAGCAACGAAATCTCAAATGATTTTTAGCAAATCCATGTTCATATACCAGTTTTGCCGGTCCAGGTTGGGTATCAACCCCACCTGAAGACCTTTTTTGCCAGCTCATCCTATCAAAACGCAATATTTTCTCGGCGCCTGTTCCTAACTACCACGGTTTTTCTTCCCGCTGCAACGATTGCCGTATCTCTTGTCTCATAGACTTCACAACGAAACTCACCGTGATCAATATAGGCTAGCTGAAAGAGTGCGAAACTATATATCAATTGATTGCATGTCACGCCTAGGACTTGGATGCCGATATATACGCCGGGTCACACGAACCCAGGCTTCACAGACAGCATCAGAGCATATGAATTAAGAGCTAAGACTTTCTGTTACCTGACGGACTTCTGGTATTCAATTTGGTATCTTAAGAGCAGAAGCTATAAAACAGGACAAATGGATTTACATGGTACATTTTGAGAGCTCAAAATAACATTTACATGCCCTTCTCCCGCCCCGGAAGAGTTGTGAGCCCTGTCAAACGTTAGCATACGGATCAGGGGTGCTGAAGCATCTGGAAACTTACATCCGTCGGTTTGCTCTCCGACCATATCCTTGACGGTGCACTGGTTTGCGGTAGCCATAGCCTGCTTCTTGATGGAGCCACAGCCATCGTAAAAGCACTCAGACTTATCCATAGCGCGTTGAAGTGCATCGCCTTTCCAGCCGAACATATAATCAGCATGCGTGCCGTAGCCGCTTCCCTCGAAGCTCCAGACAAAAGGATTCGGGGCACCGGACGGCCACAAGCTGCTGAATTTGGTCGTATCCCATGTGGTTTCAAAGGTGACTTGCGGGACGCGAACGGGGTGGGACTCGGGGCACGCGCCGGCGTTGTTGAAACCGTCTGAGTTGACAGTGTTGTACATGTGAGACTGATGGTCCGGGCTGTCAAGATTCTTACCGTCCCAGCATCTAAGCATCGTCAGTAAGATAGTAAGTATAGAGTCTAGCTTAGACCGGCTACTGACGCAGGGAAATGATGGGTTGTGAAGATGCCACCGGAGCACGGCTTGCTGGGTATATCGGCCACCAGAGCACCTCGGCTACCACCAGTCATGCACTGGTAGCTCAGACCGATGTGATTCCTTGAATTGGCGGAGGGGCTGCCCACTGTCATGCGGAATCCCTACGAAACGTCAGACAATTGCCGGTCAATGATATCGAGAGAGAAGTACCGCAGGGAAACTCTTGATAGGCTGCTGCTTCACGTTGTCCCTTGATAGATCATACTGCGTATAGTAGACCTGCGAAGCCTCCTGTTAGAAGTTGCCAACGCTTTTGGGACTGGGAGCTTCCAACATACTGTCAGACCGCCTTGAGCCCCATTTGAGCCACCTAGAAGCGGCTGAACTGGAACCGGCATCACGCGATGGTAAGATCCATTTGTCGGATGCTTGAAGTACAAGTGTGCTGTCCAGTAATTGGAGAAGTCTTCCGCCATCTGGCACGTAGTGCACGTAGCCCTCGAGGCAACATCGCCTGTCATAGTGACATTGAAAGCATTTCCACCCACGATGTGGTGAACATGGGCAGACGGGTTCTGACCCGGCTGAACGGCGGGATCGAGGCGCTGAATGGTCAAAGTCGAGCATGGGAAGCGGAGGCCGGCTTGGGCCGATGCCACAAGCGATAACACGATAGCGGACAGCGATTTCATGTCGACGGTAGGCGTGATCTTGTCAAGTCACACTACTGGAAGAAGAGGTTTTCAAGCTTGCGAATAAGCGCAGAAATTGGGAGTGATATGCGGTCTACTCAACTCTTATAAGACGTTACAACCTTTTCTATCGCCACCTCCTGAGCCTGAACTTCCCGATCAACTCTAAGCGACCTAATTTATTCGATTTATATTAATTAGAGGGGTAGCGAAGAGCAAATAATGCAATGGGGATATACTACATATATACCGTTCGTGTCCTATATTTAGTGGACAATATCTCGGTTGATTGCTTGGCTCTTAACATCAATGCTGTATCCCGCCCATCACGTCAAGTGCCGCAGCCCAGCCGATCGACCATTGGGAGGCGCTCAATCGAATGTGACTTGGATTAATTCACTCTATATTGCTTGAGTTCAGATAATTGCGACGAGTCAGCTGATGAGTTTCGGCGAATATTGCAGTACGTCAACCTTTGTATCCTCCTTAGGAGGGCTAGGTATTCAGACTATTATTCGAGCTTCATCCGTCTTGAGGCTCTATATTGACCGCTCGTAGGATTTCCAAGGGGAGATAAAGCAAGAGATATATAACGCAAACCTTTGCCTATCTTAGCCTAGAGAATAACATTGTTCGTGACCTGGGAAAGAAAGTCGCACCCACCCTGCAAGAGCCGGATGCTGAATATATCTTTCCAAGCGAGTCTCGCCCGGTTTGCCGGCACATCCCCAGATAATCTATTCAAGGCATACGATTGCTCAATACAGGGCCGCTACAACGGTTTGACTAGGCACCTCTGCACTCGCCTAGCCCCAAGGCACTTCTTCGATATGAAATGCCCACCAAGGGTGTTTTCTATTTTGCTTCTAGACGCCAACTCAGCGTTATAGGCTAAATGTATAGGATCTTTAATCTTTCCTGTGGCAAATGAAATGTGAGTCGTCAGGGCCGGATTCTGCCACCCGATACTATCGCGTGGCAAGGAGGCGAGAAAAGATACTGGCGTTCTTGGCTAAGAAGCCGCAAACTGTCGAAACTGGATAGAATATTTGGGAAGTTGCATGAGGTAAATATTAGTATTGTGGGAGTAGTATGACTTAACTGCTGGCAAGATTATCGCTGCGATACTTTGTGGCCAAATGGACCATCTAACTCGAAAGATGTCTTGTGCCTGACCACTTGCCAGTTGCTGCACAGCTCTTTACCAAAATTGCAACTCTCGGAAGTCGAAGCTAGGTTCTGAGCCAATGAAGAATTTAACCCGTACAGGAATTAGTTTGCATCAAGCAAGCAAGGCAATGCCACCCCGGTATAGACCCTAGCTGCGCGGCAAAGCCGCCCATCTCGTCCCGCCCCTTTCTCCGAGGGTAGCCGTGACGATATCCACCACGCCCACAATCAGCTATGGTCCGCGCGTAGGCTAGTCCATCAAGGGACTTTGGACTTTGACTTCGGGACATGGAATCTGCCCACCTGGCACGAGCAGGTTCATACTAGGGAAGGTCAGGCGTGGCAAATCATGCAGACGAGTGTTATTGCAGGTTGAATTCTCGAGTTGGCTGTCTAGAATCATCACATTTGACTCGTGATGCGCATGCTTGGAGTCGTTTTTGAGCTCTGATATCTTTATATAATCATGTCCTCGCTCGGACCGAGCCACTATTATCCCGCCCATACGGCTCCAGGCAATTTGGCGAACCTGAAGGTGGAGTTGAGTTATGCCGGCAGGCGCATGCCTGATGAAGTCATCCTGGCAGCCGTGTTGTTGAAATGTTTATATACCTTCCTCTCCGAGTTACGCGCACAGGAGACTGGTTTCTGCGAGTCAGGGCCGACATATCTAGCAAATGTGAAGACTTTTCCCTTTCTAGGCGACACAAGAGGAATTGGTGGAAATCGGGTGCTCCGTTCGTAACACACGTGTGCTGATCGACAACAATTTCAGGCATTGAGGTTTGGGATCCATGACAAGGATGAGTTCCGTAGTGCGTGACAACCTGGAAGATTTATCCACCATCGGGGTAAGCGTTTAGCCCCTATGTACGAAAAGTACCGCACCCTGGCGCCTGGCACAGTAAATAACGCTAAGCCCCCCAAGCACAAGCGGCCCAGGGGCAGCATGCGGACGACGATATAGCTAGGTGCCAGGCAAACCTCGTGAGCCAGGGTCCCTGGGGCAGGGTTTTGGCGCCATCTTAGGTAAGGGAGATCATATTAGTCCAAAACAAGCGATCTTTGGTACGGTTCTGGCAGCAACGCGCTACGTTGCATGAGGTTACCGAAGAGTGGTGAGCTCGTGATGCAGGCTTCACATCGATACTTTTGCACAGAAATACATTTCAAACTCCATGCCCGTTGGCGGTTTGAAAATCCTGGGCGGCCAACGTCAGGCCAGGGGTTCTGGACTAGGTATTGAAAATGAGCACCGCAAGGAAGTCGATGGCTTGTCTACCCTCATATTTCGGATACTTTCCTGTATAGAGGATTCACCCAGCGTGACCTAAGTTCTATTCCTTGCAGTTTTTGTCAATGACAGTTACGATTCAATGAGATCACAGGGCACATATTCGACAAGCTGATCAATTCTTCAACACTTGCAAATTCGAAACCTCAGCGTCTTTCCAATCCTGCATGTTCTCTCTGCATATCCGACATTTCTCAATCCGAACAATGGCGATAAATAAACCAAGACTACGCTAGAAAGAGAAAGATAACGCAGGCGATAACGATTATTCCTGGGCTTTCGATTGGTGTACAAAGTGTAATGCACCACCAAGGGTCGCGGCGGTTTCGACGGTCCGTCCAGGGGGGCTGGGGGATAAAAACTGGCTATGGTAGGGTGAATAAAAGGGGCATACTACTTCAGGTGATACAGCCGACGTGAGTCGTACGAAGACCCGGGGTGCGACTGCTTGCGCGGCCCCTGAAATGGAACCAGTTTTTGACGTATTCAACGACCATACAATATGCATTTCTTGATAGCTAGCCAGATTGAGGAGAGATATGAACAAGGACTGAAACGAGACGTAAACCTGCCCCGGAGCTGGCTAGAGGTGGCGTGCTCATCGCGTGATGCCTGAGTTTCTACTCACTACCGGTCACAATCCCTTAATCGCAGGTAGCATCTATGTCTAGGCAAACTGGACATTTCTGAGAAACGAGATGGTATTTGTACATTTCATGCCGATTTTGATCAACAAAGACTTTTTGAAAGGAGACCGCGCTCAAGTATACCGACGCCCCGTACAGAAAGAGGAACCCTATCCTTCAAGTCATCAATGACTTGCGTACTTGATCAAGCACAAAGAAAGTACCCCATCTTGAGCAGGCGAAAAACGTCTGCGACAACAGAAATGAAGCCTATAGTCTCGCAGTTTGAACAAGTAGCCACCGAAAATCAAGGCTGCACCCGGGAGGCAGCCATCAGAGCAGCGAGGGGTTGCGGCATCTCGATCACTCCCAATCGTGGCGGTCACCCTTTTCCTTGGAATATTCCACGCTGTATTGGATCGTCTTGTGTATGCCCTTCCCCGCGTGGCTGCTGCCGGCCTCCAGTTGCGTAGGGTTCTTGTCGTCGTGGAGGATGTATTCCTCGGAGCTCTGGTCGCCCTTGCGGATGTTGGCCATGTGGATGTTGTCCTTGGCACCCGACCACTCGTTCGGCTCGGTGCCGTCCTGACTACGAGAGCTTATGTACCCCTTGGACCCGAATCCGGAAGTCCCAGCCTTGTTGCCGTACTTGCGACTGCTGCCCGACTTGGAGATGAGGCGAGGGAACAACTTGACCAGTAGAGGACGGATCATGGGCAGGCAGGCGCAGACGATGGCGACGTTCATCTCGATCATAGTCCACATCGTAGAGGCGATGTCGTAGGTAGAGTCCGGCGAGGTTGCCGCAATATTGATGGTTGTCATGCGCAGGCACGACGTGATGACGACGAAGCCACCCAGTGCCAAGACGACCACGAGGGCCACCTTTTGGACACGAGGGATCTGCAGCTGGTAGATGAGCGGCATGGGAATGAAGAGGATGATCAGGTCCGTGGCGATGCTGAAACTCCCGTTGGCGTACCAGAACATCGAGTTGGAGATGCACGTGCCCGGGATGAGCTTGTTGAAGGCACGGTCCACGGGAGTGCATTGGAAGATGGTCGCAGTAATCGAGGCGATGCTGTACATGGCGACGCAGACGGCCACGAAGAGAGACATCCACTTGAACCACCGGACGTTTCCGAAGATGCGTACGTAGAGGAGCAGGATGGACATCTTGGTGAAATTAATTGATGCCTTGTAGGTGATTTGGCAGATATAAAAGTACTGTGAAGCAAAGAAGCA
>FTLB01005505.1_pt1 | contig 21431 bp, 17 predicted proteins | sample 1658291 | NCBI WGS metagenome assembly FTLB01 (sample SAMEA3914812, study PRJEB12502) | metagenome | biome: forest; material: soil | place: Canada | collected 2011-07-07 | depth 0.1 m
TTCTGGATACAGAATATGTTTTCGGCACAGATTACGGCACGAAAGTGGGAGCAGAGCATGGGCTACGTACTCCTCCGTTCGCCCAATTTCTGGTTCATTTGTCTCACTACGTGCTGCACGCTGCTCTCCTGGTCGCGTCTTCGGCTCCGTCGGGTATTTCCAGAAAAGCTGAGCAGTCACGCCACCCGCTTGCACTTCAAATACAGCAAGATGCAGCCCTTTTACGGCGTCAAGCTGAGCGACAGGCCGTTGACCGAATGGCACGCGTTCGCCACGATACCCGACACAGATGACGCCGGCAACATCAACGGCTTCAGTGTCGTAGTCAGCAATGCTGGTGACTGGACACGAAAGCAAATCAACACTCCCGAGGAGCGGAAGCTTTGGGTTCGCGGGGCCCCGCTGCATGGGGTGCTCTATACTTCGCGACTCTTCAAGCAGATCGTGATAGTGGCAACGGGTTCCGGCATCGGGCCATGCCTGTCTCTCATGTTTGCCAACGCTACTCCCACCCGTGTTCTTTGGAGCACTCGGCACCCGGAAGCTACGTACGGCCCCAGGGTTGTCGCGGAAGTGCAAAAAGCGGATCCTAATGCAGTCATTTGGAATACATCAGAGCGTGGCTACCCAGACATCGTCCAGGAAACGTACAAGCTGGTGCAGGAATCTGGAGCCGAGGCCGTCTACGTCATATCGAACCCCAAGGTGACTGAAAAGGTTGTCATGGGCATGAAAACTTACAATATTGCCGCTTATGGTGCCATATTCGATTCATAGTGCGACTAAGCACCTGTCATAACCAAACTAATTACGCCAGGGACTATAGTTATAGACGGAGGTTTTGGGATGGAGTTCACACAGTAATTAATTAACTAAAGGTGGTTGGCGTTTATAAGAGGATATTCGGACCAGGTATATAGATCGTGTCTTGAACAGGATAATTTTCGATGATACTTCATAGTCTCATCTACCAGCATCTCTAGAACTAATTACTGCCAAATATGGCGCTTTGTTTATCCGGTCTTGAAACTGCTTCCCCGTGACTGTTTAGCTATCCCTTTGAAGAAAGTACATGGCGTTTTCTTTGCCAGTCTCAACTAGTTCAAGGATGTTCTACAGCCGGCTGCATCGACAACCACAACAAGCACATGAGATAGTTCACTACCGATGAACGTTGCACCGCTGGGGTAAAGAGGTCAGAATCGTGGCCAAGTCCAATCAAATAAGCAAGACTGAGGCGTCTGGAAACCAGAACGGTGGGATGTATCACGATCAACAGGTACGCCGTTTCAGAGGGGTCTCGTGCAATTACATTGGTTCTCGTTCGCGATGGTCGTCGGAACAGATCATGCTAGATGTATATATAGGCCACATAGGCAAAGAACATTTGCACAAAGGGGAAATAAGCTTTTGACGCCTCGTGAGTAGACCGTAGGGCTGCGTAAGCTAAAGACAGACAAGTGCTGAGGAGAGACAGGCGGCTCTTGGAAAGTTCAGGTTCAGCGAGGCCGAACCTTCGGAGGATCCATGGCAGCTTTGTGGATAAACTTCGCCCATCAAACCAGAAATAAGACCTTCATCTCTTCCTCCTTCTCTACATGCTCCCATTCCTTCACCGTCTACTTCCATTTCTCCTTTGCAATAGCTTGAACGGAGCCCATGTGCCCCCCCTCTGCCTCTCTGACCCCACCGCCCACCTTGTGCTCAAGCTGCAGAGCTACATCAAGCGGCTCCTGCGCCAAGGCGCATTCACTTGGGTGACTCCTTGGAGACAAAGTATGTATTTCCTAAGATGGTTGCGAAAGCGGTGCGAAGGAGCCGACCTCTCGAGGAGAGAAAAGCACCCAAATGCGATCTACGCACCCAGCCAGAGAAACTGGATGAGCAACAGGCTCGAGCCCTCCTCCAAACATTACACAACTTGAAACGCAACATGGATCCGCTCATAGCCGCACAAGTCTACAACAATCACTTTTGTCCCTTCGGCCGGCTGCCGGAGGAGCTTTTCCTGCGCGTGTTTCATTTTCTCGAAGATGATGCCGTTACACTACACTGCCTTCGGATTACCTCGAGAGTGTTCCTTCGTCTCCTCCACTATAAACTATCTATTTGGAGAGACGAATGGTATATATTTACTCAGACCCATTGCATTGATCGAACCATGCATCTCCGCCATAATCTACTGCTTCAATTTCGCCGTCTTATCCAGAGAGACGGGCGATGCAACAACTGTAGGCGCTGGAACGCTACCCAAACCAGTCATGCCTATGACGACTGCAAGTTTCGGCAAGCTTTCCGTCACCAAGATGGAGCTGTTTCTCTCCATATCTATCGCGAGCTCTACTGCAACGCCTGTGACAGCGCCCATGGCGTCTGCCAATTCACCTCTACCGACCAAAAATCAGATGACGAACAAGAACGACAGTGCCTGGGCCAGCAGGGATCGGTGCAGCTGTGCGAGCACGTGCAGATCACCTGGGCAAGCATCATGGACCATATAAACGACTGGCGGCATAAGCAGCAGCTCGAGGCTGGAGGGGAAGTAGCTGGAGCTAGCTGGCATGGCTGTCTCGACACCTTCAACATTGAGTGCCACGAATCCATCCACGATACGCGCTGCACTACCTCAGAGAAGCCGACCTGGCCACGAGCCAGGCTCCGCAGTCACGACTTCGACAGGAAATCCGTAGTCCTCAGTCTGGAGTGGACGCCCCACACCCGCATCGACGCGCTTTCTCTCACCGCAGATGGGCGTATACCGGCACCAGAACTTAGGGCTTCGTTCCAGAAGCTTAGACAGCTGGGGCCAGCCGATATCTTATACTGCGCGGCCCGCCGAGACACTCTACCCGAGATGGCGTATTTTAGCCCATCGTCCTCTATCAAAGACTTTGTTTACTATAAAGCAGGAGAGGACGACAATGTACCCCTGACCCTACCAGGATCGCTACCAGGATCGCAGATGACTTCTTCACTTGCCTCCGCAGCAACGCCACTTTGGTTTCAGCCGCTGCCTTTACCCCAGCAGTCAGAGTGGTGGCTCCATTGTCACCAAATCATGAGCAGAGATCCGAGACTGGGGGAAAACGGCCAGGATCTACACATCAAGCCCCACTACATAAACGGTGCGAATAACGGTGCTGGCATTTCCCAGCAGTGTCTCGCAGTCCGCTACCAGAAGGTCATCCACGTATGTGAGACGATGGCTCTGGCAAACCCCACCATCAAGATCGAGCCTACCGACCACTGGCTCCACGCCATGGACCCTCGCACGTACCCGTATCCCCAGGGACGCTCCGTCAGACCCCTCTGTAGAGATGAAGCCTGCAATAACTACTACCTGAGGCCGAAATGGGAGTTCTACAACTGCAGGTTCTGCCCGTGGCGCGAACACTTCCCGAAGTACATTGAGACTATGGAACAGGCAAATTAGACAATTCTGCTATTTAGTACCAGGCGGCACCAAGAGCGCAGACTGACCTGGTTCAAAGCAGCTAGCCTCCCGAGCACGAAGCCATGCATGACCTCTATATAAACTAGGCGCTGTGAAAGGAGTCCAACACGCTTTCGGTCACCCGCAACATAACAATCGAGCCCATGCCACCAGCAAGATAAGGACAGCCAAAGGACAAAATAAAGACAGCACGAAGCAGGTGCATTGTCTGCCACGACGAGCCGCACTGACCACACCAGGCACAGCGGGGCAAACTGTGAGACTGGCACTGCGCATGGTGTTTCCTTGGGGAGGTATGAGTGTCACGGGCGGGGGCATAGAGTTAGTCTACGCGTCGGCGGAGGGCTGACTTGGATACCGTCGAACTGGCTATCAAAAAGCAAGTTGGTCACTTCTTTCGGCTGCCAACAGCGTATTTGGTACCAAGCGCGGGAGTGGAAACGGCCGGCAGTCGTCTGATATACTGCATAACGACCGGGTATCGAATCGGAGAAAAGAATAGCGTTATGCCGGATTCGTGGGGTGCTAACCCGCAGCCGGTATTATGACTAAATACTATATGGTTTATGTATCTCCACATTCCCGACTATTGATACTCGCGAATGCGGCTGGAGGTCGGGGGGGTTCTAGCTCCATTTGAATAGATCTAGCTCCACTTGAATGGCCCTTCCACCTTAATTTGCTTCAAGTTTAAAAAACACTTTGTACGATGCTCATCAAGAAATGCTTGACACCCTTGCCCTCTTGAGCACGCAGCTCGGCGATACCAGCGAGCTTCTCCTCCTCCGAAACATTGGGACCGCTGATAGCCAGCTGGTTCTCCCTCATACCAGTGTAGATATCGATGTCCCTGATCTTGACGTACAGTGGGCGATCCTCCGGGCGGACGAACCAGCTGTACACCTTCCAGATCGCGTAGAGAGCGATAAGGAAAGGACCGGCAAGGTAGAGCTCGAAGAAGGTGGTAGGATCCAGGTTGGGACCACCGACTGGGTACAGCGCGACGTAGAACTGTCCCATGAGGGCAAGCACGTTGATGAGCAGGCACAGATAGGAGCCCCAAACACCGAAAGCGGCCTTGAAGGGCAGCTCATCTACCGAGTGACCATTGGCCTTCCTGCAAAGAAATGAGTCAGTCACCGAAGAGCCATTCGCTACTGCACCAGGGGGGGAGCTTACCAGGCAAGGCGGAAGCGAATATGAGCGAGGGCAATGCTGCCGTAGATGAAGAGAATGGAAAGACCAGACAAGGAGAGGAGCCAGTTGAAAATATCTCCGCCGTTCGACGCCAAGTTGATGAAAGCCAGGCATCCGAAGAGGAGTTGAAGAACGATCGTGGAGATGGGACGGCCCTTCTTGTCAATGTAGGTCAAAAACTTGGGACCCATGCCTGGATGGAGTTAGCGCGCGATCTGAAAAGCTACGGAGTGATATGGGTAAATACCGTTTGCTGCCAGAGCTTGGATGGTGCGAGTGGAGCCAAAAGTGCACGAGTTGGCGACGCTCATGACAGAGATCAAGATGACAGCGTTGAAAATCGAGGGGAGGACGGGAATGTTGGCGAGCACAATGGCGATGACGAAAGGCGAGTGGCGGGATTCGGCACCGGGGTCGTTGTACAGGTCGCTGTCGGCGGGTACGATCAACCCAACAAGGAAGAGGTTGATGATGTAAAAGATGGCCAGACGCCACACGACCTGCTTGGAAGCCCTGGGGATTTCCTTTGTGGGGTTGCTAGTCTCGGCAGCGGCCAGACCAGTAAGCTCGGTACCGGTATAGGCGAACGACGCGGTGACAAAGACAGTGCAGAAGCCCTGGAAGCCGTTGAGAAATGCACTCTCGGGCGCGTGCCTGTATTGCGCGAATTAGCCTCGCTAGGAACCCCGCATTTCAATTGGGAGCAAAGCATACCAGTATTTAGCACCAATATAGCCTCGGGGGTCGGTCGGGACGCCGCCGCAGTCAATGATGATTGCGAGGATGATGAATCCTGTGCAAGCGATAATTTTGATAATACTGAGGACGAACTCGACCTGCGCCAATTAGCTTGGTCCTTAGCAACACCAAGGTCCGGTACACTTGCCTCGCCGTAGCCCCTCACGCCAAAGAACTGGATAGCAACCAGAGCGACAAGCAGCGGGACAATCCAAGCAGCATTGTTGATGCCCTGCGATCCGTCCCAGAAGTGGATGATGTTGCAGGCAGCCGAGATCTCGAAAGGAAGGACAGTCAGCCAGCTGATAGCATACTGCCAGCCGCAGGCGAAACCCCAAGACGGGTCGACAAAGCGGCAGATGTACATGTTGAAGGCGCCGTTGACCGGGTACACGACGGCCAGTTCCGCGAGAGCTTGCATCACGAGATAACTATAGAACGGAAAACTCAAGTTAGTTTGAGGGCAAGCCTCTTCCAAATCAAGGAAACATACATCATGCCGCCTAAACCAGTGTTAGTGATTGATTAACCACGTCGCGATTTTAACGTGTCAGGCATCTTACCAATAATCATAAAACCAAGAAGAACAGAAGCAGGGCCACCAGTTGTGAAAGCACCGCCAGAGCCAACAAACAGACCGGCACCAATTGCACCACCACTATACGCGTATGTTAGTATATAGACGACGGTCCGCCGGAGTGCTGAACTTGCATGGCGATCATCTGCATGTGTCGACCTTGCAGGTCTTGACGAAGCGTGTTCTCGGTCGTCACCACGCCGAGGTGTTCTGGGTCATCGTGCGTGAATTTGCCATCGCCTTTGCTCTCAGGACCGGGCGACGAAGAAGCGACGTGCTTCTCGGCCAGGTCGCCGTTACCGGGTTCAAAACTCATGGTCACGGAAGGGGGGGGGGATGAAGAAACGCGCAAGTCGTGAAACTTTCGGAGGAAAACGCGCGGGACGTGTTTCTCCCCAAGCTTCCAGCAGCTCAAGTTATTAAATACGAAGGGACGGCAGCCATTGGGGTTGTTTCACAGGGATTCCCAGATAAGATAAGCATCTTTACGTGTGAATGGTTGCAGATAAACAGAGCGGATTCCAGAATAGGCGCTTAACAATTGAGGAAGCTGAGAGGTTCCCAGGCAAGCATGGCACGGATGACCCGCGGACAACACTACTGAACTTGGCCTCGGTTTGACTAGCTTTAACCGTGCCACGCCCCACCTTTCAGGATCGTTTGTCGCAGGAGTTCGCCCCCAGCCAGACAGCACGACACCACGGCGACAACAGCTCAATCGAGTCAGACAGCACGAGTGCCCCTTTCGAGCGATAGCGCACGGCAGCCTACATTTCAGCCACACAGCCCATGCATCCGTCAAAGATAAAAACAGACCGATATCTCCCTGGCCTGTCTTTGATTTAACAGGGAGGAAACGACACTCTCCAGGCCCCTTCCTCCCCGCTGTGCCCTTTGGTAGTGGGATTTTCATTTGATCTTACCTTCCTTGCATCCTACTTCCTTCATACCCCGCTGCTGTCTCTCGTCTCGGACTGATGGGAGCCGGGGGCGGGGCGCATCCATATCGGGAGGGGGACCACGGGGCCTACCCCCTACCCTCCAACTTTACGTCATTAGTACCAGCCTTTAGGTAATTATCGGGGAACCCCCGAATTTTAATGAGGTTTTACTGGCCGTCAGGGCGTCGCTAGGTACCACACTCGACAAGCTTTCCAGCCAAGTGGCGGCCCGTGGTTAGGTATATCAAGGTAATTAGCGGGATGGACCAGGATCCTACGGCATGTTCACCGAATACTATGGCGGCTGCTACTTATCAGTGGTACCTTACTTGTCTGGAGTAAGGGCACTCACTGCCAAGACAAACGGAGGCGCCGAAGCAGGGGAGGGAGGGGGGAATTACCTAGCCAAACAAGGAAGTACTCCTTGCGGAGTACTCCGTATCACTCGCGTGACCCTTGAGGCTGGGATGTTGAATTAGGTCCAATCCTCAAGAGCAAGCGTAATTATACAAAGTTTGATCGTACAGAGAGAGTCTCGACTTCTCTAGAGTATATTCATAGCGACGTGCGCCGGTACCCAAACGAGCGAAGGTCCCGAAGCGAAGCACATCAGGAGATCCAAGGCACCTAATTATGGTCCATGTGGAGCCATGTCTCTCCCCACCCATTCTTGCCACTATCACTATTTCCCCTCGCGAAACCTTCTAGGCGCCCCCTCGCGCTGAATACTAAGGTAAATCGGCCACGAAGCTCAGGGGCACACTAAGGTAAATACAGGTGCTAAGACCGTCCGGCGTCGAATGTTCCTGGTTTCCTGGTTAGCGTAACTATCAGTTTTCTACCACTTACAGTCAGGCCAGTTACGGGTAGGCCGTTGAACGCCGAGATACCGTCCCTTATCTACGAGGCTCTGCCTACCGATTTTCTCTCAACGAGACCAAAAAATGTTGCACCGCAGACCGACCTGAACGCGGTAGTCGATAATAAATAAAAAACACGACGTATGTGCGTAGCGTAGGCTGTTTGGGGAGCGGGGGATAGGATTACCGCAGAGAAGCATCAGCCGTCAACCAGCAACAAGCTTATCTTAAGTCGTGCGCTTTCTTCGAGGGCGATTTCCCCCCGGTCCGGCGCGTTCAGCTATCTCTTATCCTTGCCCCTAGCCGCCCCATGGTTCGGTCTGTGACCACTTTCTAGGGAACAAGATGGCTGTGACGAGTCATGTCGAAACTAGTCGCTGCGACGTTCTAGAAAGATAATAGCTTCGCGCCAATAGCTTCGGGGGTCTTAGTAATTCACATTATTGGGCAATGCTCCGGGGGCAAAGAAATCAGGGGAAACAGCGTTAGAAGCAGCTGAGGAATAGGATAGGGCTTATATGCTAGGCCTTTCTAAATCATGGGGCTCTAACTGAAGAATTGGAGCAATCCCAATGTGCGTGCAAGATCAATGACGCCAGCGAATAAACCACGAGAATTAGACCCTATCCAGATATTGCAAAAGTCCCGGGACTGCTCAGAGGAAGATGAAAGACAAAGACAGCTCGAATAAGAAGTCTTTGGCAGTAGAGAGTCTCAACGATGGGAGATGGATATTCCTGAATTGAGATAGAAAGGATAAGAAGTGAGATGGGGCTGTCAACAAGCGACAGGCACGGTATTTGGACTGCATCATTCAATTACCCGAAGCAGCAGAGTGGGAAATTGAGAGCTCTAGATCGTGGCCCCGTTTAGCTAGGGGGTAGTAGTGCCGTACGACTACTAGGGCTTTAATGAACAATTTTAATTATATACTGTAAGGGGCATCGAGTCAACGAACGGATCCGGTCCGCTTGGCATCATTTGCGACATCGCATAAGTTATCCATTATCTTGATAGAAAAAAACACCCATAATTTGCAATCACAGTAAGTTACGGCTTCTATATATCTGGATGTAACGATACAGCCCTACGTCCCTACGTGCAGATGGGATCAAAGTGGTTGGCCGGGTTCCAGCCACTCGGGAGCGATGGATTATCCATCCGGATTTAAGCACCCCAGCGCAGCCCAAGTTCTTGGGATGGGTCAGCTGGTATCAGTTGACGTTCTGCGGAGCCTAGAGGTACGCGTAGCGCTGGCGCGTTAGTCTCTTGAATTTCAGGCGGCTTGACTAGGACAGGCGCATGTAGTGGTCAACACACAACACCGCAGACGCATACACTGCCCGGGTCACACCCTGGGCCCTTTCCTAGGTCTTAACCAGGCGGTTTCAGGAACAGCACCATGGGTTTAACTAGAGGAGCCGAGACAACCTTGGCCAAAGTTTGAGGCGAAAAAGCCATGAATATCCAGGACCTGGAGGCTAGGTCTTGAAAACTAAGAAGGATGACCTTCATTTCTTTGGAAGAGAAGACTACTGAAAATGTCATATCTTGCTGTTTTGCTGAACAAGCCGAAGCCAAAGGCGTGCAATGGCCTATCCGATATCTCTACCATGTTAAATTATACTATTGTCCGTCATCACAGCCACTTCGGCATTTCATAGTAGCTGGTGATGCCTGCCTTTCCCAGAACGAGTGTCGCAAGCCACCCGAAATAGACCACAATGTTTTGACGGCGAAACACTTGCAGTTCGAGAGGAATACTGTCCAACTCGGAGCAAAGTGCTCCATCCTCATCGGGAAGAAGTACTGAAGGATGACAATCGGGACGAGCACCGCCCTAGCCGGATGGCAAGCTCACAGACCAGCTTCAACGCACACTATTCATCAGCCATACCGAGTCATTGCCAAATGCCTTAAATTAGCGCACAGGTTCCATACACCTATGCCGGCAATGTCGGGGTTCGGTCGCCAGCGATATCCATCTGTCCGCTTTCAATTTACCACTTCGGCTTAATATCGATACTGTTCAGTTAGAAATAATTGGCATTACATATTCCCCGTCTCACGTTCTCCAAACCTTGCATTCCTCCACGGCGAGGCAGACTGCCGTGTCTGAATTGCCGGATGCCATACTCCCCCAGAGCTCACGGTTTGGTTACACTACAACTACCAAACTTCTAAAGCTTCTCACCATTCAGTCGCATTATAAGGGAATCCCCCGCATTTCTAATACCGAGTGGCACACCGAAAGCTCATTAGGGCCGCTAAATTAGTACGCGTGATTATCAATAGCGTACGTCTGCACGACTCGGTCGGGAATCTCTAAGATTGTTACATGTCTTGTATGTCTGCACCACCCTTTGGAGTTGCTGTTGACCAAGGGCTTAGGTAATAGAGACGGGAAGACAGTGATAAGGAGTCATGTCTGACAATGGACATCCAAGGCATTGGGTATGCGAAGCAAAAGAAACCGACGTCACTTGACGCCGACTACAACATGAATGATCAGAGCCAGCGCGGGAGACTTTACGTCAACAAAGCGCATGGGTATCTTATATTGTTTTACATTTTTTGGTTGATCAACAAGCTATTGCTTGACACATACCTGGGCTATTCGGCCTCATTTTCGGGATAGTATGTCAGCTTGTTACAGAACATGTATTTGGTCGTACGGCGCTGGCAGCCCTACGATCATCGGATGGACCACTTATGATCGCCCTGGCCCGACAGCGATTTCCTACTGACAGCAAAGAGCCGCGTGCATAAGATAGTCTCAGGCTATAAATCCGCTGGCGGTGGAGAGATGGTCTCATAGTAGCAACCCATCAATTCCATCCGCCTTGCTTAATTGGTTACTGCTTCTAGGTATGCTCCAACGAGAGAAGAAAGTTTATTTGCTTTATTTTTGCAATGATATACACGAAACTATGATAAGATGTTAACCTATCTCCATTTATTAGGGGACCCGACGGAAGTGATTAGGGCCTCCTCTTTGTCGGCCGGTAGATATGTAGTCACGCATGACGTGATTAGCCCGAAACCACCCTAATCACTTACGATGGGGTGCTAGCATGATCTATACCTTGGCGATGATTCAACACTCCCCGATAACACGCGATCAGGCCAAACTAGGTAGGCAATAGCATAGAGCTTCACAAAGAGATCTATCGGAAATCGATTCTGCAAATGCGACCCCATCTTTTTCCTCCTTAGCATGCTTTCTATTCATCCTCAAAGGCGACCATCGCCGTGGTAAAGACATAGATCTGACTTTGGGCCAACCCATGACGTTTTGATTTTCTTTCGCGCGCCATGACGGCAACGCAGTTCCTGTTCTTTTCTTATTCGCCAATTGCTCGGGCTGCAATGCTAAAAAATCATAGCTGCAACGGGACGTGCGGAAGACTAAGGCAGAGCCGACTCAGCTCTGATCGAGTCGCACCGGCCCCGGGCATAAGCCTCCGCCACCTCTTCCGCAGGCAGACACCACTGCAGTAGAAAGGTTTCATATTCCCGTCTACAAAGTGCGTAGCGATCTCGATGTACGTCAAGCGTACGGATCATGATGTAATTGCAAATATGGCAAATCACCCGCTTGGTATATATTCGTCCTCGCTCAAACGTCGAGTGAGAAAGTTTGTGCGTTGATTCAACTGTAATACACAACCTTCTCATATCACTTGTGTCAATTGAGACCGATTTATAATCACCATATACTTTTCCACAACACCGTCGACAATGAACAAGACCAAGGAAGCAGTCCGCGAGTTCTTATCCGGATCAGGCCAGCATGATACCACAGTCCATGATGAAGTCGCACCAAGTGTGAAGCATGAGACAGTCAATCCCACCCAACGGGAAGAAGTTAATACGGCCGTCAATAAAGAAATCCACCAGGATCACTACCATCACACTGTACAACCCATCCACGACAGGGAAATCCTTCCAGAGCAACACAAGCACAATGTCGAGGCCGTCAATCATCGCGAATTTGACCATCGAGACCATGAAGCCACCAGGAGAGCTGTAGAAGGCGAAGCTAAGCGACTACATGACGAGCGTGTTGTGAACGAGACTGTGCATACGCAGACCCAAGCTCCTGTCGTCCACGGCGAGCGTATCCATCAGTAAGTATCTAGTTGCCTACGTCGCCAAATTATTTTTCTTCTCAAAAAATAACCTCTTAACACTGCTAGTCATCTGCACGAGACAATTCAACCAGTCGTTCACAAAGAAGTTGTGCAACCTACTGTTGTCCATACCACTGTTCCTGTGCACGAGGTTCACCACAATGCTGCGCTGCACCACGGTACTACTGAGCTAGCACCAATGAGTATGGCCGACTACGAGAAGAAGGGGGGAATCTTAGGACACGGTCACACCGAGCGCAACAGCAACTTTGACGGCTGTCCCAAAGGAACTTGCGAAAAAGGTGCGGGAGGCATAGCCGGTAGGACAGGCACGACCAGTACCGCAGGCCAGGCCGGCGCGACAGGCACAGCCGGTACCACAGGCAAGTCCGGTGTGACAGGCACTGGAACTTCTTCTCAGTCATTCTTGCCTGGTGGTACCAGGAATGAGAAAGCTTTGGGTACTTATTAACGGAAACAGTCAGTCGGTGGTTGTGTATGTTTGCTGTTGCTCAGAATAACAATTTGATTGTACGTACGCTACCGAAAAGTTGAATCTGCCGTGATAGGATCTTTGGCAGGTTGATATATATTACTCGTGCTTGGAGAAGAACTTAATGACGGAGTCACGCAAGCTTGACCTCGTAACACTGTGATTTCTCATAAATTCTCTTCATCCTCTTCCAGTATTCTTCTCGGCCATTTTGGTAACGGCGTCCGTCAACAGTGACACAGACGCAGCAGCATCTCACCTGGTTTCAGCCCCAACGTCTTTACACTATTAAAGAAATTTCCATTCCCTTTTTTTCTCATCCTCCTGCTGCTTTGGCATCCCAAAGCTTGGGCCATATCAGTAGTACCGACGAAACAGAGCCAATTGCGAAGCCGAGGAAGTTGCGCGTGCTCATTTTACTCGTTGGAAGAAAATGATTCTAAGTTCTTAAGGCTCATTTTCGAGACCTCGCAAATCCTCTCTTGCTAAAGGAAGAGATGTCGGTGGATATCCACCTCCTGAATCAAGATATCGCCACACATTCTGGCTCAATATCCTCGGCCGGAGCAACGGATCTTAGCAATAGTAGTTCCAGAAATCCATATACAGGCCTCAACTAACTCAATTCGTACAGATAGTTCCTCAGTTTAATCACTCAATTTAATCTTGTGCATACTATGGAATCTTAGACCCAATAGATGTGTACATAGAGGGCATTAAATAGGACAGAGCGAAGCTACAGTAGTACGCCTTCTCTGCGATAGAGCATCGGCAGGGCCAAGAAAACCTCGGAGGCGATCTCAATTTTGTTTTGCTAAGATTAGATTAATGAATTGAAAGAGGTACAGTATACCGTCTAGAATCATAAATATACCTGGGGCTCTAATTTCGCGACGACCGGCGATTACATTCTTTAAAAGACTTTAGCTAATTTATCATCCCGTCGTCTAAACAACCTTTCTATGTCTATAATAATTTCTTCAGCCTGCGCGCTAGTATCTGTCTTGGATAATTTATAAATTATAGGCGATTGTACCGAGTCACAATGGGAGTGTCCTTTCGCATGTCTGGCAATCTGCATAGCCACTAGGACGCGGTCTTGGTGGCTTTACTCCTCAGCTTCATCATGAGGAACACGAGCGCGTACGAACTGATGCAAAAGAGGGCAGTTATGCCGACCTGGGTGTATTGATTTAGTCCGGTATGTCTAGTGGCAAAGAAAGGCGTGCGGAGCAATTCGCCCGTGTGTAGGTACTTACATTTCGCCAGCCGTAGTAAGCTTCATTGATGTTCATGGTCCGGAGGTAATCGGCGCCGGTGCTAAAAGAGCAATAGGAGCAACTGGCAGTGTCGGTCGGGTCAACGACGTAGCCGGGGCTATACTGGAAGAACTCGGCCAGATACTCGCCGCAAGTAGTATTCGACGGCAGTGGGATGTTGGCGAGCTCACTCTCCGTGCAATGCACCGGGACGGACCAGACGAGGGGCTCAAGCAGACCGCCCACGAGGTAGGTGAAGGGATCGAGCCAGTACATCCAATACCTCCAGAACGTGGGGATGTACGAGTACGGTACCACCACGCCGCAGAAGTTTATAAGGGCGGCGCCGATAATGATAGGGTTCGCCAGAGCGGCGAAGTACTCGTTGGGACTGTACGCTGCAATGGCCTAGGCAATGATATCAGCAAACCAAACCATGTCAGGCGGAAAAGAGAGCGTTGCGGGTGGCAAGAGTGGGGGGTGTTGGGTTGAGAAAGATCCCAGAGGTCATACCTGGCCGATAGAAGTATACAAGAATTCGTACACTGAGGAAGCAGAAAGATGATTAGACATAGAGCATAGAGATCGAGAAGGGAAGGGAGGTCACTTGCGTAGCATTTGCAGATACACCTGGCCAGAAAGACTGGCCTCGACAGGAAAGCCGGCGGTAAAGTACCAGCAACAAAAATAGACGGTGCCACAGATGACAAGCACCGGAATCTCCGACACGAGTTGGGCGGCGATGAAGGCGAGCCAGTGATACGTCTTGGATTTCTTCTCGCGCGTCTCAAAGATGTCACGGTTGCGAATAAAGAGAGGCTGTAGCTGGTTGATGCAGCCCGGGGCCACGAAAACGAAATTGAAGACGGCCATGAGACGCAGCTGGAGGTCAAAGGAGCCGTTTCCAATCTTCCAAAAGGTAAATCCACCGAACAGGGCGTTGGATACGTGTAGGCCGATCTTGTTCCAGATGTAGTCAGGGTTGCGCCATAGGCTCATGAGCTGGCGCTGTGTGACCAGCATGATCTGATAGAGTATTGGTGCGGCAAAGTCCTTCGTGTCTTCGTGGCAACTGTTGGTCGTATCCATCGCCGTCGCCTGTTGCTGCTGCTGTTGGGGCACAGCGTTCAGTTCTTCTAGTTCTCGCATGAGCTGCTGTCGCTCCTCCGAGTCCAACCATTGCTGTGGCCAGTCAATGTTGCTACCGAACCGACCTTGCACGACGTCCACGATGTGCTCGGCTGGATTGGCGTCGGGTGGGCAAGTCGCGCCGCGCTGGCCGAAGTAGTCCAATACCTTAGCCGACTTCCTGCCGGTCTCTCCAAAGTAGGTGGTGCGGCCGCCCTTTGCCAACAGCAAGAGCACGTCGAAAGTCTCAAACAGTGCAGCAGAGGGCTGGTGGATTGTGCATATAATAGTCTGGCCCGACTTGGCGAGCTTGCCCATGAATCGACAAATCTCGTAGGCTGACTGGCCATCAAGCCCCGAAGTAGGTTCGTCCAAGAACAGCAGGGAGGGTTTAGCCGCCAGTTCAGTGGCGAGAGTGAGTCGCTTGCGCTGTTCGATGGAGAGGCCAGAGCCCGGGGCTGGCGTGACTTGTCAGCAAAATTCTCACGGCTCAATAATGGGAATCAGAAACTTACAACCAACGATGGCGTGCTGCAGAGGCGTCAGCTCCAGCAGGTCCATGATGAATTCGACATGCCGTTCCTTGTCCGAGTCGGGGATGCTGTGATTCTGGCGCAGCCGGGCCGAGAACATCAGCGCCTCTCGCACCGTAGCGGTGGGCTCGTGAACGTCGTTCTGCTCACAGTATCCGGTAGTGCGTTGGAAGCTAATTCCCTGCGGCCGTCCGTTGACCATGATACTTCCTTCAACGCGGCCGCTATCTTTCCGCTGGGCCAGCACGTCCATCAAGGTTGTCTTGCCTGCACCGGAGCTTCCCATCAGCGCAACAAGCTGGCCCGGCTTGACGAAGCCCGAAATATCGCACAGGAGTTGCTTCTCCTTACCCTGGTGGTGCACAAAGTAGCTTATATCTTTGAATGTGAAAGTGGTGCCTTGCTCAGAGAGTTTGCCGTCCGAGCTCTCGGTATCGGACCCTAAGCTCGGCTTCTGCTGCGCCTTGCCCAGAGTGCCGTGGGCCTTTTCAGGGTCTTGAAGCAGGGCCAGCTCCTGCCGGCGCTGTCGGCGGTCAAAGAGGACCGTGGAGCCCGAGCCGGTGGTAAGGTTTAGCTCGAACCCAATTGCGGTCATGATGGAAAAAAAGATCCAGAAGGCAATAAGGATTCCGGCGTTCCTCCAAATAGTGTGGATGGAGATCCCGAACTGGGATTCGAGGTAACTTTCCCCGGCAATCTCGAGCAGGCCGACTCTGGATCCTGCAACGGTACAGCTTTGATAGGCGCTGTTATTGTAGTCTGCACCGTATGGGACGACCTGCGGGTCGACGCAGTCTATGACGCGGTTGCCCAGTTCGCTTCCCATTACCGCGTCAAAGCAGTACGAGGCTGGGTTGAGATACACGATCCATCTGAACCAAGGATGCATAGATGTTTGGGGTATCAGATAGCCTATTGACGTTTCAGTACATATTTGCATGCCTGGAGAATTTCTCGGATCCAAATAGTCGAGTAGGGAAGACGAGGTTGATAGGGAGCAATCCAGGAGACTCACCGGTATATACCATCATGACCATGGTGCACCAACCGCTGATCTGTGAAGCCAGACCAAAATGCCTGCACCATGCGCCGATCATTCGATAAAACGAAGTAAAGCAAAGAGTGGTGATGATATACACGAACCACAGCGTGAAGAAATTACCAGCATCGTGCTGGAAGTTGACCATGAAGTAGAACACGATCTGGAAGATGCTGAAGATGATGACAACGAGGGGGATATCCGTTATGACGCAGGACATGGCGTAACTAGCCGGACGGTAGAAAGCGAAGCGCTTATGCCGTGAGATAATGGGCCGACCCATAAAGGATGCCGTCGTTTCGGACATGGCGTTCAGGCCGAAGAAAAGTATGGGGAAAAACAGGGCGCCGGTGCGCATGAACAGCGAATCGGTATTTTCAGATAGATCGTACAACAGGCTACCCGTAACAAGGGACATGATGATGGCGGAGGCGATCTTGAGGACGACGGACCAACGGTCACCCCAAATAATTTGGACTTGCCTGGAATGACCATATTAATAGGGGGTAGGGCCAGGCAAAAGGGTATTGATATCGTACCTTTTGGTGCAGGCCAGGGTCTGACTGGTGAAGGAGCGAATGTATGGACTGGCTTCGCGCGAGAGAATGGACAGCGTCCGGCTCTTTTCGCTGCGCCGCGCACTTCTGAGGCCGTCGATCTCGTGCTCAAGAGACATTGCCGATCCTGTGGCCATCTCAGACATCATAGCCCGGTACACGGTGCTGTCTCGGTAGCGGGCTTCAAATTCGGCTGGCGTATTCGGCACGGTCGCTTCAAACCCTTCACGAACTGATCTCTCGGTGTGCACAGCGACCGAGGTCAGGAAGTCAGCGATATTGGCGCCTGGGATGCATTGAAAGCCCATATCCTCAAAGTACTGCCTGGCATCTCGTGTTGGCCCATAAAATATCTCTCTGCCCTCGGCAAGAACGAGCACCTTGTCGAAGAGGTTGAAAATTCCGTTACCGGCCTGGTATAAAGTGGCGACAATGGATCTTTCTTCCTCATCCGCACTCTTGCGCAGCACGCGTACGAAGTCTAGAGCGTTGCTAGCGTCTAGACCGCGAGTGGAATTATCCCAGCACTGCAGAGGAGCCTGTATTACACGGTGTCAGTATCCATGCTCTATCAGGGGCCGACTACTTGGAATTGGGGCCTTACCCGCGTCGCCAAAACCTCAGCAAGCGACACTCGCTTTCGCTCACCGCCAGAGACTCCCCGGACGAACTCGTTACCGACCAGTGTGTCTTTGGCGTGGCCAATGGCGAGGTCAGTGGTGATGCGATTTCTAGTATCTCTTACGTAGCCATGTTTGTCCTTGTGATGCCCTGGCAGAGTCTTGGGCAGTTTCGTCTCAGCCGCAAAGTCAAGTGTCTCGGACACCTTGAGATTCGGAAAATGCAGATCCTCTTCGGTGTTCATGACGATCTGATCCCGCAAGTCTTTGGCCTCCTTCCATCCGGCCTGGCCGTAGCACACCTCGCCGCGTACAGATTGGAACTCGTCCCGCTGGTTCGAAATGATCTTGAGTAGTGAGGTACATCCTGATTCGGGGCGGCCGAGCACAAGAAGCATTTCTCCTGGGCAAACCTGCCCGGAAATGCCTTCCAGGATATTCTGCAGTGGAGGGGTTAGAATACCCCCTTTAGATGATGCGGGCTCGGCACTTACCCTCCTCGAGCCGCGCGACTTGAACCATGGCAGCAAATCCGAAAGTACTGACGTGCATGTCGAGCCGTAATCCTCCCCAAGACCTCTGACCTCGACCTGAATGTCCTGGAAAGTCACAGTCAGGCGCTTCTTGACCAGGTTGCCGTTACCTGTGGGATAATCTCGTGGCGGTTGGGTAACATTGGAAGTCATGTTGCGCGAGAGACAGAGGAGCTGCGATGGTTCTCTGTCGAGCCTGACTTGGATACTGCATGCGTATGGAGTATGGGGTCGGTCCAACTTGACTGCTACTCATAAAGAAAGCTCCTTGCCCGAGGAAAGCATTTATAAGTAGGAATTCGTCGCACCTATCAAGAAAATTCTACTCTCTACCATATTGTTGCGGCATCCGGCCTCGGGACTAAATTTCCAACGCTCCTCATCCGGTATCAACGCGAACTTGCGGCCCACCAAAACATGCATTGCCTTGCCGTCGTTCCCACATCGCAGGCACATCGACTCCACCAATCTAAGCTATATATGGTCGTATCTCTACATGCAGGCTGACATGTATGCTCCTTAGAGGCAGACTCTGGACCAGTATGATTGCTGGCTACCTCTTCCAAGCTGTTCGCGTTCATCTAATGACTCGGTAAAGGGCCAGCTGGAGCTTCAAAGTGGGTCTGCCGAGACGGCCGGTTCATGGAGTCGCGGATTTACGGATTTACGGATTTACGGAATCGGAATATGCTGAGTCACTGTCGTCACCTTCAACAAACGTAGGTCAAGCCCTTGGCGGCAAGAATTCCGTCCTCTCAATGAAATATGTTCTTTATATCTCGTGGATGATGATACGGGACCCGGGTGTACAGAAGATTGGAAAGGCTTGCGAGCCCTGCCGCCGGAAAAAGATTCGCTGCCCAGGCGGAGAGCCATGCAGCAACTGCGAAAAGAGATCCTGGGCAGCTTGCATATACCGGTCCAAGGCTCGGATTAAGAAAAAGAGGTTCGAAAATACATCTGCCACAGATGAAACTGATTCGCAGTCGCTGGAACTAACGCAGTCGCACCATGGGTACCAACGAGCGCTGGATCCGACCATGCCGGACAGCGGCGATGCAGCTGCAACGACAAACTTCCCGGCCCATCAGAGCGTGACGGCGACGCATGGGACTGAGCGAGCATCGGAAGGGTCGCAACTCTTTTACGGCCCGTCATCCAATTTTGCTTTTCTCCAGCAGATCCACCGCAGCATTCTCTCCCGGTCCGCCTCCTACCATGCTCCTAATCAGGAGGTACAAGAGGGAGGGCCGGGCCTGGATATGTTTATGCAGCGAACTTTCTTCTTTGGACCTCCCTCATCAATCACAGTCCCGAGTCTCCCTGAGCTAGCCTTGCCTATCTCTCTAGAGCAGGCGACAGTCTTCCTCGAGCACTTCAAGGCTACTTCGCGACACGTTCTACCATTCTTTGCCGACCCAGAGCTTGACGATCTGTTACAGAATCTCTACCACGCGCCCTCGAATGATCGTCATCCTCTGCCGCAGCATTATGCCATCGCCCTGGCGATCCTGGCCGTTGGCGCCTTGTCCACCGATCAGACCAGCACGGCCGAGCTGCTCTTCGCTAGAGCCAAGACCGCGGCAGTGGTGTACGAAGATGTCGTCACATTGTCTATGGTACAATTTTCTCTCATCCTAGCTGACTTTCAAGTACACATGGGCAGGCCAAACTCGGCTTATCTCCATCTCGGCGTAGCCTGTCGTAAAGCTTTCGCGATGGGCTTGCACAAGGATGCGGCCAACCTGCTGACCGCGCCGTCGGACCTGAGCCGGCGGCGTAGCACTCTCTGGTGCCTCTACGCCCAAGAGAGCTGGCATGCGCTAGCGATGGGCCGGGAGAGCGCTCTGCGGCTAGAAGACATTTCTTGCCCGTTCCCGAGCGACCTGAGCACACCTTCTGGTCTATGTCAGCTGGCTTCCATTGCCGAGGACGCCGCCGAGGCCATTTACGGCCGACGTTATGGGTCTCTGACGCAGCTGCACACCGCCGCTGAAGCCATCCTCCGCCGACTCCACAGCTTCTCTCACAAGTTTTCCATCGGCTCGACCAGCGCCAACGCGAGCCCCGCCGTCTCTGATGGAGTAGGCTTGCTCCAGCTACACTGCGGTAAGCCACTTCTCTGCAGTGTCAAAGCTATGGCTCCGAGCAATCTCTTACTAACCCCTATAACCCAGTGTACTACCACGTAGTCATGCTCACTTTTCGTCCTTTTCTCCTCGACAAGTCGGCAGCGCAAGGCATGAAGTCCACGCAGACAAACGGACAGATGTGGTTACGCCAGGCGTGCCGAAATGCGACGGATGCCGCCCAGGACTCTATTGTATACATGTACGACAAAATTCGCACAATAGACGCATGCAAGGTAAGCGGCGTGTGTACAAAATGTCTTCCTTGGCCAAAGAACAGGTAAAGGGGGCAGACTTAGTACGTGGCTGACATCATGAATCCTGTAGACCATGAGATACATGGCCTTCTTCCTCGAGTCCGCCTGCTCAGTGCTCCTGTACGACATACTTTGTAACCCCAAAAAGCACTCCTACAACCTCGAGTTTATCCAAATGGCTGTCGAGACGCTGGGAGCCATGGTCGGCACCGACGTGCGGCGGAGCGCCCAAGCATCCATCCTTCAGATCGTGCAGGTCGTCAAACAGAGCATCTCACCCACGCGTGATGCCTGCCCTACCCCCGTGGACGGCGTCACTACCTTCCCGACGCCAGTTTCCGTGCCGCCTGATCCAGACCTGACGCTTCAAGGCGAGTCAGGCCACCCCCTTTATCCCAACATCCTCTTCCCATCACTGAGCCGTGACGCACCGGCGCCGGCTGATGAGTTGATCTATTTCAGCGGCCGCATGCCGCAATTTCAGAACTTCCCCAGTACTGATCAGCTACCGATGGATGTTCCAGTCCAGGATCAAGACGTTTCGCATCCCTTCGACTTCAACTTTGACGTCTTAACTACAGACCTCTATAGCTTGTTTTCTATGCAGGTCACCACTCCGGGAGATGGAGCTGGCTAGCAGGTTTTGCTATGAGGATGTGGTTTGCCAAGAGCAAAATGGCTCTAATAAAAAAAAGTTGAATTCGCGTTCAACTGCTGTGTGTATATAGTTGGTAAATTCTATTGCCTGGAGGTAGCGAAAAAGGGATGTTCGGGGCAGGCTGATCCTCTTGTAGTTCGTAGATCTTGGCCAACTCTGTACATGCGACCCTCGGTCTCTTCATGGGCCCAACATAAATTACACGGCACTGAAGCGCTCCGGTGAATCCAATAGAGACTATTGACGACCCGACCTACTCGCCTGCCTAGCCCCGCTTTTAAGGTAGGTCAGGTCATCTACCCAGTATAGGTCAGGTCAGCTACCC
>FTLB01843317.1_pt1 | contig 21315 bp, 17 predicted proteins | sample 1658291 | NCBI WGS metagenome assembly FTLB01 (sample SAMEA3914812, study PRJEB12502) | metagenome | biome: forest; material: soil | place: Canada | collected 2011-07-07 | depth 0.1 m
GCCACCACCACCACCACCGAGTCCACAGTGCAGCAAAACTGATCCGGCGGGTTTTATATCATCGCCCACCGGGCATACCTTTTTTATTTCTCCTTTGGACCGGACTAAAACCACCCACCCCCCTGCCCTCGTCCTCTTTCGTCCTCCTCCATATTCAACCTTCATATTCAACATAAGACGAAGCAGACTGGAGTATCGTGAAGATTCGTCCCAGTAGCAAAGGGAGTTTCTGCAACCAACGAAGCACCGCGAGCGACTGCCTTATCCATCCCTTCGAGGATCGAGAGCTTCTACTCTACGATACCGATAACAACATCAACATACAAAGTGGAGAGCAGCTTACAATAGCACATCTCATCCCATTATCATCCCATCCCAATATAAACCAGAATCCTTCCCGCCAGGATGTACCCCGATTCCGCCCCGATTCCTCCTGTCCTCGCGCCGGCCCCGGCGCCGGCCTCGTGCATCACCCCTGACTCTCCCTTCAGCCCGCGGGGCCGCGAGTGCTGTCAGTGCAAGAGCAGCGTCGGCGCATCGGATGACCAGTCCTGCGGGTGCAGCCACAGCTTCTGCAAGGCGTGCCCGCGCCTCGACAGCCGCGGTCACGCTGTGCTACGGCACTCGTTCCCCGTGGCCTGGCTCTGCAGCACATGCGGGACCACGCACTCGGCGCTGGAGATCCTGGGCGGCCGCGAGGTGGACTGCGCGTGCGGCAGCCCGACCCTGCAGGCCGTGTACGACCAGTTCGGCCAGATCTACCTGTACTGGCGGAGCGACGAGAGCGTCTACGACCTGCGGGACCCCGAGAAGGTCCAGGAGGCCGCGCGCCGGTTTCTGCTGGCCGGCGGCGATCCGTGGATGGAGGCCGAGGCCTCCGCCGCCGCCAGCGTGGTCGCCGCCGCGCCGAGGTGGAATCGTCTCTCGTATGTCATTCCACCCCCTGCTAAAGCCCTCCTGTGAACCAGTGGCATTAACGCCGATTCCAGCCGCTCTTCTACCATCTCGACCATATCGTCGGACAGTGATGCGGCCATGACAGACTAAAAGCGGAATATGGGACACGAAAACTCAACGGACCAGTCAGAGTTCAGCATTTTGTTGGGAGAGTTCCTTTTTTTCTCCTCTTAACCCACGCCAAGCTTAGCTCGACTGCGGGGGAGACGAAGCTCCACGGGGCGAGAGACAACGCTAGCCAATAGGAGAGGAAACTTTATTACGGTTGCATCTAACGGAAACGAGTGTTTTGATACCCTCTCGGACGCATACTTTTTTCAATGCTTTTTTACGGCTGTACGGAATACAGATATTGCATACGCAGGGCGTTTTGGGCGATTGGGCTTGGCATCGCCAGGAGAAGTGCTCGCCGGGTTCTAACTGGCGAAAGAGGAGGAATGGCGCGAAAACCGACGCGCGACGCTAGGAAAGGGAAGATAAGTCTTCAAGATAGGCAGGGAGGATGAGAAGAAAGATAGCAGAAACAAGTAACACAATCAATTTTCATCCCAAGTGATCGCCCCGGAGCCTGCAGTTCGTCGACGATGGGTAAGGCTCATGGTGACGTCTCTTAGCGTGTCTTCGGGGCCGAGCGCCGCGAGGCATCGCTAGCGTCTCGAGGTACTCTCGGGATGTTCAAACTCTGACGTACGCCGCGGCCAATCCAATCGAATGCGCTGTCGATGGTCGATCGACTGCTGTTCCATCAGATGAGGCAAGTCGATCGATACGACGGAGGCTACTCTATACAGGGTGATAGGTTCGAGGTCGCACCGGATCTTGTACTTGGCATCATTGTGTGGGCTGCGGCCACCGCGCTCGACTCGGGCAAGGCTCCGATATCCTTACCTTCACTTATACATACAATTGTAGATCTAACACACTTTCGGCAGCTACAGAGAAACCAACTCGCAGCTCTCATTCGTTTTCGTAAAGAGCCACCTTTCACACCTTGTGGACCAATTACTAGCTAGACGGCGACTAGCTAACACCTATGAAGGGACAGATATAACATAGTTCAGCACCCCACGATCAACGACAACCAGAGAGACCTACGCAGATCACATCCAACCCAGCTGCTAATAGTCCCTTCCGATAGCAACCCTGCGCCTTCAGCCCTATTCTACGTACGATGCTGCAAAACCGTCGTTGTTTCTCGGCTGGAAAAGCGCTCCCGCCCCGCGCCCCGCCTCGCCCCAGCTGACTGGCCACGATCAAAGACTTCTACTCGTGGCACCACCACCGGGAGAAAAAGTCCCGCCAGCCGTGTCTAGGTAGGTAGGCAGTCCCAGAATAGAAATGGTAAATACACGGCACGCACACTCGGGCAACCGGCCGCTCTCGCCTTTTCCGGTCCCGATTTTCCCTTGAGCTATGTATATGTGGTATATTAAAACAAGCAGCAAGCACATCAGCCGCCTCGCCTACAGCGACACACAACACACAACCCACCCGCTCGCTGGCCCGCGGCAGAATCTCGTAGGCGTGAGAGGTGAAACCAGGGTCTTATTCGCGTTCTGGCCCTACCCGCGGGGAAACCCTCCGAGAAGAAACCCGCGCGTGGTTCAGACCGCAGGGGAGAGAGGGTTGTGGTTGTGGTTGTGCCAAGAAAACGCACTTCGGGCTCGCCGCGGTGGATTATCCGGGTGCGTATCGACGGGGACGAGGCACTTTTTCTAGTTTTCGTTTTCTTTCTTTTTTCTTCCTTAGCGGGCGACGGTCTCCCGAGCCGGGATCCGGAGCGCGGCCGATCGCCTGACTAGCCGGGTTAGAACGCGCCAAGTGGCCGCACCGCGGCGCTGGCAATCGCGGCGCTAAGGAGGCAGCCCAACGGTGCGTGGACAAAGACGAGTCGGGCCGTGTGATGCGTGTCTATTAATAGGGATTAATAGGGCTGCTGTTGAATTGCGTATCAGGGCAGGAAAAGAGAGAGAGTGTGTGATTGTGTGTGTGAGAAAGATAGAGGAAAGGAAGCAGAGGATCTGCTCGAGAGCAAGCGTGAGACTCACACGAACTGGTATAGTCAACCAGTTCCCCATGCACACGACACAGTAAGTGAAGACGGAGAAGTGCCTCCTGGAGCTGACTGGCTGGTTCTTGATGCTGTTTCATTCTATTCACCTATTCCAAGGTAAACATGGAAGTGCTGCCTAGTATATGTGATACAGAATGCTCAGACTTGTGCGCATGACACAGCGGTCGAGAGTATACCATGTCCCTAGATGCCAAATAGCTCATGCCATCCAATGCAAAAAACGCCTGCTTCCTATGCCAAGAGCGCGCGTGTGCGCGCGCGCACACGCAGGCCCTCCCAAAAACCATCCCCGAGCCCCAAACCGATAAAACACCGCCTGCCTGCCTGCCTCCGTCCATGGCCGAGTCCGAGTGGCCTCAGGACTTGTCTAGTCTGTACGCCTTCTATAATTCGTGGACCTTTGATGCCGTCGTGTGATCGTAGTGTAGCAAGAAATCGAATGAACTCCGTGCCCATGCAGTGTTGTACTTTTCTTCTCCCGCCCTTTCTTGGTCTTGATTCTTCGTCTCTCTGTCGTCTTCGTCTTCTTCTATATCGTCCCGTCGTCCTTGAGACCCGGCACGGGGTCCGCGGGTACTATCCAGCCCGCGTTGCTCGCCTGGACCAGGCCGGCGTACCAGATGGCGGCCATCTTGCGGTAGCCGGCGTCGTTGGGGTGCGTCGAGTCGACCAGGTCCGAGGCCAGTGGACCGTCGGTGGTGTGCATGTCGACGAAGACGATGTGGCGGCCCCGGGCCTGGAGGTTGGTGGCGAGGGCGGCGAACTGGGCGTTGGCGTCGAGCACGTTGCGCTCGGCCTTGGGGTTCTTATTCACCAGCAGCGAGCTGAGCACGACGGTGGCCTTGGGGCTCAGGTCCCAGACCTCGTCGATCAGGCTCTGCATGCGGTCGCCGACGCCCGTCATGTTGACGTTGCCTATGCAGTCGTTGGTGCCCGCGTTGACCAGCACCACGTTGGGCTTGAACTGCGGCACCGAGGTCTGCGCCTTGGAGTGCACGATCTCGATCACGGCGCCCGGCCAGCCCTCGACGTTGTTGTCGCGCATGGTGCCGTGCTGCCGCGAGCCCACCATGTTGACCGCGTTGCCGCCCTCGACGAGCTGCGTGCGCAGCGCCTCGCGGTACCCGTTGCCGTCCGACGACGCCTGCCCGTAGGTGATGGAGGCTCCGAGCGGCATGATGCGCAGGGGCACGCCGCCGGCCAGCGGCGAGAGCGCGCGCGCGCCGAGGTTGTTGATGTTGACGGCCACGCCCGAGTGGAAGAGCGGCGTCGCGAACGCTATTCCGAACAATTAGATCGCAAGGTACATTAAAGTTTGTGTGGCATATCTGCACGTGCGTGAACATGAACATGTGTGGAGGAGGAGGAGGATTAGGGTCGGCCGTGTCTTGGCGCGGGGGGAAAGAATGGTGTAAGAAGTTGGGGGGTGGGGGGAGGAATGGGCATTTTTGCTTCCACTCACCAAGGAGAACAGCGTTCATAGTGATGATCTAGGTCGAAGAGAAAAGAATAGTTGGGTATTCCTTATGATGGGAGGAGAATAAATATGGTAATGGGGGAGACGTGTAGTAGAGAGGAACCAAGTCGTGATCCAAGGGAGGGAAAAATAAGATGGAATCTCCAATGTCTCCTGGCCGCCGTGATGCTATAATCTCCGTGTGGAAGACATGTATTCTGCGGCTGTGGTGCTAGGCATTTATATCGAGAGATGCAAATATTCCGAGAGGATATCCTGCGGGGGAAATAGCCAAGGATCAAGACTGAATAAGAACAAGTGGAAGAGCCAAAAAGTTGTCCGTCTGGAACCTGACGACCTCGTGCCACGGCAATTCTCTAGTGTCGGTTTCTTTTGTTCTTCTCTCTCTCCTCTTCCCCCCTCAGCTGAGACCGGCGTCTAGGACGTTGACCAGACCGAGCTATAGGCGGAAAGGATGGATGGATAGACAGTCTGGGATACTTGGCAGCCAAGACTGCCGCCGCGGGTGAATTTAAGCTCCCAATTAAGAGGATCGATCAGATTTGACCGGTTGTAATCTGTTTGCCAAGAAACCCGAGGTAAACGTTGGCTGAGGTGCTACGATGAAACCAACAGGCTAAAATGTCAGCCACAGAGGGAGACCGAGACCAATGGATAGAAGATGGTGATCAGGCGGAGGAATGGGTCTTCAAATTGAAAGATGAAAGTGAAAGTGAAGAAGAAAAAGAAAAGAAGAGAGAAAAAAGAAAGGCAAGAAAGAAGGAACAAACAAGGAGGACGGGAACAACAATGTAATTAAAGTTGAGTCTACGAGAATGGACGTCTGGGGCGGCGGCGGGTGTCAGGCATTTGATCTGACATTTTTTCCAGCAAATCCGTTTCTGCTTTTTCGAACCCACCCGCCGCGCCTCCTTAAGGTACCCATCCGACGCCGGTTTATGACATTCTGGACGCTTGTTCGGCTGGTTACTCGTGCTACTGTACCATCCGTGTCATATTTTTTTGCCAGGGATGGTGGGTTCTGCTGTTCCTTGTCGCTGGCAAAAGCCGCGGGAGAGCTCGTTCGGCTAGTTTTTTTTTCTTGTCCTGGTCTGCCACCATATTGATACACGTGCCCTCTTTGCTCCCTCCCATGCGGTGTTGTGTCCTATAGAAAATCTTCTAGACTTGCGGGACAGCACTAGCAATCCGAAATGGGCACCCCAAAGGGCCTGGACGCACACGATCATGCCGAACCTCACTCCGATGCCCGTCGAGTCCAAACCGAGAAAGGGAAAATATTTAACTTATACTGAACAGAGTATAGAATTCCTTGCGCGAGCGGCTGGAGGATGACGAATTGACGCTATTGGCATGCGGGCCAACCAAAAAAGGAACACCAGGGCGAGTCGCGTGAGGCATGTATCGAGGGGATTCAGTATCTACGCAGCGCCAGAACCCATCCGCCATCTACCTCCGTACACCAAGGCGAAGAACGAAGTAAAGTGGCTTGATGATGTGATCGCTTAGGAGCACGAGGCAGGGTCCCGGCCGTTTGGTGCAGGGCCGCCGAAAGGGGGCTAGCTAGCGAAATCACCGCTTGGCTGTACGTGTACGTCCGTAGTACCCTGCTCGTGCCTGTATTCAGATCTAGGCGGCAAGGAACAGAGCTTGTTGGGCTCTAGCCCGGCGTGACAAGACTTTAACTTATTTTTTTCTCCCCCCTCGCGCGCTGGCGATCCATTCGACCAGGGTTCTCCGCTGCGATTCGCCTTGGCAGTTCTCAACCTGGGATAGTTCCCGTTGATGGGTGCATCTGGACCCCTTGCTCCTGGATTCAGTGAAGAACCGGCGTTGGCCCAGCGCGTGCTGGGGGTTTCTCCTGGGCTGCCTCGTGCTCGATTCCGTCCATTCTGCTGGACAAGAGCCGCTGCGCACTATTTTACTATTTGATCGCAGTCGGAATAGCCCCGACATGCCCACCAGAGCAAGCCCGAAAATAATAAATAGATGAATAAATACTGCAAATAAATAAATAAAAAAATCTCTCCTTCGGTGTCCAGTTCCGGGAGTCTCGGCTTGACTTGCTTACCTTAGTCTTCTTCAAGGAAACCTACTCGTCGTCCTTCTAAAATATTACGACCTATTAGGCGCTGACCATTTCTAAGAATCTCCTAGCTCCCAGAGCCCCCCTACTTTCGCTGTGCGTACTAAGGTCAGCTGTAAGAACTTCGCGATCCAGAATTGCGTCGGCAATTGACAAAAAGCTGCCCCCCGCGCGGTGACTCCCACCCCGCACACAAAATCGGCATTCAATTCAGTGGTGGGAAATTCTCGCTGGTGCGCCGTACACAGAGCTAGCAGTGAGAGCGAGCTAATAGTGCGCGGGGCTCTCCTCGCTCGGAAGCGCGCAAGCTTCGAGGCTTTACTGCGAAGGGACAGACGTGCTCGACGTCTTGTTTGGCGGCGGGGAAGTCCCAGGCCGGTAGTTCGTGCGACGACGCCAGACACTCGAAGCTATCACCAGTGCGATCATGGCGTCCCTGCATGGCCCCCTTCGCGCTCCCCTTGGAGGCTGGACGCCGGGTCAAAGCAGGTCCGACGAGGGGGTCGGAAGATCGGAGGTGTAGAATCAGTCCCCGAGAAGAGAGGGAGGTTGAAGGAGAAAAGCATCCGCGCGCACTGCGCTGCGCCTGGCAAAAGAATCCTACCTCTAGACATAGACACACAGCTGAAAGGGCTGACTGAGCGACGAGCCAGTCATTGTTTTTACAACTGTGGCAGGATCCGGATTTCGAAACAAGCAGCTTGGATCTAGACCCCAAGGGGGGCTTGAGATTTCGCAGAGATGGCGACCGTCGTTGAGCATTGGCCCATTCCCTCGGATCGCGACTAATGTCGTATCGCACATTTGTGACATCTCCGTCGCAGGAACAGCCGCTGCAGCTGCATGCTTCTGGTCAGATATGCCTTTTTTTGTGCCGTGTCAGCCTCTGAGTTCGTAGGCCTGCAGTCTCCAAGAAACTGCACGCGCAAGGAGAAGGATAGCGGTGCTATCAGTGCTCTACGATGTATAGCAGATCCAAGCCACGCAGCTATGATCGACCCGTGCCCTGTCTCACGATCGTTGGGAAGTGGAAATCCTCCGTAACAGCCAGGAGGTGCAGCCGCTCCCTCCGTATGGTTCGGTATCTGCATCGCCCCCCTTTTCATTCTATGTGGACCCGCTTGTTGTTGGTGACAAAAAAAGTGTAGAAGGAGATATTTCGAGTCCACTAGGTGGTACACGGAGGAATAATTTACAGGATCCCACAGAGGATGTTCCCGAAATATAACAAGAAGAAATAAAAGAGACACAAAGAAAGTAACGAGAAAATAACCTCCCAAAAATATAAAAAAAATTGTGACCATCAAATGTTTCTCGGATACCGGGAATCGAACCCGGAGCTGTTGAGAGGCAATCACCCCTGAGAGATGAGAGTCAACGATGTTAACCATTACACCATACCCGATGGCGAAATGAGTTAAAGACGTTTGGCGTCCAGCGTACTCATCAAGCTTTATCCTCGGCGGGCCCGATCTCTTGGTCTCCATTCATAAGCCTGCGAGTCAGTGCTACCCATGCTCGGCTCGGGTCACACACAATTCAATCGGCCCTAGCGCCATGAGCAAAATCCCCGAGATTTATGCGGCGGGTCAGACGAGGTACTGCTCAGCGCTATCCCTCTGCGCCTCCCTGGCCAATGCGCGCGGAGATCAGTTGCTTTACGTCGCAATGCAAAAATGGGACGGCGCGCGCTGGCGTTGGGCGTGGCAGGGCAAGACAGGGCAGAGCATCAGTGCGCACCTTCGTATAGGACCCGTCCTTCATTCTAGAAGGATTCTTCGCCCCCCTGCATGTATTTTCCTGGCAGCTACTGCCTCAAAGTCGAGAAAGCTGCCCCTGACGATCTGCGTCGGGTAGTCGTACTATTCTACGGCCATCCTAGAGTGAGTGAGGACTTGTGATAGTGCCTAGGACCCGCCACACCAACCCTTCTTCAGGCATCTGGAATCCCGTCTTCGTAGTATTCGTTGTAATGGTATTCATTGTATGATCATCTGCGTGCTATGTGCAAAGTTCCTCAATGTGTCAGGACCACCACCCGGCCGTCTAAACAGGACCTAAGAAAGGGTATATGGGTATCTCAGATAAGGAAAGTCCCGGAACAAACGAAACGAAAGCAATCCGTCGTTCTTGGCATCAAACCGCCACGCTCACTCGTGGGGTCGCGTCCCCGCCCTCTGCATCGCTGGACGCAGCCTTGATGCTTCCGTTGTCCTCCTCCTCTTCGTGCTCTCCGCTCATCTTGCGGAGCATCTCCCGCACCTCGGGATTTTGCTCCATCTCTTGCCACAGCTCCACGTTCCATTCCTCCGCGCTGTTCCTGTCGCGCTCGCCGTCTCGCTCCAGCGCCGGCCACATGCCGTTTCGAGGCGCTCGCAGGGCTTCGCGCCACGTGCTGCCCTTGAGCCACTTCCAGCCCCACGTCCACAGGCCCATAACTACGAGATTCCGCTTGACAGACCTGTAGGCAAGCTCGATGGACACGAGCAGCCCGAGAACCGCCACAAGCGTGAACCACCAGGCGCCATCCCGACCGAACTCGTACTGGAGACCGCCCCGGACTGCGTACGGATTGATACCCGCAGCGAAGATGCCGGATAGGAAGGCCTGCCATGCCCACCAGCCAGCCGTGGTAATACCCCACGAGACTAGGACAACTGTCGTCTTGTAATGGGTGTCGAGAATCCTGGAAGCAAGTTAGGTATTGTTCACTTTGACAGGCAAAACGGGGGCTTGTGCCGGCCAGTGACTCACATTAGTTTCCCATTTGTCCACATTATCGCAATGGAAAACACCAAGTTTCCAAGCGCGTACAGCCCATTGTCTCGCACGATGAGGTTGAGACCACCGTAGACGGCCCAGCAGAGAAACCATACCAAGAGACCCTCCACCACTGCTCCGAACATCCACAGGAGGTATCGGTAAAAGTTCAGACCGCGGTTCCGCTGCCCAAAGACGTACAGCTCGGGAATTGCCAGTAGTGTCTCGGCTTTCAGGTCCTGTTCCCAGATGCCCGGTATCACCACGCACAAGCTGGTGAACAGCGTGTTCAGCACGGTCAGACTCGTGCTCTCGTAGAGGGAAGTCCCCGTGTATCCATTGTATCGCTGGTACATGGCTGTGGGGAGGTAGAAGAACATCTCCTTCCAGAACGTGGCGAGGATGAAGCGCGCCGTTCGCATGTAGTTCCAGCGTCCGTGAACCAGCAGCAGCCGCCCGAGGAAACGGAATTGCGCGATGCTGTAGTCGGCGACGCGCGCGGCTTGGAGACCCTCCTTGCCTGAGATGCCAATTCCCACGTGTGCCGCCGACAGCATCGCCAGATCGTTGGCACCGTCGCCGATGGCCAGCGTCAGAGGGGAGGAGGCGGCAGACAGCGAGAATCGAGACGTCGGCGTGATTGCCGGGGATTTTCGGATGGCCTGGACGATCAATGCCTTCTGGGCTGGTGACGCTCGGCAGCAGATGACCGAGTCGATGGTAGGGATCAGTGTGTAGAACAGCTGTCGCAGCGTCTCGGCACCAGGCTCTTCGATGGTGGCCAGCGTGTGTCCGTCGATGACCACAACGGTGTGGTTCTGCACGTGAGAGGTCTGCGTCTCGGCCTGAATCTGGATATCCTCCTTGATGGCAAGAATTTGCGCCGCCAAATCCCCCTTCGTATCGTCGAGAACGAACACGTCGGACCACGGACGGCAGATCCGAGCAGAATGCGCGATGTTGATTGCGGTCTCGCGCTTGTCGCCGGTGAGCATCCATATCTTGATGTTGGCTCTCCGAAGCCGGTCGATAGTCTCTGGCACTCCTTTCTGCAGCTTATCTTCGATCGCGGAAGCGCCTACGAGATCCAGGGACTGCTCGATTAGCTCTCCGGCCTCCTCGATGCGTTCCTGTCGGTTGGTAATGCTCGTCTCGGCTTCATGGTACAGCTTCTTCCACGTATCGTATTCCTGTTCGGTAAGAAATTTGTGCGCGAAGAGGAGCGTGCGAAGTCCCTCGGTCGCAAAATCATCGATGTGCTTGAAACAACGAGTGAAAATTTCGGCATCATCGCTAACAGAGGGATCTTCAAGAAATGTAAACTTTTCCTCCAGGGGCGGTCGCGGGGTAGCGGGTGTAGCCGATAAGTTCGAAGTGCGGTGTGGTGAGTGTGTTTCGAACGAGACCGTCCTGATGCCCAGCTTCGGGTGGCGACGATCCTCGGACATGCTCAGCTTCGTGCTCACTTCGAATGACACGCTTCTGTTCGGTGTTGGCCTCTCCCGCTTGCTGCCCAAGCCGCTAGAGCTCTCTTGCCGGCGCAGCGTCGTCTTTCTAATGGTGAGACTAGGCCGTCCTCCGAAACTGTTTCGAGGCTCACGTGCCTCGCTCCTTCGCTGCAGCTCATGCTCCAAATCTTGACTCTTGCGAACTTCGCTGGCCTTCTGCATGGCCAGGTGCGCCATGCGCAAACGGGGGAGGACCATGGAATCCGCCCCTTTGGTGAGCAGCCATATCCTTCCGTCGGGACACCTCAGGATAATGGACATGCGCTTTCGCTTACTGCTGAACTCTATAACATCAAGGATCTCGTATGTCTCTTCTGTCATCTCCTCCCCATTCGAAATCCGAAGGGTCACGGAGCGGGATGATCGCTGGATGACCAAGAAGCCAAGTTCTTGCGCCGCTTGGACCAGTGCGAGTTCATCAGGCGACGCAGCTTGGAACTCAACCTGGCCGTCTCGTATCTCCGGCAGGCACGTGTGGCAAAGAGCCATGGCCAATATGTATCGAGTGGCCCTCCGCGAAAAGTCTGAATGGGGCCGTAGTTGGATATACTCGAGGAGATCTCCCGTCGTCAGTTCGGGCTGCACGTGGTCTGGGCGACCCGTGGATCTCCAGTGCGATGAAGATCGACGGATCATGCTCGGCGGGGCTAGCGAAGAGGGCGATGCCAGAGAGAGAGCGATGGAAGGCCGAGCGGCATCAACAGCCGTAGGCTCCGTTTCGTAAAGCTCCCTGGAGGTTGCGACGGACCTTCGGGGGGTCTTGAGGGTCTCGTCTTTCTCAGCTTCGACGTTGTCGCCCTTGTTCCCGCAGAGGTCTGCTTCGTGCAACCAAGATGTGCCGGCGATGCTCAGCTTGCGGAACTTCATGACATTCTCCGTCAGCGTCCCCGTCTTGTCCGAGAAGATGTAACCAATCTGTCCCAAATTCTCGAGAATCGTGTTCGTGTTGCACCTCGCCGGCGTGTCAGAGGCCGCGTCGTACATCTTGATATCCGAGTTCAGCATGATCATCTGGCCGATCTTGACAATCTCCAAGCTCACGTAAAGGGCGAGGGGTATGACATTGTTAAACTGGATGGCAAAGCCGATGATGATCTCCTGGAACGGCACTCTGGCATCGTTGAGGTACCAGGCATTTTGCTCGTACGCTTTCTGCCAGATCAGATATCCCATAGAGCACCCAACCGAGAGCAGCACAACGTAAAACGCAAGACTGAGGACGACCTTGTTGGAGATCTTTTCGAGCGCGGGCTTCTTGGCGGCCGGATGCCGATTTGCGTTTCGTCGGATCTTGCACTCCTCTCCGGTATTGATCACCATACCGATGGCGCAGGGTGTGTTCCGTAGGGTACAGCCGCGGTAGATGACCTCGTTTAGGGTAAGAGGGCGTGTCTCACCCTCCACGGTGACCCGACCATCGAAGCGATATAGGTCCGGGTTGGGGTCCTCCACCACAAACTCAGCAGAGCGGGCGATGATGCCCTCGATGCTATCGCAGTCCTTCAAGAGATTGGACACCTGCTTGCTCTTGAGATTGGTTTCCCCGTCGAGCGCCATAGTCTCGATGTACGCCATCCCACCCTCCCCATTCGCGTGCAGCAAGACAATATCGGCCGGAACGTCGTCGTCTCTCGCAAGCTTGATGACATCACCCACTCTCAAGTCCATCCATTTAGTCGGCGCCCAAGAGCATCCATCTTGAGTAGCCACTTCGCCGCCCGTGCTGGGCCCGTTGTCAGTTTTACCACCTGGACAGATATGCCACCAGCCGCGGTGATGATCCCGAGTGCTTGCGCCTTCTTTCCGGAGCACAGCAATTTGCCGAGAGTTCTCGACCTTGTCGAGGCGGTGGCGCTTCCAATCGTCATATCCTTCTTTCAAGATGGTGAGGAGTACGAAGAACAGCAATGGCAGAATGGTCGTATAACTACCCGTCGTGCTCAACCCCGGAATGGTCTGAGGAACACCGACACAGAGAAAGTAGAAGTTTCCCAATCGCGAGAACTGGAAGAAGACTTGCTTCGGGAAGAAGTCGTAGAGCGTATAGCGCGACGTCCGAATCTTGTTCGAGATGTAGGCATGGCCACGCCTCTCGTCGACCAAGGGCTTTTCCCTGCAGGGCTCCAGGGGAATATGTCGTCCATCTTTGGAAGGGGGAAGCGATCTCCGTCGCAAAACCAGCTCGAGGAAATACTTCTGATACCATTCTTTGGTAGTTGCCGTCAGAGTCTTGCTTGGGGCAGGCTTTGGTGCGCGTTGACGGATGGAAGGAGCGATCCGTCGTGCCGCTTTCTCTAACGATATAATGTCATCGTTCGCCGCGTCTCCTTCGCTCTGAATACGGTTGAGGACGCTCATCGCAATGACCACTTCGAAAACACCAGCGACAAAATCATCCCGGCATGTCGTGTCCGTCTAAACGCAAGCTCAACAGCGGGCGAATTTGGCGTGCCTCCTCGGCGAATCCTCCGTGCGAATCCTAGGACCGGAGAGAAACCCAAGCAAGCCAGCGGCGATAGAGGTCCGAAGGGCGCGCCGAGACTGTCAATCTGAAAATTGTCTTCCAAATGTCGTCAGACGAGAGTGGCTCCCCGCGTGGCTTGCAGGCGAGATCACAAGCAGACCAGGTCCCAGATTTCCCAAGATCTCGTGTTCGTGACTCGTGACCTCCTCGTATGGAACAAAAAAGAGCGAGCGAGCGACAAGAGGTTGACCAACCGCGAAAACGAATGAATGAGCACGACACGCTCCGGCAATCATGTACAAAAAGCAACCGGAAAAAGGAAGAATCAAGAAAGGGAAGAAAGAAACAATCCGAAAACAAGAAGCTGGAAAGCTGGCCACTAGCCTCATCTTATTGGCCCCGCCATGGGACTCCCTCGCAATCGAGGTTCCCATTGTTTAAATTTCTTTGACGATAACCCTGTTTGCGAAATCCCCGCTCCAAAACGGGTATTGTGCGTTCATAGCGGGACACCAGTGGGCTTAGTCCGCCGGAAATATGGGACAACACCCGGCTGAAGAGGGCGCCACAGGCAAGACAGGCTCAACAGACTCTGCTGACTTCCGCAATCCACCGCGCCGGGCGCCACACGACCCCCCTCTTCGATGCGGGCACCACTGCGCACCAGGGGCAGGGGCGCAGGAACCACCTCCTGAACTAGGAGTAGCGAGTTCGCGACTTGGTCCAGTCTTCAGTCTTGCGAAGGCGATTCCCCGTCTCGCCACGTGGGGCCCTTCGTTCGACCCCAGCGTGCCGTAGCCCGGCCGGCTGCATAGCGCGTTCTGTGGGGGGAAGGTCATTCGGCGCAGTTGGATGAGAGGTCATGTCGAGGCACGATTTCCGCGTTGCTTCTTCGTGATCTCAAAGCCTGCCATGCCACCTGCCACATCGTCGCAGCCTTGGTGTATCATGAGAAGCCTGCAGGAAACCTGGCGTAGGCTTAACCTCTCTAGGCTCTTCGTAAGTGGTTTAGACCGCGGCATTGCACAACCAGGCACATATGCTGGCATGAATACGCTGCGAAGCGCGGCCTGTTTATCTGAGGGAGATCCATCGCGATCCCAGCGAGATACAGTCGGGCACTGGCAGTTTCGCGATGTGGCTTAGAATGCCGCGTCACGAATCCTGTAACTCCTCGGAAAACAGTAACAATGTGTACGGGTGTACGGAGCACTAGGTAGGCAGCAAATGTTCCAAGTTGATTCGGCCGCGCAACTACCAAGGCGCCAAGGAGTGCGAAGCAACACTGTGACGTGCCGAATACAGTCTACAAAAACCAACAGCCTGACCGCCAAATTGAGAAAGCCCCAGCCCGCCAAGAGGGAACCCAAGACGGGCCTAAAACCGCTGAACCAATGAGTGGCTGCGTGATCCCCTTCCCTCCAAATGACCACATGTACGGACGTGACGGAGTACCAAGTGCTTAGATGCTCCCCGCAAACTCTGCGTTGCTATCAAGTATCATCTAACCCCCCACTGCCTCACGCCGTGAACGACTTTCCTTCCCTCTTCTCGTGCTCGTGGCTGGTTTTTCCACTCCCATCGGACTCACTGGGTGTCTGGTCGATGCGGATAATGATCGGTTCGGCCTTGGCGGCGGTGCTGTTGAGCTGGGCCATGGCGCTCTCGGGGATAGGCGGGACCGTGACCAGGAACGGGGGGCCTGGGATATCTGACGGTACGCTGAGAGCCTGGAGCAGGGTGCTTGGGATGAGAGGCATCATGCTCAGACGATCGGACGAGACGCGCGCGGTGCTGTTGATGGTAACGTATTCTGCAGAGTAGATGGTAGAATAGGTAAGGTAGGTTGTTTTGCTTGTCGGAAACCTTATGGGGAGCAGTTTTGACGAGAGCTCTGAGGAGATAACAACTAGGAGTTATATACTCTTGCTTTTGGAGCTGTAGTACGGTACATGGTGAGGTTCGATGAGTGAGACGGCCGAGCAGGCTTCTTATCCTTCCTTCGCGTCCTATCTCCGAATGGTCTCTGGTCCGCTTGACGGGCTCACTCGAGATGCCGCCCACGGATTTGCGAAAGACAAAGTGCCCACTGGTATAGACCATTCCAAAAGAAATGTTGTCCGATCAAGGAAAATTGCGCAAACTCTATCTATGACTCTTCAGAAGGTGGTATGTGTGCGAAGGGCTGGAATAGGATCCAGGGAAGACAACATTGCTCGCGCTGGCGGCTCGTGCCTACATAAGTGAGCCAGGTTGACCGGCTCAGGCTCAGCTCTCCACGGAGAAACACGATGGCCCTGACAGAAACGGACAGCATTAGCCGAAACTCATACAGACGGTATCAACTTTAGGGTTGAGATACTCAGATCAAGCACAGATGGATAGGCGGTCGTGCGCGACTCACGACTAGTGTGGCAAATGGCAAGACCTTGTTTTGCTGGTCCGTGGGTCGCGCATATCTGGGGCGGCTTGGGCGGATTGACTCGACTCGTGGCGATGCATGCGTAACATGATGTCTTAGTTACCTGTTTGCCTAGGTACCTTACTTACCAATGTCAAAGTGAGAATTAATAGCAAACTTCACATTGTACCGCGGATGCTAGGTTGGGAAAGTTTGGCTGAATTCCCTCCGTGATCTTACATTCCCTCCCGATACCTGCCCAGTCTAAGAAGATTAATCTACAACCAAACCCCTTGATTCTGCCAGTGCCGGATTCTGTGCTGCATGTTGCCATGTTTTTTATCCCCATTCCCAAACGCCTCGCTGTCGAGAACTCGGATGAATCCCGTGTAATAAAAGTGTCCACCCACAACCCTCCTCTCAAGCAGCGCGATACTCCGATGCAAGAGAATGACCGCCTCGGGCGCCTCTATGCTAGGCTCTTTCTCTCCCTCTCATGGTTGCCAGCTACGCTTCTGCGATGACAACGGAGCAGCCACTAATAATCATCATCCCCATACGGCTCGTCGTCCGCAAAAGGATCAAGCTCTCCATCCTGGTAGCCATCGGCGTCTTCGTAGTCCGGCTCGTCGTAGTTAGCATAGTCGTCCTCGTCCCCTGGCTCCTCCTGCACGGTTCCGAGGCTCTTGTGCGCCTGGCTGGCTTTGGTCGGGGCAGAAGTCGGGCGCGGGGGAGGCGACGGACTGCGGAGGGCGCCGTCCTCGTCGCTGCCGGCGACACTACCCGCACGGCTCGTGACGGCACTGCGGCTCCCGACCGAGCTTGCCCCGCCGTACATGCTTCCGGGTCCGCCGTTGCGGCCCGTGTTCTGGAAGATGCCCTCCATCATGGCTTTATAGTTCAGCCGTGAGCTGACAGCCCGTGTCTTCAGGACATTCTCTGCGGCTTCGGCCGCAGAGCTCGCGGGACTTCCCACGTCCAGCCCAGCACGCGGCTTCCGGCCGCGGGGGCGTCGCGGTTTCGTCGGGTTCTTCGCATTCAGCTTATCGTTGAAGTACTTTTGCTGCTTTTGGCGCATGTAATCTTTATTCTGGTTTGACCAGATCTGCTCCTTGAGTTTAATTTCGTCTTCGCCAAGGAGACAGTACGCGACCTCGGGGTCGTCTTTGAACTCGTCCTCATGGACATGAGGGTTCATGGACACGTCACCGTCGGCGGAGATGCTGATGCCCGGGGGGAGAATCGGGCCGTCAAGCATGGCTAGTTCTTCGGGCGCAGGAGCATCGCTGGCGGTGGTAGGGGCTGGCGAGCCTGATTCCTGTTCCGTCGGAGCCCGAGATGCTCGATCTTGTGACTTCTTGGCCAACTGCTCGGCAACAGCCTCTGCCTCGGCGATAGCTTCGGGGTCCTGAAGATGCTGCTCCATCTCGGCTTCGAGCATTGCTTCGTCATTCTCCCAATCAGCATCGATGGGAAGCTCCTGCATTTGCTTTCGCTTCCCCTTGTCGGGCTGTCCCTTGGCATTTCCCGGCGCTCGTCCAGCGATGTTGATGCCTTGTGCCGCAGCCATGGCCACTTCACTCATTGCATCCGCGTCGTCGTTCTCTCGTCCGTCCTCTTCATCCTCGACATCGCCAAACTCGGCCGCCAGGTCGGCTAGTTCCTCTTCGTCTTGTACAGTTGCTGACCGTAATGCTCCATCCGGGGTTGAAGCGTTTGACACGAGGGCCCTCTCGGGCAGCGGGGGTACGACAAACCCGTCTTTGTCCGTATTGGAAGCCAGCGGCGCCGGTGGCAGAACACCCGCAGGGCCTGGGGATGGTATGGGTGATATAGATTCTGGTGCAAGAACTACGGATGGGCCTGGAAGACTTCCGCCTTCGGCAGAGCTGGCCATATCCCCTTCAGTGGTGGTTTTTTGTCGTTTCTCGGCGCCTTGGGTGTCATCGGCACTGGCAGACTGGTCCGTCGCATCTAGTTCTGGGAGTCTCCTCTTCCGAGACCGTGTGTGTTTCTCTCTCCATTCCGCGGATTGCTTGTACCACCACGGCGGGTCGTGATGTGCCTGTAAGAAGTCTTGGGTGTTGAACTCGTCGATCGTCATGTTGGCCGAGGGTACATTCGCAAATTCGTCCAAGCGGTTTTGGAGAGTAACCATGGTGACTTTGGCGACATAGACAACTTCGCGGATGGTGCGACGGTAGTTGTGGGATCGGGCAGCCATGACGAGAGCGGCGCCGCATATACCAGCGGGTCGGCGACCGTGTGTCATCTCGTCCCATCGCATTCTCTTCACGATGCGGATGGCCGACTCGGCCACTTTGTTGGTGTCGCGGTAGAACTCTAGCTTGGCGGCGAATCTCCAGATGAGATCCTCGGGGACGACGTGACGGACGTTGGGAGGGTTGGGAAGGGCAGCAAGAAAGTCCTTGTAGATACGGCCGAGCTTGAAAACGTCCGTCTTGATGATGTCGGCCAGATCGATCAGCATGACCTTGCAGGTTGGTTCCTGGCGGCACGCGACATAGAGAACGACGGCGGCGACATCACGGTGTGTTCGTCCTTGGATAAAGTTCATCGTCGATGCCACACGAAACATGCGAATGCCACTGTCGACCATGGAGTCGGATATGTTGAGCTGGTGCTTGATCTGGTTCATAAGACCCTTGGCTTCCCGGATGCTCTTCTCGCGCGCCTCGCTCGCTCCGCTGCCTGCGACTCGACGGAACTCCCGCCCACTCACGCCGCGTACTCCTCCCTGGTCGGCGGCGAGATAGCTTCCCTGGACGACGGCTGCACCGGATGAGTTCTCGCCGAACGTAACCTCGGCTACGATATTGCTGTCATCGGCGACACGACCACACGTTCTACAAGTGCCGTCGACAACGTTTGGTTTGGGGCAAGAAGGATTGGGACACTGCTGGCGATTGGCGCTGACGACACCAGGGGAGTTCGCCCCGGATGCTGCTGATGCTGCTTGTTCTTTGAAGTTCCTATCCCGGATACGTTGCTCTCGTTCCATGATCTGACGGACAGCATTGGGCTTCTTCGGTTTGCGGATGCCCGAAGACTTGGGCAAACGCATTGTAGACGTTGACGACATGATGACCTGTGCTTCTACGCCTTGACAAGTGCCCCGGCGTGGCAATACAGGAATGATAGAATGACGGTGGGATCGGTTATGCAAGGCGGCGGATTTTGTAGAGGAAACAGAGTCGCACCAAAATCGACGTTTCTGGTGAAGGGATTCTGAGCAGGGAGTGAGGATGAGGTCCTCAACCTCGGCAGAGACAAGACGAGGATACTAAAGTTCTCTACTCCCGCGGAAGAATTTGGAAAGAGAAAAAAATAAGAAGGCCTCTAAACGAAGCAGAACCCCTCGAGCTGTTCGCGTGGCCGTGGGCGAGGGTAAAGTCTGGAATATGGGTTTAAGAAAAATCGTCCCCCACCGAAGTTTGCCGCAAATAGGAATTTTCCCAGCAGGTACGCGACATTCCGATGATTCGGAATTTCAGAAATCGACAGACGCCCAGCCTCGTAAGCAAGACCGATTTCACTTTCACGATGGTCGAGCAGAGAAGAGTTAATATCGCGGTCTTCGTAGTGGTGTGGTGAGACTGAGGGTCTGGTGCCGCGCGGGATTTGCTAGAGTTTTTTCCAAGTTGACGTGGAGTTGGTGGAGCGGGGGACTCGATTGCGACGGCAGAACGCATGCGAACTTAAAAAGTTGAACTTCCACCCCACCGAGCCCGCAAGGCTTGGTGCACGGGCCACTATGTGACTCGGGCTTATTCACTTCAGGAAATTGTGTGTTCGATTTCTGGCCAAGTTTCTGATTTTTGGAGTTTTTAAAAAAGGTTTCTGACTCACCGACGTTTAGTCACTGCTCTCGCTCGTCCACATTTGCAATATCGTACTCGGGATGACACATCGTCCTCGTGCCAATTCTATTCAATATCTCGAGATCACTCGCTATAAGTGTTAGGATGTCCACGCAGCCTTAGTTCTTGGACAACTGCGCAGCGCCCGTCTCTTGGTCACTATCCCGTGCTAATTTCTAGGCTGCCAATCATTGCCTCGAGCTCCAAGAGGACCTTCTCATACACGGCCTCTTGTAGTTGAGGTCTTGAGAGGTCCTTACCGTATCCGAAATCGCAGTCGATCACTCGCTGTGTCAGCTCCTGATACCGGGGTCCGAGGGGGCAAGTCTGGGATGCCAACCGTCGGACACATTCCACGTCGCCAGCATCAACACGAGACCATCTTCCGATCGCTAGAAGCACAACACCTAAGCTGTAGAGGGTCATGTTCCTGACACCATGCTTAAACTGCGCCTCCTCGACCACCTTGGAAAGGTTATCCGGCGGCTCCACATCCATGAACGACTGTCCTCCGCGTCCGGGAACTAGTTCCACGCCGAAATGCAAAGTACCCAAGGCCGCTATCAGGTCCTGCCCCTGGTGAAAAAAGGCCAGGTCCCTAGAGCCCCATAGCTCGTTCAGCCAGGGCGTCGAATTGAACTTCAACACTGCCGAGGCTATGCGGAAGGCAAGCCGCAGCTGGCTGACGACGGTTAAGTGTTTGGTGACGGAGTGCTCCAGTATGTCATCAACCAGCGTGACGTCGTTGGATTGTAGATGATCGCAGCTGATTCCTGCCCGTAATCTGTTCTCGTCAGTCCACGGGTAGAACATGTGCCGGAAGCCATTCTGCGAACAGCTGTCTATGTGTCCCAGGCATTCGAGGCCTGCATTGGCCTCGAACGTTCGCCGCGTCAGCTCGGAGCATATATCTTGGCATAGCCTTAAATCCACAGACGACGTGCTTGTGGCTTGGGAGCTTGGGCTTGGGGCCAGTTGCTCGTCCTCCATCTTAGGAGGTGACTCGTCGGCAAACCGCACTTTCCTTCTCTTCTGCTCTGGTCCCTGGCACATCCCCCCTTCGTTGTCCACTCCCTTGGGCTCCGAGGAAGCCAAAAGGTGCATATTCGTCCATTCGATTGACTCGATGGTTCGAGAACGCACTTGGACTCCCATCAAGCTCGCTTGCACCAAGCTTCCGTGCCTTATATGATGGCCGTAGCATATGATTGCGAGCTCCATCTGTACGTCTTCCGCTGCCGTAGCATCGACGAAAAGCCGGACGAGATGGCGAGGCTCGCCTTGTTGGTTCCTCGACCAGGCGACTTGGAGTGCCTCGTGGAGCGCGGTCGAAGCTCGCCGGATGGTGCCAAAAGCAGCGAATTCTGCTGGAAGGCGACCTCTCCGGGCGAGGGATTTCGTGTTTGCCGGTCTTTGTTGTTGTTGCTGTTGAAGCCGGCTAAGTTGCTCTCGTAAACGCTTCAAGTCGTCGTTGGAGTTTCGTAAATCCATGACCAAGTCCGTGAACTTGCTCTTGTCAAACGTGATCTTCACCCGGTCTCGGAGTCTCCGCATCGCTTCTTTCCACGGCTTGCTCCGAAGTAGCTCGTCCTGGGCTGCCCCATCAGTACATGGACGTGACGTTGAGGTGCATTCGAGCTTGTTGCAGAGAACTCTGTGCAAAGGTTACTCACGCTGTCTCTCTCGAGCTCTAGCGGCTCGAAGCAT